>Ga0210401_10001932_pt1 | contig 23446 bp, 22 predicted proteins | sample IncBWH32MmetaG_FD_150866 | JGI IMG/M metagenome (GOLD analysis project Ga0210401, IMG submission 150866) | Forest soil microbial communities from Barre Woods Harvard Forest LTER site, Petersham, Massachusetts, United States - Inc-BW-H-32-M | ecosystem: Environmental > Terrestrial > Soil >... | reverse complement strand
CACGTTCTCCAGCCACGCAATCTCATCTTGTTGCAGCCAGCGGGCCTGCCGCGGGAAATCGGTCAGATAGACCAGGACACCGATGCCCACCAGAACCGACGGCAACGCCTCGAGAATGAACAGCCATTGCCAGCCGTCTAATCCCCAACCCGTCAGGCCGAGCAGCGTCCCGGAGATGGGTGATCCGACGATGGACGAAATCGGGATCGCCAGCATGAACAAGCTGATGACCCGGGCGCGGTAAACCGCCGGGAACCACAGGGTCAGATAGAAGATGATGCCGGGAAAGAAACCCGCCTCGCAGGCGCCGAGCAGCAATCGGAGAGAATAGAAAACGCCCGTCGTCGGAATTCCGGTCGTTGCCGATATCGACGGGATGAATGCGAAAGCCGCCGAGACGATCCCCCACGTAATCATGATGCGGGCGATCCAAACGCGCGCGCCGACTCGTTCCAAAAAAATGTTGGAGGGTACTTCAAACAGGAAATATCCGACGAAGAACAGTCCGGCGCCCAGTCCGAACGCCGCTTCACTCAAACCAAGCGCCTGGTCCATGTGCAGCTTGGCAAAGCCGACATTGACGCGATCGAGGTAGGCGACGAAATAGCACACGATCAGGAAAGGAATGAGCCGCCACATGACCTTGCGGATGACACGTCTTTCTATGTCTTCCATGGCGCAGCCTCCCGTTTCGTATTTCAAAGGCCTATCCAAAAATCCGGGTAGAGCTCCGTGAAAATATGGCGTTCGGGGACAATGAGTGCAAATGGCAATTTGTATGAATGTTCAGGGCAGGACCCGAATGGTGCACCGCAGTCGATGGCAAAATGAGCGGCAGCCGAGCTGCCATGCACTTAAAGCATTAACAGATGCGCGACGCGTTCGCGGGGAAGCGAGGGCAGCATGCAGCGCCCGATGACTGCTTCGGGCCAATCGCGCCGTTCTGGCCGTGCGCCGATCGCTTCCGGTCTACCCGATCAACACACACCGTGAGTGCCCGCTCGCACGTCTCAAAGGGGCCATCGAGGACGGCGTGAGACGGGCTCGTTCACTTGTGATCGCCGACACCCGCGATCCTTCGAGCTCTTGCGGCTCGGGGCCGGGACCGGGCTTTAAACCGCTGTGGCGCCAAACGATGCCTGATGCATTTGGCGCTCAGTAAGGCTACCATGTGGTCGATGACCGAGAACAGGATGACCGAGGGCAAAGTGAAACGGCGGCTGACCACCGTCCTGTGCGCTGATGTGCACGGCTATTCTCGCCTCATGGGAGCAGACGAAGCGGGAACGCTGGAGACGCTGCGCCACTGCCGCACCGCCATTGCAGGATTGGTGGAGCGTCATGACGGGCGCATCGTGAATACTTGGGGCGATGCCGTGATCGCCGAGTTCGCCAGCGTTGTCGAGGCCGTGCAGTGTGCGGTCGAGATTCAGCAGGAAATTTCCAGTCAGAATTCGAACCCGCCTCGCGCGCACCAGATGCGGTTTCGCATCGGCATCAATCTCGGAGACGTGATGGTGGACGGTTCCGACATCTATGGCGACGGGGTCAACATCGCGGCGCGGCTGCAGGAACTCGCCGAGCCCGGTGGCGTCGTGGTCTCCGCCTCCGTCTACGATCACGTGCACAACAAGCTGTCTCTCGGCTTTGACTGTCTCGGCCTGCAACAGATGAAGAACGTTGCTCCCGTCACCAGCTATCGCGTGACCATGGGCGGCCGGGCCGGCGGGCGACAAGGCTTCCCCGTTGACGAAGGCCCTGCTCCCCAAGCTAGAGCCGTTGCAGCCTCGGAAGCCGGCGCTCAACGGATTGGCGACCGATACGAACCATCCACGTGGATGAGCTTCATCTCGGATCGGTGGGCGAGCCTGCCTCGCCCCATTGCAGCAACGCTCACAATTTCGGGCTTTCTCATTCTGATCAATGTTTTCAGCGGTCTGCACAGAATCTGGTTTCATTGGCCAGTCGCAGCATTGCTCTGCATTGGCATCCTGCGGACAGTGCTCGGCCACAGACCTCCCTCGGACAGAAATGAGCGGCGCAGCAGGCGCTGGGACTGAGCGGCTCGGTCGTTGCAAGGCTTTTCTTCGTGCGGAACCGAATATGTCACGAGGCTCGTGATGGTGAAGGTCAGTTTCGGGTCAGCCCCTCATGCTTGCGGTGAACAAATCAGGTCGGCACTGTCCCGGACATGAGACCTCAACGAGACTTGGTTGATTTGTCGCGACGGACCATATGCAGGCGTCGCCCGATTTCAAGCAATCTGATAAAGTTCGGCCGCGGCTCAACGGCGTGTTGTCTCCTGCGCCGCACGTGTCAGATCCTGCTTGAGCAGATAGAATGAAGCGGCGAGGAACAGAACGTCCTTCATCAGGAAGCCGAGTGGCAAGGTCATGATCGGAAATCCGCCCGCCTCTTGGGCCCAGCCGTCGGGCAGGAAAGGAATAATGCTCGTGGTGCCGATGAAGGTCAAGATTGACCCAAGCGCGCCCAGGATGCCAAACCTCGGGCTCCAATAGCCAAGGAAAATGAGAGAGCCGAAGATCGTTTCAGTCGTCCCGAGGAAGTAGCCCGCGCCGCGAACGCCGAAGGCCGGGAGCAGCCAGAAGACGACGGGGCTATGGCTGATCAATGGGACCAGCATCTCGGCGGTGTACTGGCTCCACTTCTGGATGCTAAAGGCGAAGAACGTAAAAACCATCGCAGCACGAATGAGATGACGGTCAAGACGGCTCCGGAACAGGGTGGTCCTCGAAACATAAAGAATAAGCTGGTCAAACGGCGTCATAGCGTCGTTCCTCCCCATTCCCGTTTCCCCACCACTGCACCGACCCCGCAGACCTTGTACGTCCTGAAAGCGGCGAAAATGGCAGCCGTTCGCCATCGTCCCGGATGTCGCTTCCGCCCTCGCTCTTCGAGCTTCCGCCTTACTGCGTGAGCGCCAGGAAGGTCTACCCCGGGTAGCGGCCGACTCGTTACATGGCCAAATTTCGGCAGCGCTGGGCCAAACCCGGAAGTTGGCACGACGCGACGTCCAAGTTCAAATTGGTCGAGCGGTCGGCCTTACTTGTGTGATGGCGACGCCGCAGATCGCGAGCAGCCCGCCGACAATCAACTTAGGGGTCATGCGGTCGCCCAGGAACAACACGCTCGAAATCAGGGCGAACACCGGGAGCAGCAGGCCGAATGGTGCGACGCGGCCCATGGAGCAACGGGCGATCAGCCAGAACCAAAGGCCAAACCCGACAATTCCTCCGATGAAAATCGTATAGGCGAGTGCCAGCCAGCCACGTTCATCCGCCGCGACGAGGCTTGCCAGTTGCCCATGTTCGAGGAGCAACGACATCAACATGACCTGCGGCACTGTGAGCAGTGACGACCACCCCATCAACATCAAGGGGTCAAAAGGGCCGTAGCGCTTCGTCAAGACGTTGGACACCGCGAATGCGAAGGCTGCCCCGACCACGAGCAGCAGCGGAAGCGCGTTTGCCCACAGGCCGGGGCCCGCTGCCAACACGACCACGCCGACGAATGCAAGCACCACGCCGGCGGACGTCGTTGCAGACGGCCTCTCCGCGAGCAGCGGCCAGGCCAACAAGACGGTGAAAGGCGTGGCGAGTTGATATGCGACCGCCGACATGCTTCCCGAGCCGAGCCCAAGGCCAACATAGAACAGCCCGAAGTTCAGTCCACCGAGGAAAATCGAAATAGCCGCGATCGGGCCGAGCTGACGCGTTGGCCTCTTGACGAACGGAACAAGCAGCAGCGCGATGGCCAGGAAGCGCAGTGCGAGGAAGAAGAGAGGCGGAAACTCCAAAACGCCCACTTTGATGGCCACGAACTGATAACCCCAGAGCAAGGGGACTGCCACCGCGCAGACGATCTGGATAGCAGACATGGCATCCTTCCTTTCACGACCGTTTGGTCCATATATAGATGCGCCAACAGCGGATGCGTTTATGGCTCGTTTACCTGATGAAGCGGTCGAGAAGAGCGTCAGCGGTGGCTTGCGACATGATCCGTGTCGGTGCCGTCTTGCCGACCACGCGCAGCCCCTCGACGAAACAGACGAGAATTCGAGCGGCACTTGAAGGCTCAACACCACAGGCCAACCTGCCCGCCGTCTTGGCACGGGAAAGCGCATCAGCCACCCTGGCCTCCATGGCCTTGAAAAAGCTCGCGATGCGACGATCAACGTCAGCATCACGGTCAGCCAGTTCCATGGCTGTTGCCACCAGCAGGCATCCGCGCCGACCATTGGCACCGCTCGTGCGGTCAACGTAACCGGCAAGGTAGGCCCGCAGGCCGTCGACCGGGTCTCTGCCGGGGTCGAGTTCGATATCCATCCGGGTCAGGGCATCTGCGACGTAGCGATCAAGCGCCCGCAGGAAGAGCGAGTGCTTGTCACCGAAAGCGGCGTAAAGACTGCCACGCGAGAGCTTCGTGGCACGAAGGAGGTCCGGGAGCGCCGTGGCATGATAGCCGCGCGACCAGAACACACCCATCGCGCGTTCGACAGCGGCTTCCGTGTCGAAACTTCGGGGACGGCCACGGGGCAGCTGCACTGAGTTTTGGTGGCGCATTAGATATATATAGACCAAATGGTCTTTAATTGCAAGCAGCAGCCGTCCTGGGTTGGAGGCTCGGTATCCAATTCACCGCAGCCGCAGGCGTGAGCCCCAACGACTTCGTCAGCGCGATGTCATCGGAAAGTCGAGCGTTCGGCGCGTCACGCCCGAGGGCCTTGACATTTGAGAGCATATGCTCTTATCTCTGCTCAGATGGGAGCATATGCTCTTGAATGGAAAGGACCCTCGTCATGCCTGAGGCCGAGATTCTTGTGAGTGGCGCGACCGGACGGACCGGCGGTGCTGCGATCGACGAACTGCTCAAGATGGGCAAGCGCGTGCGCGCCTATGTGCGGTCGAATGGCGACAAAGCCGCCGCCCTGCGGGGGCGCGGTGTCGATATCGCCGTCGGCGATTTCACCGACATCGACCACATCCGTCGCGCGATGGACGGCATCCAGTCGGCCTATTTCCTGCATCCGATCGCGCCGGGAATCATCGGCGCCGCAGCCTATTTCGCCCAGGCCGCGAAGGAAGCGGGGGTCACCGCGATCGTCAACATGTCGCAGATTTCGGCGCGCCGGGAGTCGGCGAGCCATGCGGCGCAGGACCACTGGATTGCCGAGCGGGTGTTCGATTGGTCAGGCGTCGCGACGACGCATCTCCGCCCCACCTTCTTTGCCGACTGGCTCATCTACCCGCATTTCGGGAAGGAGATCTGGGCCAGGAAGAAGATCGAATTCCCCTTTGCCAACGGTCGCCACGCGCCGATCGCATCCGACGATCAGGGGCGTGTCATCGCTCATGTCCTGGCTGATCCTCAAGGCCACGAAGGCAAGATCTACACGCTCCATGGCCCGGTCGAGATGAACCAGACGGAGATCGCCGCTGCGATGAGCGAGGTGCTTGGGGTCAAGATCGAGTACGCGCCGGCATCGATCGAAGAGTTCAAGCAGAAGATGGAAACGCTCTACAAGTTCCCGCCGTTCCTGGTGCAGCACCTGGTCGAAGTCGCCCAGAACTATCGTGACGGCATCTTCGCCGGCACGAACGACAATGTCGAGAAGCTCACCGGGACATCGGCGCTTTCGGTGCCGGCTTTCATCGCAAAATACCGGAACGCGTTCGCGTGACGCGCGCGCTCGGCGTTCGGGCCATCGGCAATCGAGAGGAAACGGAGATGCCGGCAGTCAACCATCCGCTTGGGATCGATGCGTGCAACTGCTTCGCGATGAGGAAGGCGAGCCGGCAGATCTCCCGCTTCTACGATGCCCATCTCGAGCCGACGGGCCTGCGCGTCACGCAATTCCTCACGCTGGCCGCCCTGAACGAGGTGGGGAGCGCCGCGGTCCATGCGCTTGCCGAGCGGCTCGACATCGAACGGACGGCGATGGGAAAAATGATCGGCTTCCTGGAGCGCGACGGCCTGATCGGACTTCGGCCGTCACCCACCGACGGCCGAAGCCGCCTCGTCGAACTCACCGAAAAGGGGCGGCGGCGTCACGCCGACGCGTCCCCGCTGTGGCACGAAGCCCAGCGGCAATTCGAGCAACTGAACGGTACGAAAAATGTTACCGAACTGCGGCAGGGACTGAGGAAGATGGTCGTCGGCGCGGTGGCGACGAGAACATCCGAAGATTGAACGATCCGCCGCTCGCGCGGTCATCTTGGCAATCGACACACTGGGAGAAGATCAATGAAACACGCTCTCGCCGCCGGCCTGATGCTGGTTTTCAGCCTCGTGGGTCCAGGCTCCGGATACGCTCAGTCCGCGACAACAACGACGCCGACCACCAAAATTCTCGCCATCGGGACCGTGAACCCCGGTGTCGATCCAGCCAACGTGCTGGCGATCCTGCCGGACGAAGTTCGCGACACCGTAGGCCTCTATCTGGATGGCAAGATCGATCAATGGTACTCGCTCAGGGAACGCCGGGGCGTGGTTTTCATCTTGAACGTCACGGACCCCTCAGCCGCCCGTGACATGCTCGAAAAGCTGCCGCTGGGCCAAGCCCATCTCATGAGTTTTGAACTGATTCGCATTGGCCCGCTCAATCCGCTTCGTTCGTTGCAGGGAATGAAAGCGAAGCCTTGAAAGCGCGGCGGGGTCAGATGCGCGATTGCGCACCATGGTTCGCTCTCGCCGCGGAATGAGCTTTTGCGACCCGCGCGGACGTTTCCGGGGTCGGCGCGGCCGCGCAGTGCAATCCCGATCAAGCGGCATGCCGTGAAAGGCGCTATACCACCACCTGATTTCACGCAGGTGTGACCGGGCATGAGTGCCGTCGGAAAAGCGATCTGGTTCATCGAGACCCACTTTGCCGGCGACTTGTCCCTCGACGACATCGCAGGCTCGGTCGGCGTGTCGCGCTTTTATCTGACGCGCGCCTTCGGCGTTGCGACCGGCCGTTCGGTCATGTCCTATGTGCGCGGGCGTCGCCTGACGGAAGCAGCACGTTCGCTCGCGAGCGGCGCGCCCGACATCTTGAGCGTGGCGCTGGACGCCGGCTACGGTTCCCATGAAGCCTTCACGCGGGCGTTTCGCGATCAGTTCGCTCTCACGCCAGAAGCGGTGCGGGCGCAGCGCAGCATTTGCGACCTCGACCTCGTCGAGCCAATCAAGCTCGTGGAGACTCTCATCGATGACCTCAGGCCGGCGCGTTTCGAGAACGGCAGGCCGCTGCTCATCGCCGGCCTCGGCGAGCGTTATACCTGGGAGAGCAGCAAGGCGATCCCGGCGCACTGGCAGCGCCTCGTCCCTCATCTCGGAGCTATCCCGCGCCGGATCGGCAGCATGACGTTCGGCGTGTCGTACAATGGCGATGACGAGGGCAATTTCGATTACATCGCCGGCTGCGAAGTGAGCGATTTCTCCGCCCTTGCGACCGCCTTCAGCCGCCTGCGAATAAGCGCGCAGCGATATGCCGTGTTCGGCCATGGCGCGCACATTTCGGAGATCCGCCGCACGGTCTGTACGATCTGGACCCGGTGGCTGCCGGACTCGGGACATGAGGTCGCCGATGCGCCGAGCTTCGAGCGCTTCGACGACGCGTTCGATTCGGAAACCGGCATGGGCGGGCTCGAAATCTGGATTCCCATCAAGGCGTGAGGCACTTCCATGAACGAGACCAGACGCGCATTCATCCTTGCGGCCGGAGCAGCGGCCGCCACCCTATCACTTCCGCAAGCGGTTGCCGGCGCCGCCGATGAAACGAGCGGCGACAGGAAAGACAAGGCCATGGACTATCTGAGTGCGAAAGACCTCGCAGCGCTGCTCAGCGCGAAGCAGGTGTCGGCGGTCGAGCTCACCGATCGCGCGATCGCGCGCATCGAGGCCCATGACGGCAAGCTCAACGCGGTGGTGGTGCGCGACTTCGAGCGCGCGCGGGCCGCGGCCATCGAGGCCGACAAGGCGTTGGCGCGCGGCGAAAAGCGTCCGCTGCTCGGCCTGCCGATGACGGTCAAGGAATGCGCTGACGTCGCCGGTCTTCCGACCACTTGGGGCATTCCGGGGACGGAGCGCATCCCGGTCACGGAGGATGCAGTCGCGGTGACGAGGCTCAAGGCCGCAGGCGCGATCGTGCTCGGCAAGACCAATGTGCCGCTGATGCTCGCCGACATGCAGAGCTACAACGCGATCTATGGCACCACCAACAATCCCTGGGATCTTTCCCGCACGCCCGGCGGCTCCTCGGGCGGCGCGGCGGCGGCGCTGGCGGCCGGCTTCGTGCCGCTCGAACTCGGCACCGATATCGGCGGCTCGCTGCGTATCCCGGCGCATTTCTGCGGCGTGTTCGCGCACAAGCCGACCCACGGCATCGTGCCCCAGCGGGGCATCGCGCCGCCGGGCACGCCACAGCTCTCGATCCCGATCCAGGTGCCTTTCGCCGTCGCCGGACCGATGGCGCGAAGCGCCGGCGACCTCGCGCTCGCGCTTGACGTTTTGGCGGGACCTGACGCTGCGGACGCGCTCGGCTACAAGCTCGAGCTGCCGCCACCCCGCCACGCCGATCTCAGGGAATTTAGGGTGCTGGTGATCGACCAGCACCCGTTGCTGCCGGTCGCGGCCAATATCCGCGCCGCGCTCGACGCGATGGCGGACCGTCTCGCAAAACACGGCGTCACCGTCGCACGGACCAGCCCGCTGCTGCCCGATCTGGCGCGGGTCGGTCGCACCTTCATCCAGATGCTGAGCGCGATCTTCGCCGCCGACGCTCCCGACGAGGTCTACGCCCGCCTGCAGTCGAAAGCCGCGGCGCTTCCGCCCGAGGCCACGAGCGTCTCCGCCACGCGGCTGCGCGGCAATGTGATGAGTTTCCGCGACTGGGTCAGGGCCGATCGCATGCGCATCGGCATCACCGACCGGTGGCAGCGGCTGTTCCGTGAGTGGGACGTGGTGCTGTGTCCGGTGATGCCGACCGCGGCCTTTGCGCATGACCACGGCGAGATGGCCGAGCGGCGCATGTCGGTCGACGGCACCGACATCGCCTATGGCGACCAGATCATGTGGAGCGCCAACGCGACCTTGGCGGGGCTGCCGTCGACCGCGATGCCGATCGCGCTTTCCAGCGAAGGCCTGCCGATCGGCATGCAGATCATCGGTCCCGCGATGGAGGACCGCACCACGATCGCTTTCGCCGAACTCGTCGAGCGCGAGTACGGCGGCTTCGTCGCACCGCCCGCGTTCAAGAGCTGAAGCGCTGCCAGGGCGCGGTCAGGCCGAACGCTCGCCGCCCTTCGCCGGCGATCGGCCGAGCAGTGAGAGCCCGGCGAAAATCGCGGCGATGCCGGCGACATGGTACCAGGCGATGCGTTCGCCCAGCCAGGCGATGGCGAGCCCGGCGGAAAACAACGGGCTGAGATAGAGAAACGCTGCGGCACGCGCCGGCCCGACGGCGGCGACGCCTTGGAGATAGAACAGGTTGCCGAGCATGGTCGGCAGGAAGGCGATGTAGCCGATCGAGGTCAGCGCGGCCGCGGTGTCGGCCTCATTGAAGGCGAGCCATGGCCCGCCCCACAGCATCCAGCCGACATAGACCGGCAGCATCACCAGGAGGACGCCGGACCAGCCTGTCACCACCATCAACGGCAGCGCCGGGATGGTGCGGCCCCAGTCGCGCACCCGCAGCGAGAACCATGCAAACGAGATCGCCGCGAGCAGCGACCAGAAATTGCCCAGGTTGAAGCGCAGCCGCGTCAACGCCTCGATCTCACCCTTGCAGATGATCAACAGCGTTCCGGCAAAGGCCAGCGCGACGCCGCCGAGCATGGCCGGCGTCGCCGCGTCCTCGCCCGGCGCGTTCCGCCGCAGGCAAACGGAGATCAGCAGCACCCAGACCGGCGTGGTCGCATTGATGAAGCTGACCTCGATGGCGAGGCTCTGATAGGCGCCGCCGAGCAGGAAATAGGAGAACAGGCCGACGCCGACCGCGCCGCCGCGCATCAATTCAAACAGCTTCGGACGGACCGCCGGCCAGGCTTGCCGCAGCGGCGGCAGCGCGATGACGGTGAGCGCCATCACGGCAAGCCCCCAGCGCCAGAACACCAGCGACGGCAACGGCACGATGTCGCGCGCTGCGCGCGCGACCACGTGGTTGGAGCCCCACAGCGCCGCGGTGACGACGAGAGCGAGCGTCCCTCGGACGCGCGATGCAGAAATCATGCGTGGCCGATGGGGCGAACGTCCGGCTCACCTCGCGAGAGGCGCCAGGCCATGAACGGCGTTCGGCGCCTGCCAGCGCACCGGACGCGCGGCCGGAAGACCGGCTTTCGGCGGCCATGGCCGGAGGCTGAGCAGTGAGCGCGGGTCAGGAACATGCGATGCGGCGATGAAGACGGTCTATGATCACGAACATAGCCAAACTTCCACGCTTTGTCGGCGTTTCTTCACCACCATCCAACAAAACGACCTCTTGCGACCCAGCATGAGCTGGACGATGTGCTTGATGCTACCGAGTTGATTGGCCATGGTTGCTGCCCGCCCGCCGGATGATATCGGCAACTCATGATTGTGAAACCGGCGCGCGGCTCGTCAAGTGAAAAAATGCCGCCGGCCTCCAGCGTGACCCGCCGCTGCTGGCTTGCACCGCGTGCTCTGCGGCAAAGAGGGATTGCTCGCTTTTATGTCGACTATTAAAGGTTGCAGTTGTCCAATACCTCTATTGTACGCGCGCAACGCCTGATATGCGCCCGCCAATTTTGATCGCGGCCGTCGAACCGAACCGACTTTGAGCAGACCAAATTTTGAGGCCACGGGTTTTCGAGACCGGGGCGGCCGGCGATGACACCCTGTATCTCGGACGCAGCATCGTCCTGATGTGGTACCTGGGCGCCTGGTACGATCCGCGGGCGCTGCAGGCCATCAACCGCAATCCCGACAGCGATCTCACCTTCAGCGTCATTTCGCTCAAGGCCTACACACAGGGCTGGGCATTGTCGGTTGCCCAGGCCCATCCCATGGGATTCAGCCAGTTCCAGTTCGGCTACTGGTCGCGCCTCCCGAAAGACCGAGACGATTTCATTGGAAAGCTCACCTAATCCCGGGAGACCAGCGGATGGCCGGCGCGGCAAGCAACGAAGCGGACAAGGTCTGGGATGTCGTGATCGTCGGCTCTGGTTTTGCCGGCGCGCTGATCGCGCACGAACTCGGCAAGGCGAAGAAGGAGGTGCTGATCCTGGAGGCGGGCGCGCCGATTCCGACCAACATCAACGACTACATGACGCGGTTCTATGCGGCGGCCGCCAAGGTCCCCGAAAGTCCGTACACGCCGGAAATCTTCGACAACAACGGACTGGTCGATCCTGCGACCATCAACGCCGGCCGGCCGACGGTGCTGACCCTTGGTCCAACGGGCGCCAAGTTCGGCGACTGGACCAATGCCAAGCAGGCCTATCTGGTCCAGACCGGTCCGACGCCGTTCACCAGCACCTATGATCGAATTGCCGGCGGCACCGGACACTGGCTCGGCACCAGCCTGCGATTCGTGCCCAATGATTTCAAGATGAAGTCGGCCTATGGCCAGTTCACGGATTGGCCGATCGGCTATGACGACCTCGAGCACTGGTACGGCGAGGCCGAGGCCGAACTCGGCGTTTCCGCCGACAAGGCCGACCAGGAATATCTCGGCATCAAGATTTCCAGGAATTATCCGATGCAGAGAATTCCGCCGTCGCTGGTGGATCAGTATGTCGATCGGTCGTTGAATGCCAAGCCGCTGACGGAAGCGGAAACCGGCTTTCTCGGCGCCGGAAAGCTCGAGACAATCCCGGTCCGCAGCCTGCCGGCGGCGCGCAATTCAGAACCCTATCGCAACCGCCGCGCCTGCGCCGGCAACACCAATTGCATTCCGATCTGCCCGATCCAGGCCAAATACGACCCGACGGTATCGTTGAACGACGCGATGGCGACCGGCTTCGTGAAGATGATGCATCGCACGGTCGCGAGCGACATCGTGGTCGGCGAGAACGGCCGCGTCAGCCAGATCAAGTACATCCGCTATCAGCACGACAGGGGCCCGCGCAGCGATGCAAAGCCGGGCGCGGTGAAGGCCAAGGTGTTCGTGATCGCGGCAAACGCGATCGAGACCGCCAGGCTGCTGCTGATGTCCAGGGACAAAACGGGCATCGCCAACAGCAGCGGCATGGTCGGCCAGCATTTGATGGACCATCCCTCTTACGTCTCCTGAGGCATGGTCCCGACGCCGATCTATCCGTATCGCGGGCCGCTGATCACCTCGGGGATCGGCGATCTCTGCGACGGGCCGTTCCGGCGCGAGCGCGGCGCATTCCGCGTCGATATCGGCAATGAGGGCTGGAATTTCGTGGTCGGCGGCGATCCCAACGTGACCACGGTCGACTTCGTCAACGGCATGAACAGGGCCGGGCCCAATGCCGGCAAGCAGGCGCTGTTCGGTGATGACCTTGCCAAGAAGCTGAACGACAGCTTTACCCGCCAGTTCCGCTGCGGCTTCCTGGTCGAGCAGACGCCGGATCCCGCCAACAGGGTCACCTTGTCCAGGACCTTCAGCGACGGCCTTGGCCTGCCGCGGCCGCAGATTTCCTATTCCCTGTCGGACTATACGCGGAAGGGAATCGTCGCCGCCTACCAGATGAAGAACCTGATGTTCAGCAAGATGGAGATCACCGCGCAGGACGAGTTCACCCGGATCGCCGACAATGACCCGACCCGCTTCGTGGAGAAGGTCGACGGCAAGGACGTCGTGCTCAATTACATGGGCGCCGGGCACGTCATGGGCACCTATCGGATGGGCACGGGCAAAGGCAATTCCGTCGTGAACGACATGCAGCAGTCATGGGACCATGCCAACCTCTATTTGGTCGGCAGCGGCACCTTCCCGACCGGCGCGACCGCGAACCCGACGCTGACGATCGCGGCGCTGGCGCTGCGGACCGCGGACAAGATCGTCCGCGACTTCAAGAAGGGTTAAGTAGCGAAGCGAGACGAGGACGGACATGAAGCCTTGGGACCAGAGGCGCAATCGAACGGTTGCCGCGGTTGTTTTCGGGATGCTGGCAATGACGCCCGCGCTTGCCGCCACCAGCGATTGCCCGCCGATGCCGGCAAACCACATTCCCGATGCCCCGGCCCCGCCGCTCAATATCGACAATGTCAAGCAGGCGCTGCTCGACTATCACGATCAATTCTACGACCTGGACGTCGCCGCGGTCTTCGACGCCGCCCGCAATTTCATCGAAAACTATTCCGGCGATGCAAAACTGCCCGCGATCATATTCGACATCGACGAGACGTCGCTGACCAACTGGCCGAACCTGGTTGCGGACAATTTCGGCTTCATCTCAGGCGGTCCATGCGACGTGTTGCCGGCAGGCCCCTGCGGCTTCAACAAGTGGATCTCGATGGCGAATGCCGAGGCTTTGAAGCCTGCCGTGAAGCTGTTCAAGGCCGCCAAAGCCAAGAGGATCGCGGTGATCTTCATTACCGGCCGCCACGATCAGCAACGCGACGCCACCCTCATCAATCTCGACCATGCCGGGTTTGACGGCTGGACCGAACTGCACACCCGCCCCGACCGGGATGAATTTCCGACGGTTCAGGCGTACAAGACCACCGAACGCACCAAGGTCGAGGCCGCGGGCTATACGATCATCGCAAACATCGGCGATCAGATGAGCGATATCGACGGCGGGCACGCCCAGTGCACCTTCAAGGTGCCCAATCCGTTCTATTTCATCAAGTAGCGGGCCATGCCGTCACAATTTGTGCGGCGAGCCGCGATAGCCGTCGACATCGGCGTATTTGTAGAACGCAATTGCCTCCTCCAGGCATTTCTCGTTGCTGAGGACATCAGGGCCGGCGTCCGGAAAGCGGAACTTCGGATATCGCGGCGAGAAACCGTCGAACTTCTTCACGCCCTGTTCAAAAATGTCGCGCGCGTCGTCCGTGCACAGGAACGAGGTGATCGAGGGGGATGCATCCCTGACACCTCCGTCTTCGGAAATGAAGAACGCCGGCGGCGGATCGAGCTTGTCGGGATTGCGAAGCATGCTGCAGAACGCGAAGTTCGCCTCGTTGAGACGATCGAATTCCGCGACGCCGACCTTTGCCGCAGGCACCGGCATCGGCGCGCCGGGCAGCTTCTTCTTCGTGCCGTCCGCGCCCGTGGTCTCGACCTGGTTGGCGAGGTTGTACATGATGTTGCCGATCATGTAGGTCGTGAAATCGTTCTGCAGATAGACGATCTGCTTGACGCCGGCGAGCGACATGATGCCGGAACACTGCGCGCAGGACTCCAGCGACGTATAGAGCGTCACGTCGCTCAGTGAAAACGCCTTCGACCGGTCGTCGATCCTCTGGCCGGTCTTCCAGCTGTCGTAGATCGGGGTCAGGCTGAACAGCCGTCGCACCAGGCGCGACTCGGCGTGCTCGACCGTGCTGCGAAAGAAATCATTGTGGTTGAAATCGAAATCGATGATCGCGCCGTTGCCATCGACGGCGATGCAGGCGATGTTGTGCCCGAGATAGCGGTCCCAATTGATGCGGCTTCCTTCCGGATTTGCGGCCATGTCGCCGCGATAGACATTTTTCCCGAGCGCTTGCTGAATTCGATCTGTTTCGCGCGCTGCGGATAGGTTCCGAACGGCCCACGCTTGTTGCCGTTCCAGAAGCGGTAGATCAGCTTCATCAGCAGGTAGCAGTAGATCCGGTGCCGCTCCCTGACCTCCTCGGCGTCGAATTCGGCGCCGAGATTGACCCGCGTGATCTCGCTCAACTCGCGACGCCAGCTCTCCGCAAAGGGCGGCCCCTCGTTCTGGAAGCCGATCGGCGGCGTCGCCGGTGTTTGCGCCACCGCCGGGACCACGCCGACCAGCGTGCCCGCCGCGCCGGCGCCGGCTGCCGTCACGATCAGCTCGCGTCGATTGATCTCGCTGTCACTCATCGAATCCTCCACGTCGAGAAGGCCTGTCCGACGACGTATCCGAGTCCGCACCGCTCGCCGGCCGCGATGATATTGACAGGCGTTCCGGAAATGCAAGCCTAAGTTGTCAGACAAAGCTCGATCGCTGCGCGAAATCGTTCATTGACCGATCTCTGCAAGACGGTCGGCGCTCGACAGCGTATGGGCTCGCCTTACCGCATCACAAGCGGCTCCATCCCCTCATCCCGAAGGGCGCGGCTGCTCACGACGCAGCAGGATCAGCCTGCCGCCTTGCGTTCCTTGATCGCGCGCTCGACTTCCCCCGCCAGAGTTTTCAGGTGTTCGGAGAGCCTTGCGAACAGCTCGCGCTTTGCCATGTCGGTCGCGAGCTTGCTGATCAACGCGCACTCCTCCGCATCGTTGAGGAGTTTCTCCAGATGCGCCTCCATGTCCTGCATAGCCGTCCCCGCGCCGTCGCTGAGCCTCCAATATGGACCGCAACGCGACCGGAAATTCAACCGTAAGGTTTCCCGCGATGCGACAATCGCTGCGGGATCTGCCGACGCCGAAATGGTTGCGCGTCGTTCCACGCTCGCCTCGAAGGTGAGAAAATCGACCGCACTGCGAAAGCTGCCGGGCCGTCTTGTGCCTGCCATGGCATGCGGCTTGCAGCTGTGGCTCGAACAGACGGCCTGAACGGGGGGCTTGGACATGCGTTTTACGGGTGAATCCGGCAAGCGATTGGGTCATGATGAGGCGGCCATCGCCAGGATGATTGAATGATCGGATATTTGCTTCGCCGCGTCCTGACCGCCATTCCGGTCATGGGTGCGGTCGCGCTGTTCGTGTTTCTGCTGCTGCGACTGACGCCCGGCGATCCCGCGGCCGTGCTTGCCGGCGACAATGCCTCACCCGAGCACCTCGCGCATATCCGCGCGTCGCTCGGCCTCGATGAGCCGCTCTACGTCCAGTTCTTCACCTGGATCAACCACCTGCTGCACGCCGATCTCGGCGTATCGCTGATTTCCAACGTACCGGTGCTGTCGATGATCGGTGATCGCGTCGAACCCTCGATCGCCATCGCGCTGTTCACCATCATCGTCGCCATCGTGGTCGCCGTCCCGCTCGGGGTGATCGCGGCATGGCAACACGGCACCTGGATCGACCGATGCGTGATGGGACTGTCGGTGCTCGGCTTCTCGGTGCCGGGTTTCGTGCTCGGCTATGTGCTGATCCAGCTGTTCGCGATCGATCTGCGCTGGCTGCCGGTGCAGGGCTTCAAGAGCCTGTCGGGCGGCTTCGGCCCGTTCCTTGAACGCATGATCCTGCCGACCATGACGCTGTCCTTTGTCTATGTCGCCCTGATCGCGCGGATGACGCGCGCGGCCATGCTCGACGTGCTCGGCGACGATTACATCCGCACGGCGCGCGCCAAGGGCATCAGTGAGACCGCGGTGCTGCTGCGTCATGGGTTGCGCAACGCGGCCGTGCCGGTGATTACCGTGATCGGATCCGGCTTTGCGCTGCTGATCTCCGGGGTGGTGGTCGTCGAAAGCGTGTTCAATCTCCCCGGCATCGGTCGTCTCACCGTCGACGCCGTGCTGGCGCGCGACTATCCGGTGATCCAGGCGATGATCCTCCTGACCTCGCTGATCTATGTGAGCGTCAATCTCCTGGTCGACGTCGCCTACACGCTGCTCGATCCCAGGATCCGCTACTGATGTCGACCGACACGCTCCCCCAATCGTCGCTGCCGATCACCGGACTGCTGCGCCCCCGGCTCGGCTTCCTTGCGGCCACACCGATCATCGCGGTCGCGACCGTCTGCCTCCTGCTGATCATCGCGATGTCGATCTTCGCCCCGTGGCTGGCGCCGCATGATCCGGTGCTGATGGTGCCGTCGCAACGCCTCAAGCCGCCGAGTGCGGAATTCCTGCTCGGCACCGACGGCTTTGGTCGCGACCTGCTCTCGCGCGTCGTCTATGGCGGACGCGTCTCGCTGCTGATCGGGCTCGGCGCCGCCGCGCTTGCGACCGGCGTCGGACTCGTGATCGGGCTGATCTCCGGCTTTTTCAAATGGGTCGACGCCGTGCTGATGCGTCTGATGGACGGCGTCATGGCGATCCCGAGCATCCTGCTCGCGATTGCCGTGGTGTCGCTGTCGGGCGCGAGCGTCATGACCGTGCTCGTCGCCATCACCATCCCCGAGATCCCGCGCGTAGCCCGCCTGGTGCGGTCGGTCGTGCTGTCGGCACGCGGGGAGCCCTATGTCGAGGCCGCGATCTCGATCGGCTCCAGCCTGCCAAAAATCATGTGGCGGCACCTGATGCCGAACACCGTGGCGCCGCTGATCGTGCAGGCCACCTATGTCTGCGCCTACGCCATCCTCACCGAGGCGGTACTGTCGTTCCTCGGCACCGGCATCAGCCCGGAGACGCCGACCTGGGGCAACATCATCGCGGGCGGACGCGCCTATTTCCAGATCAAGCCGTCGCTGATCTTCTGGCCGGGCCTGTTGCTGTCGCTCTCGATTCTCAGCATCAACCTGATTGGCGACGCCGCGCGCGATGCGCTCGACCCGCGCATGAAGCGACGCGAGGGCGCGAAGTGAACATTGTCAGCGCGGGCGAAGCGACGACACAACCTGCGTCATTCCGAGGCGATGCGAAGCATCGAACTATGGTGCGCAATTGCGCACCTGAGAATCTCGAGGTTCCGGGTTCGCGCTTCGCGCGCCCCGGAACGACGGAACATTGGAAATGACCGACACCATCCTCGACATCCGCGACCTCGTGGTCAGCCTCGGTCGAGGCGCGGACGCACCGCGGATCATCGATGGCCTCTCCCTCCGGCTCGCGAAGGCTGAGACCTTGTGCCTGGTCGGCGAGAGCGGCTCCGGCAAGTCCGTCACCTCGCTCACCGTGATGGGACTCTTGCAAAAGGGCGCGCTAGCACCGACTGCGGGCAGCATAAAGCTCGTCGGCGAAGAGCTGCTGACCGCAAGCGCGCGCCGCCTGCGGCAATTGCGGGCCACCACCATGGCCATGATCTTCCAGGAGCCGATGACGGCGCTCAATCCGGTGGTGCCGGTGGGCCGCCAGATCGACGAGGTGCTGCGCGCTCATACCGCTCTCAACGCGCGGGCCCGGAAGCGGCGCATCCTCGACATGATGGAGCAAGTGCGGTTGCCGGATGTCGCGCGCATCTTCGCCTCCTACCCGCACCGGCTGTCCGGCGGCCAGCGCCAACGCATCATGATCGCAATGGCGCTGGTGCTCGAACCAAAACTCCTGATCGCGGACGAGCCGACCACCGCCCTCGACGTCACCACGCAAAAGCAGATTCTTGGCCTGATCCGCGACCTGCAGCGCGATCACGGCACCGCCGTGCTGTTCATCACCCACGACATGGGCGTGGTCGCCGAGATCGCCGACCGCGTCGCCGTGATGCGCGAGGGCGCCTTGGTCGAGACCGGCGCACTCGACAGCATTTTGCGGCGCGCCACGATGGACTATACGAGAAACCTGCTCGGCGCGGTGCCGAGCCTGGTGCCGCGCGCTCCGCGCCCGGAAACCAGCGAGCCCGTGGTGCTGGAGGCCAACGAGCTTGGCAAGGTCTATCGTGAGCGTTCCTTGTTCGGCGGCGCACGCGAGGTGGTCGCCGCCGATGACGTCACGCTGACATTGCGCAAGGGGCGCACGCTCGGCATCGTCGGCGAGAGCGGGTCGGGCAAGTCGACGGTGGCACGCTGCATCGTGCGGCTGATCGACCCGACCTCCGGCGGCGTCCGCGTCATGGGCCGCGAGATCTCCGGTCTGTCGCGCCGGCTGCTGCGCCCGCACCGCCAGCGCATCCAGATCATCTTCCAGGACCCCTATCGCTCGCTCAATCCACGCGTCACGACCGGCGAGAGCATCGCGGAGGGACCGATCAACTACGGCATGCCGCGCAGCGAGGCCCTGGCGAAAGCGCGCGAGCTGCTCGAACTCGTCGGCCTGCCGAGCGACGCCGCGTCGCGCTATCCGCACCAGTTCTCCGGCGGCCAGCGCCAGCGCATCGCGATCGCGCGGGCGCTCGCGCTCGACCCTGACGTGCTGGTGGCGGATGAGGCCGTCTCCGCGCTCGATGTTTCGGTGCAGGCGCAGGTGCTCAAACTGCTCGACGAGCTCCAGCAGCGGCTCGGCATCGCGCTGCTTTTCATCACCCATGACTTGCGGGTCGCGGCGCAGATCTGCGACGACGTCGCGGTGATGCAGAACGGCCGGGTCGTCGAACAGGGCCCCGCCGCGGCGGTGCTCACCGATCCGCAGCAGGCCTACACCCGCGCGCTGCTCGACGCCGCCCCCGGCCGCGGCTGGGATTTTGCAAATTTCCGTCCTGTGGCCGATGCGGCTGCGGCGACGGCCTGAACGTAACATCAACGACATCGATCGACCCCAGGGAGAGACGACATGTTTGAGATCTCGCGCCGGAAACTCCTCATGCTTGCGGGCGCAGCACCATCGGCGCTCGCATTGTCGGCGGCATCGGCACCGCGGGCGTCTGCTGCAACGGGCAAGAAAACGCTCACCGCGGTGATGCAGTCGGATCTGCGGATCATCGATCCCGGCTTCACCACGGCCTACATCACGCGCGACCACGGCTACATGGTCTATGACACGCTGCTGGCGACCGACTCCAGTTTCAAGATCCGGCCGCAGATGGCGGACTGGGCCATCTCCGACGACAAGCTGACCTACACTTTCACGCTGCGCGATGGGCTGAAATGGCACGACGGCGCGCCTGTCACGGCGGAGGATTGCGTGGCCTCCTTGAGGCGCTGGAACCGGAACGACGGCATGGCGCAGAAGATGATGGAGTTCACGACGAGCCTCGAGGCGACCGATGCCAGGACCATCGTGCTGAAGCTGAAGGAGCCGTATGCCATGGTGCTGGAGACGCTCGGCAAGCAGTCCTCTTTCGTGCCGTTCATGATGCCCAAGCGACTCGCCGAGACGCCAGCGGGCAAGCAGATTTCCGAGCAGATCGGCTCCGGTCCATTCAAATTCGTCGCGAGCGAATTCCAGCCGGGCGTGAAGGCCGTCTACGAGAAGAACACCGACTATTTGCCTCGCAACGAGCCGCCGAGCTGGACCGCCGGCGGCAAGGTCGCGAAGGTCGACCGCATCGAATGGATCACGATGCCCGACCCCCAGACCGCGATCAACGCGCTGCAGTCCGGCGATATCGACTTTCTGGAAAATCCGTCGTTCGAGATGCTGTCGATCCTCGCGTCCAATCCGGACATCGAGGTGGATGCGCTGAACAAGTTCGGTTTCCAGACGTTCGGGCGCATGAACTTCCTGATACCGCCGTTCGACAACGTCAAGGTCCGCCGGGCGGCGCTGCTTGCGATCAACCAGAAGGACGTGCTCGACGCGCTGGTCGGCGATCCCAAATACTACAAGGTCTGTGGCGCCCTGTTCGGCTGCGATACGCCGCTGGAGAGCGACGTCGGCGCGGGCGCGCTGACCAAGGGCGGCGACATCGAGGCGGCGAAAAAGGCACTCGCCGCGTCCGGCTATGACGGGACGCCCGTCGTCATCCTGGCGCCGGGCGATGTCGTGACGCTGAAGGCGCAACCGGTCATGGTGGCGCAGATGCTGCGCCAGGCCGGCTTCAAGGTCGACCTGCAGGCGACCGACTGGCAGACCGTTGTGAGCCGCCGCGCCAGCCAGAAGCCGGTGAGCGAAGGCGGCTGGAACATGTTCTTCACCTTCTCGACCGCCGCCGACGTCATGAACCCGATCGTCAACTTCCCGCTCGGTGGACGCGGCAAGAACGGCGGTTGGTTCGGCTGGGCGGAGGACGCCAAGATCGAGCAGCTCAAGGACGCATTCCTGCACGCCTCCTCGCCGGAGGAACAGAAGAAGATCGCCAACCAGATTCAGCAGGAGGGCTATGACGAGGTGATGTACGTCCCGCTCGGGCAATTTTTGGCGCCGAGCGCCTGGCGCAAATCGCTCACCGGCGTGCTCCACGGCCCCGTCACCCCGGTGTTCTGGAACGTCGACAAGACGGAGTAGCGCCGTCGCGCAGCGACGTCCTGCAGCAGCGATGGATTTCCCTCCCCGTTGTGGGATCCTTGGGGGGAGGGATCTTCATCGCTACTGCCACATGCGATAGCAACAGCGTTATTTTCGGAGATCGAACCAAAATGCCATTCGATTTGATCCTGCGCGGCGGCCGGGTGATCGATCCCTCCCAAAAGCTCGATGCCGTGACCGACATCGCCTTCGCCGGGGGCAAGGTGGCCATGGTCGGACACGCGCTCCATGCCGACGGCAAAACAGTCGTGCGTGATGTGTCGGGTCACATCGTCACGGCAGGCCTGATCGACATGCACACCCATGTCTATTGGGGCGGGACCTCGCTCGGCATCGATGCCGAGGAGTTTTGCCGCACCTGCGGCGTCACCACCGCCATCGACACCGGCAGCGCCGGGCCGGGCAATTTCGCAGGCTTCCGCAAGCACGTGATCGAGCCGAGCCAGGTCCGCATCCTGGCCTATCTGCACATCTCGCATGCCGGCATTTTCGGCTTTTCGCAGCGTGTCATGGTGGGCGAGAGCGAGGAACTGCGACTGATGAATCCGGTCGAGGCGGTGGAGGTGGCCGAGGCGAACCGCGATCTCATCGTCGGCATCAAGGTGCGCGTCGGCCGCCACTCCTCCGGCACATCCGGTATCGTGCCGCTCGAGATCGCCCTCGAAGTGGCCGAGGAGGTCGGCATGCCGCTGATGGCGCATATCGACCATCCGCCGCCGAGCTACGAGGAGGTGATCGCCCGCCTGCGCCCGGGCGACGTGCTCACCCATGCGTTCCGGCCGTTTCCCAATTCACCTGCGACCGCGCAGGGCACCGTCAAGCGCGCGGTCAGGGAGGCGCGCGAACGCGGTGTGCTGTTCGACATCGGCCACGGCCAGGGCTCGTTCGCGTTCAAGACCGCGCGCGCCATGCTCGCCAACGGTTTTGCGCCGGACACGATATCGTCCGACGTCCATGCGCTCTGCATCAACGGCCCGGCCTTCGACCAGGTCACCACCATGTCCAAATTCCTCTGCATGGGCATGCCGCTGACCGAGGTGATTGCGGCGTCGACGGTCAACGCGGCGATGGCGCTGAAGCGCCCCGAACTCGGCAGCCTCAAGCCAGGCAGCGTCGGCGATGCCACCGTGATCGCCATCAGGGAAGGCCAGTTCGACTACGTCGACGTCGTCGGCGAGCACCTGACGGGGAATCGCAAGATCGCCTCCGAAGGTGTCGTCATCGGCGGCCGCTGGTGGCACCCGAATTAGCTAAAGCATGATGAATTGAGGTTAAACTGGAGCCGCACCGGTGGTGCGCCCCCTCTCGCCGCAAGCGGGGCGAGGTGAACCGCGCGCGTGGAAAGACCGATTCAACCAAGTTTCATCGCGCTCGAGATCGGAGCAGGCTGGAGTCGTCGTCTTCAAGTCCGGGCGCAATCGCCTTGCGTCAAAATCCCCTGGCGCAGCGCGAGCCGGACCAGTTCGATATCGGAGCCGACCCCGAGCTTGTCCTTGATCAGGCAGTGCAGATTGGCGACCGTCTTCGGACTTAAGTGAAGCGCGTCGGCGATCTCGTCGCTGGTCCGTTCCGCGAGCAGCATGCGCAGCACTTCGAATTCCCTCGGGGTCAGCACGTCGGCTGCGACCGTCTCGCCGCCGAGCCGGCTCAATGCAAGCTCATGATCGATATCCGGGCTGATGGCGATCCGGTCCGCGAGCACATCCATGACCGCCGCGACCAGCGTCTCCGGCGGACTGGTCTTGGTGACATAGCCCCGCGCGCCGGCGCGGATCGCCTGCACGGCAAAGGCCGCATTCTGATGCATGGTGAAGACGAGAATTTTGGCACCGCGATCCCATTGCCGAATGCGCCTGACAGCCTCGATGCCGCCGATCCCGGGCATCGCGAGATCCATGATCACGAGATCGGGCCGCACCTCCTTGAAGAGGCGGTAGGCCTCGGCGCCATCGGCCGCTTCGGCAACGACCCGCAATCCCGGCTGCTTCTGCAGCACGGCAGAAAAGCCTTCGCGAACGACGGCGTGATCGTCGACCAGCATGATGGTTCGGCGCGGCTCCGTCATGCCGCAACCTCCGCCTTGAGGCCGTGAGCGTCCTCAGCCGGTATCACCACGCGCAGCACGGAGCCGCCGCCGGGCCCCGTCTCGAATGTCAGAGCGCCGCCGAGCGCGGCGACGCGCTCGCGCATGCCGAGCAAGCCCATTCCCGATTTGATCGGACGGTCGTTCTGCGGTCCATCGTCCTCGACCATCAACTCGATTTCTCGTGATGGGCAGTCGCTGTGGACCGTCTCTACCTCACGCACGGCCACGTCGAGATTGATCCGGCTCGCGCCCGCATGCTTGGCGGCATTGGTGATGGCCTCCTGCGCGATGCGGTAGAGATTGGCGGCC
>Ga0210401_10001930_pt1 | contig 23465 bp, 19 predicted proteins | sample IncBWH32MmetaG_FD_150866 | JGI IMG/M metagenome (GOLD analysis project Ga0210401, IMG submission 150866) | Forest soil microbial communities from Barre Woods Harvard Forest LTER site, Petersham, Massachusetts, United States - Inc-BW-H-32-M | ecosystem: Environmental > Terrestrial > Soil >... | reverse complement strand
GTCGTTCCCACCTGCCTCTGAGAGGGAAGCTAGGATGGATGACCCCATGATTCGATCACGCCTAGGTCGAATCAATGGAACGCGGCCTTTGGGGGCTCTCGATCCCAAGCGAGAGCCCCTCTTTTTTTGTTGCGTAGAATTTCTGCCGATCTGTCGCCCTACCGAAGCATCTCAACGCTGCGCATAGCTAGCGTGTTCCGCGGCATATTTACCGCGACAATTGTTCAGGGGAGAGCGTTCAGACGAAAGTGGTGCATATTTGCGTCTTACCACTTACGACTCTTAGGAATTTTCGACGCGGCGGAGCACCGGGATTCTGGACTGGCGTAGAACGTGTTCGACGACGGTTTCGCGGAGGCGGGAAGCGTCGTAGTCAAACATTAGGCGGTTAGTTTTTTCGTCGTAGCGGAATTTGTGCAGACCGTAGGTGTTTGAAAATTCGCCGAGCGTGCGGAATTGCGCAGGATCGAGCCGGTCCTGCAGTTCGTAGGTGACGGTCATGAGTGTCATGCGCGGAATTATAGCATCCGCGGCTTGAAGTGATGGGGGAGGCGTGATGCCATTGTCAAAGAGTGACGCGACGCAGACGGAGTGCGTTGGTGATCACTGAAACGGAGCTGAAAGTCATTGCCGCGCTGGCCAGGATAGGACTTAGAAGGAGGCCGAAGAGTGGATAGAGGATTCCGGCAGCGATGGGAACGCCGAGCGCGTTGTAGGCGAACGCGAAGAAGAGGTTCTGGCGGATGTTGCGCATGGTCGCACGGCTGAGGGCACGAGCTCGCGCGATGCCGACGAGATCGCCTTTGAGGAGCGTGATTCCGGCACTCTCAATAGCCACATCGGTCCCCGTGCCCATGGCGATTCCGACATTCGCGGCGGCGAGAGCGGGGGCGTCGTTAACGCCGTCTCCGGCCATCGCGACGATGTGGCCCTCCCCTTTCAACCGATTCACGATTTCAGCTTTTTGATTTGGCAAGATTTGAGCTTCTACTGAGTCGATTTTGAGTTTTCGCGCGACGGATTCTGCTGTGGCGCGGCTATCTCCCGTCAGCATCACAATCCGGATCCCGTCTCGATGGAGGCGGTCAATCGCTTCGGCAGTTGTGGGTTTGATCGGATCCGAGACTCCGATGATTCCGATTGCTTTTCCGCCAGTGGCCACGAACATCGCGGTTTGACCTTCTGCTTCGAGGGGTTTCGCGCGATCGTCGAGCGGACCGAGCGGAATCTGTAAGTCGGCCAGCAAAACGCGGTTACCGAGTGCGGCGGTGTTTTCTCCGATGTGCCCTGTAATGCCTTTACCGGTAAGCGAGCGAAAATCGGTGACGGTGCCTATTTCGATTCCGCGATCCTTCGCGGCTGCGAGGATCGCAGCGGCAAGCGGATGTTCGCTCGCACGCTCAAGGCCAGCCGCGATTTCGAGCACATAGGCTTCGTCTACTCCTGGCGCGGGGAGTACCGACGTGACGCGAGGCTTCCCCTCGGTGAGCGTACCGGTCTTGTCAACTACGACTGTATCTACCTTCTCGAGAATCTCGAGCGATTCGGCATTTTTGATGAGGATGCCGGCAGAAGCTCCTCGGCCGGTGCCGACCATGATCGCCATAGGTGTTGCCAGTCCAAGCGCGCACGGGCAGGCAATGATGAGAACTGCAACGGCGTTGAGGAGTCCATGCGCCATTTTAGGCGCTGGACCGAAAATGGCCCAAATGATGAATGTGAGCACTGCAATTACGACCACGGCAGGGACGAAGTATGCGGCAACTCGATCGGCGAGTTTCTGGACGGGAGCGCGACTGCGTTGGGCTTCGCTGACCATCCGAACGATTTGAGCGAGAAGCGTTTCACTACCCACGCGCTCGGCGCGCATAACGAAAGTGCCGGTGCCGTTCACTGTGCCGCCCGTGAGGCGACTTCCTTCCGTTTTTTCGACGGGGATCGGCTCTCCGGTCACCAGAGATTCGTCCACCGAACTTGAACCTTCAAGCACAACTCCATCGACCGGTACTCGTTCGCCGGGACGCACGCGAACAGTATCGCCCGGCTGCACGTGCTCGACAGGGACGTCGACCTCGGTGCCGTCGGCGCGAACCAAGCGCGCGAGTTTTGGGGATAGATTCAGCAGCGCGCGAATCGCGGACGAAGTCCGGCTTCGTGCGCGAAGTTCGAGCACCTGGCCGAGGAGAACGAGAGTTGTAATCGCGGCGGCAGCTTCAAAATAGACGGGAACGACGCCCGCCATAGTCTGGAATGACGGCGGGAAGATGTCGGGGAAAAGGACTGCTATCACGCTATAGACGTAGGCTGTGCCGGTGCCGAGAGCGATTAGAGTGAACATATTGAGGCTTCGATTGACGATCGAGGCCCAGCCGCGCTGAAAGAAAGGAAAGCCTCCCCACAGGACAATCGGAGTTGCGAGAAGGAACTCGATCCAACCAATCGCGCGCATCGAAAGGAATTGCTGCAGAGGCTGGCCGGGAATTAGATCAGACATGCCGAGGATGAGAACAGGAATAGTAAGCGCGACGCTGATCCAGAAGCGGCGTGTCATGCTGGAGAGTTCGGGATTTTCTTCTTCGGATGCGCTGACGGTGCGCGGCTCGAGAGCCATTCCGCAGATAGGGCATGAGCCGGGCCCGGAGCGAATAATTTCGGGATGCATCGGGCAGGTATATTCAATGCGATCGGCGGAAGCCTTAGGCATCGCGGGTTCGAGTGCCATGCCGCATTTCGGGCACGCCCCGGCATCTTGCTCTTGGACTTCTGGATCCATCGGACAAACGTAAGGCCCTGAAGTCTTTGCGCGCTCTAGTGAGACTTTCGGTCGCACATCTGCAACTGATGATCGATTAAGGTCCACGGATCGGAAGCGGTGCCCTTCGCGTGTAGCTACGCTGGGGCTTTGCTCGGAGTGCAAGTACTTTGCAGGTTCCGCCGAGAATTTCTTCGCGCAGCTTTCACAACAAAAAGAGTAGATCTCGTTCGCGTACTCCACACGAGATTTGGCGCGCTCGCGGTCAACGGTCATTCCACAGACTGGATCACGTTCCATTGTCGTTGTCCTCAGCGCGCATGCTTGTAGATCAATTTCATGAGTTCGTCGTACGTGGATTCCGCATCCGCGGCAGTGCCTTTGCGAATCGCTTGGGACGCACAGTGCTTGAGATGGTTGCGCATCAAGCCGCGACCAACGGCACGGAGGGCCTCCTGCACTGATGAAATCTGCACCATGATGTCGGGGCAGTACCGATCGGTCTCGACCATTCGAGCGAGACCTCGGACTTGGCCCTCGATTCGGTGGAGGCGTTTCAAATTGGCCGATTTGATATCAGGATCAACAGCGGCGGCCTTGCGCGCGGCAGTTGAGGAAACCTCGCAGGCGCAGGCCGCACTTTGCTTCTTGACGACTTGCCTCGGTTCCATCCGTAATATACCCCTAGGGGGTATATTACTAGAGCCCGGTGTTTCCGTCAAGTCGATAGGCGACCCGTAGTCCGAATGAATTTCTCACTTCACGGTGACGACCACGAGTGTCAAGTCGTCGTCGAAAGCGCCATTGCAAAAGCTGGTCGCCTCTCGCCTCAATGTCTCAAGCATTTCAGCGGCGGTCAGGCGCATGTTCTCGTTTCCAATACGGGCAACATTGTGCTCGCCGAACTCGACCCCGCTGGAGTTGCGAGCTTCGGTCAGGCCGTCGGTGTACAGGACAAGGTGATCGCCGGGCGCGAGCTCCAATTCAATGTTGTCATAAGCATGATCGGGGAACAGACCCAGCGGTGGTCCTCCATCTTTCAATGAGTGCGTCTGTCCGGAGCGCCGGAGCAGGATGGGAGGCCAGTGTCCAGCGCTGGCATATGTGAGGTTGTTCCTGGTTACATCGAGGATGCAGTAGCAAAAGGTAACGAACTTGTCGGAGGCGATGTTATTGCAAATCACGTCGTTCAGCTTGCTGACAACTGCGCCTGGCGACGCCGGCTCGGACGCGAAAGCCCGGAAGCTGGCTTGCAGATTGGCCATCAACAATGCTGCGCTGATTCCTTTGCCAACGACGTCGCAGATGCAGACGCCAATCTTCGTCTCACCAAATTTCACGACATCGAAATAATCACCGCTGACGACGGCGGCTGGGTTCCATGCACCGGCGATGTCGAGGCCTCTGATCTGAGGGATCTGCTTGGGAAGGAGGCGCTCTTGAATCTCGCGCGCCTGGTCGAGGTCTTCTTCCTGCTTCCGCGATTGCGTTTTCCCGAGTTCGAGAGTGCGCTTTAGTTCGAGGCTGGTGTGCTCGAGTTTAGCGCGGGTCAGATGGTACAGATGAACGATCGTGCCAACGATTAGGACGACGACCACACCGAGCCGGCCCCCGCCCCGAAATTGAGAAAGGAAGCGTGAAAGAGGTATGCGATATGCGGCCATAGTGATGGCCACCGCCGCTGCGGAACTGACGAAGGCGACGAGAGCTAGGCACGATTCGTACGCAATCCAGTCATACGGGCTTCGAAACCGCGAAGACCACGGAGCGAGCCGATTCATCGCAGGGGAAACCAAGTTGCCAGCAACGAGGGAGTAGAGCAGTATCGCTCCGAAATCCGCGCCAGACCAATTCGTGAGGCGCAGAATCGCAAAAAGCGCAAGAGCAACGACGAGGAACAATCCTTGGTTCGAGAGAAATGCACGAATGCGCACGAAGATGGGCGAGGGCTGTGCGCTGGGAGAAGACATGAGTTTTCCGCCAGAAATCGATTGGGGAACCCAGAGATGCAGGGATGTTAGGTGCGAGGCGGTTCAAAGTCAACGGCGCGCATCGTGTTGCCAACGTTCTAGAAATGAAAGCGAAGATAGTTCAGTTCGAGCATGCGGATCGGATGCTTCGCAGGGGCAGCAGTGTGCGTCGCGCTCGATCGCGCGACTATTTGGAATTCAGCACCGAGTCAAGATAAGAGGTGAGTTCAGGGCTGGTCCAATCCTGCGGGCCAATGATTTTGCGATCGAGACGGCCCTTGCGATCGATAATATACGTTTCTGGATACATCGTTGTTCCGTAGTCGAGCGCAATTTTCTTCGATGGATCGCGATAGTTAGGAAAATTGAGCTGGTAAGCTTTCAGGAAGTTATCATACGCGGCCTGGTCTTCGTCGAGACTGATGCCTAGCACTGTGCCGCCGAGCGGAGCGATCCTTCGCTGCAGGGCGTTCAGCGAGGGGGCTTCATCGACGCAGGGCGGGCACCAAGTGGCCCAGAAATTAAGGAGGACCACTTGGCCACGAAAATCAGAAAGACGGGCGGACTTGCCGTCGAGAGTGAGCGCAAAATCCTTTTCTGGCTGGCCGCGGAGGCTTGGTTCGCCCTGGCGATAATCCGCGCGGGCAAACATGTAGAGAAGGCCCGCGATGAAGATCAGGACCAGAGCGGTGTTTAGTTTTCGTTTCAATGAGTGGTTCCAGCACCTATAATAAGACATCCGCGAAGTGAATGCCCGTTTTTGAGCCGCCGCGGAGTACACCTACACCGTGGTCTCAGCCATCATTCCGGCACGAAATGAGGAAGCTTCAATTGCGCGAACGGTTGAGTCCGTGGCGGCGCAGCCAGAGATCAAGGAGGTCATTGTTGTCGACGATGGGTCGACGGATGCAACGCCAAGAATCCTGGGCGAGCTTACGACACGGGTTTCCAAGTTAAAGATAATCGTGGCAGGCTCGCTGCCTGACGGATGGGTGGGAAAGAATCACGCCGCGTGGATAGGAGCGGCTGCGTCTAAAGGCGATTGGCAGCTGTTCACGGACGCAGACACCTTCCACCTGCCGGGGGCGATGCGACGAGCGTTGGCGGATGCGGTGGAGCACAGCTCGGCGCTGGTATCTTACTCTCCGGAGCAGGAGATGGAGACGTGGTGGGAGCGAGCGTTGATTCTGCAGATCTACTGGATGCTTTCAAGGAGATATCCGTTCGAGAAAGTGAACGATCCGAAGGACACGGATGCAGCCGCGAACGGGCAGTTTATTCTTGTGCGGCGGGACGTGTATGAGTCAGTCGGCGGGCACCTGACGATTGCGAACGAGATGCTTGAAGATGTGGCGCTGGCGCGGTTAGTGAAGCGAGCTGGGTTTCGGTTGTACTTTGCAAGTGGGCTCGGGATGGTGCGGACGCGTATGTACCGAAGTTTTGGAGCGATGTGGGAAGGTTGGACCAAGAACCTCTACGCGCTGATTGGCGGTACGCTTTTTAGTTTGATCGGTGAATTGGTCGATTGGTTCGTGATTCTGTCCTTGGTGGTGGTTTTGTCGACGAGGATTATGCATCCGCTCGATTGGATGGTTGCAGGTGGCTGTATGGCCTGGTTAGCGTTTCGCGTAGCGAGCTTTGGCACATATTTGAGGCGGAATCGGTACCCGTTTTCGAACATCAAATACCTGGTACCGGGGGTGTGCCTTTATTCGGCGGCGTTGATAACCTCGTGGTGGAAGAGCCTAAACGGAACGGTTGAATGGAAGGGCCGCCGATATGCTGCAAGATCAGAGTAAAGCTGAATTGTGAGAGTCGACAAGCGATGATACGCATTACGCGCAAGGTGGAATTCTCGGCGGCGCATTTTTACCACAATCCGAAGTTCTCAGCGGAAGAGAACAAGCGCGTCTTCGGCAAATGCAGCAACACACACGGACACGGGCACAATTACACGCTCGAGGTGACGATTGCGGGAGAACCAGATCCGGCGACCGGCATGGTCCTTGACCTGAAGGAGCTGAAAGATATTTTGCAGCGCGAGGTGGTCGAGCGAATGGATCATCGGCACTTGAATCACGAAGTGCCGGAACTCGCGGGCAAAATTCCCACATGCGAGAACGTCGCCGCAGTGATCTGGGATCTTCTTGAGCCTAAGATTGTTCGGGGCAAGCTTGACCGAGTGCGGCTGTATGAGTCAGCGGACCTGTTTGCGGATTGCACGGCGGAAACAAATGGCGCAAAGCGATGAGAATTTCGCTCACTCGCCGCTACCATTTCGCTGCTTCGCATCGCCTGCATTCGCCAGTTCTGAGCATGGAAGAGAATGAGCGGATCTATGGCAAATGCAATAGCCCCTATGGGCATGGTCACAATTACGCCGTGGAGGTGACGATCACCGGGCCGGTCGATCCAGACACGGGAATGATCGCGAATCTTGGCGATCTTGATCCCTTCGTACAGCGAGAAGTGATCGAAGCGTTCGACTATAAATACTTAAACGAAGATGTGCCTGAGTTTCAAGCCATGGTGCCAACGACAGAGAACGTGTGCCGCGAAATTTACCGCCGTCTGACGACGTTCTCTGCAGCGCGGATTGAGCGGGTGCGGATCGAAGAGACGAGCAAAAACAGTTTTGAATACACCGGAGAACAGGCCGTATGAAAAGCGGAGATAAAATGAGCGAAGCCACTGAAATTATGATTGCTGATACCAAGGGGGAAGAAACGATTGCGGACCTGGTGCGCAAGATGCTCGCCCTGATCGGTGAAGATCCGAATCGCGAAGGCCTGCGCCGGACACCAGAACGATTTGAGAAAGCGTTCCGATATTTAACGAGTGGCTACCGACAAGACCCGGACAAACTTCTTAATGGAGCAATGTTCAGCGTGTGTTACGACAACATGGTCGTCGTAAAGGACATTGAACTCTATAGTCTGTGCGAGCACCATTTGCTGCCATTCTTCGGGAAGTGTCATGTCGCGTACATTCCGAATAAGAAAGTAGTGGGCTTGAGCAAGATTGCGCGGCTTGTGAACATGTACGCGCGACGGTTGCAGATCCAAGAGCGCTTAACCAGCCAGATTGCGAAAGCGATTCAGGAGAAGTTGTCGCCCGAAGGCGTAGGAGTTGTCGTCGAGGCTCGACATTTGTGCATGGTTATGCGCGGAGTAGAAAAACAACACTCGGCGGCGATGACGAGCGCGATGCTCGGGGCCTTCCGGGAAAACAAACAGACCCGCGACGAGTTTCTGTCATTGATAAATCACGGCAAAAGCTGAGCTCCCCCTCTTCGTTGCGAATTTCGGGCTGGAGCATACAGTGGGGCCGCCCTCTCTCCTACAGGATTCACTGTAAAAGCGCTTTGTGGCTTGCAGACGATGTGTTACGATTTTTAGTGTCGAAAAGGAAATCGAGAGAGAGCAGGGAACGGCTTTTCAGAAGGGGAGGGGCGAGCTGATGGAAGCAAAAGCAGAGGTTATTGAGCAATTCCGGACGCATCCGAAGGACACTGGTTCACCGGAAGTGCAGATTGCATTGTTGAGTGAGCGCATCAGCTACTTAACGACCCACCTCAAGTCCCACGCAAAGGATCACGCTTCCCGTCGCGGATTGATTATGATGGTCAATAAGCGCCGAAGGTTGCTGGACTATCTGAACCGCCGTGACCCGGATCGGTATCGCGAGATTGTGGAACGACTCAGCTTGCGCAAGTAGCGCTTTCCCGAGCGGTCTTGTAACCGCGCTCGTCCCACCGCAAACACCTCAAATTGAAGCGAAGTTTCCGAGACTCATGCGGGAGTATAGGATTGCGCCATCGATGTGTATCCCTGCCTTGCACGCTTCTCTGACGATCTCCTTTTCGAATCTCCACGAGAGCGGACTCTCGTATCTGAAATGGCGCACCCGAAGATTCGGGGCGCGAAGGATGTGATTAGATGTTTGAACAAGTAAGCGTTGAGGTCGGTGGGCGCAAATTGACTTTTGAAACCGGCAAAATGGCGCGCCAGGCGCACGGTGCGGTTGTAGCGCGGTATGGCGATACGGTGGTTTTATCCACCGCCTGCATGGACAACAAGGCAACTGACAAGGACTTTCTACCGCTGACCGTCGACTATCGCGAGTACACGTATTCGGCGGGCAAGATTCCCGGAGGATTCTTTAAACGTGAAGGGCGCCCTTCCGAGCGCGAGATTTTGACTTCGCGGCTGACGGATCGGCCGCTGCGGCCCCTCTTTCCTGAGGGCTACTCTACGGAAACGCAGATTGTTTCCATGGTGCTTTCGGCGGACAGCGAAAATGATCCGGACGTGATCGGATTAACGGCTGCTTCGGCGGCTCTATTTATTTCGAAGATTCCGTTCGAAACGCCGATAGCCGCAGTACGCGTCGGATTGATCGATGGAAAGTTGATGGCGAATCCGACGGTAGCCGAGCAGAAGACGAGCCTGCTGAATCTGGTGGTTGCTGGCTCAGAAGAAGCGATCGTAATGGTCGAGTCTGGAGCGCTAGAAGTATCCGAAGACACGGTGGTAGATGCGCTCGAGTTCGCGCACGCGGAAATTCGCAAGATCGTTGCTGCGATTCGAGAGTTGCACAAGCGCGTGAATCCCGAGAAGGTTAAGGTGACACCTCCTGCGTTCGACGAGGCTCTATACAGCGAGATCAAATCGAAGTATGGAGAGCGACTGCGCGACGCGCTAGACACGGCGAAGCACCCCAAGAGCGAGAGCTATGGCTTGGTCGATACGATTAAGGCCGAGATCATGGCGTCAATTCCGGAGGATGACGACGAGCGCCACAAACTTGCTTATCGCGCGTTTGAAAGACTTCGCGAGCGGATTTTCCGCGACGATATGCTGTTGCGGCGGCGGCGTCCGGATGCTCGGGCTTTCGATCAGATTCGACAGATTACCTGTGAAGTAGGAGTTCTTCCTCGCGTTCACGGCTCGGCGCTATTTACTCGCGGAGAGACGCAGGCGCTTGCTACGGCGACCCTGGGCACCAAAGAGGACATGCAGCGGCTTGATTTGCTTTTCGAAGACGAGGCATTCAAGCGGTTCATGCTTCACTACAATTTCCCACCGTTTTCAGTGGGTGAGGTGAAGTTCCTCCGCGGGCCCGGACGCAGAGAAATCGGACACGGTGCTTTGGCCGAGCGCGCGCTTGCAAATCTGCTTCCGCCGGAAGCTGACTTTCCATATGCGATGCGAGTCGTGTCGGACATTATGGAATCCAACGGATCTTCCTCAATGGCAACTGTTTGCGGCGGGTCGCTGGCGCTGATGGACGCGGGCGTACCGCTCAAATCCGCGTGCGCGGGCATCGCCATGGGTTTGGTTGTGGAAGAGGATAAGTACGCCATCCTTACCGACATCGCCGGAGCGGAGGATCACTACGGCGACATGGATTTCAAAGTTGCCGGTACGCGACAGGGAATCACGGCGCTCCAGATGGACATAAAAGTATCGGGCGTGAGCGTTGCGATGATGCGCGAAGCCTTGGCTCAGGCGAAGAAGGCTCGCCTGGAGATTCTCGATATCATGGACCAAACAATTTCAACTGGGCGCGCAGAGATTTCGACATACGCACCGCACCTCTACATGCTCAGCATTCCAACGGATAAGATTCGCGATTTGATTGGGCCCGGCGGCAAGAAGATCCGGTCGATCATCGAAGCGACGGGCGTGAAGATCGACGTAATGGATGACGGGAAGGTGCACGTGTTCGCAGCGAACGGACCCGCGGCAGAAGATGCGCTTAAGATGATTCGTGACGTGACCGCCACGGCCGAAATCGGCAAGACCTATCTCGGCAAGGTGGTGCGCATCGCCGAATTCGGCGCATTCGTCGAGATTTTTCCGGGAACCGACGGCTTGTTGCACATCAGCGAAATCGCGGAAGCGCGGATTCGTTCAGTGCGCGATGAGTTGAAGGAAGGCGATCAGATCCTTGTCAAGGTTCTGGCAATCGAAGGCAACAAGATACGATTGAGCCGCAAGGCGGTGTTGCGCGAACAGCGTGACAAGCAACAGCCGCAACAGAAGTCGGAGGCCGCCGGCTAGTCGGTTTCAACCGGTTAGTTTGGATTCAGGGAGGTGAGCGATCGCCTCCCTTTTTATTTTGGCGGCGGTGATTCGTTTTCGGGCGCGTCCTCGTCTTCGTAAAGTTCTGTGGCTCTCTCGCCCTGAGGCGTGACAATTATGAAGCGATAGCTCAGGCGATGCTCGCGCCAGAGTTGGAGCGGAACGGAGACGCGTAGTTCAGTCGAAGAGATGAACTGAGTCGGAAGCCTGGTCTTTTCGCCCTGGTCGGCACTTGCGACGATTGAATCATTGGGCCGAAAATTTGTGCCGACTACCGTGACTTCTTCGGTCGACGCACCGCCAGCACGCATGAAAGGCAAAGGGCTTGGTGAGATTGCGAGGATGGTTCCGCGTGGTGGGGCGGGCGGAAGCTTGGGGGTAGGGAGAATCTGAACGTCGCGGCTTTCTGATACTTGGAAACCGCTTCCTGCGTTTCGAACCCAGATTCGGATTGGTCCACGCTCACTATAGGCGACGTCTGAGAATCTAAGTTGCAAGGCTGGTATATGGATCTCAAGCGCTTCAGGCGATAGATATTTCGGTGATATTACCAATGGCTGTTTCTGCAAAACGTTTTCTTCGAAGGGATCTGGTCCGACTAGCACTACGCTCGCACGGGTAAAGCCGCTTCCACGAAGGACCACCTTGGCCTCGGCTCGCTCCGAAGCGTCAGCGGATAGTTGCGGCGGATCGAGACGGGTTAGAACGGGGCTTGCATCACTCGCAACATAAACGATTTCCTGAGCTCCTCCGCCGACGGGAGTTGTCTGCTCGGTGCCGTTCAGAGGCAAGCCATTGCCTTGAGCCGCCTCGACTTCGTCAAGGTTAAACGGCCACAGAACGAGCTTGCGGGGTGATGCCAGGTACGACCACGGAATTGTGACGTGAATTCTATTGGTATCGACGTAGTCGGTACCCACAAACTCCCAAGCTTTCCAGACATCTTTTTTCGGAGTCGGCTCTGCGAGCAGCACTTTGGTGCTGGGCGTGAAAAATCGGCCGTCTAGATCAAGCGGCATCGTTTCTGCACCGGCCCGAACGCGTACAGGATCAGACGTGAAGGATGGAGCGACGTCGCCCGCAACCGTTAGCGGTCGAGCTTCCGTGTCGGGGTCACTGCAGTTACGCCCACACGAACGCGGCACGTCCGGTTCGATAAGGATGAAATCGAGCCGCGCCGGAGTGGGGGCGGAGGTGTCAGCCCATGTGGCTTCACCGGTTTTCGCCACCTTGACTGGAATCTTGTCGAGCAAATCCGGCCGATCCCAAATCTCGATACGTGCGGCAGTGACTCCCGAGGTGTTGGGCACGATTCGATATCGAAGCTGAACCTTCGGGCCAGTGGGATCTTTCTTGCGGCGGGGCCTCTGCGAGGGAGGCTTGGGATTTTCGATTTCAATGACCGGATGCGGACCTTCAAGTGATGCGTGCCGCGAGTCTGATGACTTTTGCGCAAGCGCTAATGCTGGAAGAGAGAGCGATACGGCGAGCGTTTGCGCTGCCATGCGCAATACGGAACATGTGCGCGCACAGCGCATCAGTTGACGCGCTCGATCCGTGCGCCAATTCCGCTGAGTTTTTCTTCGATCCGTTCGTAGCCGCGGTCGATGTGATAGACGCGGTCGATGTATGTTGTGTTTTCCGCCACCAGTGCCGCCAGCACTAGGGATGCGCTTGCCCTCAAATCGGATGCCGTGACGGGTGCGCCGCTGAGGCGGGTTGGTCCCATGACGACCGCAAGATTGCCGTCCACGGAGATATTCGCCCCCATGCGTGACATCTCACTGGCGTGAAGGTAACGGTTCTCAAAAATAGTCTCGCGGATATGCGAGACGCCTTCGGCCTGCGTCGCAAGCGCCATAAACTGGGCCTGCATGTCCGTGGCAAAGCCCGGGTATTCCTCAGTTGTGACGTCGGCGGCTACGAGTTTTTTCGCTGCTTTAACGCGCACCGTGTGGTTGCCTTCGCAGCGGATTTCGACGCCGCATTCTCTGAGCTTTTCGATGATCGCGCCCAGGTGGCTCGGGTCGCAATTTTCGAGAAGCAGCTCGCCACCGGTGATTGCTCCAGCGACTAGAAATGTCCCGGCTTCGATACGGTCGGGAATCACGGGGTGAGTGGCGCCCCCAAGGCGCTCGACGCCTTGAATACGCAAAGTTGAAGTGCCGCGGCCCTCGATTCTGGCGCCCATTTTGCCGAGCAGGTCGACGAGATCAGTCACCTCTGGCTCGAGAGCGCAGTTTTCGAGGACAGTTTCTCCATCGGCTAGCACCGCCGCGGTCAAAATGTTCTCGGTTCCGGTTACTGTAATTTTTGGAAAGCGAAACGTTCCGCCGTGGAGGCGCTCGGCGCGAGCTTCGACGTACCCATGATCGACTGAAATCTCCGCTCCTAGTTTTTCGAGTCCTTGGATATGCAGGTCCACCGGGCGCGCGCCAATGGCGCACCCGCCCGGCATTGAAACGCGAGCATAGCCAAATCGAGCAACAAGCGGGCCGAGAGTTAATACAGAAGCGCGCATCGTTTTCACTAGTTCGTAGGGCGCCTCAGTGTGCGAAACGGCTTCCGCCTGGATCGTAAACTGGCTGGGCGGAATGTCCGGACTCTCAACGCGGCAGCGCATGTGGGCAAGAAGTTTGGCCATCGTGATGATATCGCGGACCTTGGGGATGTTATGGAGATGCACCGGCTCATTGGTGAGAAGTGCGGCCGCCATTGCGGGAAGTGCGGCGTTCTTCGCGCCGCTGATATGTACTTTTCCTTCGAGCCTGCGTCCACCCTGGATTTTGAAACGGTCCACTGTTACTTGCTCCTAATCTTTGTTCGAGTCGGCACAGCCTGCGACGCTTCGAGGGCGGCGCGCACACTGCCGCCGGATTTCGACAGAAGAGACTTGGCATGGCGCGTATTCGCACCGGTTTTCAGCATGATAAGCGCTGCCGGCAAACTGTGTCCCGTTTTCCGCAGTGCGTGTTCCGCAGCTGACGTGGTCACGCCCATGGCTTCCTCAAGAATTCGCGCCCCGCGCCGCCGCAACTTCTTATTTGTTAGCGCCACGTAAATCATCCAGTTGTCATAAACGCGACCAAGACGCACCATCGCGGTTGTTGAAAGCAAGTTCAAAACCATTTTCTGAGCGGTGCCAGCTTTCAGACGCGTCGAACCTGCGATCACCTCCGGGCCCGTCTTCGGGGCGATGACAATTTTTGCCGTTCGAGCTAGCTGCGACCGCGGGTTCGACGTGACCCCGATCGTGACGCTTCCGCGTTGCCGAGCGAACTCGATCGCGCCAAGAACGTAAGGTGTCGTACCACTTGCGGCAAGTCCTACAACAATGTCCCGATGCGAGAGGCCCGCAGCCGCGAGATCACCTGCGCCACTTGTCGCCGAGTCCTCGGCTGCTTCATTTGCCCCGCGCATCGTTCTTGCGCCGCCGGCAATCAGCGCCTGAATCGACTCGGCGCGCGTGCCGAACGTGGGAGGGCACTCAGCGGCATCCAGAGCTGCCAATCGGCCGCTTGTCCCGGCCCCCACATAGAAAAGCCTGCCACCATTCGTGAGGCTACGCACAATGGCGTCGACCGCGCGAGCGATGTGCGGCAACTCCCGCCTAACAGCGATTGCCACGCGGGCGTCTTCGCGATTGATCATGCGAAGAATCTCAAGCGTCGATTTTTTATCGAGCCCACGCGAGCGCTGATTTCTCTGTTCGGTGCTGGCTAGCCTCAACCGTATGCCTCAATGCGAACGTACAGTATACCGGTTCAGTCGCGTGGCGTATTCTCGACGGAAGACAAGTTGCGCGATGATGTAAGGAAGCTATCGAGCAGGCGCTGGCGCCGGAGTGAAGCCTAAAGCTTCAGAAATCGCGTCATGCAGTTCGGGGCGCACCCGCCGTATCTTGATATTGTCTACGGACGGATTCACGCGATTCGTCAACAGAATGATGAAAAGGTTTCGGTCAGGATCAATCCAAAGAGAAGTGCCGGTAAATCCATAGTGCCCAAAAGCGTGCGGCGAGAAAAAACGACCGGTGGCGGCTGAATCAAGCGCCACATCCCAACCGAGTGTGCGGGCGGAATTGCCAATCGTCTGATGTGCCGTGAATTCGGTGATCGTCGCGCGTGACACGACGCGATGATGCGCGTAGATACCCCCATTCAAAATCATCTGCGCGAGGATGGCTACGTTGCCGGCGGTTGAAAACAGACCCGCATCGCCTGCGATTCCGCCCATGGCCCAAGCATTCTGGTCGTGGACTTCACCTTGAATCAGACGTTTGCGATAGGTTAGATCGTTCTCGGTGGGAGGGATTTGCGCTCGGAGCGAGCGCGGCGGATTAAATAGCGAATCTTTCATTCCAAGTGGAGTGAAGATTTCCTTTCGCGCGAATACCCCGAGCGATTCTCCAGTAAGCCGTTCCACGATTTCACCGAGCAATATGAATCCGAGATCGGAATATTCAATTTGCTTACCGGGCTCATGAACGAGAGGTTCAGCCAAGACTCGCGCGAGAATCGCTTCATGCCCTCTGGTTTCTTTATAGAAATCGCGATGCGCTGGAAGGCCAGAATCGTGGAGCAGAAGCATGCGCGGCGTGACGCGTGCACGCCACGCCGGATTTGGGTCGTTTTTTGCTGCGGCGCTCCATTCCGGTAGGAAGCGTGAGAGTGGAGCGTCAAGATCGAGCCGCTTTTGTTGCACGAGAATCATCACTGAGGTTGTTGTTGCGATTGGTTTCGTAAGCGACGCAAGGTCGTAAATTGTATCCGCCTCAACCGAGGCTGCCTTTGCGTCTCGTGTAAATTTCCCGAACGGGTGTATGGCAAGCTGATTATTCAACCCCACCGCAAGAACTCCGCCGGGGAAGGCTCCATCGGCCACGGCCCGATCGAGGAGCGTATAAACTGACGCAAAACGATTCGAGAGTGTCTGGTAAACCGGTTCGAGCGTCATCGGATTCGCCGATATTTGTATTCCGTCACCCCGCTTCGCTATATCTGGGACGGTTACCGGTATCCGGCCCCGGATTGATGTTTGGCCGAACAATGCTCGGACAGCGGCGCGCTGCGATACGTCGTTCGTCGAGAATTCGCCGATCCAGGTCTTCGCGGCAGGAAAACTCGAAATCAAGTAAGGGCTGCCGAAAGCAATCACGATGCATGGCTTTCCACTCGTGAGCATTTGATTTACGAATGCACGCTGATCGTCCGGAAAGCCGACATTGCCTTTGCGGTCAGCGACACGCACAAACAGCGCAGCGATCGCAACATCGTAGGAATCAACCGGCGGGAGTTTCAGCGTGCTGACATTGACGAATTGGGTATCGGCGCGAAGAGACTTGAGCGAATCCACCCGCCAGCGAATTTCGCTCTCAACCGTCGCACTGGGATACGGATCGGGGTCAGCCGAGAGCGAGACAAGCAGGACGCGAAGCGGTCGAGAAGCATTCAATGGCACGAGATTCTCAGAATTGCGAAGAAGCGTGACGCCATGATCGGCGATGGCCTGTGCGTCATCTGAAAATTTGGGCATTCCGAATTTCTGATTCAGGTGCGAAATATCGACAAAGCGATTCTTGTCGATGCCGAGTCGGGCCTTCGCCTGAAGAATTCGTCGCACCGATTCGTCGATCCGCTTCTGGGAAAGCCTGCCCGACGCAACCGCCTTTTCAAGGCCCGCTAGAGCGGCGTTTGGCACTGGCGGCTGAAGCACGATGTCTGCTCCGGCTGCAACCGCGCGTATCGCAGCTTCGTCCGGAGGGTAGAGCGACGTTACACCGCCCATATCCATCGCATCCGTCACGACGAGGCCGCGAAATTTCATCTCATCGCGCAAAAGGCCAGTGAGGATGTTGCGGGAAAGCGACGCCGGAACGGTAATGTCCGGTTCGAGCGCCGGTACACCGAGATGACCGGGCATGATCGAGCTGACGCCAGCGGAAATTGCGGCGCGGAAGGGAACCAGTTCATTATTCTCGAGTTCCTTACGGTCATCTGGGACGACCGGGAGTGAGAGATGCGAATCAGTGCTCACATCGCCGTGGCCGGGAAAATGCTTTGCAGTCGCAAGCGCACCATTTTCTTCGATGCCGCGAATGAACTGCGTCGCGAAATCAGCTACCTTGTCCGGCTCCTCGCCGAATGCACGGATATTGATGATTGGGTTCGCGGGATTGTCATTCACGTCGGCGTCGGGAGCAAAGATCCAGTGGACGCCAGCAGCACGGGCCTCAAGCGCAGTATCTTTCCCTGCTGTGTATGCAAGTTTCGGATCGTTCGTCGCACCAATTGCCATCGCCGAAGGGAAGTTCGTTCCTTCATCGAGACGCATGCCTGTACCACTCTCAAAATCAGCACCGATCAGGAGTGGCACTTTGGAATGTGCCTGGAGCGCGTTCATGATTACGGCTGTTGGATATACCTGGCTACGTTCAATTCCAAGCGGGCTGCGAATCGTCCCGAGGATGAATCCCCCAACGTGATTCTCTTCAACCTGATGAAGCAGGTCTCTATATGCCGGACTTTCTACCGACTCAAAGACACCGAAGTAGTAGGGCATCAGCATCTGCCCAAGCTTTTCGCGAACCGTCATTTTCTTCAGCGTGGATTCCACCCATGCGGAAGTGCCACTTGAGGGGCGATTCCTTTGGGGCAAGGGCTTTTGGGAGCGGGCGGAAGGTGTCATGAGAAGGAGCAGCGCTATCAAGGAAAGCCCGAGTGTCTGCAGGGAAGCTCTTCGGGCGTTCCATGTTGACGACTGCATCCCGCGGCTGTATATAGCACACGGTTTCATGCGGCACAACCAAGCCTCCGAGCCGATGTTTCGTTTCCGTTTACTCCCATCCTTTACACTGATCGCTGGCTTGGCACTTTTTATCGTTGCAGTCAGTTCAGAGAGGAAGCCTGCCAGTCCCGCGCCGACCGTCTTCGGTGATGATGCTGGCAAGACCGGCGATCATACAAAAACGGGAATCGACGTATTAGAAAGCGAGAAATTCGTATCCCTGCGAGGCAAACGAGTGGGACTGATTACGAATCAGACGGGCCTTGACTCGTTTGGACACCGAACGATCGATCTTCTAGCGCGCGCGGAGGGCGTCAATGTAGTTGTCATATTCAGTCCCGAACATGGGATCGCCGGTGTGGCCGATGCCATGGTTTCCAATCACGCCGATGCCCCAACGGGACTGCCCATCTATAGCCTGTATGGCGCCACGCGGAGGCCAACGAGTGACATGCTTCGCGGTATTGACGCGCTTGTATTCGACATCCAAGACGCAGGCGTGCGGTTCTACACCTACATCACGACGATGGCATACTCGATGGAGGCGGCAGCGCAACAGCACATGGCCTTTTTCGTGCTTGACCGGCCGAATCCACTCGGCGGCGAGATTATTGAAGGCCCGGTACTTGATCCTGAGCGGACTTCCTTCGTCGGTTACTTCCCAATGCCCGTGCGGTATGCGATGACAATGGGTGAGCTGGCGCAGATGTTCAATTCCGAAAATAAAATCGGTGCTGATCTTCGCGTGGTAGCGATGCAGGATTGGCACCGGCGTGATTTCTACGACATGACCGGGCTCGCTTGGGTCGCCCCATCGCCCGCGCTTCGCTCTCTGCGTGAGAGCTTCCTTTATCCGGGAGTTGAAATCTTGCAAGCCGCAGGCGTCTCGGTCGGCAGAGGCACGCCAACTCCTTTCGAGCAACTCGGTGCGCCCTGGATTGACTCGGGAGTGTTACTGACTGAGCTGAGTCGCCGCGAGTTGAAAAGTGTGCGGTTTGCCCCAACACAGTTCACACCAACGAGCGGACTATACAGCGGAGTATTGTGCAAGGGACTCTCGATCGATTTGCAGGATCGTGAAACATTCCGGCCTATTATGATGGGACTCGAGATTGCGTCGGTCTTACATCATTTGTACCCAACAGAATTTCACGTCGAGAAAATGGTAGAGCTCCTCGGCTCGAAGGCCACGGTGGATCGACTCGCGAGTGGCGATGATCCAAAGGAAATCGAGGCTGGATGGGCTAGCGATCTCGATCGATTTCGAACAATGCGCGAGAAGTATCTCCTGTACCATTGAATTGTGCAGATCTGCTCACTCTTGCCGTCGGCGACGGAAATTCTTTTCGCGCTCGGCCTCGGCGATTCGGTTGTGGGCGTGACCCACGAGTGTGACTTTCCGCCGGAAGCGACGAAGAAGCCCCCGTTAATTCGGCCGCGCGTCGATCCGCAAGCATTACCCGCCGTGATCGATCGACAAGTCACGGAGCTTGTTTCACGTGGCGAGAGCATCTATTCGGTGGATGCGGAACTGCTCGCATCACTCGCGCCTGACCTTATCATCACGCAGGATCTATGCCATGTGTGCGCAGCTTCGCCCGACGATCTCGCCACTGCCCTTGCACGCTTTTCGAAGCGGCCTAAGATTCTGTCCCTAACGCCTCACTCCCTCGCGGATGTTTGGGACGATGTTCGCAAAATTGGCGAGGCAACAGGCAGGCGGCGAGATGCTCAGGGGTTGGCAATTACTCTCGCGCAAAAGGTTGCCGCGATCGAAATGAGAGTCGCGAACGCGCCGAGGCCTCGTGTCCTATGCCTCGAATGGATGGATCCGTTTTATATCGCCGGCCATTGGGTCCCGGAAATGGTCGTGAAGGCCGGAGGCGAGGACGTATTAGGGTGTGCGGGTGAGCCGTCGTTTCGCGCGACAGCGGAGCAAATCGCAGAGACTGCCGCTGAAATCATCATCGTGATGCCTTGCGGCTACAGCTCGCGGCGTGCCGCAGCAGAATTTAGTTTGAAAGACCTGCCGTCGAGTTGGGACAGGCTGCCGGCGATACGCGACCGGCGCGCTTTCGCAGTTGATGCGAATAGTTATTTTTCGCGTCCCGGCCCGAGACTCTCAGACGGGGTCGGGCTCCTCGCACACCTGTTTCATCCTCAAATCGTGCCGCTGAATGTCTCAAGCGAAGCATTTCAAAAGCTTTAGCTGGTCCGAGCGGCCACGACTATTCAGCCGTCCGCCTGCTCCAATACCGGTAAAAAATTAAGCCGGAACACATCAAAACCAGTCCAATTGATGAACGCACAGGCCGCTGAGCCCAGATGCTGATGGTCAGTGCCATCGCACCAATTACAAAGACTAGTGGAACGATCGGGTAGCCCCAGGTCCTGTATGGGCGCGGCATATTGGGCTCAGTGCGGCGCAGGCGGAATAGTGCGACAACCGCTAAGCCGTAAAAGATCCATCCGGCGAAAATGAAGAGGGAAGTAAGGTCTTCGAAAGTTCCGGTCAAGGCCATCAAGCTAGCAAGGCAGCATTGAAAGATTAGCGCATTTCCCGGAGTTCGAAATTTCGGATGAATGGCTCCTGCAAATCGGAAAAAGATTCCGTCTCGTGCCATAGCGTAATCTACACGAGCGCCGCTGAGAACCGACGAGTTCAATGTACCGAGCGCGGAAATCACCATCGCCAGCGTGACCCAGACGGCCGCGCCACGGCCCGCAAAGCTTTCCACGACGTCCGATGCGACGTGCTGTGATGCTGCGACGACGTCGAACGGCAACGCGTAGGAGCAGACCGCGCTGAAAACGCTAAAGAGAACAATCACAAACGCAACACCGCCAATCAAAGCGCGAGGAATGGTCCGGCCGGGATCCCTGATTTCTGATCCGACCAAGTTCAGGTCCTCCCAGCCATCAAACACCCATAGAGCCGCGGCAAGCGCCGCGAGAAAACCCGTAGTTGTGGTCCAAGATACTGAAGTTGGCCAAATCGGCTGGAAATTCGCCGCACGTCCGTGCGAGAGAAAGAACCCGAAGCCGATAATTGCCACAACCGAAGTGATCTTGATAATCGTCAGTCCGATCTGGACTTGTCCACCCAGCCGCACGCCAAGATAGTTGATGAAAGTCAGCAGGATAAGCGCGAGAACGGCAAGCGGCTGCGCCCATGTAAACGCAAACTCGGAATGATGGCTCGAGAAAAAAGGCAAGCGCAGGTGGAGCGTATAAATCGGCGCAGCGATGGCTGGAAACAAAAAACCAACAAATCGCATCAATCCGGCCGCGATCGATGCGGCGGATGACGGGCGGCCGACGATTGAATGTGTCCATCCGAATAGAAATCCCCACACAGGGCCGAATCCGCGGCGCAGGTATGCGTACTCGCCGCCAGCTTCCGGTATTTCCGCTCCGAGTTCGGCGAAACTGAGCGCGCCGAACATCGACAGTACGCCACCGACGATCCATGCCGCGAAGACGACCGCAGTCGAACCAGCTTCGCGGGCCATCTCCGCCGGCTTCAGAAAAATTCCGGTACCGATCATCGTCCCGACGACGATCGCAGCGGCGGCCCAAGCGCCGAGTCCACGAAATAATTCGAGGCGCTCTGCCGGTTTCGTCTCTGCGGGGGTGGCGATAAATTCTCCGTTGTCCTTGGAAATTGAGGCTTAGCTTGACAGCTAATTCACGCAGAACGGGTGCTGTTGTCGGCAGCGACGCTCGCGAGCATACCGACCGAAAAGGTGACGATCGTCCCGACAAAAACGTACCATGTCCACGCCAAAGGCGTGAACCGTGCGACGCCAAGCATCAATGCCAGCCCCGCTACGAAGCCCACGAGCGCCCCGGACTCATTTGCGCGCCGGTTCCACGTCCCGAGCAAAAACACACCCAGCATGGCCCCATATGTAATCGACGTAATTGTGAGGCCGGCGACTAGCACTGGTCCCCAATGAATTAGCCCAAGGAGCGCGAGAACGATACCCCACACAAGCGTCATGATGCGCGAACGGGTTAGTGGCTGCGGTCCTTGATCGATCCGCCGCTTTCCGATGTCTATGATGCTCGACGATGCAAGCGAGTTCAACGAACCACTGGCGTTTGACATTGCCATCGCAAAAATCGACGCCAGCACAAGTCCGACGAGACCTACCGGCAGATGGTGAACGACGAATTGTGGGTAAAGGCGATCGGGATCATTGCCCGGATTCTGCAGCGCTCCGTGTTGAGCGAATACGAACAGCATCACGCCGAGCACGAGGAAGAGGGAGAATTGCACGAATACGATCACGCCGCTGGCGAGCAACGCCGTCTTGCTGTCCTTCTCATTCCGCGCCGCGAGCAATCGCTGTACGAGTGTTTGATCCGTCCCATGACTCGCCATGGTGAGAAACGTGCCGCCAAGAATGCCGGCCCAGAACGTGTAGCTCTTTGTCAGGCTGAACGCGAAGTCAAAGATCGTGAGCTTGCCGCCCGCCGCAGCCGCAACCCGGGTAACCTCCAGCCAGCCACCAGGAATCTTGTGGAGTAGTAGCAAAAATGCCGCCAGCGAACCCGTAAGGTAGAGCGCGAACTGGATGACGTCCGTCCAAATGACAGCACGCATTCCGCCTTCGAACGTATACAACAAAGTGAGCAGGGCGATAATCAAGATTGAGATCCGTTCCCCCGTGCCGAACGCAACGCTTACCACTTTGCCGATGGCCGATATCCGAACGCCTTCCGCAAGCGCACGAGTAACCAAGAACACCACCGCAGCCGCGGACCGCATTCGCGTGCCAAATCGCTTTTCGAGAAGCTGGTAAGCCGTGTAGAATTCGCCTTGGAAATACTGCGGGATCAATACAACACACAGAATCACGCGCGCGACAAGATAGCCCAGCACAATTTGCAAGAATTTGAGGTTTCCACCGTAAGCGATGCCGGGAGTGCTGATAATTGTGAGCGTCGAGGTTTCGGTGGCGACAATCGAACATGCGATCGCCCACCAGGGCGCTGTCCGACCGCCAAGAAAATAATCTCGAAGGCTGTTTTGACCGCGACGGAAATACGCGCCGAAAAGCGTGATGCCCACAAGATAGAGAATGAGGATAGCGAGATCGATTGGGCTGATTTGCATCGCGCCCGTCTCTCGTCAGGGCTGGCGGGTCGCGCGATGCTAACTGCCGCCTTCGAATTATGTCAAGTACAGTGAGGACGAATGTCCGAGAAAAAACACGCCAACACAGAATACTTCCTGGGGCTTGACGGCGGCGGGACGAAAACGGATTGCATACTGGTCGATGGCTCGGGTAAAACTCTCGCCCGTTCAACGGCGGGCCCGTCAAATCCGATTCGTGCGGGGTACGCGAAGGCATGGTTCACCCTGAGCGACGCAGCCGATGTGGTGCTCGAGCACCAGCACATCAAAGCTGGAGATATTCGCGGCATTTACGCTGGTATCGGTGGCGCAGGACGAGATGTGGTTGCGAGACGAATCGGTACTTTCCTTGAGAATGCATTCCCCGAGGCGGCGGTAACAGTTACGACGGACTTGGCCATCACCCTGCAAGCGGCAGTAGGCGACGGCGAAGGTCTCGTGCTGATAATCAGTACTGGATCCGCTGCATACGGGCGTGGAACTGGCGGCGAGACATCGCGAGCAGGTGGCCGCGGTCCTTGGTTTAGCGATGAGGGTAGCGCGTTTGACATCGGAAGGCGCGCGCTTGCCGCTGTGGTCCGGGCTGAGGAAAATCGTGGCCCCGAAACGGCGCTGTCCGAACGCGTGCTGAAATGGCTGGGATGCGCGGAGTGGAATCGAGTTCTCGATTGGGTTGTGAAGAATCCGGATGATGTGTTTCCCCGAATTTTTCCGCTGGTCGCCGAGCT
>Ga0210401_10001929_pt1 | contig 23482 bp, 19 predicted proteins | sample IncBWH32MmetaG_FD_150866 | JGI IMG/M metagenome (GOLD analysis project Ga0210401, IMG submission 150866) | Forest soil microbial communities from Barre Woods Harvard Forest LTER site, Petersham, Massachusetts, United States - Inc-BW-H-32-M | ecosystem: Environmental > Terrestrial > Soil >... | reverse complement strand
GAAACGAACAACGATGCAATAGCTATAAGCGCAAGGAGTTACAGAGTCAAGCGCACATTATCGATGGTGTCCATCAGCCCGCCGGAATCGCTGCGCGCCGTCTGCTATACTGGTCTATTCGCGGCCTGCCACTGAAGACGCTGGACGTGCGAGTGGCACAATTTCCGAAACTGAATGCCTGCAGAAACCCCAAAACGCCTGTTCCTGATTGACGCGATGGGCTACATCTTTCGCGCTTTCTACGCCCCCATGCCCATGCGCATGCGGACTGCGACCGGCATTCCGACGAACGTTCCTTACGTCTTTGCGAACATGATTCGCAAGCTGCTCAAGGATTGGAAGCCGGATTATCTCGGCGTGGTGTTCGACGTCTCCGCGCCCACATTTCGCGACAAGCTCTTCGCCGCATACAAGGCGCAGCGCCAGCCGATGCCCGATGAGCTCGCGCTGCAACTGCCGTTTGTGCGCCGCTATTGCGAAGCGATGCGGTTGCCAATGATCGAGTATCCCGGGTATGAAGCCGACGATGTGATCGGCACGCTCTCCAAGCAAGCAGAGAAAGAAGATCTCGACGTTTACATCATCACGAGCGACAAGGACCTGATGCAACTGGTCGGCGGGCGCGTGCGGATGCTGAATCCCGCGAAGGGCGACTTACTTATCGACGCGAAGAAAGTGGAAGAGTTGATGGGAGTGCCGCCGAGCCAGGTTCCCGACGTGATGGCGCTCATGGGCGACTCGATCGACAACGTTCCCGGGGCGCGCGATCCCAATGAAAAACCGGCGCCCGGCGAGCGCCGGAAAGCCGGAATTGGCGAAGTGGGTGCACGGCAATTGATTCAGCAGTACGGCAGCGCCGAGGAAACGCTGAAGCATGCGAGCGAAGTCAAAAGGGCAAATTATCGCGAGGCGCTTGAGAAATACGCCGAATTTGTGAAACTCAGCAAGCAGCTGGCGACGATTCCGACGGACGCGCCAGTACCACTTGTGCTCGAAGATCTGAAAATGCCCCGGCCCGATCTTGCCGCGCTGCGCGAGCTTTTTGTTGAACTCGAATTTACGTCATTGCTGCGCGAATTTGCTCCGGTGGGAGACGAGCGCAAGACCGACTATGCGGCGCTGGATTCGCACGCCGCTCTCGGCAGGCTCCTCGAAGCGATACCCCGCAACCAGGAAGCGGCCGTTTGGCTCAATCTTGATTCCGAAGAGCCGGACGACGAAGGTTTTGGGACGCGAGTGCTCGATGTAGAAGTTTCAACGAAGGCCGGCATTGCCAGAAATGCGGCGAATGACGTTGAAAATAAGACGCTAGCAGCGATGAAGGATTGGCTGGCCGACGAGAAGCATCCGAAGATCGTTCACGATCCAAAGCTCTTTCGTCTGCTCGCTGCGCCGGATGCGGTGACGAACGGCTGCGGCGTGGCAGGAATTCGCCACGCGACAGCGTTGTACTCGTATCTGCTGCGGCCCACCACTGCAAACCACGCTTTTGCAGAGGTAGTTCTGCGCCAGCTAAATTGCACGCTTTCAGGGGCAGCCGGTGAACGTGCCGATTTCTTGTTCCGCCTCGCGCCCATTCTTCGCGCGGAAGTCGAAAAGCAGGGCCTCCTACATCTCTACGAGAAAATCGATCTACCGCTCGCGGCAGTGCTGGCGCGCATGGAAGCGGTTGGCGTCCGCGTCGATCCGCAGGAGCTCGACCGCCTCTCGACGCACATGCAGCAGGAAATCAGCGAACTTGAGAGGTGCATTTTCGATCTCGCAGGGTGCGAGTTCAAAATAAATTCACCGCAACAACTCGCGGAAATACTTTTTGACCGTCTCAATCTGCAACCGCCGCGGAAAAGCCGGATGAAATCGCGCTCCACGGCAGTGGATATACTCGAAGAACTTGCGCTCGTGCACGAAATACCCAAGAAAGTGCTGCAATACCGCGAGCTCACCAAACTGAAATCCACTTATGCCGATGTGTTGCCGCGGCTCATCCATCCCCTTTCACGGCGGCTGCACACGCGCTTCGATCAGACGGGAACCGCGACTGGACGCCTTAGCTCAGCCAATCCAAACCTCCAGAATATTCCGATACGCTCGGAGCTGGGCCGCGAGATTCGAGCGGCATTTATCGCTTCGCCCGGAAATCTGCTGCTCTCAGCTGACTATTCGCAGATCGAACTGAGGATTTTGGCGCATCTTTCGAAAGATCCGATCTTGGTGGATGCATTCCGCCGGGGCGAAGACATTCACTCTCGAACAGCGCAGGAAGTTTTCAACGTTCCGCCGTTGGCTCAAACGCGCGAACACCGGCGAGTGGCAAAAGTGATCAATTTTGGCGTCATTTACGGGCTTTCGGCGTTCGGCCTGGCGCAGCAGCTTGATATCGAACAGAAGGAAGCTGCGAACTTTATCGCGGCTTATTTCGAGCGCTATCACGGCGTGAAGGAATTCCTCGACCGCCAGATCGCGGAAACACGCAAGACCGGCCAGACAAAGACTCTTTTCGGGCGCATCCGCGAAATTTCGGAGATCAATTCGCCTCAACCTAATATTCGCAATTTTGCCGAACGCACCGCTATGAATACGCCCATGCAGGGGGCTGCGGCCGATTTGATTAAACTCGCCATGATTGAACTTCACCGGCGGCTCGAGGATGAGTTCAAGTCACAGATGATTCTGCAGGTGCACGACGAGCTTTTGTTCGAAGGTCCCGAAGAGGAAATTCCGAGCCTCCGAAAGCTGGTAAAAGAGGTGATGGAAGGGGTGTACAAGCTCAGCGTGCCGATTGTCGCGGAAACAAAGGTCGGCCCCAATTGGCGTGATATGAAGTGATTGCGCCTAATGTCGCCGGCGGTAGTGTGCTAAATTTTATTCGTTCAATAGCAGAACGACTGCGAGGTAAAACATGCCGGACCATCCCGAGGGATTTCTCAAGCTTGTAAAAGAAGCAAAAACCCGCATCAAGGAAGAGGATTTCCGCGACATCAAGAAGAAACTCGACGCGGGCGAACCCATGATTATCATCGACACGCGTGAGGACAACGAGTGGGCTCGCGGCCACATTCCCAATGCTGTCCATTTGGGAAAAGGCGTGATCGAACGCGACATCGAAAAAGCCATCCCGGATAAAGATGCCACGCTCGTTTTGTATTGCGGTGGCGGCTATCGTTCAGCATTGGCGGCAGACAATCTGCAGAAAATGGGCTATCGCAACGTAATTTCGATGGACGGCGGTTGGCGCGGCTGGACGGAAGCGGGCTTTCCTACGATTCGCGACTAATCCAAAAAGTTATCGCGGGCGCTAATGGAGCAATTGGCTGGGGCGGTTGGACTCGAACCAACACCGTCCTCATTAACAGTGAGGTGTCCTACCAATTGGACCACGCCCCAACCGGATCAACTCATTCTAACTGCACCACATCAGGAACCGAAACTGTGTCTCATCAATTTCCAACCGATTTTCTGCGCAACTTCCTCCTGCGCTCGAATCCGCTCGTTCCACGATGTCGGATTTGAATGTGATCGTCCAATCCGCGTGGGCTTGACGTAAAAAGTGGGCCCGCCGGTATCGCTCTCAGGCGACCGTCCGCTCCCGCCGACAGTGCCAGCTTTCCGATTCAGCCAAAGCCCGCGCAGACAGCCAGCATTGTCCATGTCACTTTCATGTACACGATGTGCACGAAGTTCACTCCTGTTTCGATTCGATTCCGCTATCTTCTTTATTTTCAGCAAGCTGGGATTCGAACCTGCTGCTGGGCGAAGTTGCGATCTTGACACCTTCTGCACTCCCCGATGATACTGGCGCTGTTGGACCGAAACCGCCCCAATGAAAAAGACAATCCGAAAGAAAGCCTCTGCGAGGAGGACTCCGCCTTCGCGGCCAGCGACGCACGCGGGTTCCAAACACCCTAGGTCACAACAAAACAAGGCTTCCGCCACTCTAGATGCTGGCGGGAAACTTACATTCAATCATGCCATGGTCTACGTGAAAGACGTGGAGCGCGGACTCGCCTTCTACCGAGATTTACTGGGGTTCAAACTCATCGAAGACTTCCGCTATGAGAATAAACCGGTGTATGCGCGCCTGCGCGCACCGGGCGGCGACGGTACGATTGCATTACACCAGGCGGGTCCGGAAGTTTCCGTTTTGAGCGACGGTGTGCGTCTGTATTTCGAAGTCCGAGAGCTCGACGACTTCTGCCGCAAGCTCCAGCAAAAAGGGTTTCACATCACCCAACTGCCACGCATGATGCCCTGGGGTTGGCGGCATGCCTATCTCAACGATCCCGATGGTCACGAGATTAGCTTGTATTGGGCGGGAGAAAACCGAATGAAGAAAACGGTGATGAAGGCCGCGCAAAGGGCTGCCCGGGCTTGAAGCCGGCATCTCGGAAACCCATGGGTACCTTCCTTATAACCCGACCGTAGCATCGGCCAATTTTGCTGCGTTAACGAAATCGCCCGTACAGCCCTGGGTTTCTTCGGAGTATTGGCGCGCCCGTCTACACGTAGTTGCTTCCAAAAGTGGTCATTGGATCCAGCTTGACGCGTCCGATCTTGTGATTGAGCCGATTCGTGAAGTGGTTGAATCAGTTGGTCGTAGAAGACCGCAATGAACGCAAACGCGCAACAGCAGAGTGGTGAAATCAGGAATCCGCTGATTCCAAAGAAAGCAAAAACCCGAACACCCCATTTCGCAAGATCGGTACCTTGGTGAGCGCATTTGTAATGAGTGGGACCGCTGACATACCACACATAGCACCGAATCACGGCAAGTATGCTCATGATTCGGAGCACATCGTATACATAGGCCAAGCGAGTTCTAAATGCTAAATCCAGAATCGTCAAGGGACTACAATTAGCCGTTCTGGAGCCACAGTTTGCTTGGGCCTTAATGATTCAAAGTGCTGCACAATAAGGAATTAAGGTAGTTCGTTTTGTAATTTTGCCCTCCTCGGTGAGGCCTAGTTTATCCTTTACGAGGAAATATCCACCTTTATTGGCGGCGGGACCGGTTGGCCGCGGCGCATTCTTTGAATTCTCTCGAGTTGCATCAAAGTCCGGTCAAGCCCACGCTCGATGCTGGCTTCATATCGAGGGAAGCGATTTAGGACCGTAGAGTCAGAATTTGATACAAAATCCAGTGGGTTCGCACCCACTTTGATTTCGGCCGTTTCAGTCGAGATTAGTCGACGGTAACGCCAGATCGTTACCGCGATCTTTTCTACCAAGACCTCCTCAAGCGTTCCTATCGGTTTAAAATGTTCGCAAAGTCCGCTCAAGAGAAAGTTATACCTATCGCGCGACTCCGAGGTGAGTAGAAGCACACTCGAGAAAATCCCATGCTTTAGCGCGTTCCTGCTCGCAATGGCCTTTCCTTTGGCAGTTCGAGGGCCCTTGGGCGTATGAGATTCATCATTTGACTCGACGCGCGGACTCTCTTGGGAAAGCTCCGCACCGTTTTGGTCATTCCGAGCATGCGGAACAAGCTCATTTCCCATAGTGGTGGGCTCGTTCAGCGCTTCGCTAGAAACATTGGTCTTTCTAGATGATTGATCAAGTTTCATACCGGCCGTCGAAAAGTCTTGATTCATGATTTATCTCCTCCGCTAAACCTGCATACAAAAAGGAATAACCTGGCCTTCCCCAAAAACGGAGTACGAGAAGAAGCTCGTCGTTCCCTTCTTTCGCAGATTTCGCTGCGTGTTTTCGAAAAAACGCACATTGCGAGAATATTCTTCTGCACGATGACTTCAATCGCGATTTGGGTCCACAAAAATACCGGGAGGAAAACTGCGGCTTACTTCTTCGGGGTTTTTCGATTATGACGGGAGTATCGCGGTCGTTTAGCATAGCCGAACTTGTAAGCCGTGAGGCTCTTCGGGATCGAGGGCGGCGGAACCGACAGGCCCAATTGGCGCTGCACGTCGTGCGCCTGTTCGAGCATGGAACGAAGTCTTGCCAGTTTCTTTTTACCGACGGTGTATCTTTTACACCGCAATGTGATCTGACTGTCTCTGGACCGGAAAGTGGCGAGCGTACGTTTCACCACGGTCTCGGAAACGGGCATTTGCGGTTGATGTTGCTTCAGGTACTCAACGGCTTGGGTTACGGCAGCACTGTGTTTTTGGCCGCCTCTACGGGCCTCATCATATTCGGAGATGATTATCCCCGTGCGCACCAAACGCCAGAATTTTTCCCTACCTTCCTCTTTTTGGGGTCTGCCCCGGGGTCTTGTTGCGGTCTTCATGGTTGCTTTGTCTTCCTTCACACTGGCTTAACTCTTCGGTTCTGACCGGCGAGTTTTTTCTTTTCCGAGAGCTTTTTTGTTTTGGCCCACCTCGCGAGAGCCGCATTGCGAGCGCTCGCGCTCCGCTGTTCTGGAGTGAGTTTGGCAGCTCTGTTCTTCCCCCCTTTCGAGCCACCCATTTTCCCCAGTGCTACCGCATTCGGATTTTTTTCGTGCATTCGATCCTATATGCCCACACCTGCCACAAAAATCAAGAGGAAACCACTTGACAATGCGTAGGCGCCTACGCATAATTTGCGTAAGCGCCTACGCATAAAGACTGTCGGCACTTTCGAGGAAGACATGAAAAAGCCAGACACGATATTGCAGGCAAACATGAGATTGGCGCGGTCTACATGGGGGCCATTGTCAAAAACTGCCCGCCATGGGCTTGCAGAACTGTTGAAGAGATATGCTTTTTCCGTTGTCCTAGGTGAAATTCAATATCTTGACCGACGATGGTATGTCACACATGCAGGACTCCTGCGTCTCGCCAGTCGCTACCGGTGCAGTGGAATACGGGTTTCTCCAGTACGTGGTTTATGCGAACCAATGAGCCGCAGGTGGGTCTTCAAGGCGACCGTATTTAGATACTCAAACTCCAAAGGGTTTGTCGGCTACGGCGACGCCGATCCCTCTAACACGTCGGCTCTCGTTCGCGGGGCCGAAATGCGCGTGGCCGAGACGCGAGCCGTAAATCGCGCGCTCCGCAAAGCTTATGGAATCGGTCTCTGCTCCGTCGAGGAACTGGGCTCAAATCCTTTCGCGTTCGAGCCTACGAAACATTTCGATCCCGCCGGTGGCAACGGCTCTACCAACGGCCAACCCCGACTCCGCGACAAACTCTGCCTGCTGATTCGAAGGTACGAACTCGATCCCAACTTAATAAAACGTTATGCGGCTGATTTCTGTGGGACAGAAACACTCCGCGATGCTAGCCGAGATCTGGTCGAAGCCTTCGTGTCGACGGTGTCAAAAGAAGCAGCGAATGATCGCGCGGCCCTGGTTTGTAAGTTGAACAGCTACTGCCAGCCTGAGGAGGTGCGTCCATGAAGCGCCAGTTTCCCGGTTTACATGCAGAAGCGTCTCGGGCCAGCGATGTTGTTGAAGGTGTCTTCCTGGTACGAGTGGACCGAGCCTACTATCGTTGGCACCCGCAAAAACCGTTCTTTGTTCTCAGCTTTGTAATCCTCGAACCGAAGGAGTTCAATGCCCGCAAGATCTCGGGACGACTGTATTGCACCCACAAATCGCTCTGGAAGTTGAATTGGTTCCTGCGAGATTTCGGCTATGACCCGGACCTGCTCGGTAGAGACGAGGTGGATGAAAAGGCTCTAACTGGTCTCATGGGCATCCTTAGAACTACCCGCAAGACATTAGCGGGGCGTGCGTTCCTCAACCTCGCAGCATTTGCACCATCCACTGAATGGGAATTCATCTCGAAAGATGCTCGCGAAGGTGTAATTGCGGGAGGCGACAATGAACTACAGCTTCACGCAGATTAGCCAATACCTTCGTTGTCCCAGGCAGTATCGATACCGGTATCTCGACGGCTGGCGCGAAAAGGAAGATAGAGCCTCGATGATTTTTGGCCGATGTTTCGAGAATGCTTTGTCCGCGTACTTCGTTCAGGAGGATTCAACTGCCACGTTCTTCCAGGAATGGCGCAAGTACCAGGACACCTCGCTTACATATCCGAAGAATGATTCCTGGGATCGGCTCTATCACCAAGGCATTCACCTGCTCGAACGGTTTGCCCAGGATGATCGAGTTCGGATACCGCGTCCCAACCAGAATCTCCAAGTGAAATTGACGCGATCACTTCCGGATGGTAGCGATTTCGTCTCCTACATCGACGCGATCGGCGAGATTGACGGAACGAAATGTATCATCGACTGGAAAACGACGACATCCCGATACGCTGAGCAGCCCCACGGCCTTTTAGCGCTCGACCCGCAGTTGATTTGCTATTCCTGGATGGCCGGGATTTCCGATGTTTCCCTCGTTGTCTTTGTCCGAAAAAGCGCACCCGAAGTTCAGTATCTGCGGACGTCCATCGATGAAGACCAACGTCGAGAGTTCGGCCAACTCATTGAGACCACCGTCAGCCAGATTGAATCCGGCCACTTCCTCCCCCACAGCGGAATCCGTTTCCCGCAGAACGGATGCGTGAGCTGCTCTCATTTGGGACTTTGTCTCGGCGATCAGCAGCTAAGAGATTCGAAACTCATTCGCCGCCCAGGAGCGAGCGTCCTTGATTGGCTTGACCAATTTGAGGAATAGCGGTGCTCCGCTCATGACACCGAAGCTGAATCGCCGCCGGGCTCTGCTCGTTCTGGGTCGGATCGATGAGATTTTGTCCTGGGAACGAACCATAGAGCTGGAGCGGGACACTCGATTTGTGGAGTTGGGCCGCTATCTCTGCGAAGTCCGTGCCGGACAATATTGGCGGGTAGATAATCTGAAATCCTTTGACGAGTTCCTCGAAAAGAAATTTCCGGAATCCCGCCGGAAGGCGTACTACCTGATGGCGATTCACGAGCAGTTGCCCCGGCAGACCCATCGCGACCTGAAGCAGGTCGGCTGGACGAAGGCCGCCGAGCTAGCCAAGGTGGCTCGCCGGGACGGTCAAACCTTCGACTGTGCAACCTGGTTGCACAAAGCGCAGGAGTTGCCGAGGGAAGAGTTCAAGCGTGAGGTAGAACGGCATCTGACGGGTCAAGATGCGGAACCTTGGGAGATGCTTTATTTCAAGGTTTACAAAAGCCAGTTGCATGTAATCGAGAGGGCGCTCGAGACGGCCTCCCTGATGCTGGGGTCTCAAAAGGCTCGCGGGTATTGCCTGGAGATGATTTGTGCAGACTTCTTGGCAGGCGCAAATCTGGGAGAAACGGATTCCAGTGCTTTTTCAGTTTCGGTGCGTCGGCTGATCGAGTTCCTTCCCGGACCCAAGAGAATTGAGCTGATCCAGAGTCTGAAAGAAACTGCGTGAACGCAATATTCCCAAAACGTAAGAGGGTCAAACTGGATCCTGAAGCTTACGCACAGCTTTGTCGGCAAGTCTTAGGGCGCGATAGCTGGAAATGTCAAAACTGCGGTAGTACAAGTCAGCTCCAAGTTCATCACCTCCGCTTTCGGAGCGCGCTCGGAGACGATGACATAGAAAACCTGATCACTCTATGTTTTTCCTGCCATGAAAGAATCCACAGGAGTATCGGTTCCCGCGCCACCTAGGCCGAGAGATTTTTGGCGTCTTGGTCCGGGACAACCTACTGAAATTATGCCTTCCCGCCCCCTTGTTACGGAAAAAGCGAGGAATCGATTCCAGCCTTCCTTCACAGGCTGCTCAAAAAAGACCTTAAGGGATCGGACTTCAGCTCCGGCGAGCCACGCTAAACACCTAAGCCCCAGGAGGTCTGAGTTAAGGGGAAGCAGTTGCCGATCCTCGTTCACTGTTACGTGAAGCAGCTGCAGTGGATGTCGCTCTGGAAACCGGCGCAGAGCGTGATCAGATTTTTTTCGAAAGACAGAAGAACTGTTCGTCAGGTCGCTCTGACGTCCGGTGTTTGGGAGCCATCGCAGTGCTTGAGCCGATAGAAATCGGGCATCGCAATTAACGCAGCGGAACGGTCGGACTCCGATTGCACGGAGGAGATACATCTCCACTGCGTATCTCGGAACCACCGCAATGTGGACAGGGCCGGTTGGAGTCGGGCTTCATGTCTAATGCTCACATGACGTCTTTTGGTCTTGGTCAACCCGAGTTGCAGTGAAAAAGCGGGTCGCTTTTTTCCGACCTCCCAAGAAGCCAACGCTGTCGAGTTTTGATGCTCGGCTTTTGCGTGACTCCATTCGGAAACGCGCCAAGCAAGGTCGCATGAAAGGCTCGATATGCGATTAATTCGGTTTGAGGCCGTACACGTCGACTTCACCGAAGACTGTGCCGGCACCCAAAGTCGTGTCGTTGCCGCGAGTACCCACGTAAACCTTGCCGTTCGCCACTGTCGGAACTGTGAATTTTACGGCGTTTCCGGCGACGTCGGTGGGAACTTGGGAACTGTTCCACAGTTCCGTTCCTAGATTCGTGGCGTCGAATGCATGGAGAACGGCAGGACCGGCGGTCGCTGGTCCGTTATCGCCTGTGCCAGAGGTGTGCGCGTCAATCGTCCACACAATTCCGTTGGAGTTTCCGTTTGAAGAAACCGACGGACTAGAACCTGGGAACGAAAACGAAACTGCGGTAGAAGACGCCACCGACGGGTTGAATGTGTCTGAGGCTGGAAGGAACGTGTAGGCTAACCCGGGTCCGTTAAATCCAAAAAAGTAAAGAGTGTTCTGCCAGAACGCGGGTGTGGAGAAAGACGTCTCTGATGGGTTCAGAGTTTGGACCACTTTGTCGGGTCCTCCGCTGGTGAAGTGCCCCATATTCGTTCGATCAAGAAGGTAGAGAATCTGGGACTTGCCGCCGCCAATTATAAGATGCGGATGAGGGCCGGACGTTTGATCAACGAGAACGGCCGCACCCCCTGCTCCTAGGTCCTGGTCAAATGTGTCGAGAGAGAGTTGATTCATTGGCGTAAACCAATCCGTCAAGGAAAGGCCATTGGTGGCGCCGAGTTTAAGAAAACTGTCGCCAAACGCTGAGGTGCCGTCGAATACGCCGTTGCCGGTGATAACGTACAGGTTGCCTGCGGCGTCAGCTGCAGGCGCACCGCCTGACATCCAGATACCTGCTCGACAGTACCCCAAGCCCTCCGCGGCGTTGGGCGTTGTATTGAAGGCGGAAACGCGGCTAAGAGAGGTTGCATTAAAACCGATGACCCATCCGTGATAGGGATCGTGGTCTCCGTGTGAAGCCCAGGCGATGTAGACGACGCCATTCACCAAGGCCAGGCCTGGCCGTTGATTTTCCGACGCAGCATTAAAGGCTATTGTGGAACCGCCTTCGCAGTTGCCGGGGACGGTGATCGAGCTATCAAGTTCAACCGGACTATTGGCAATTTCCGTACCGTCAGCCAAGTTAAGGGCGTGCAGGCGCTGGTGGGCGACGAGGCCGGGGCCGGTGATGTTCTTTGTTTTCGTCACGAAGTAGATCGTGTTGGAGGTGCTATCAATCACCGGTGTCCCGAGGATGCCGATGTCAGGGAAAATGCTGTTGGTGAAAACATCGGCGGCAGTGTAGAAGGTTTCGCCCGACGGAATGAATTGCGTATGCCAATACGTGACGCAAGGGTTGGCGTCCGCGTCGAATGCGTACACTGTGTCGTGCATGGTGGCGACAACCACAATGTTGTGCTTCGCTCCGCCAATGGTGATGTTCGAGACCCAAAGTGGCTGCGTGTAAATAGCAGCATCAGCCTGGCAGGAGAATAGTTTGCCGAATGTCGAGCTATTAACGTTTGCTGTCGTCAGCGCGTATTCAGACGTGTTTGTGCCGTCGCGAGACAAATCATTGTGGTAGGTGTAGACGCCGGCTAGATCGGTAACCCCAATTGTGGCGACAGCTCTTTGCGTCACATCGCTCGACTGGGTTGCTGTGATGGTGTAGATGCCCGGGGTGGAAGGCGCCGTATAGGTGACGCTGGCTCCTGAGGCACTGGCATTGGACGAAAAGGTGCCCCCTGTTGCGGACCACGAGACAGCCTTCTTGGAGGTATCGTTCGCCACGGTCGCGGAGACGGCAACCGTTTGCGTCACCGTGAGGCCTGCGCGCTTGGGAGAAACCGTAATGCTCACCGCAGTGGAAGAGATCGTTAACATAAGCTTGACGGATCTGCTACCTGGAGGTGCACTGGAATCAGCCACTTGGAATGTCAGAGCTGTGCTTGTGGCAGTCTGTGTAGGCGTACCGGAGATCGCTCCCGTCGAGGCGCTCAAAGTCAGACCTGTCGGCAGGGTACCGCTCGTAAGCGACCACATATACGGCGGAGTGCCCCCGGCGGCCGCTAAAACCGCGCTATAGGCGACACCCGCCTGGCCAGTGGGCAGCGAAGAGGTTGAAATTGTGAGCGCCGCGGGGGGAGGATCTGCAGCATTACCAGAACCCGAGCCGCCCCCGCAGGCGCTTAGAAGGCCAAGAGTTGTTAACAGGATAATGACCAGAAGTGGGTTTCCCATATGGCGTAGGAGACGTGGATGTAGGGTCATAGGTTTCATGGGTTTAGAGGTTCCCATTTTGGTACAAGGCATTTCAAGGGGGGTATCGCTTCACTAATTTACTGGCTTCTTACGGGAGCACCGACGATCGATAAGGTAGTAGCGGTGTCACACGATTGGGAATACGCCTTGAGCTGATGGTTTTAGATGAAAGAGCATACTGGTGTTGACGATTCAAAAGAAAAAAACGCAATGGACCAATAAGCGTTCGATTCGTCGATGCCCCTTATTGCCTCTGCTGAGGTTACCGACCCGAATTCTGGCACGAGACCAAGGCCGGTATTTCGAACTGGGCGTTGGGGCTGTTATGTTGACCCGCTGACTGGCTCTCAAAGTGTACGTGTACGCTAAGTTTGCCGGGGAGCACAGCGGCGGAGTATTCTGCAGTCATTCCATGCTCAATATAAATAGCGGCGGCCGCGGCGGATCAAAGACTTTTTCAAACACTTCCAATGGGAACCGTGGCTGCGGACTCCGCAGAACAGATTTGCGGTCATCAACTCTTGAAGAGCTACTTAAACATGGATCCTCCTCCTATAGTTGTGAAATCCATAATTGGGCGGGTCAAGTGACAGTTTGAACATACTCCGTCCGTAGATTTTGCGCTGACGTACGTCCGATGCAATGGCGTGAACTTATCCATATTTAACGACATAATCGGTCGTTCAATGCGGAACCCCCATCGAGGACTTGCATCGCGGCGCAACCGCAATTCGTCGAGAAAGTAGGGAGAACATGGCAAATCCGCATTCCAACACTGGTTTGTTCTTATCGGTACATTTACTGTGAGCCCGGAAGACAGTTGATAAGGCACTGTCCGGACTTCGGGGATGTGAGAGAAGCCGTGCGCTTCGAGAAGAGGGCGGAAATATACCCTATAAAGAGTTCGTGGATAACTGCACCAGATTCCTATGGCCGCGATTCCCACCAGGACTATCCGTCTTTGAATCTGACTCATTGCCGGAAGGAGCAGTTGAAGGGCCACGCTTCCTAAACAGGCGGCTGTCGCCCAGATTGCCGCTTCACCAAATCGGAAGGCTGGGGCCAACATGAACCAGAATACCAAGCCACCGAATAACGGTACGAGTAACCAAAAGCGGGACAAGTTTTTAAGTGTCCCATGCCTCAACGCCAGTACCAATCCCGTTAGAGAAAAAAGCGCCGGGATCTGGAAATCGACGCGATTCTTGATCGCCATGCCAAACCACGGAAGCATCCAGTGAACACCATTGGTTTCCCCAAAACTAGCATGCGGTAGCCTTGCCCAGGAGCGCCCGAAATGCGCAATCGAGTCAGCGATTTCGCGTGGAACTCTCCAGTCCACAGGAAATGCAAATGCACTGCTAGGAAAGAAGGGATACCCACTTAGGACGACGCCGCGAAGTACCCAAGGAATCGCGAGAGCGCACGACAGCCCTATCGAAGCAAGTATCAGCGTCCTTCTTCGTTCCCGAGAGATATTTAGCAAGGCAAGCCGAAGAAGCGCCAGGCTCCATGCAAGTATTGCGAGGACCAATGCAGTCATCTTGAACGTAATGATGAGCACAAACAACGAAGTTGCGACAAGAAAGCGCGATTCAAAGAGCTTTGTTTGCTCTCCATCTTTCGGATACTCTTGGACCAATTCGAATAGGGCAATCAGTCCAACGAGCGATATAACACCCGTAGGCAGGTCTGTATTGGTTCCAACGATGTCTGCGTTTAGTATCCAGACAATACTAGGCACCGCGAGCGGGATTATGAAGTAATCGGCGACATTCTCTTGGTGACCACCTAAAACCCGGACGTAACTATGTACGATACGAACCACGAGAGCACACAGAAATAACCCTGCCAATAGATGGAAAGCCAGACCACGTAATGGCCCCTGTTCGAGGGCTGCTTCGAACAAGAACACGTTTGAATTCAGACCAAGTTGTCCGAAGAGATTTGTAAGGCCAGGAACAAGGGGATATGTAACAAACCATCGTACGGCCATTGCACCGTACAACCCGGTGTCATAGTAAAAGACTGGACCTGCGCAGCGCACAGCGATTACTAAAACCGGCGTGATGTAAGCGAACACCGGCCAAAGACCCATACCGGAAACTCGACGAATCAAGCGAACAAGTGCGTTTCGATTCAGTATGACTCCGAGGACACCCAGCGTGCAGAGCAGAACAACGATCAGGTTATCTATAGGTCTAAAAAAGTGGTAAAGCTGTAGCACCACAACGGCCGTGCAAAGACCAATCCAAAAAGCATCAGAAATATTCCATTCGACACTGAGTTTCTGCAATACCAGTGAGCCCATTCCTGCCATGACCGAGGCACAGATCGCCCACACCAAAACAATTAAAAACACGACGGCAAATAGCATCCGGTCGGCTCCCATTGAAAAGGCACCATTCCTAGAGAACATCAAACCAGCAGACTTGCAAAACAAATAATATTCGCGCCGAGCGTGATAATCGGATTTCGCAACATTGTTCTCCCAGGAACCGATGCGAAGTCCATTCCGTCGTGGTCGCCGATTGGACGGTAGCCGCGATCGAGGCCTCCATCCTGTCAGGTACTTCTGACTCGTTCGCGCCAACTTACCTTGGACCAATTTGTGATGATAGAGAACCAGTTGCGGTTTTTAAAGGCGGGGCGATACCCTTCTGATTAATAACCTCGGAGTTTAATAAACGACTGCGGTAAGGTCTAAATAATCTGCATAGCAACGGCCCCTCGCCTACACGGCGGGTTTAGCCGTCAAGCTCGCGCGAGTGCCACGTTCGGAACCTGCGAGCTTCGTACGCCAGAAATCGATCGTGCGACGAAGGCCTTCGTTTAAGCTAACTTTGGCTTCCCATCCCAGCACGGACTTCGCCTTCGTCGCATCACCGTAAAGAACCTGAATATCGAGCGGTCTCCGCGGAATTGTGTCCCACAGAATCTGGCCGCGAAACCCAGTCATGTCGCGTACTTTTTCCGCGACAGCCCGCACCGTGAGCTTCTCGCCGGTGCAAAAGTTAAAAACCTGGCCGATGCTTGCCTCAGGCTTCGCGAAGCAAGTCAGGTACGCATCCACGTGGTCATCTATGTAAAGCAGATCCCGTTCCGGAGTAGGGTCGCCGAGCTTGACGACGTCGCCGCGCAGCATCTGGACGATCATGCGTTCAACGAGAAAATGTGTATTGTCACGGCGGCCGTAGGTATTGAAGGGCCGGAGCGAGGTTACAGGGAACTTGTAAGCGTCCCACATATAAAGAATGTATTTTTCTGCTGAGTGCTTGCTCACCGAATAAGGGCTATTCGGCGCTTGCGGTGTATCTTCCCGCTTAGGCAGCGGGCCGTTGCCGAAAGTCTCAGAAGTGGAGGCGAAGAGGAAGTGCTTGAAGTGCGGCACCTCTCGAAGACAGCACTCGGCAAGGTTCACCGTCCCGATCAAATTCGCTTCCAAGACTTCGTTCGGATGATCGTAGCTATACGAAACCGGGCTGATAGCAGCCAGGTGAAACACCACCTCCGGCTGAACTTCGCGGATCGCATTCTTGACGGCGAAATGATCGCGCAAGTCGCAGAAGACCACCTTCACATTATGGTCGGCCCCGAGAACATAGCGCCCGGTAACATAGCGTTGTAACGAGTAGAGGTCGTGGCCTCCTAGTTCTGCAAGGCGCTCCAGCAAGCGGCTGCCGACAAATCCGGTCGCTCCCGTTACAAGAATTCGCATCTTTTCAGATTCCTCCGTTCTGGATTGGGGCCGCTATTCTTGCAAGCCTGCTTGCAGGCGCTTACAGAAGCTCTCGAAACTAAATTCGCTCGTTACGAATTGCCTGGCCGCCTCACCCATCCGGCGCGCCCGTTCAGGATCCCCGAGCAATTGAACCAATGCGTCTGCCACCTCGCTCGCGCTGGAGGGATCGACAAGCAGCCCGTCTTCACCATCACGAATAAACTCCGCAGGCGCTCCCACGCGCGGAGCCACAACGGGTTTGCCATGGGCCATCGCTTCCAAGTAAACGATGCCAAACCCTTCGCCGCGCGGGGCACGGGCGTCCAGTTCCGTCCGCGCCGGCATCGCAAAAACGCAACAACGATGATAGCAGAGGGCAAGCTCTTCGGGCGAAACCGGCCCGGCGAACCGCACCGAGCCGGCGATGCCTAGCTCGCGGGCCTTCGCCTCAAGTCTCGCCAAATCATCGCCACCGCCCACGATCCAGTAGACTGCGTCGGGCAAGCGGCGCAGGACGCTGGGCCACGCTTCGAGCATCACATCGTGTCCCTTATAACGTTCTGACGAGGCGACGCGGCCAACAGTCAGCACCATCAGCGGCTGAGCATCATCTGAAGACGCGCGAGCCGTTGCCGGAAGCGGCGTTTTCTCCTTTGGCAGGGTTGGAGGAAGGATTAGGGCACGCGGATTGCCGAGGGAATGCCGCGCGATTGTTGCGTTCAGAGTAAAACGCGTAATCGACACAAGTCGCTGCGTTGCTCGCAAAGCTTTCTGCTTTGACGGTGATAGTTCACTCCAGACTTCAATGCCGTAGAGAATCACCCAGTAAGGGGTCCTTGTCAGTTTCTGAATGATGCGGCCGGCCGGCGCAACACCGATGTGCGCGCAAATGATCAAATCGGGAGTCCAGGAAATTGCAGCGGTTAATGCGGAGGCAAGAAAACGAAGCTTCACGAATGGCGGTAGCGCGGAACTTCCATCATTGCGTTGTTGGGGTTCTCCCGGAACGGCGACGATCCTAACGTTGTCTTCCCCCAGAACATTCTGAAGCGCGGCAAAAAGTGTTTGCACATAATTTTGGATCCCGCCCACAGCTTGGAGCGGCGGCGCCAGAACCAGTACCTTTAATCTTCGCGCAGGGCGCTCTGTCATGGCCGCCATGTTATCGTGGCCCGGGCGCCTCACATAATTCCTGGTCCCCAGATCGGGTCGGTGGTCCCGCTTTCCGCTGCAGGATCTCTTGAAAAATTTTTAAGAGGTCCTCTCCATTGCGTTCCCAAGTGTATTGCTTCGTCGTCTCAGAAGCGCTTTTACCCATTCCTGCCCGGAATTCCTGGTCAACGTAGAGCCGTCGAATCATTCCGGAGAGCGACGTTGAATCAGCCGGATCCTTCAAAATAAATCCATCTACGCCATCCGTGATTATCTCAGAAGTTCCATTTGCCGAGGAAACCACCACGGGCAAGCCGCACGCCATCGCCTCCGCCGGCGGCTGCGCAAACGTATCCTCGAGCGACGGCCCCAGATAAACATCCGCAGCCGCATAATAGAATTCGACGTCCGGACGAGGCGAGAGAAAATGCACCCGGTCAGCAAGATGATGATCTTCGACTATATCTCGATACTCGGTGACATTCTCACGGCCAACCAACAAGAGGCGCACCGGTAGATCACGCAGCATTTTCATTGCTTCGAGAATTACCATCACTCCCTTGTTGCGCCAGTCGTTGCCGATCAGCAAAAGCACGAAGTCATCCTCGGTGATGTTCAATCCTCTCCGCACTGCGTCTCGTTTCGCAATTCGACGCGCGGAGTTGAAGATCCCGTGATCCAGCCCCACATAGAGGATAGGAAATTCTTCGTCACGGCCATAGAATCGGCGCAATTCATCTTCGGTTCGCCTCGCGATCAGAATCAGCCTCAGCTCTCGCCGCGTGTACAAACGGCGTTCAAGAAACGCAATCAGTTCGTAGTAGAGTTTGCGATGAAGCAGCGCAGGCCAGGAACTGGCGGGATTTCGCGCGAATTCCATCTCCGCACGGTTCCGGCGAATATATTCCGCGAACACGATGTGCACGGAAACCACATCTGGATCAAGGCAGTTCACACCGGGACTGTAAACGATGTCGTGCCGTAGCCCCCGAATGCGGCGGTCGCAAATGCGCGCAAATCGGTTTGCGAGAAACCACCACAAATAGTTGATAAGGTGCGGACCCGGCAGCTTCGGGATTCGATGCCAGGTAATCTTCGACAAATTCAAATCGTCCACACGCTGGCTGTAGACATGAATTTCGAATGCATCCGCAAGGCGCTGGATCCATTCTACGACTCTTCGTTCCGTGCCATGGCGCTTGTCTAAAAACGGAGAAATAACCGCGAGGCGGGGTTTTCCCTTCATGGTCACATGCGTTGTTTTGTTTTCAAATTCTAGAATCCCGGCCAGGCAACTTTTTAAACCGTTTCCTTTAATGCGCAGAGGAAAATACCGCCCGACGTAAGAAGCGGATGGAGCCAACTTCGCGCTTTGCAGGCTTCATTGGGGATAATGATTAGTTGGCCGGCCCATTCCGCGATGAGATTAAACGAGTCATACACACTGTAAGAATAGAATAGCCCGTCGCCTTCGGTCAGGTTGTAGCCTTTTCCGGCAGTCTTCAGGTAGTCGACAATTTTCCATAAGCCCGCTTTATAAAGGGTTAATTTCAACAACCGGACAGGCCAACTACCGAGTCCGAAGCGATTGCCATCAACGATAATCACGGCTTTACGCGCTACCCGCAGCATTTCGCGTATAACATTCTCCGGATTCCTTACATGATGAAGCATACCGAAGGCGCAGACAACGTCGATGCTTGCATTCTCGAACGGCAGCGCTTCACCGACACCTTGGATGACGATTCCGCGGGGAATGCCCTTGTTTTGGACCCCCTGTTCAATTCGGGCTGCCACCGGCTCGACGCCTCGCACTTGCAAACCGGGCATGTTGTCCATCAAATGACGAACGGCCCGACCAGTTCCGGCCCCAATATCAAGAATAGTCCGCGCTTCGATCATGCGCAAAAACCCCAACAACATCTTCAAATTGACAGGGTCATCGTCACCTTCGCCTGCGTGTGCCGCATCATATTCAGCGGCTGTGTCGGTATAGTATTGCCGCTGTAACGACACCTCTTTTTCAACATCACTTGGCATCTATCACCTCATCGCAATTCAAAGACATCCTTACGCCATCTTCCTGTGCTCTTTTACACGGAGCTGAGATCCATTCGCGTTCTGGTTCTGAGCGGGTTTGCAAGAGCCGGCACCAACGGTGCGGCCGCTAAGACTCCTGGTAGCGCGAAGAAGACACCTATGAGCAGCCAAAAATAAGCGTTATCCACATAGTTTTGATAGGGCGAGAGCCCGCCATAGGTAAAAGGGTAGAGCAACAGGAACGCGTACCAGAAAATCGCGAACCCAATTGGAAAGAATCGAGTTTCTCGCAGTACTCTCAGAACTTGCCACATGGAATACAAAAGAGCCGCGGTCCAAGCAATCCACAGAAAAGGAGCCACGATTCCCATCTCGATGATCAATTGGCCATAACCTTCTTCCACCCACAGACTGAAGGGCGGCTGCCCAAGAAGTTTTGAGACATATTGCGACCCAAGGGATGCAGTTCCGATTCCGTTCCCCAGCACCCAATTTGGATTGGTAAATGCCAGCGTCAAGTTTTGGATTGGATATTCCCACCCTCGATGAGTCAACTCATAGGCCGAGCTATTCGGTAGCAATGTTTCCCCGTAAAATGCCAGACGGGATCCCACCTCGGCGGGAAACAGCAGAATGATCGTCGCCAGTCCCAAGGCTACCCCGATGAGCGATCGCCGAATCGCCTTGCCCATGTGCCGTGCCTGCCGCGCCTTCCATGGTGCGCCCCACAGGAATCCCACTGACATCACAAGCGCGCTAATCGCTCCGTACATCACGGCGCCACGCGAACCGCTGAACAGTATCGCAGCCCCCACAATCGCCGTCACCGCAAGTATTAGCTTTCTGCTGCGCCGCGTATAAAGCAGCAGGTAGCCGGAGGCTCCGAGAACAAGAATCATGGCGATTATCAGATAGTTGGCAAATCTGCCCGAGCTTACAAACACGGCAGTCGGCAACGAGAGAATCTGATTGGTAAGCGGCGAATATTTATCGAGCTCTCCCAGTTCCCGGAGCTCAGGCGCGAGATTCGAAGGATTAAGAAAACTGTGCCCCATGATTGCTTGCGCAACTCCCAACGCCGCGATAATGCCGGCGAGCACGGCATTCAGTACAAGAAACTTTCTAAGATCCTCGTCTGTTCGGACCAGCGCGTAGCCAACATACATCATGGGCACATAGAAAAAGTAGACTTTGAACCCGAGAATGCCATACAGAACATGGGGGGAATGCGCATTGAAAATCTGCATGAGTCCGAGCCACACAAAAATTGCGAGAAAAAGTAGAAACTTGGGCCTGAAGGCTTTCTCTCGCCCGGCTCGAACGGCCGCGAACAGAGAAAGGTAGGTTAAAAACGCCAGCACATCTTTTCCGAAAAACAGGGCGGTGCTGTTGCCCATGTATTTTCGGGCCAGATCCTCAAAGAGGAGCCACGTCAAAAACGAGTAGAACCCCGCCCGCCAGTTCCGAAGAATCGTGACGGCAACTGCACAAACGATGAATCCAAGTGTGATGAACGCAAGCGAATTTAGGTCGCCGGCAGCAATCTTGCCTCCGATTTCGTATGCCAAGCAAAGGCCCAAAAAGAACAAACTCGTCCCCACTAGTGTCTGGCTTCTTATCGTGGGGATCCGGTTGCTCAGCATACTCGTCTTAGTACAGCAGGCTTCCTTGTGTTATCGGTACGGCTTTCTCGCAACGGCCACGACGTTGTCACTGAACCTCAATCCGCGGAGCAAACCGAAACTCACCCGTTGCCAAGTAATACTCGGTTTACCAGGGATACCGCCGACGCCTGAAAAATAAAACTCCGGCGGTAAGAGTCCTACCTCTTCACAAATCCTCATGAAGTCTTTGCGAAGGAGAGCTGTTATGTGCGCCGGGTAACAGGAATCGCTGAATGCTACGTAGTGACCTCGGGCTAGCAAGGCGGCCAAAGACCGAAAACTCTCGTTGTTGGGAGTACTGAGCACTATTGTTCCGCCCGGGATCAACGCCCTCGACAGCTCTCGCATCACCATCCGCGGGTTCTCCAAGTGCTCGATCACCTCGACCGCGACAATTGTACTGAAAGCCTCATCGTGCCCCATCAGAGGTATGTTTAAGTCCTGCTGGATCCATTCGACTCTGCCCTCCAAGTCGCTCGGAATTCCTCTTATATCGGCGGCAGCCACGTGTTCGAACCGCTGACACGCGAGTAACCTCCGCGTCATGTGCCCCATTCCAGCCCCGTAGTCAAAAATTTTTCCTGTCAGATTTTTATTCCAAATTAATTGCTCTATGCATTCATAAATGGCATCCGAACTGATCCCACCGCTCGCTTCGGCTGCGCTAAGTCGGTGTTCCATAGTCCGAGTAGAGGTCAGATCCATCGGGCTCTCCGCTTGGATGAATCGGTTGGTACACCATTCATGTGAACCTCAGCGGTGTAGCGCGTCTCTGTACGCGGAAACGTGCGCTTCAATCATACTATTGCGTTCGAAAATCTGCATTGCTCGCCTGCGGGCAGACACACTCAGCGATGCTCGGAGCGACGGGTTCTCGATAATGTCTCGTAAGCACCCGTAAAGAGCCTCTGAATCACCCGCTTTAAAGCGTAACCCCGCTTCGCCTACTATTTCCCCAAGACCGCCGATATCGGAAGCTATCACCACACCTCCGCGCATCATGTGTTCGATGGCAGCCAGCCCTGCAGTCTCCTCCCATTGCGAAGGCATTACTATCACTCGCACCGCTCTCAGTGCTTCTGCCAATTCGGGGCCCTGGAGTTCACCGAGGAATTCAACCCGATTCTTGAATCGGAGGTTCCGAGACATATTTTCGAGGTTTGCGCGCTCCGCTCCGTCTCCCACGAAAGTCAGCCGAAAATTGGCTCCCTCATCATCCAGCCGTTTCGCGGCTCGCAGGAGAGTAGGCAGGCCTTTCTCTGAGACCAAGCGTCCCACGGAACCTATCTGCAGCGTATTCCCGTCGGTTAAATCTTGACCTTGTAGAATCCCGATGGTGCCTTCAATTCCATGATAGATAACCTTTGTTCGTGGAAGCGAAATGCGCTTGCAGACGTGTTCGCTTACCGCGATATTGCTTGATACCTTCTGGCACAACCATCGGCGCGGAAACGTAAGAAACAGACTGCGCAAGCTTCTTGTCCAGCCGAGATTGGCAGTGTTGCACCGAATGCACATCCGGTATCGCTTCTGCATAAAATAACCCGGGCAGAGGCTGTGATCCGGTTGATACACGAGCAGTCCATTGGGGCAGATCGACTGGTATCCGTGATGTTCCACGACAACGGGCTTACTAAACGCCAAACCCAGCACCATTGGAAGCATTGCTGGCCCGGCGATATGGACGATGTCGGCTTCTCTGACGAACTGAATCAACGTTTGCAGATTAGGGTCTCGCACCAGCCGGTATGGCGACGAATCGTCTGCATCAGTACGGCTTCTGGTCCGGGTCACAACCGTCACCTCAATTGTTCCTGTGTCGTCCCAGCCCTTCCCGGCTAATCCGCGTGCCAGCTCAGCCACCACGGTCTGGATGCCGCCTGTAACTGGCAAAAACACTTTCGAATAGATAAGGACCTTCATGCCTGTGTGCGCGGACTATTCAACGCCCGGATCACCTGATCTGCAATGGAGCTCCACGAAAAGAAGTTCTCCTGCGCTGCACGGTTCGCCTTAATAAGCTGCTCTCGCAACTGCCCGTCGCTAAGAATCTGCGCAAGGTTTGTTCCGAGGGCCTCGGAATCGCGATAAGGAACAAGCCGAACGCCGGCTTCGCTAATCGGGAAGGCCTTCTGACTGGTTCCATATCCTACAATCGGCAACCCGCACGCGATGCCCGCGATCGCACTGCCGCGCGTCGGATTCATTTCTCCGCGCACGCAAAGCATCGCGTCGGAGGACATGAGTGTATCCCTCACGGCAGTTGCGTCTTGCATCCCGAGGTTCGATATCTCGGTGGAGGTTCCGTCGAAGGCACGCAAAATTTCATCCTGCGCCTCTGCCGTTCCTCTGCCGAGAAACACAACGCGGAGCTTTCTTCCGGCTGCTGCAACGCGTGTCGCCATCGAGATGTCTCTAAGTTCGTTGCGCAAATTCGGGGAATCGCTAAGACAATAAATCGCCACCTGGTCAACTTCAGGCTGC
>Ga0210401_10001928_pt1 | contig 23483 bp, 21 predicted proteins | sample IncBWH32MmetaG_FD_150866 | JGI IMG/M metagenome (GOLD analysis project Ga0210401, IMG submission 150866) | Forest soil microbial communities from Barre Woods Harvard Forest LTER site, Petersham, Massachusetts, United States - Inc-BW-H-32-M | ecosystem: Environmental > Terrestrial > Soil >... | reverse complement strand
CACTTCCGGGGCTGCGGAACTTAGTTAGGTCCCCCGCCGTGAACTCCCCGAAGGTATCGATCGGCGGATTTCTCGAGTGGTTCGGCGATCTGGGCATATTCTTCTGGCAAGTTTTGCGGGCCGCAGTGACTCCGCCTTTTGAATTCGGCGAACTGTTTCGACAACTCGACGAGATCGGATCAAAGTCCCTGCCGCTGGTAGCTTTGGCCGGCGCAGCAACCGGGATTGTGCTTTCTTTGGAAGCCCGTTACAGTCTGACTCGCTTCGGGGCGAAATCGTTGCTTCCATCCGCTATCGTGTTCTCCATCATCCACGAAACCGGTCCGATCATCACCGGCCTGGTGGTGAGCGGCCGAGTAGGTGCCGGCATTGGCGCCGAGTTGGCGTCGATGAAGGTGACTGAGCAGATCGATGCCATTGAGGCGTCTGCAGTAAACCCGTATCGGCTGCTGGCGGCGACCCGCATTTTGGCTTGCATTCTAATGCTGCCGTTACTGACTCTCGCTGCTGACGCCTGCGGCTTGTTCATGGGCTGGATGGCGCAGGCCCTGGTTGAGCCGCTCTCGTTACACCAGTTCATCAATAGCGGCTTTAAGGGCGACAACTTCAACGACTTTCTGCCACCGACCTTTAAGACCGCTGTGTTCGGCCTGATTATTGGGCTGATCGCATGTTTTCAGGGAATGCGGACACGAGGTGGCGCCGCGGGTGTGGGCCGTGCGGCCACCAGTTCGGTAGTGTTATCCGGTCTGTTCGTGATCCTGGCCGATGTCGTTCTCGTGAAATTCATCATCATTTTTTTCCCATGAACCTTGATTAAGCGGCCCGCGAAATAAGTATGGACACAATCGATCAAATCGCCTATCAAACCGTGATGAAGCGCGGCGAAACGGAGGAAGACAACGCTGTGGCCGCTGTCGCCGTCGAGGACTTGCATAAGTCCTTCGGAAGTCAAGCGGTGTTGAATGGGATTACCCTGGCCGTAAGGCGAGGCGAGACTCTGGCGGTGCTGGGACGCAGTGGTACCGGTAAGAGCGTATTGCTGAGGCTCATCATCGGCCTGGAGAAGCCGGACTCAGGATCGGTCCGCATTCACGGTCAATACATCGCTGGGCTGGCGCTCGACCAACTCGGTGAAATCAGGAAGAAAATGGGTTTTCTGTTTCAGCACGCCGCGCTTTACGATTCGCTGACCGTCGGACAGAACCTGGCTTTTCCGCTCCAGCATCATCGGAAGCAGTTGTCGAAGTCTGAGCGAAGCGACCGAGTTCGGCAACTACTGGCGGAAGTGGGCATGGAAAGCGACCTTGAGAAGATGCCTTCGGATATCTCAGGCGGCATGCAGAAACGAGTAGGTTTGGCGCGTGCGCTGGCGTTGGAGCCAGATATTCTACTGCTCGACGAGCCCACCGCCGGTCTCGATCCCATTAGTTCCGGGGAGATCGACGACTTGATTCTCAAACTCCAGGAAGAACATCATGTGGCATCCATCGTAGTCACTCACGATCTGCACAGTGCGAAGACGATCGCGGACCGCCTGGCTCTGCTCAATGAAGGAAATGTGGTGATCGAAGGCAACTTCGAAGAACTTCAGAAAAGTGACATCGAGTTTGTCAGGGATTTTCTAAAGCATTCGTAGGAGGGCATATGTCGAGAGCAGCGCGGTTGGGAGCTTTCATCCTTGCGACACTGGCAATTCTGGCGACGGGTGTCTTCGTCATTGGGAGCAAGCAGTATCTTTTCAGCTCCACGTACCAATTGAAGGCCCAATTCGACAATGTGGTGGGCCTGGACGCAGGAGGCGATGTACGAGTGGGTGGGGTTCACAGTGGCAGTGTGCGCAGCATCCTGTTGCCTCACAAACCGGGCGAGAAGGTTACGGTCATCATGGATCTCGACCAATCGACACACGAGATCATCAAGCAAGACTCCGTCGCCTCAATCGAAACTGAGGGCTTGTTGGGCAACCAGTATATGGCGATTTCGTTCGGATCCGTTGGGACGGCGGACGTGCGCGATGGCGACAACATTGCTAGCCTGCCGCCACTCGAAATGTCAGACCTGCTCAAGAAGACGAGTGGCATTCTGGACGGCAGCCAGCAAGCCATCCAGAACGCTACCCGGGCGACGGCGAATCTGGACTCGATCAGCGCCAAGATCGATGAGGGTAAGGGCACCGCGGGAGCGCTGGTTAACGACAAACAGCTCTATAACAACCTCGAACAGACAACGAGCGCCATGCGAGACACCGTGGTCGAGGCGCAAGCCGGGGTTACCGACTTCCAGGAGAATATGGAGGCCATGAAGCACACCTTCTTTCTGCGCGGGTATTTCAAGAACCGCGGGTACGAAGATTCCGCCGAGCTCACGAAAAATGAGATCGCACGGCTGCCGCAAGGCTCGACGGTAAAGGCGTTCGCGTACCCCGCGAAGGAGCTTTTCGATAAGCGCGATTCAGCCAAGCTGAAGAATCAGAAATCTCTAAACGCTGGCGGCGAGTTCCTGGCCAATAACCAGTTCGGGTTTGCGGTGGTCGTGGCATCCACTGGCATGGAAGGTGATGCTCAGAAGGACCTTGTGCTGACTGAAGCTCGAGCGCTCGCCGTGCGCGAGTATCTGGTCGAGAACTTCGGATTCGATGATAGTCAACTCAGGACTCTGGGAATGGGCAAGCAGACTGACACGAATTCGGATATGGGCTGGGGTTCGGTGCAGATTTTTATCTATCCAGTTGGAACCGAAGTCCCGCCTAACAAGCAAACGCAGGCGAGTGTCTCCGCCAAAACAACCTCTGACCAATCGGTTCAGGCTTCGGCGGTCGCAACACCGAAAGCACAGTAGTGGCCGCCGTAACTTGCGAAAGCGGGCCATGGCTCGCGCGTGCGATACCTCTATCTTGTCCGACTGATTTCTTCGGAGAGTCACCGAGCTCAGAGGGCGATCAAATCGGTTAATTCGCAGGGCTGCTGCCGGTCACCGGCACTGGAGTGACCGACCTCAATTGGTCCAACGAGGTCAGGACGCTTTGCCAGCGGACTTGGTTCTTTTTGGTCTCGATTGGAGCCGAGAGGTCGGAATAAAAATCAAGGATGTTGACACGCAGTTCCGGCGGCGTGGAATCAAATTTCTTGTCTGACAACTGGCCCAGCAACTTTGCGTAGGCTTCGTCGGTCAGGGAGTATTCCGCTGCCTTAGTCAACTTGCCGCTATCCAAGTCACAATTGGGAAGCGCGAGCGTGTCCGCGCGCACCTCTTCGAGAAAAGCGCGGTATTGGTCGACCGTGGTATTGATGCTTTTGAAATACAGGTCTTCAGTTTGCGGAGTCGGGTTGTTGAAGGCCAGCGCCTTGAAGGGGCCGATCTTTGGCATGTATCGAAAGAGAGTGGAGAGGACACGGGTGCCAAAGCCGGGCTTCTTGTAATCTTTTCCCCAGTCTTTTTCGTAGTCGGAGCGAGAAAGGCGGTATAGAAACTTTTGTTTTGCGAAGTCGGGCTGCTCGCGCATCATGTCTTTTTTGTGAGTTTGCAGCGCAACCTGGGTCATCTCTGGAATCAGGTGGCTCACGGAGTACCGGTACGAGCCGACCGCGAGATCCTCGTGGGCCAAAACGTCTTTCAGTTCCATTCCATAGACAACCGGGAAGACCCGCTCCAGTAGAGGTTTCGAGACTTGGAACCCGATGAAATCGTGATACTGCTGCGACGAGTAGCGATTCTTCGCAACCTGAATCATGTCAAAGCCGAATTCGGTTTTTAGGTGTGCTGTTTTGTTCTGCGCGTATTTGACCGACTTACCATACTTGGCTCGCAACTTTGGATACTCGATCGCAACCGCCTGGTTGACGGCGGGATGGCCTGCGATATCGGACGCATAGTGCGCCAAAGCGCCCAGCGCAAAGGCATACTCGTTCACATCCTGACTCTCGATCAGGAGCTCGCGAACGAAATCTCCGCTGCGAACATAATGGACCAGGTTGCTGAATTCCGTGCTGCCAAATGGGTAGTAGCCCAGATCCTGGATGACGGCGCCTCCGTAGGCGTAAGCGTGGGCTTCTTTGATTTGGTCGTCGGACAATCCCGGATATCGCTTGAGGAGGAGCGGGCGAATTTCATCGGTCCACAGCAGGTCAACGATTTCTTCGTGGGTAAGAACGGAGTATGCGGACGAGCCGCCGCTGCACATCAGCACCACGAGTAGAGACGCCAGCACGCGGATGGAAAGCAGGCGCCACTCCTTAGCTATGACGCCTGAAGATATTGACTGCTGGTGCATGGAGTCAGATGCGCCCGAGAACCAGGAGAACGACCACAATCAACAGAACGAATCCCACGCCACCGGTCGGGGCATAACCCCACTCCCGGCTGTGCGACCAGCGTGGCAGCGCACCGAAGAGCGCTAAGACGAGGATCACGATCAATACAGTTCCAAGCATGTGTTGCTCCTTTTCCCTTTATTCAGGGAACGCCTAACGGCGTCAGATGACCATGATTACGACCCGAATGCCGGGATGGAACGGGTTGTACAAATAATATCCGCCATCGACGAAGTCGACGTACACGTTGTCGGTGTAGAGCCAGCCTCCCGGCCAGGGCTGGCTGAATCCGAACCAATAACCGCCGTACTGGAAGCGAGGTTGCCCTTCGATAATGACCGGGCGATTGATTACGAATACGTGCTCGCGACCAAAATTGGCACGGAAACGATCGTCAGGAATGCGGTGATTGTTGGCATGCTCTGCCTGCTGCTCGTGTTGCGCCGGCTTTTCGTGCTGTGCTTGTTTCTCCTCCTGCTGTGCGTGTTTCTGTTCTTCCTGGGCAGGCTTTTCCTGCTGCGCCTTCTTATCCTCTTGCTGAGCGTGTTTCTCTTCTTGTTGGGTAGACTTCTCTGGCTGAGCTTTTTTCCCGTCCTGCGCTTGTTTCTCTTCCTGCTGGGCGTGCTCCTCCTGCTGTGCGTAAACCGGAACTGCGGCTCCCAAGGTCAAAGACAGAACTGCTGTGCCGATAATTCCTACTAGTTTCATGGGTGTTCGCCTCCATACATCGGATTGAACGTTTCTTGCCTTATTGCAAGCTTCCTGTGGTGACGTTGGCCGGGTTGCCGATGGCGTCGCCGGACACGAGAAGTTCAACTCTCCGGTTCTGCTGACGGCCGGCAGAGCTGTCGTTTGAGGCTACCGGCGAAGTGTTGCCAAAACCTCTTGCGCTGACCGAATTCATAGTTACGCCTTCTTGCACCAGATAGTCGCGCACCGAAGTGGCACGGTTCTCCGAGAGCCTCTGATTCATCTCATCGCCGCCGACGTTATCGGTGTAGCCGCCGACTTCAATGTTGAGTCCGGGGTAAGCGAGCAGAATGCCGGCAACTTTCGCCAGCTTCTCGCGTGCGCCCGGCTTCAGGGAATACTGTCCGGTGTCAAACAGTACGTCGGACATGCTGACGATCAGCCCGCGTGCGCTGTCGCGAGTCTGAAGAATAGAGTTCAGCTGCTGGGACAGACGCGCACGCATGGCGGCTTTGTCGGCTTCAGCTTGCTGTGCCGCCAAACGGGATTGGCTGGCATCAGCCTGGGCCGCATTGACCGCTGCCGCGGATGCTGCTTGGCTTGCTGCCATGTCGGATTGGGCCTTGGCTGCGTCAGACTGGGCTCGCTCTTTCTGCCGGGTTGCGTCGTCGGCTTGGGCTTGGGCCTGGGTCCGTGCGTCCGTCGAGGCTTGGCGTTCGTTGGCCAGGCGCTCGTCATCCATTTTCTTCACTGCGATGGCGCGAGCGTCTTCGGCAGTCTGCACTGCGTCTCGGGAGACCGCGATAAGCGGCTTCTTCTGGATGTTCTTGCTGGTGGCATATTCGTCGGCGTTGTTCATCAGCAGGACTGCGTGCTGATAGCTGTCACTGGCGTACTGCGCAGCACCCTCGGATTGAGCGATCCGCACCGCGTTGCGCGCTTCAAAGAACTCCAGCGGCAACTTGGCATTCAGAACGACCGGGTCGAACTTGTAGCCAGTTGGAATGTAGCCGCCCCGTTCCAGGAGTTCGTATTTCGCGTCGACGGTCTCGATGGTTCCTTGCGTGTCTTTACGAATAACATTTTCGAGGACCACCACGTTGCTGGGTTGCCTCACCGCGTAATAAGGTTCCGCGGTGACAATCAGCGCGAAAGCCTGAAGATCGGTGGTCACGTGCAGCTTGCTGCGGCTGTTGCCGCCCACTAACACCTCGCCCAGATTTACAGCGCGGCCTTCTGGCGAAATCGCCCACAAGATGTAGGTCAGGTATTCGTTGCCGAAGGTCGTGGGTTTCTGCAGGTTGCCGAATTCCGCTTCGATCTCAAGTGCCCCGCGTTTGCTGTTCACTTCGGCCTCACCATTCGCGGACGGCATGAGATCCGTGCCCGCGAAATTTACCTTGGTGGATCCGCTGTGATGCTTATAGTTCACGGCTGGCGTAGTGCGACTGGTGACAACGACCCGGAACGTGGGCGTCTGAGCCATGGGCTCGACTCCGGCTGCGGTTTGAGGATTGTTTTGAGCCAGTGCGCTCAAGCTCAGTGCGATTCCGAATGCTAGCAACAGTTTTGTCTTCAATTTGTGTCTCCTTGGCAGATATCTGCCGGATTGCGTTATCTCGTTTTGCCTGTCAACAATGTCTTGCACGGGCTCGTGCCTTCGTCATCCTTTTCCGATGCGGATGGAGGAGAGGGAGTGGAACAGTCCGAATACATTGAGCAGCCACAGCACTACGGCAATAACCACCACTCCATTCAAAATTGACTTGATGGATGCCTGCATGGGAATGAAGCGATTGACCAGCCACAACAGAACACCCACCACGATCAGAACTTCAAGAAGTTGAATTAACGGCATAACTCTTACCTTTCTTCTCTCACGGGCTAACACCTCTTATCCGCCCGGAGGTGTTGCCCTAACTCTGCTGTTTGCAAACTTTTAGGGTCGAATCGTGTCCGCCGGAGATTCCACGGCATACACACGGATAACGAACGCCAATCGGCTGGATGTGGCCGCCTGGATGTGAACTGATTCGTCCCTCACCCCACGGCAACCTAAGATTGAGAGCTTCAAATTGGCGGTCGTCGCTCTCTCGAACACACTCAGGAGACTAAAGAAAGAATGACAGCTGCGGACTTTCCTGTCTGAGCAAGATAGCTCACTTGTGAGGAATTATGATTATTGGGCCTTTGCCGCATGAATCGTTCGCGCCACGGAACGTGGCGCCTGCCATGCGCACCACGCTGGAGAAACATCATTCCCGCTCTACGAAAGCGTCTCCGTGCTCCGGTAAATGCGCCCGTGGGCCGGTTGTGAGGTCCTTAGCTTGGCTCAATCATCCTGTTGATTATGTTCGTTGCCGAATCTCATTGCTATTACTGACGCAGAGGAATAGTCTTAGGGAGTCCTTCCGTATATCTCCGTCAAACTTCCGGGCGTCTAAGTCCACCCGGACGGTTTCTTTGCGCAAACGATAGAAATGAGGGTTCACGGATGAACCCTTTCGTTTATTCGCTACAGGCACGCCGATTCGGAAAGACCCTCGAATCAGCGGCGGAGGAGCAGGTTCATGAACGCAACTAGCTTCTCTTTCGGTCTGCTGATTGTCCTGTTCACGATCCTGCTGCTCCGCGGAATGCACAAGTTGAAACTGTTGGAGTGCGGCAAGTCTCTTACAAGCGTGAGTGTGACCTTGATTCTAGAGAATAAACCGCTGATTGCTCACAAACCGTTCTCGCGGAGAACAGAAGGTAGTGAAAAACTGTGAAAAACACTAAATTTGTTGTGAAATTGAACCGAGGCGGCATCCGCGCACCTGAATTCGTGCAGCGGATTGATCGGATTCCCATCCAAATGACAACCAACCGAAAGCTCGCGCTGGTGATGGGGAAATTCATGGCCGAAGACACCATCAAATCTCTCCAAAACTCCCGGCGTATCCCGGAGCTAATTTCCGTACAGGTCGAGCACAGTCGGCTTTCCGTTTAAATCGAAGCCATGCGCCCGGGCTTTTTCATGGCCAATCTTCACGACTCACGTCACTGGAGGATTTCATGGAATACTTTCGCTTTGACCATCCACCGGATCGACTGATTCTTTGTCATGTTTCGAACTGCGAAGACATTGCCGACTATTTAGAAATAAACGAACAGGGAGGTGAAAACCTCGTCTGCGCGGCCCACACCAGCAGTGAAAGGCATGCTTCGGTTCTGCCGAAGGGCGTAATTCAGGCGGAACCGCACCGTAACCGCACTGCTGCCTAAGCCTACCCTAATTCGGAGGTTACCTGAAAGTCGTGCTTTTGCTCTTTTTTGTCTGTCCCTCATAGCACCTGGCCCACCCCCGCGGATTGAGTGAGACTTTCGGATTCTCCGCTTTGCCGGTCGGCAACCGCTATTCCGGGCGTGTCTGCTGTTCAGCGTCGGCGGGCATGAGGCCAATGCAACCGGATATAAGCAACGCTTCACAGCCGCAAGGCTGGATTGGTTAACTTCTGTGCTTAGAATCTGGACGACTGAACCCTGGAGGGCGTGGCCATCGACCTATCCTCTAGAGTCCGACCCGAATTCAGTCAGGCGACCCGCTTATCTGTCGCTGGCTCTTTCTGGGTAAATCCACCTGCTTTACCGGCCGTAAGGAGCTGCTCGCCGTCGATCTTTCCGAAGAGCTCGATCAGTTTGGCAACAACACCAGTCCATCCGGTTTGATGGCTGGCTCCCAGGCCAGCGCCGTTATCTCCATGGAAGTACTCGTAGAACAGAATGTAATCCCTCCAGTGAGGATCGGTCTGGAATTTCTCGGACCCTCCGTACACCGGTCGCCGGCCGGACTTATCGCGCAAGAAGATTCCTGTCAACCGATTCGCAATTTCCCGGGCCACCTCAAACAGGTTCATCGACTTGCCCGAGCCAGTGGGGCACTCAATCTTGAAGTTGTTGCCATAATAAAGGTAGAAGGACAACAACGAGCGGATCAGGAGGGCGTTCACCGGCATCCAAACGGGCCCACGCCAATTGGAGTTGCCTCCGAACATGCCTGTGTCAGACTCAGCCGGAAGATAATTCACGCGGTACTCCTGGCCACCCGCATTGAAGATGTAGGGATGCTCGGCATGGTAGCGGGAGAGCGCCCGTATTCCGTAGGGGCTCAGGAATTCATTCTCATCCAGCATGCGCGTCAGAATTCGGCGCAACCGCTGCGGATTCACCAGCGCAGCAATGCCGCGCTCTCCACAGCCCTGATGGCCAGGCCCAGTCGGATGAATACTCTCGCGCAGTTCGGGCATGCGTTGCAAGCGTTCCCACAACGTCGCCGTGAGCCGCGGTACAGTCTCGCGCTGCTGCCGCTCAATCACGGTGGTGGCACACAGGGGTAACAGGCCCACCATGGAGCGAACCTTGAGCCGCGTCGCACTGCCATCGGGCAGGCGCAACACATCGTAATAAAATCCATCTTCTTCGTCCCACATGCCCTCTGGCCCCGTCTGATTCATGGCGTGGGCTATAAAAAGGAAATGGTCAACCAGTTTCGATGCCATGTCTTCGAAGTAGGAATCGTGAGCTGCCAACTCGACGCCGATTTCAAGCATGTTCTGGCAGAACAGTGCCATCCAAGCAGTGCCGTCAGCCTGCTCCAGGTGGCCCCCGGTGGGCAATGGGGAGCTGCGGTCGAAAACGCCGATGTTGTCGAGCCCCAGAAAGCCCCCCTCGAAGAGGTTCTTGCCGAAGCGGTCTTTACGGTTCACCCACCAACTGAAGTTCAGCATCAGCTTTGCAAAAGAGCGTTTGAGGAACTCCACATCGCCCTTTCCTTTGAGCGCTTGTTCGGTCCGGTATAGGAAAATGGTGGCCCAGGCATGGACAGGCGGGTTCACATCGCTGAAGTTCCACTCGTAGGCCGGGATCTGTCCCGTCGGATGGATGAAAAACTGCTGCAGCATCAGGTCGAGTTGTTCCTTAGCGAACTCCACATCGACGGTGGAGAGCGCGATGGTATGGAACGCGAGATCCCAGGCGGCGTACCAGGGATACTCCCACTTGTCGGGCATCGAGATTACATGTTGGTTCACCATGTGGAACCATTCACTGTTCCGCATGAAGCGTCCGCCGGGCTTCATCGGATCCTGGCCATGCTCCCTGAGCCATTTGTCCACATCGAAGAAGAAAAACTGCTTGGACCACAGCATCCCGGACAGCGCCTGCCGCATGACGAGGGCTTCATCCTCGCTGACACGCGTCGGGGTTATGGATTTGTAGAACTCATCGGCCTCGCGCTGGCGATTCTGCATGATCGTCGAGAAGTCCTTGAAGGGATCACCGATGGCCGTCGGTGACGCATCGCTTAGCCGCAACCGGATGGTGGCCGACTGTCCCGCTCCTACTTGCAACTGATAATGTGCCGCAGACTTAGTACCTGTCCTTTCGGGATTGACCGCAGCTTGATTTCCGTCCACCACGTAGTTGTTGATTCCATCTTTAACATAAGGAAAGGCGTTGGCAGAGCCGAAAATCCGCTGGTTGTTCGTTTCATTCTCCGTGAACAGCAGCGGGGCATCTCCCTCGCAGTACAGATAGCGTTCCCCCAGGTCGGCGTGTGACGCTGCAACAACCTGAGCGCCCCTCTGTCCGGCGACCTGCTTCAGCGACGGCTTCGGTGTACCTTTCCACCACGTCCAGATGTTGCGAAACCATAGTGTCGGCAGGACGTGAACGGTGGCCGGGTCAGGGCCGCGATTGCTCACGCTGATTTGGATCAGGATGTCCTCCGGCGACTGCTTGGCATACTCGACAAAAACGTCAAAATAGCGATCGCCATTGAATATCCCCGTATCCAGCAGCTCATATTCCATGTCGCCGCGATTGCGCCGCTTGCTGGTCTCGATCAGATCGCCGTAGGGAAACGCCGCTTGCGGGTATTTGTACAAATACTTCATGTAGGAATGCGTGGGCGTGCTGTCGAGGTAGAAATAATATTCTTTAACGTCTTCACCGTGGTTGCTCTCGCTGTTAGTCAGGCCGAACAGACGTTCTTTGAGGATAGGGTCTTTGCCATTCCACAGGGCGACGCTGAAGCACAGCAACTGATTGCCATCGCTGATGCCGGCCAGACCATCCTCGCCCCAGTGATAGGCGCGCGATCTGGCCTGATCATGAGTGAAGTAGTCCCAGGCATTACCGTCCTCGCTATAGTCCTCGCGCACTGTGCCCCACTGGCGCTCGCTAAGGTAGGGTCCCCACTTTCTCCAGGGTTTCTTGCCGGGGCCTACCTGTTGGTTGAATCTGATAGTTTCGAGCGTGCCTGCCTCTTGCAGCCTTGCTGCTTCCGGATTTTGGGACATCTTGCGCCTCCTCTTGTTTGGCCGATTCGCTGACGGCGTCCGCCCAGATGTGGTCTCCTGGAACCATCGGAAATGCGGAACGTTGTATCCGCTGACTGGTGCGAGTTGAGCTCGACGTTTGAACAATTCTGCGCTTATCAATTCCAGAATGTAACCGTCAAAACTACCAGTCTGTCCACCCTTGTGTTTCGCCTTTGTTACGCACTTCGTGAAGTCCGAACGCTTCGCTGAGCGGTTCGAGAGCAGTTTGACTTCTGTAGCGCCGCTGGACCTTCAATCCTGTTCAAAGTCTACGCGCACTCGCGGAACGACAAACGCATGGAGGCTCAGGCAAAGATGATCGAAGCCATGGGGCTGAACGAGGAAACCGGTCGAAAGCTCATCCAGTAGGCGCGAGTGATCGTCCTTCGGTAATTTTGCCAGTTCCCCATCGCCAGGTCTCTGCTGCGTTCTTTAGAATGATGGTGGCCAGGGACGGAGTTGACCGCCGACACCAGCCTTTTCGTCTGCTGAGGATTGACAATGCCGGCGCGAGTGATATCAAAGCTGGAGAGAGCCGCCCAGGAGGGACTCGGTCGGCTTGATCTTGTCGGTAGCGTTCGTGCCCGTGCGCACCGCGTCCATTCTGACCACCACGCGATCCCCGACCCGCACTCCTTTGACGCCGCTTGCAGGTTGCCGATGGCGTCTAGAGTGAGTTTGACCAACTGCTCGCTATTGGTGGTTGCAGATTGCTTGGGTAGTTCCGCGAGTTCGCTAGCTTTGGGACTTACCGGCAAGCGGTAATGAGACTGGACTAGCCCGCTCCCAAAGCGCTAGTCCGAACTGGGCTGGGCGGCGAAACGTCCGGCCACCCGGCCCAACCCGGACCACTAGTACGACTTTGACTAGAAGGTGAACTTCACCCCCATTCGAAGGTTACGGCTAAGCTGGTAGATATAGGGTTTGCCATACTGGCTGTTGATGGTCTCAATGCCACTGTTACCGGGAGTGTTCCCGCCAGCAGACCTGAGGAGCGCTTGCCAGTTGTAAGGCGCCAAAAGCGCAGCGTATGCGGGTACGCCGGCGCTGATGCTCTGACCACCTGGCGCCAGGTATTGCGAGAAATTCTGCGTGTCAACGAACGGGTAGTACGCCGTAACCGAGCGCTCGTTGAAAAGGTTAGAAATGGTCGCTGAGAAGCTAAGAACTTTCTGCTCGCTCAGCTTGTAGTTTTGCTGAAGGTTGAAGTCGGTCTGGTTATACCAGGGCGTGCGGTAGGTTTGCGTGGGTCCAATCGAGATTGCGCCAGTCGACGGGTTCTGGGTGATGTTCGCCCACTTCCCGCGATCCAAAAAGTCGATCGGAAACCCGCCTGCGGTGGGGGCCTGCGAATAGCCCGCGTCCATGAGGCTGGATTGCGGCGTCCCCGAATACATGTACTGGAAGAGACCGAAGTCAGTGGTGAACTTCTTCAGCCATCCCAGTTCGTAGTACGCATACCCCTTGAATGTATTCGGACGGTCGGTTGGAAGCAGCCCGCTCGAAGATCCGCCTTGCGCGTTCCACGAGAAGTACGGTTCGTCGAACGCTCGGCTGTTGTTGGGGGCGTTGCGGCCACCACCACCGTCGCCAATGTCGGTGCTGGTCAGACCGGTATAGTTCCCCCGAAGGTTGCTGTAGCTGTAGGAGAACATCCCGAACCAGTGTTGGCTGTTGGTTTTGGTGAGACGGAACTCGACTCCATCGTAGCTGCGAGCGCCGGGAATCGTGTTGGGCGGGCAAGCCACATTGCCGGCGGTTCCGCACCCGCTCGGGGATCCATAGAGGAAGTTCCAGAAACCGTTGAAGGTCTGGTTTACTCCCTTGCCTGGGTTGACGATGACAAAAGTTTCGCCAACGTTTGGATTGAAAAGGGCTGAGTCTTCGATGACATCGTCCAGTCGACGGCGATCCCAGCGTGCCTCGAAGGCCAGGTTCTTACGCAGTTGGTAGTCGACGCCAAACACCGTCTCGTGCTGACGGTAGGGGTTGAGCCCCGGAGCGACTCCCTCTTCGGTGGCGGTGCAAGTTGAACACGTTGTCGGGAAGGTGCGGTAGTTCTGACTTTCAAGGTACACAAAGCCGGGAGGGGTTGCGCCCACGCCGCCCGGAAAGTTGGCTTGGGTGGCGGAGTTGGGCCCGTCGCAGAAGCGGCTGGCGCTGTTGAACACCGGATTCAAAGTGTTGATCTGGTCGGTGTTCATCGCGTAAAAGCAGTTTTGCCAGTACTGGCCGCCAAAGGAACTGATGGCCAGATTCAACTTCATGACATCCGTGAAGGCTCCATAACTGCCAAAGACCTTCATTCGGCCGTCTCTGAAAACGTCCCACGCGGCACCGATACGCGGAGTAATCTTGGCGCCCCATCCGAATTGGATAGGTCTGCTGATTCCTCCCTGGGGCTGGTCTTCGGCGGGCAGGTACTCATGTTCCAGACGGATACCAGCATTGATGGTGACGCCGTGGCCGATGGTCCAGGAATCCTGCACAAAGAAAGCGTGGTTCATGCTGGTTGCCTGCCCCGTGGAGCCGTAGTCCTGAATCGAGGCAAAACCATACCGGCCGGCGCACGAAACCACTTGTCCACTGCTGTTGTAATTCACCGTGAGGCCTGGCGTCAGGCAATTGGCCTGGCCGACAGGGCCCGCAATCGGGTAGTCATTCCCGGCACCGGGGGACACGTTGATAAACGGTTCGTTCCAGTGTTGCACAACCGAATTGGAAAGTCGCATCAACTGGTAGCCGAACTTGATATTATGCGTGCCTGCCCAGCCGCTCTTGAACCACGCCAAATCTCCGTCGATCTGGTTGCGGTGGCTGGCGTCATAAGTGGTGTTGTTTTCATTGGCGGCGACGTTAAGGTAGCCGGCGGTTTGAGACAGCGGGGAAGAAGCAGGTATGGGGACGCCGGTGTTATCCAAGGCGCCCGCACCGCTGGTAAGGAACTGATTGATGTTGCCGTTGGTCGGGTAGCCAAAGTCGTGATAGTTCTGGAAGTTGTATCCCCAGCGGACTGTTGCGACCAGGCGTGGCGTGATCGTGTAATCCATTCCGACGTTGGTAGTCACGTTGGGGGCACCGAATCCCAGATTGTGACTGAACACAAACGGCGGACTCGAAGCGTTCGGGTTGGTATACCCCGTAGTCGAATCGGCGAGTGGTAAAGCCGAGCCGGTTTCACGCTCATATTGGTAGAGCCAGGAACCGAACACGCGGACCTTCTGGGTCACGGCCGCGTCGACGCGGGAGGTGGTGTAATAGGTTTGCGAGTTCCGACTGAAGGGCAACGGGCCGTTGCTCCCCATATCCACGATGCGCTCTTTTTGCGTGAATTCCGGGTTGAACCCAACGAAGAAAAACAGCTTGTCCTTCAGAATCGGGCCCCCGAAAGTAAAGCCGGGCATGTTGTCTCTGGTCCGGTCTCGCTTGGGTTGGTAGTTCTCATAAGCGGGATCGACGTAAGCGTTTCCCGCCGGATTGATAGTCGTCGTGTACGCGGGATCATAATAAGAATACGCGCCGGGTGAACCATCCCAGCCGCCGTTCTCAAACGACATGAAGGCAGAGCCGTGGTAGGCATTGCTGCCTTTTTTCATGATCACGTTCACCACGCCGCCCAAAGCTCCGCCATGTTCGGCTTCCATTCCTGAAGTCTTGACCTGCACTTCCTGAATGAAGTCAAAGGGCACATTGCTGTGGGAGAATCCGCCGATAGAGTCAGCTGTTTCCTGACCTTCGACCAGATAACCGTTCTCCGAGTCGGAACCGCCGCCCACAGAGAAGCCGTACTGCCCGCCATTGCCGCCGCTTCCCGCAGATTGCCCGCCGGTCCCGTTGCCGTTGCTCATTTCAGGGCTGCCCATGCTGCCTGCCAAAGGTTCGTTGCGGGCCATGGGAGCAAACTGAATCACCGACTGAAACGAGCGGCCATGCGGAACATCCTTGACCACGTCCTCGGTGATGTTGGTCTGGGTAATGTTTTGGGAGGTGTCGATCGCGGGGGTTGCGCCGCTGACTTCGACGACAGTTTCGGTGCCGCCGATCTCGAGCGTAACATCGACTGTTGGAAGATGGCCGACCTCGATAATCAGGCCTTCCCGCTTGCTGGTCTGGAAGCCCTTCGCAGTCACGGTAACTACGTAGGATCCTGGTGGTAGATTGGCGAAGCGGTAGTAGCCGCTCGCATCCGAATTTGCGGTCTTGTTACCCACCAGAATGTTGCTGGTGGCCACCACCTGAGCACCGGGTACGACAGCGCCCGAGGGATCTTTTACTGTGCCCTGCAGACCACCCGTCGTTTCCTGTGCGAACGTCTGAATGCTGACAAGTGCGCTGAACGCAAGCGTCAACAACCCCGTAAACAGCAACGAACGTCTAAGCTTGAATCTCATTGCTTCCTCCATCACACTGAATTGACCGCAAACACTGGCTGACAAAACGTTGCGGTTGCACCCGCGTAGAGTGCTGATTTGGAGAAAGGCAAACCGAAGGCCGTCTTTGGAGGGAAATACGCGAAGTTCGATTGCTCAGGTAAATGTTTGCGAGACGTTGGTGGGAAATATGTGAGGTTCCACTTTCCCAGGTACGTGTTTGCGGGACGGAGAGTGACGAATTGACCAATTAAGAAACCAAGCAAAACAAGCTCACTGCTCAATTCATATCAATTCATACGGATTTCAATAGAGAATGCCGGCGAAGCTCTGAGATTCGGGAGGCCGGATGTGGCGACTGGGTTCGCGAGTTACGCGGGCTGCAATTGTTGAGGCAAACGTTCTTCCGGCATACTAGTCGGTATGTTAACGGTTAAGAAAAAGCCGAGAGGCAACCGGGCCATACCGCTCGATCCCGCGCGCAGACGAGGGCGCTTGTTGCGGGCTGCCTTCACGGAGATGCATCGCTCAGGATTTCGGAGCGCTGACCTGGATGCCATTCTTGCCGCCGTTTTCCTTGGGCTCGTAAAGCCTTCCCGACGGCGCAAACCGTGGCCGATCTGGGTCATTTTTTGTGCCGGAGGTCAGGCCACCGCCGCAAGATCCTAATGATGGGATTCAAAAAACACAGGAAGAATGGAACGGAGCGGGAACTTTTGGCTTGCTTGTGACATTAAAGAAGCATGGACGATGGGAAGGACAGCGCAGAATGTTTGCGCGGATTCAGCTGGCGCACCGACTATGACTAGCGACGAAGCCTTGATGCTGGAATTTCAGGGTGGATCACGCGCAGCTTTCGAGGAACTGTTTGCCCGCTATCGCAAGCCACTGTACGGCTTCTTCGGGCGCCGGCTGAATAATCCCGAGCGGGCGGAGGATCTCGTCCAGGAAACTTTCCTCGCCGTGATCCGCGCAGCCTCCCGTTATGAGCCACGAGCCTTGGTTCGAACCTATCTGTATGGCATTGCGTTGAATCTGCTGGCTGCGGAACGGCGGAAGTTCTCGACGAGTAGCACATTAGGACAGTCCGCTCCGGAGCCTAAAACTGACGGAACTCCCGAGTACGTGATATGGGTCCGGCAAGCCATGGAAAAGCTGGATTCGTCGGACCGTGAAATCTTGATGCTGCGCGAATACGAACAACTGAGTTACTCCGACATTGCGGAGCTGTTGCGAATTCCCATAAATACGGTCCGGTCCAGGCTTTTTCGATCGCGTCTCGCATTGAAGAGTTACCTAGGGTCGGAGGCAAAGACCAATCCTGGCTTGAGAGCGAGCGCCTGGCAGCCGCACCCACGAAGACGAGGCATGCAATGAGCACGAACAGACATCCGATCGAACAGGAAGAACTCATGGCTTATCTCGACGGCGAACTATCCGCTGACCAAGCCACCGAGGCCTTGTCGCATTTGGAACTATGTCCGGAGTGCCAGACCCTTGCTGCCGAATTCCGGGGTGTTTCCCAAGAACTATTGGCTTGGGAAGTTGAGTTACCAGAAGTAGGCATCTCCTCGGAGCTCAACGCAGCGCTTGGGGAGCGCCTCCAGAAGCGGCAAGCGGCAAAGGTCACTTCGTCGAAGTTGGAAAACAGAGTGATGACGAGCCGCTGGGTCTGGGCCGGGGCCTTGGCTATCGTCTGCGTGGCCGTGGGACTGAAGTTAACACTTAGCAGCCGCAATCGGAATGAGGATCGCTCGACCGCGTATCCAAGCATGGCTTCGATCGAGAAATACCTGATGCCGGATCGCAACGCCGAGATCGCTTTGGCGCGAAGCGCTGCCCCGGAAGCCATATCCAGCGACGCAAATATCCTGGTCCTCGGGTGGCGGGGCTATGAGACCGCAATCGAAGGAAAAAACGGTTTTGTTTGTATGGTGGAACGATCATGGATGTCCCCATTCAACTCCGCTGAGTTCTGGAACCCCAACGTGCGTGTGCCGCAATGCTTCAATCCGGCGGCCGCGCGATCCATTCTGCCCCTCACGATCAAGCGAACGGAGATGGTATTAGCCGGGCGGTCGAAAGCTCAGATGATCGACAGCATCAAGGCCGGATTCGACAATAAAGAGCTACCAGTGCCGGAGCCGGGCGCGATGTGTTACATGATGTCGCGGGCAGGCTACCTTAATGACGCCCTTGGGCACTACGTACCTCACCTGATGTTCTATTTTCCACTGACAGACAAATCCTCCTGGGGCGCCGATTTGCGCGACTCGCCGGTCACACTGAATCCGCAGTTTCAGGGCGGTCCGGAGCCGATCACCGAGTTCGTAATCGCTGTTGGCAAATGGTCGGACGGAACAGTTGCACCGGTTATGTAGGAGTGTCTCGATGAGAAAGAGCGCGACAGCCGTTTCAGTCGAGCCAGCAGGGAGTGGAAATGCGGATCTATGATCGTCGGATTTTGAAGCGTTTGGCGGTCCTTGTGGTGGCGGCATGCGCCGTCATCCAAGGCGAGTCATCGCCAAGGCAGCAGATCGATCCAGGACTGGCGACGCTGGGAGGCGGGTTTGTCTCCGACACTGCGCAGGTGAACCGAACAACCCTCTACTATGTTCGCGGTGGGACTGGGCCCGCCATCATCCTGCTACACGGCTTCCCCGAAGACTGGTACGCGTATCACCGCGTCATGCCGCTGTTGGCGAAGCAGTTTACGGTCGTGGCAGTTGATCTGCGCGGCATAGGCCGTTCGGCCGCGACGGCCGATGGTTATGACGCGGCAAATATGGCGGAAGACGTTCATCAACTCGCAGAAAGCTTGCATCTGGAGCACATTTACGTTGTCGGCCACGATATTGGTGGAATGGTGGCCTATGCTTTCGCCCGCCGTTATCCGGAGAGCATCCGCGGGGTGATGATGCTTGATGCACCACTGCCCGGCTTCGGTCCGTGGGAAAAAGTCAAAGCCAGTCCTATTGCCTGGCATATCAATTTTCAGCAGACACCGGATCTGCCCGAGCAACTGATTGCCGGCCGCGAAGCCATTTACTTCCGCCATTTTCTCGACAGCGACACCTTTAGTGACGCCGATGTCGCCCGCTATGCCCGGGCGTATGCCGCTCCTGACCATCTGCGCGCGGCGTTGGAGATCTATCGGGCTTTTCCGGCGAACGAGAAATTCAACGCGGCGCAAAAAAACGCGATCAGCGTGCCCTTGGTGCTAGCTCCGGGAGAAAACTCGCCGTTCGAGAAGCTTATGCCGAGCTTTGCCGAAGCGTTACGGGATCACGGATGTGCAAACGTCAAGATTGAAGTCATCAAGAACAGCGTGCATTACGTTGCAGACGAGCAACCCGAGGCCGTGGCTCAACTCGTCGAACGGTACGCCTCGTTATGACTGGGGATGGCTGAGCGCTATGGCGAAGCACGCGACGAATCGCCAATCTGGCCGTGGAACTGGCGCTGTCGGCGTTCGGAAAGAAGATTCCCTAGGGATTTAGATCAAAGGAGGCTCTATGAAGCTCTATCTCCGTTCCGTTTTGTTCGCTGCGGTGCTGATTGCAGTAGCTCCGCTCGGCTTCTCACAAGACCCCGGTCTGCCGCAGGAAAAAATCGCCGCGGTGTATGGGCAGAATATTCACTACTTCGAGGTCGGCCAAGGCCCCACGGTGATTCTTCTGCACGGTCTCGGAGGGGCTAAAGAATTTTGGCTTGCGAATATTGGCGCTCTCGCTTCCAGGTATCACGTCTACGCAATCGACCAGATCGGCTTCGGCCAGTCCGACAAGCCGCTCATTAATTACAAGGTTGCGACCTTCGCTGACTTCCTCCACGGGTTCATGCAGGCAGAGAAGATTGCCAAAGCGACGCTGGTCGGGAATTCGTTCGGCGGATGGATCGCCTTGGACTTTACCGCGCAATATCCCGAAATCGTGGACAAACTTGTGCTGGTGGATGCGGCGGGTTTGACCTGGCAGCGGCCTCTGCCCGACTTGAATCCGTCTACGATGGCGGGTTGGCGGACTTTGATCGAATTGGTTTTCTATGACAAGAAGATGGTGAGCGATGAAGGTGTGATGCAGGCATTCACCCAGCACATGCGCAACAACGACGGATATACGATCGAACGCACGGTGGCCGGCTTTGCCTCGCCCCAATTTGAAGATGGAAAGCTGGCCTCCATTCACGCAGCCACGTTGGTGGTGTGGGGGCGGCAGGACGCATTAATTCCGCTGGTCAGCGGCGAGAAACTTCGTGATGGCATAGCTGGAGCCAAGTTGCTCGTGTTCGAGCACTGTGGCCACGTTCCGCAGATCGAGAAGCCGGCAGAGTTTAACCAGGCGCTGCTCGATTTTCTTGGAAGTTGAGTAGGCGTTTCGGGCGAATGGAAATCGGGACCACAAATTTGTGTCACCAGAATTCAAGGAGAAAACATGAAACGAAAGACAGTCAAGATGATCGCACTGGAATTCTTTGCGTTGGCGCTTGCACTGGCCCCTGCTCTGCAGGCGCAAGATAAATCAGCGCCGTCCACCTCGATGGCCTCAATCGATCCATATCTGATGGACCGTGATGCGGAGATTGCCATGGCCCGCAGCGCGGCTCCGCCATCCGTTGCCAAGGACGCCACGGTGATGATCCTCGGACGGCATGGCTATGAAACGGCCGTGGAGGGGAAGAACGGTTTCGTATGCGCGGTGGGACGATCATGGGATTTACCGAAAAACAATCCGGCTTTTTGGGATCCAAAGATACACGGTCCGATCTGCCTGAGCGCTCCCGGTGCACGGTCTTTTCTTCCGATCTACCTCAAGAAGACCGAACTGGCGATTGCCGGACGTTCGAACACTCAGATAGAGGACGCCATAATGGACGGCATCGCGAAAGGTGAGTTGCCCACGCCCGAACCCGGCTCGGTGTCCTACATGCTGTCAAAGCAGGGGTATTTGAATGCCGGCATAAAAGGACCATGGCTTCCCCACGTGATGTTTTTTGTCCCCCAAATCGACCCTAAAGCCTTGGGATCCGACTTGGGAGATGACGTCCCCTTGGACGCACACGAAGAAAAAGTAGGCCGCTATACCACAATTGACGTTCCGGTAAGCAAGTGGTCGGACGGAACGCCGGCGGACCTGGCTGAAATGGCTGGCCACTAACGCCCGATCTAAACGCGAACTCAAGTCAGGACCCATGCGAAGAAGAACGGTGAAATCATAAGGCTCAGGTCCCGAGCGGTCAGCCAAAACGTTTTCGTCTGATGGAATAGAGATGAGGGTGAATGGAAACCATGCGTGTGTTGATCGTGGATGATGAGCCTCTGGCCCAAACGGCTCTGGCGGATATCCTGTCGGCAAGGAGCGACGTGGAGCATTTCGATTCGGCTAACGATGCGAGCGAAGCGCTCGAGAAATTGGCCTCGGACTCTTACGATGTTTTGCTTCTCGACATCAATATGTTGGACCTGTCGGGCACCGAACTGGTAGATCAGCTTAGGGAACGAAACTTTCCGCTGCCGTCCATCGTGTTTGCAACCGCACACGTTGAAGACGCGGTTGTAGCATTCGAGAGGCACACTGTTGATTACGTGCTAAAGCCTTTCTCGTACGAAAGGATCAACGAAGCCTTGGACCGCGCCTCCCGGAGAGCAAAGGCCGAACGAGCCGCACTATTGATCGAAGCTTTGCCGCAGTTGCAGAAGCTGTCTTGTCCGGGCCCGATGATCGCGATCAAGGCTAAAGGAAGGATTCTCTTCATCAGTCCTGGCGATGTGATCGCAGTTCAAGCTGAGGGCAACTATGTGTCACTGCAGCGGGAATCGGACTCGTATCTTCTGCGTGAGTCAATCACGACGGTGGCAGAAAAGCTGAAGCCATACGGATTCATTCGGATCCATCGATCTGCGCTCGTGAATACTTCGTTTGTGGAAGAGATCAAGTCGTATTCCACGGGAAAGTATGGTCTTCGCGTTAAGGGTGGGAAGGAATACGCCGTTACTAACGGTTACAAAAAGAATCTCAAGCCCCTTACTGAATTCCGGATCGGTGGCGGTGCGTTCCTCGCGGAATAGTCTACTCATAGAAGCAACGTGGACCTGAGCAGCTGTCAACCGACTCCGAAACCGTCTCTCAGTTGCGGCCGCCAACCATCAATACCGCAGCGTTCCCGCCACAGCAGTTGCCGAGTCGCAACCAATCCTCGCAAAACGCTTTGATGCCCAGAACCTTGAGGATGCGCCGCGCACTGGGGCTAAGTCCGGATGACGTATCACGGGCTAACCGGCAGTAGTCCACCCTGGACGAAGGAACGAAGACTTGCCGCCTCAAGAATTGCTGCTCGCCGACGCCGAAAAACCGAGTACGGGATGTTTGCTCACCTGTTTCGTTCGCTTTCTCCATGTCGGATATCGTCCCTCGTTTTTCGCAAACTTAGTCGAGTGAACCATCTCGGTCCGCGACCCGCTGAGTTGGACCGGAAAGCAACATGGCATGGGACAGACAGTTCAACTTTCGTTCCGCCCGCCGAACGGCTCCATGAAAAAAACCTGCCGACAGCATTGTTTTTCCACGCTGAATCACTATTTAGCGTACTGCTACAATGACGCTCGGGTAATCAAGTTCGTGTGGACGAATCTGGTCAAGAACAGGATGAAGGGGGGTGCAAGAAGTTTCGACGAGTGACAGCAGGCAAGCCAAATGAGAACGTCGATAAAGACACACGAAGGGCGGCTGGCCTTGGTGACCGGCGCAGCCCATTCTCAGCCGCTTCAGTTCCGCAGTTCCTGGCACACATTTCGCACACAAACACATTGAAAACCCCTGCAGAATTGCTGTTCTCGAGTGAGTGCTAGCCACTTACCTCACACACCACGGAAGGTTGCCGTGACAGTCTAGCGTTTTTAGGTTCCACAACGACTTACAACACCCGCGGGGCACCCCTGAGAATCACCAGATCAAATTCTTCCGGCTGTGTCTTCTTAAGAGCCGTAGCGGATGAAATGCCTTCACTGCGATTCATGCGACTTTTCCTTTCTGAGCGACAGGTTCATTCTGTGCTTTCATTGATTTCACCAGGGCAGCTGCCGACGCTCCTTCGAGTGACAGTCCGTAGCCAACTTCTCGGACAATACGTTCTTTCAACGGCTGAATAAAATGTACGCGCGTATTGCGGCGCGTCACTTCGGGAGCCTTCAAGTACAGCGTGGCCAGTTCCCGTGCCCGACTGAGCGCCTTGCCGTTCGGCACAACTTCGGCGACCACTCCCCATTCATATGCGGTACGTGCTGTTAGCGGCTGTGGATTCAGCAGGAATGCCTCCGCTCGCCCCGCTCCAGCACGGTAACTCCATGTCGTAAAGACGCCGTCACCGGGCGCAATGCCCGCCGAGAAATGCGCCACATCCTGGAAAGTCGCGCCCTCCCCTGCCACAATTACGCTGGCAAGCAGCGCGTAGTCCGAGTGCACATGGGCGCGTCCTTCGATCGCCGCGATGACCGGCACGCGTATGTTGGCGATATTTTCCAACACCTGAACACCTTCGTCGTGAACCTGGCTCCAAACACCCGGATCGCTAGCGTCGCCAAAAGAGGACCAATCGACATCTGTAATGAACTCCCCTCCCGCGCCTGTCAGGATCACGATCTTGTTGGCTCGGTCTTGCGCAATGCGGTAGAAGGCGTCGACAAACTCCGTGTGAGCTTGCGCGCTCATAACGAACGGCCCACCATTGCCGTGGAATTCAGCAATCAGTACACC
>Ga0210401_10001926_pt1 | contig 23484 bp, 18 predicted proteins | sample IncBWH32MmetaG_FD_150866 | JGI IMG/M metagenome (GOLD analysis project Ga0210401, IMG submission 150866) | Forest soil microbial communities from Barre Woods Harvard Forest LTER site, Petersham, Massachusetts, United States - Inc-BW-H-32-M | ecosystem: Environmental > Terrestrial > Soil >... | reverse complement strand
AAGCGCACGAAGATCCTCACGCGTACCGCGCCGAAGGATACGCAATACCGCATCTCTTCTTTCGGCCTGCTGGTTGATTGCTTCAGTATCGACGGGCCGCTTTTTGCCACGGCTCCGTTCTTCTCGGATTACGTCGTCGAGATCGTCGTCTTTTTTCACAAGGCAATCGAGCTAAGGAGCGTGGATGACCCACGTTACTTTTCTGTTCCCAAGAAATCGAGAAGAGCCGAATGAGCCTTCTTAATCGGTCCCGCGCACGCGCCGATACTGTTCACGGCGCGATCTGCGCTTTCGTGCAAACCGTCGCTTTGCGTCGTTTGGCCCATGGCGCCGGACAAATGTTGATTGGCGCGGCCAATGGCGACATATGCTTCGACTAAGAGACCCTTCAAATCATCCCGCAAGGTTGCGATCGATCCCATGCTGATTGCTTTGCGAAACTGTTCTTCCAAGAAGAGACACCCGATTCGGTCGTGCGTGGTGTGGACCGCAACCTTTGCGTTGAACTCCAGTTCGTCAATCAGGACCTGGAGTGGACCGACCTCCGCAGTCGAGAATTTGGCAGTGAAAATGTCGGGCCGAGTTTGGCACGTCTCCAGCCATTGCTCCTTGTGACGCCGAAGTTCTTCCGGCCGGAATTTACGCCCTCTTGGATGACGGTCGTTATAGCTGTGGATCTCGGCGTGGCATTCGAAACACACAGCTATCGCATTATCAATAGTGCTCTTACCACCTTCGTCGCGTGGAACTATGTGGTCGGTCTCGATCTTCACACCGCAGAATCGATGGCAAATGCAACACCTACGATGACACGCAGTTAGCAGTTCATCGACATCCTTTTGCGGAAAGCGTTCAATTGTCATGCTGCCTCTTGCCAACCATCCGGTTCGATGTTCTGAGCCGGGTCGTCGACGCCTCTAGAACGCGTCAATCCCAGTCACACTCTGGCCGATGATCAGGGTGTGAATGTCATGCGTACCCTCGTACGTCTTCACCGATTCCAGATTCATCATGTGGCGCATCAGTGGGTACTCGTCGGCGACGCCGTTGGCGCCTAAAATGTCGCGGCCCATGCGGGCGCATTCCAGGGCCATCCACACGTTATTACGCTTGGCCATGGAGACGTGCTGGAATCCGGCTTTGTCTTGATCTTTGAGGCGTCCCACCTGCAGGACGAGCAATTGGCCCTTGGTGATTTCATTGATCATCCAAGTAAGCTTTTCCTGGACCAGTTGGTGCGAAGCGATGGGTTTGTCGTGAAACTGCTTGCGCAACTGTGCGTACTGCAGGGCGCAGTCGTAGCAGGACATGGCCGCGCCGATGCCTCCCCATGCGATGCCGTAGCGGGCCTGATTGAGGCACATCAACGGGGATTTGAGGCCGCCGCTTTTTGGCAGGAGGTTGGATTCGGGGATGCGAACGTCCTGCATGGACAGGCCCGAGGTCACAGATGCGCGCAGCGACCACTTGCCGTGAATGTCTTTCGCGCTGAAGCCGGGGCGGTCGGTCTCGACCAGAAATCCGCGGATTTTGTTATCGTCGTCTTCCACCTTCGCCCAGATCACGGCGACATCGGCGATGGAGCCGGAGGTGATCCACATCTTTTCGCCGTTGAGGACGTATTCTTTTCCAACTTTGCGGGCGCGGGTACGCATGCCGCCGGGATTCGAACCAAAATCGGGTTCGGTGAGTCCGAAGCAGCCGAGTTTCTCTCCTTTTTGCAGAGCCGGCAGCCAAGCTTGCTTTTGCTCGTCGCTGCCAAACGCGAAAATGGGATACATGACCAGGGCGGACTGCACGCTCACGAACGAACGTATGCCGGAGTCTCCGCGCTCCAACTCCTGCATCACCAGGCCATATTCGACGTTGGACATCCCAGCGCAACCGTAGCCCTTTAGGCTGGCGCCGTAGAAGCCGAGGTCAGCCATGGGCTTGACCAGTTCGCGAGGGAAGCGGCTGGCGCGATTGCACTCCTCGATTATGGGGATGAGGTTGTCTTCGATGAACTTGCGGGAGGTATCGCGGACGAGGCGCTCGTCGTCGGTGAGCAGGGCGTCAAACCCGATGAAGTCCACTCCTCGAAACTTTAGGGCCATGAGATTTCTCTTTCTTTTTCGGGCTGCAAGCAGGTTCAATGATATTAAGGACAGGAAACCCTCCAACCTAACAAAGGGCTCGGAAGGCGTCAAACAAGGTTGGACCCTAGAAACCCAAATCTTGAATCGCTAAGGTCGCGGGGGACGGCGCAGAGAACGCCGAGTGGTCTCGAATCGGAAGTGATACTCATTCAAACGCTCTGTGGATTTCATCCTGGAACCGACCCTAACTACAAGTGCTGCATGGGGATTCACCAGAAATTTACAATTCTGTAACCCTGCTGTAATAATCAACATTAACCCTTGAGACAATTAAAATTCTAGTGAGGAGGAATCATCGCGTGATTCATCGTGTCGCGCTTTTGTGTCTCGCCCTGTCAGTCTCCGGTTATAGCCAGACCACATTGAATGGGGCTGGTGCAACCTTCCCGTATCCGATGTATTCGAAGTGGTTCAGCGAATACCATAAGGCGCACCCCGAGGTTGAAATCAACTACCAGTCGATCGGAAGCGGCGGAGGGATTCGCCAGGTTCTAGCCGGGACGGTTGATTTCGGCGCCAGTGACGGCCCCATGACCGACGAGCAACTGGCTCAAGCCAAGACTAAGATCCTGCACGTGCCAACTGTGCTGGGGGCGGACGTTCCGGCTTACAACATCCCTGGAGTGACCGCAGAGTTGAAGTTCACGCCAGAGGCTCTGGCAGGCATATTCCTGGGCAAGATCACGAACTGGAACGACAAGGCCATCGCTAGCGCGAACCCGGACGTCAAGCTGCCCAACGATCAGATCATCGTCATCCACCGCTCCGATGGGAGTGGCACAACCTACATCTGGACGGACTACCTGTCCAAGATCAGCGCGGATTGGCAAAGCCAGGCCGGCAAGGGCACATCGGTAAAATGGCCTGTCGGTCTTGGCGGCAAAGGCAACGAAGGTGTGGCCGGCATGATCCGCCAGATGCAAGGTTCAATCGGATACATCGAGCTGATTTATGCGATTCAGAACAAGATTCCCTATGGAGTGGTAAAGAACTCCGCGGGCAACTTCGTGAAGGCCAGTTTGGATAGCGTAACCGCAGCCGCGGCTTCCGCCCCGAAGATGCCCGCGGACTTCCGCGTCTCCATCACCAATGCGCCAGGAAAGGATGCTTATCCCATTTCGAGCTTCACCTGGCTGTTGATTCCCGCCCAATCCAAAGATGCTGCCAAGGGTAAGATACTTTCCGATCTTCTAAATTGGATCGTGAATGACGGACAGAAGATGACAGCGGATTTGGCCTATGCGCCGCTGCCCGCCAGCGTGGCGGCGAAGGTCAAGGACGAGATCAAACAGGTTCGGTAGTCGAATGGGACTCAAAGATACGTTCGATGCACCGATGTGAAGGCGAAGACCGGGCCACGGGATAAGATTCAAGGGCGCCAGCTCAACAACTGGCGCCCTTTTTGCAGAACCACGCCGTAGGCAGCAATGCCTTATACTTACTGCGAACCATGAAACATTGTTTGGTTTCACTTCTGACAGCAGTCACCATTCCCAGTTTGCTCGCGGCTGCTTAGTTATGGTGCGTACCTCGCTCGAAAATTCGGCGTACTACATCAACCGCGAAGCTTCGTGGATGGCATTTAACCGGCGCGTGCTCGAAGAAGCGCAGGACGAAGGCAATCCAGTCTTGGAGCGACTCAAGTTCCTTGCCATCACCGCCAGCAACCTGGATGAATTTTTCGAAGTGCGGGTCGCTGGTCTGGTGCAACAGATTGAAGATGGATACACGGAAGCGGGGCCCGACGGACTTACGCTTCTGCAAGAGCGCGACGGAGTATCGCGCACGACGCACGAATTCGTCGATGACCAGTATCTCTGTTGGAATGAAAAGCTGCGGCCCATGCTGGCCGCGAATGGCATCCGCGTGCTCGGTTTGCATGAACTGGACGCCAAGGCCCGCGCTTTCGTCGCCGATTACTGCGAGCGTGAACTGGACCTGCTACTGACTCCGGTTACGGTGGATCCTGCTCATCCTTTCCCGCGCGTGATCAATAAGGCTTTGTGCGTGGCATTTCTGCTGCGCCGTCGGCGGCGTTCGTCGATGAACTATACGGGAGTTGTGACCGTGCCTCGCGCTCTGCCGCGCCTGATCCGGTTGCCTTCGGACGGCACCGACGATTTCATTTTTCTTGCCGATCTTGTGGCCTACCACGCTTCGCAGATGTATCACGGCTACGACATCGTAAGTTCCGCTGCTTTCCGAGTTACCCGTAACAGCAATCTCTATTTGGCGGAGGAAGAATCCCGCAACCTGTTAGAGTCGGTGCGAACCGAATTGCATAACCGCCGCAAGGGCGATGCCGTCCGGTTGGAGATCGAGTCGGAGGCTGACCCGGAAATCATCGAGCGTTTGCGAACTAACTTCGAACTGGAGCCGTGGCAGGTTTTCTCGGTCAATGGGCCGGTGAATCTTTCTCGTCTATTCAACATTTATGAGCAGACCCAGCACCCTGAGCTCAAGTTCAAACCGTTTCTTCCTCGCGAGCTTCGCCTGACCGCCAAATCGCAGGATCTTTTCGAGGAGCTTCGCCGGCACGATGTTTTGCTTCATCATCCGTTCGACTCCTACGACGCAGTAGTTTCCTTCATTGAAGCGGCGGCCGAAGACCCACGGGTGCTCTCTATGAAGCAGACGCTGTACCGCACCAGCGAACATTCGTTGATCGTCCCCGCGCTGATGTCAGCTGCGGCCAAGAAGGAAGTCACGGCGGTGGTTGAATTGAAAGCGCGATTTGACGAAGCCTCGAACATCCGTTGGGCACGCGATCTGGAGGACGCGGGAGTGCAGGTGTTTCACGGTTTGGTCGGGCTCAAGACACACTGCAAATTATCGCTGCTGGTGCGGCAGGACCCGGACGGCGTAATGCGCCGCTACGCCCATCTGGGCACGGGTAACTACAACACTACGACGGCTCGTATTTACACCGATGTAAGCCTGTTGACCGCTGACCCGGAAATTACCGGTGCCGTTCACGATGTATTCAGCTTTCTAACTGCGTACGCGGAGCATCCCAACTACGGCCCACTTATGGTTGCGCCGCTCGATCTGGCGGAACATTGCCTCGCCCTCATCGCTCGTGAGGCGGAACACGCACGTCACGGTCGTCCCGCGCATATCATCGCCAAGATGAATGCGCTGCTCGATAAGAACATCATCATGGCGTTATATCGGGCTTCGCAGGCAGGAGTGAAGATCGATCTGATAGTCCGTGGCATTTGCGCTTTGCGCCCGGGAGTGCGCGGCGTGAGCGACAATATCCGTGTTCGAAGTATTGTCGGGCGATTTCTTGAGCACAGCCGCATTTATTTCTTTGCCAACGGCGGCCAGGAGGAAGTGTATCTGGGCAGCGCCGACTGGATGCCGCGCAATCTCTATGAGCGGGTCGAGGTAATTTTCCCGGTGAAAGACGAATTGTTGCGGGAGCGCGTGCGGCAGGAGATTCTAGAATCCTACCTGGCCGATAATTTAAAATCCAGGTTCCTGCAGAAGGACGGGAGCTATGTTCACGCCTGGCGTGCCCAAGGCAAACGCAAACCGCCGTCGGGGCAAGCCGCTTTCAGCGCTCAGGATTTTCTGATCAGTCTGGCAGAGGGCAAGCAAGCGCTGGAAGCGATTCCTGTAGCGCCCAGTCCAAGGAGCAGAAGAACAGCCATGGGAAAGGAGCGATAACGCCGCATGATCGTCTACTTCCTGCGTCACGCCAATGCGGGCGAGCCTTTGGCGAACCCGAAGAAGGATGAAAAACGCGCGCTCGACAAAGAGGGAATCGAGCAGTGCGGAATCGTTGGGCGAGCTCTGGCAGCATTGGATGTTCAGGTGGACACGATTATTTCAAGTCCGTTGAAACGCGCCGCTCAAACTGCATCGCTGGTGGGCAACGAGCTCAGCTACGAGGGCAAGCTGCAACTGGAGGACGGCCTGCGACCGGGCGCTTCATTTGCGGATTTCCGCAAATTGCTTGAGAAATACTCCAAGCAAGAAGCCATCATGGTTGTAGGCCACAATCCGAATCTCAGCGAATTCCTAGGACGGAGCATCAGTGAGACTGGATGCGAAGCTGGGACGGAGCTGAAAAAGGGAGCGGTGGCGAAAGTAGAAATGGGGCGCAACTCGGCAGCACTGCATTGGTGCGTCACTCCGAAACTTCTGCGCTCACTCTACGCCGCCGCGGCGGAGAGTTCGCGACCAAAGACCTCACGGAAATAACTCTTCTCCTTCTCGACCGCCCACAGCTCCAGGTCCACGCTGCTTCGTTGTTTAGTGACCAGCGTCAATTTGACTTCGCCTTCGTGTACGCGGACGCGGGCGGTGCGGATCGCGGCAGTCCGGCTAAGGTTCAGCGCGCGAGCCAATCGCAACAGTAACGAAGCCTTGAGCACACACTCTTGGTCCGCGACCGGCAGCACTTTGATGGGAGGGTCTCCTGGGGCCGGTCGAGACTTTCCTAAATAGCGCGCAATGGCCGCAATAATCCGCCTCTGCTCAGGGGTGTATCCCAGAATCTCGGAATGCGAAATGATGTAGTAGGCATGCCGATGCCTGCCATTGCGGTTCACATAATCACCCACTTCGTACAGCATTGCGGCTGCGGAGAGCCATTCAGCATACTCCTGGGGCAAACCGTGGACAGATTTTAACGTGGCGAACAGGTGCATGGCCGAGGCCCGCACGTTCAGCGCGTGATCCATATCCACTCGATAGTGGGCAACTGCGGCGCGGAGCGAATCCCAGCGTTCAGATTCAATCTGCTTTCCCGACCGTGTCGTGCGATCGTATTCGGCCGCCATCTGAGCCAGCAACCCGTCGCGTAATCCCAGCGGGGAATAGCGGAACCCAGGGAGCTGGCAACGCTCCAGGAGCCCAAGATAAACCGCGGCACCGGGCACAATAATCTCGGCGCGCCGGGGTCCGACGCCTGAGAGCTTCCTGCGTTCTTCGAGAGGCAGGCGCGCCAGCAACTTTGCGATCCGTCGCATTTGTGTTTTGGAAACTGTGGCCGCACGCGAGCCTCTCGTTTTGTAGAGGCCATGGCAGACTGCAGCCAGCGATTCCGCAGTCCCGGATGTCGCAATCACGACCTTCGGGCGGGCGCGTTTGATCCGGTCGGCGGTGCGCTCGATCTCACGGAAGATGAATCCGCGCAACTGACGCATCTCGGACTTGCGCGGTGGATCGTGACGAAGGAATTCATTGGTCAAACGAACTGCGCCTAGTGGAAGGCTGACGGTATTGCGAATGTGCCCCTCGCTCGAAATGGTCAGCTCACAGCTGCCTCCGCCGAGATCCGCCATCAGCACTGGGGAGGAATTCACTCGCAGCGTTGAAACCAAACCCAAGTGGATCAGCCGCGCTTCCTCCAGTCCAGAGATGATTTCCACGTCCCATCCGGTGGTCGAGCGCACCCACTCCAGGAAGGCTCTGGCATTACGTGCATCTCGCAAAGCGCTGGTAGCAACGACCCGCACCGAATCTGTCCCTGCGTTCTGCACGGCGCGATGAAATCGCCGCAACACCTTCACCGTCGTGGCAATCGCTTCGGGAGACAGAAAAAAATTGCGAAACACGGATTCGCCCAAACGCGTGACTTCGCGGTCCTCTTGAATCTCGATCAGTCGATGGCGGGTGAGGCGAGCAATTTTCAGGCGGACGGAGTTCGATCCGATATCAACGGCAGCAAAGGTCGGCATGGCGGAAGGGAAACAGTGTACCGCCGAAGCAGTGAGGTGGCCCGGAAAAATATAAAGGGTTGGAAGTATTTCAGGCGACAGCTGTGCTGGGTCCAGCAGATGCAGCCGAAGGTTTGCGACCTTGGGCGGACGCGGCACGAACTGGTTCAGGCTTCTTGCTGGAAAGGACCGCCCGGGTTTCCGCAACGGCATCGACACTTTGACGGAATTTTGCCTGCGTCACATTTCGTAGCATAGCGACCAGCGCCGAGTCCCGAATTCCACCGAAGAGTGCTTCCGCTCGCTGCGTTAGTTTCAGCCAGTCGTGCCAGTCGCCAATGACGTCCTGCATGTGCTTGAGTTGGTCGACAACGCGCTTGGCCTCCGCGTCCTGGCCCGCCAGTTCAGCGATGTAGCGAGCTCTCTTGCCGATGACCCGGTACTGGTGAAGTGTCTTTTCCGTGAGCGTGACGTGGTCTCGTCCGAGCTTAGCGAGTTTGCCCAGCGTCAGCGTCAGTGGTTCGGTATTCTTCGGGATATCGATCTCGCTGACGGCGCGCTTCAGGCGTTTTCGTAGCTCGTCCGCGGTCTGTCGATCGAACGCTTTGGCGAGTTTCTGTTCGCGAAGGGCGCGCTCCTGCACCAAGGCGTCCACGAATTGTGTTTTGTGTCCATTGCCCTCGGGAATCTTCAGGCTCCGCAGCGAGGCAATTTCCACGTCCAGATCCCGCACTCGCCCGGCCTTCTTGCGCAGGCGCGACAAGAGCTTGAGCAACTTTTTGTCGTTGCCGGACAGTTCCGGGGCGACTTCACTAAGCAGAGCTTCCACGCGACGACTGTTGGTGCGAAATTTGTGCACGCTTTCCGGAGCCGGACTCTTCGCGAGCCTGGTAAGCTCTCGGCCCAATCTTTGAAAAGCCAAGCGGCTCCGTTTTAGGTCAATGGGCATATCAAGCTTTGATTCTGAGAAAACGAAAAATTACAAGGGAATTGAGCAAAATGCAATTGAGGAAATTCGAAAGATTTTCCCCTCTGAATCCGCGGCCGGGTCAAACTCACCCAAGCACGGCAGCGGGTATTTTAACACTGCTGTAACACGATTCTGCTAGCCTGCCCCTTGATGGCCAACCAAGCTCTAGGAGCGCCTCGCTTGACAGGTCCGCAACCCGTTGCAAAACCAGAGGTTGCGGCGAGCTCGGAGGCCCAGACTGAGTCCCTCCTCAAGGCCGGTGACAGTCACGTGGCCGATGGTATCTTTCACCTTGCGATGCTGGCCTGCGGGCTTTGCGTGCTTGCGCTGGTCGGCCTGATTATTTACGAGCTAATCAGTGGGTCGAAGCTGTCGTGGCACGCCTTCGGATTAAAGTTCTTCTTCGGCAGCGAATGGGATCCCGTTAACGAACAGTTCGGGGCGTTGCCGTTCATTTATGGCACCCTCGTGTCCTCGCTCTTGGCGCTTCTTCTCGCAGTGCCTCTGGCGATCGGCGTGGCAGTATTTATTACCGAGATGTGTCCGCGTTGGCTGAAGGGACCGCTGGCGTTTACGACTGAACTTCTGGCGGCGATTCCCAGCGTCATCTACGGATTGTGGGCAATCTTCGTTCTGGTGCCCCTTCTGCGCCAGTACGGGGAGCCTTTCTGCGCCCGCTACTTCGGTTGGACGGGAATGTTTGAAGGCCCTCCCTACGGCATCGGAATGCTCGCAGCAGGGATCATTCTGGCAATCATGGTTGTGCCGATCGTCTCGTCGATCACGCGGGAAGTGATGACTGCTGTGCCTCAGCAGCAGAGGGAAGCAGTCCTGGCTCTGGGAGCAACGCGCTGGGAAATGATCCGAACGGGCGTGCTGCGGAACGCGCGCGCCGGAATTCTGGGCGGCATAATCCTGGGTCTGGGCAGAGCCCTTGGCGAAACCATGGCCGTCACCATGGTTATCGGAAATCGGCCAGAGATTGCGCGCTCGTTGTTCGCTCCGGGCTACACCATGGCCAGCGTGATCGCCAATGAATTCAGCGAGGCCACAGGCGATACTTACCTGAGCGCTCTCATTGAGATCGGATTGGCTCTGTTCATCGTTACCATCATCGTAAATATTCTGGCCCAATTCCTGGTCTGGACGGTTACGCGCGGCACACCAGCGAGAAGCCATGCCTGAAACTGTGACCGCCACGTCCGACTTCGCCGCAGCTCCGATCAGCCTCTGGCGGCGCGGCATGAATTCCTTAGCGACCGTAGCTGCGGCAGGCGCCGTGGTTCTGGTTTTGCTTCCGCTCGGCGCAGTCTTTGGTTATCTCATCTACAAAGGTATCGGCTCGATCAATTGGGCTTTTCTCACGCAAACCCCAAAACCGGTTGGTGAAACGGGCGGTGGTATGGCCAACGCGATCGCCGGTTCTGCCTGGATTCTGTTGATTGCCAGCAGCATGGGCGTCCCGATCGGAATCGGCGCGGGAATCTATCTGGCGGAATACGGGCGCAACCGATTGGGAAACATTATTCGCTTTACTGCCGACGTCTTGAACGGAGTGCCGTCGATCGTGGTTGGTATCGTAGCCTATGGGATTGTGGTGCTCACGCAGGGACACTTTTCGGCATTAGCCGGCGGAGTCGCGCTGGCCATCATGATGATTCCGACGATTGCTCGCACCACGGAAGAGATGCTGCTGCTCGTGCCGAACACGGTGCGGGAAGCGGCTTATGGCCTGGGCGTTTCCCGCTGGCGGACCACGCTGTCGATTACTTTGCGGACGGCCACGTCAGGTGTGATCACCGGTGTTATGCTGGCCTTTGCGCGCGTGGCGGGTGAGACGGCGCCGCTGCTGTTCACAGCATTCGGCAACCAGTACTGGAACTGGAAAATCAATCAGCCGACGGCTGCGCTGTCCTTGCAGATTTTCACGTACGCAATTTCGCCATTCGATGAATGGCATCGCCAGGCTTGGGCGGGAGCCTTGATCTTGATTGTGCTGATCGTGGCCGCTGTCAGCGCGGTTCGCATCGTTGCCGGCCGTGGAATGCTCAAGGGAGCGAACTGAACCATGGGAGTTGGGATCAAAGTAGATAAGCTGAACGCATGGTTCGGCAAGACGCAGGCCCTCTACGACATCACCATGGAGGCGCCCGCCAATCACGCAACCGCCGTGATCGGACCGTCCGGGTGCGGCAAATCCACTTTCGTACGTTGCCTCAATCGCATGCATGAAACCGTTCCCGATGCTCGTGCTACGGGCAGGGTCCGCATCGGCGAACTCGACGTGTACAACGGGACTTCCGCAGTGCAGATTCGCCGGCGCATCGGCATGGTGTTTCAAAAGCCCAATCCTTTCCCCACGATGTCGATCTACGACAACGTAGCTGCGGGACTGAAGCTGAATGGCTTCCACGACCATACTCGCCTGAATGAGATAGTCGAGCGCTCGTTGAAACTGTCGGCTCTGTGGGACGAGGTCAAAGATTCTCTGCGCAAAAAATCCGGCGCCAGCCTTTCGGGCGGGCAGCAGCAGCGGCTCTGCATCGCTCGCGCCCTGGCCGTTGAGCCACAGGTCCTGCTCATGGATGAGCCTTGCTCCGCCCTCGATCCCATTTCTACTGGCAAAATCGAAGAGCTGATCTTTCAGCTCAAAGAAAAGTTTACAATTGTGATTGTGACGCACAATATGCAGCAGGCGTCTCGTGTCGCCGAGTTCACGGGGTTTTTCCTCTTGGGCAAGCTGATCGAACTCGACAAGACTGAAAAGATTTTCACCACCCCGTCCGACAAGCGTACGGAAGACTACATTACAGGCAGGTTTGGATAATGCGCACCCGCTTTCAGCAAGGACTGGACGATCTTCGCGCCCGATTGCTTCGCATGGGCGGATTGGCCGAGCAGGCCGTGGATCGCGCCTGCCAAGCCTACATTGACCGCGATCTGGCACGCTGTCACATGGTGCTCGAAGGCGAATTCCAGATCAACGTGGCGGAGCGGGAAATCGACGAACTGGCATTCGATCTGCTCGCGCTGCAGCAACCAATCGCCGTGGATTTGCGCTTCATTCTCGCGGTGACGAAAATCAACTCAGATCTCGAACGAGTCGGCGACCAGGCCGTCAACATCGCAGAACGGGCGATGGATTTGGTCGAACTCCCCAAGGCCGATCTGCCAGTCGACATTCCGCGCATGGCTGCTGCGGTGTCGGCCATGGTGCGCCGCTCGCTGGAGTCGTTCATCGAAGGCAAGGCAGAGCTGGCGCAAGCTGTTCTCGAAATGGACAACGTGGTCGATCGCATGAAAGACGAAGCTTTCATCACTTTGGTCAAGACCATGAACGAGCGGCCCGAGGTTACGCGGCAGGCTTTGGATGCGCTGCTGGTGGCCCGCAATTTGGAGCGGGTGGCCGATCACGCCACGAATATCGCAGAAGACGTCATCTTCTGGGTGCGCGGGGCCGACGTCCGTCACAACGTTGCACCGGAACCGCCAGTCCATCAGGCGAGTACGGATACTCATTAAAGTATTACCGGATCATGAGCTGTGAGCGTGTCAGAGACCGGTCAGCCTGCCTGACCGGTTTTCTTTGCCCGTGATACACGCACAATTTTTCGCTAAGGAGGCAGTGCTTGCGCAGAGTCGGCTACGCCGTTGCGCTGTTGTTTTCAATCGCCTTGCTCAGACTGCTCATGGCGCAAAGCCAGAAGGAGCCGCGGCAAGTTTCGCTGCCCACGGGCAAGTCCTTGACCGTCCCTTCGCCGGGTGTTCTGGGTCCGCTGAACGGCTTTACGGCAGCCATGGCTGTGAGCCCTGATGGGCGTTATGCGGCGATTCTGAACGACGGTTATGGCACACAACAAAACCAGGCTCACCAATCGATCGCTATCCTCGATCTGAGCACAAACCAAATCACAGACTTTCCCGAAGGTCGCTTGCCTGAAGAGGCTCGCCAGAGCTACTTCCTTGGGCTGGCCTTCAGTTCAGATGGCAAGCATATATATGCTTCCATCGGCTCGATCACTGATCCTAACGGTGAAAAGGCGGGCGACACCGGAAACGGGATTGCGGTGTATGGCTTTCGCGGAGGTAAAGTTGCTTGGGATCGTTTCATAAAACTTCCTCCCCAGAAGATTGCTCCAGGCAAGAAAGTCGCTCAAGGCTTGCATAAGGCCGCCGAGGGAACCGCGATCCCATATCCCGCTGGGCTGGCGGTCATCGCGGGTCAGGGATCGTCCGATCGGCTGCTGGTCGCAAATAATCTTTCCGACAACGTCGTTCTCATCGACTCCGTCAGCGGCCTCGTCCTGAAACAATTCGACGTGAGCACGCACGAAATGATTCCATCTTCTTTTCCCTACACTGTGGTCGCCTCCCGCGACGGCCGTCGCGCTTGGTGCAGTCTTTGGAACGGTTCTCGAGTGGCGGAACTCGACCTGGAAAAGGGAACGGTCAAGCGTTGGATCCCACTGCTCGAGCCGAAAGATTCCGCCGCGCCGGGCTCGCATCCCACAGCGATGCTGCTAAGCCCCGACGAGAAACTGCTTTACGTAGCGCTATCGAATGCCGATAAAGTAGCCGTCGTGGAAACTGGCAGTGGCACTGCCTTCCCACTTTTCAACACCAGTTTGCGCGATCAGAAGTTTGCAGGTACTTCGCCAATCGCGTTGGCACAATCTGCCGATGGCAAGCGCCTGTTCGCAGCCGAAGCCTCCATCGACGCGGTGGCTGTCTTCGATACTGGGAGTTTGATCGCAAATGGTATCACTCCCGTCACGGCAGGCGGCACTCCCGCGTTCATCCCTACCGACTGGTATCCCGCAGCTTTGGCGACAGCCGGTGACGATTTGTTGATTGCTACTTCGAAAGGCCACGGAACCAGTCCCAACAGCGGCATGAGTAACCTGAAAAGTGAGAGGAGACACCGCGAGCATCCTTACATTGCCACCTTGTTATACGGCTCGATTGCCCGCCTAAAAATTCAAGATATTGAAAAGCAACTTCCGGAATTCACGCGTGCGGTCGAGGAAAGCAATCTACTGCATTCCAGCGATGGCCAAATTCAATTTGCGCAGAAGTCCAATCCGATTCGTCACGTGATCTACATTATCAAAGAGAATCGGACTTACGACCAGGTGCTCGGTGACTTGAAGGTCGGCGACGGCGACCCCTCGCTGACGATGTACGGCGCTGATGTGACTCCGAACCTGCACAAGCTGGCATTGCAATTCGGAGTGCTCGACAATTTCTACGACAGCGGCGAAGTTTCAGGCAACGGACATAACTGGTCGACCGCTGCCATCACCAGTGACTACAATGAGCAAACCTGGCAGATTAGCTACCGCGGCAAAGAACGCAGTTACGATTTTCAAGGCGCAGTGGCGGACGAAATCCCGCTTGATGAAAATATCCCGGACGTTAACGAACCGGCCACCGGCTACATCTGGGATAACGTGGCCAGCCACGGCCTTACCTACCGCGACTATGGGGAGTTTATCTATAGCGAGTGGTGCGAGGCTACGGAAAGCAAGGCGACAGTTCACGAAGGTACCGCGGCGCCGAACTCGTCTTGTCCGAAAAGCATGGTGAGCAAAGGAGACGCGCTTCCGCGAAATCTCGGCCAGCCGCATGGTTCGCCCAGTCCGTGGCCGTGGGCAGTTCCATTACTGAAAGCAACAAATGCGACCAAGGCCGTGCTTCGAGATCACTTCGATCCGCTGTTCCCCGAATTCAACACAGAGTACCCCGACCAGTTCCGTGCCGATGAATTTTTGAATGAGTTCGATGGCTTTGTGCGCGCCCGCAAGGAAGGCAAGGGAACCGAGTTGCCGGCATTCACCCTGCTCTATTTACCCAACGACCACACTCACGGGACCACACCAGGAAAGCCTCGCCCTGCAGCCAGTGTTGCTGACAACGACCTCGCGGTCGGTCGCGTGGCCGAGGCGATTTCACACAGCCCGTACTGGGATGACACGGCGATTTTCATTCTCGAAGACGACGCCCAGGATGGCGCCGATCATGTGGACGCACATCGTTCGATCGCCTTCGTGATAAGCAAGTACTCGCCCGGTTCTGTTGATCATCCCTTCGTGGACCATCATTTCTACACGACGGTGAGCATGATCCATACCATTGAAACACTGCTGGGCTTGCCGCCGATGAATCAAAACGACGCCTACGCGCCCCTGATGGCTCCGTTGTTTTCAGGCGCAGGCAATCAATCACCATTTACTGCCGACTGGAGCAATCGCGAGAACGGTGTGGTCTATCAAATGAATCCGGCGAAGGGACAGGGTGCGAAGGAGTCTGCCAAGATGGATTTCTCCCACCCTGATGCGGCGAACGCGGCGGTGCTGAATGCGATTCTGTGGCGTGATCGCAAGGGAGATCAACCACTGCCATCGGCGCAGCACAAAGTTTTCAGCGAAGGACCCAAGCCGGACAACGATTGAGCACGTAGGCCCGAACGCCTCGCCTGGGCCGCGAGCAAAGCGAGCCAGCCATTGTCGCGGATTCTGCGACGCCTCGCACCGCTGTCGGACGAGGGCGCACGCCCTATGTGAGCGTTCGTGCTCAGCGCTGAGCCGAAATCCCATTGTCCACATCGGCGAACGAAAAGGTGGTCGACACGTTGGGATACTCTTTCCCATCAACCTCCACATACGGATACACAAAATAATTCAGCGGCTTTCCATCCTGCTTCGGACTCAATTCCAGATCGCGTCCCATGGTGAATTCCACGCGATTGGCGTCGTGGGCCCCGAAGAAGTAATCCTTCTTCTCGGGATGCTTCCACGCCTCGGAGATGTCTACAGGAATCCATCCGTGCTGCGGTTCGAAGAATTCAGCCCAGCAGTGGTATCCGGGAATCTCGGCTGAGTGTTTGTCGGGCGGCAGGGGAAATCCTATTTCGAATCGCGCGGGAATGCCCTGCGACCGGGCCATGGCGATGAACAGCGAGTGGAAATCAGTGCAGTTGCCCTTCTTGGCATCGCAGGCGTAGAGCACGTCGCCGCGTCCCCAGCCTGTGCCAGTCTTGTCGTAACGCATGGTCGTAAACACGTAATCGTAGATGGCGCGGGACCTGTCGAGAGGCGTTGTTTTGCCTTCTGTAACCTTCACGGCCAGTTTCGCCGGTAATCCAGTCGTCGGCACAAGCGCATCGGGCTCCAGATATTCTTTTCTCTCCCGGTCGCTAATCTTCACGGCCTCAAGATGTGGAGAATAGATTCCCAGCGTGAGCCGCTCATGGCGGACGACGTCATAGACCACCTCGAAATGCAGTTCCTGCTGCTTGGCTTTCGAGGCGTCAGCGTAGTACATGTCATTTCCGTATTTCGACTCATGAGTCTTCTTGAGCGAGAGATCACCGGTCGCGGAGATGACCTTTACCGTCTGGAACGCATCCGAATGCGCCTCCGGAATCCAGATACGCACCTTCTCACCGGCAGGAACATCTTTCACAGTGAAGCCGTAGTGGAATGTGAAATGGCGCGTCTCCTGCGCTGAGGCAACCGTGGCAAGCACAAGCAATAATAGAGACAGCAACGGCAGAGCCTTCTTGAACATGAGCAGATTTCCTTTCGCAATTTGACACATCCAACCGGAACGGCACACGGACGTTTTGCGAGTGAGGCCGTCAAGTGAAACCGTGTCGTGGCGCTCGCCTCGAGGAATTCCTTTCCTCAGCAATGCAGATTAGTATTTTAAACGAGATAACGAGTTCGTTTTGCACATTTCCAGGTTGGCCGGGAAAGACGTGGTTGACAAACATTCACAATCCTTCATTTAGAATCTTCGCGTGCCCGCTGCCATCCAATGCCGCGACCTGCGCAAGACCTACGACGGTAAAGTCGAAGCCGTCCGCGGGCTGAGTCTGGAAATCCAGGCCGGAGAGTGCTTTGGCCTTTTGGGTCCGAACGGAGCGGGGAAGACCACCACCATCGAAATCCTCGAGGGACTTATCGAACCCACCTCCGGTCAGGTCACGATTCTTGGCCACACCTGGCAGAAGAATTCACGCGAGGTGCGCGAGTGGTTGGGCATCTCCCTGCAGGAGACTCGGTTGTCAGAAAAGTTGACTGTCCGCGAAACCATTGAACTGTTTGCCAGCTTCTATCGTGAGCCGCGTTCCTCGGACGAGGTACTTGACGATCTGCAACTCGGCGAGAAGGCGGATGCAATGGTGGGCAAGCTTTCCGGTGGGCAACGCCAGCGGCTTGCCGTAGCCACGGCGCTCGTGGGAAATCCCAGAATACTTTTTCTGGACGAACCCACCACAGGACTGGACCCTCAGAGTCGCCGCCAGCTGTGGGATCTCATCCGCAACTTTCAGCGGGGCGGGGGCACGGTTCTGCTGACCACGCACTACATGGACGAGGCAGAACGACTTTGCGACCGCCTGGCGATCGTTGATCACGGCGAGGTCATTGCCGAAGGCACTCCGTCTGATTTGATTGATCGCCTCGGAGGACATCACGTTGTGGAGTTCGAGGCCAGCGGCAACTCCGCCGACGGGACGGCTCTCGCTGCTTGGCGAGCCCTGCCCGGTGTCGAGTCAGTCCGCCATGACGATGGTTTGGTGAGCCTCACGGTGCGAGAGCCGCACCTGACCATTCCCGCCCTGCTGGATGCGGTCGGAAAACATGGCTCGCAACTTTTGCACCTCACGACGCGGCAGGCCAGCCTTGAGGATGTGTTTGTCAACCTGACCGGCCGCCACTTGAGGGAACAGTGAAGTCTTCGATGAGCGTTGCTGAACGAACTGGGATAACACCGACTCGCTTGCCCGCGCCCCGCAACGGCCGGTGGTCGGCTTTCACGCACTTGGTGATGGTACGCATGAAAGAACTCAAGCGCGAGCCCGAGGTTGTCTTCTGGGTGTACGGCTTCCCGCTGCTGTTGGCGCTTGGGCTTGGGATTGCATTTCGCAACAAACCGGCTGACGTGACTTCGATTGCGATCGTCAACGGTGCCGGAGCACAGGAGGCATTGACACTGATCGAGCGCTCGCCGCAGAAATCCTTGATCCGTGCCGAAATGCTCGATAAGCCGTCAGCACTCAAGGGATTTCGTGTGGGAAAGTACGATCTCGTGGTCGAATCCGACGGCAAGGGTGGGTTCCAGTATCTGTACGATCCTGCGCGTCCTGAGAGCGTGCTCTCGCGGGCTGAAGTTGACGACGCTCTGCAAGTGGCAGCCGGACGAAAGAATCCGTTGCCCACTTCCGCTGTGATCTCGAACGAGCCCGGATCGCGATATATCGACTTTCTCATTCCCGGGTTGATCGGGATGAACCTGATGAACTCGGGAATGTGGAGCATTGGATTTGCCCTGGTGGATATGCGCCAGCGCAAACTGCTCAAGCGTTTCGTGGCTACTCCCATGCGGAAAAGCGATTTCCTGCTCGCGCTGGCCAGCGGCCGGTTGGTGCTGATGATCACTGAAGTCGGACTGCTGCTGGGCTTTGGCGCACTGATTTTTCACATTCGCGTGCTCGGGTCGCCGCTCTCGATTCTGGTGCTCAGTGCTATCGGAGCCGTGGGGTTCGCTGGAATGGGTTTGCTCACGGCCAGTCGAGCACAAAAGATTGAAAGCGTGAGCGGGCTGATCAACTTGATCATGATGCCGATGTGGATTTTCTCGGGCGTCTTCTTTTCCTACGAGCGCTTTCCGCTGGTCATCCATCCTTTCATCAAGGCGCTGCCCCTGACCGCGCTCAATGATGCTCTGCGCGCCACCATTCTGGAGGGTGCTCCGCTTACGGCTCAAGCCGGACGGCTCCTCATACTCATGCTCTGGGGAGGTCTTTCTTTCCTGCTGGCTTTGCGCTGGTTCCGCTGGACCTAGGTTGGCTTTTGTAGACACGGCCGTCCGCGCACGCGCACTGTGTCAATATCCTTACGTGGCCTTTCGCGCCACGAACCGAAGTGACGCGGAATTCATGCAATATCGCAAATGCGTAGGCTCTGGACCATCATCGAAAACATGACCCAGATGGGCATCGCATTCCGTGCAAGACACTGCAGTCCTAACCATGCCTAAGCTAATGTCTCTCTTGCTACGAACGTTTCCCTCCGCAATTGGGGCCCAGAAACTCGGCCAGCCCGTTCCGGAATCAAACTTCGTTTCCGAACTGAACAACCCATTGTCGCAGCAAATGCAGCGATAGATGCCCTTGTCGTGCAGGTCCCAATATTTTCCGGTGTACGCAATTTCGGTGTCGGCGTGTCGCGTGATGTCGAAAACGCCCGGGCCCAACTGCTTGCGCCACTCGTCTTCGGTCTTGACGACCTTCGGCACATGGAGCGTTTTGAGCCGATCACCGGCATCGGAGAACTCGACAATCGTGACTTCCTGAGGCGGTTCCTTTGACGCGGTCGCTTCCGCAATCCGCGGTTTCCTCAGCGACCATGCTGCCAAGCCGGCAACTGCTGAAGCCGAGGCGACAAGGAAAGCCCGCCGCTTCAACTTGATTGGTTCTTTTTTCACTTCAAACTCAAACATGGCCCCCCTTGACTTCTACTTGCCGGTGTAGAGTTCAGGAAATTCCTGCTGCAGATGAGCCACCTTCGGCGCATCGTTGTAAACGATATAAAGATCGTGAGGATGACGCGTCGCGTAGTCCTGGTGATAAGCCTCGGCCGGATAGAATGTCTTCAACGGCACCACTTGAGTCACAATCGCACGTGGGAATACCTTCGCCTTTTCAAGTTGCGCGATGTAAGTCTCGGCAATCCGTTTTTGCTCGTCGCTATTGTAGAAAATAACCGAACGATATTGGCTGCCAGTGTCAGGACCCTGCCGGTTCAATTCGGTCGGATCGTGCGCCACGGAGAAAAACACACGGAGAAGCTGGCCGTAGGTGATCTGAGAGGGATCGTAGGTAATCTTCACGGATTCTGCGTGGCCGGTGTCCCCTGTGCTGACAACTTCGTATTCCGCAGTTCTAGCGTCACCTCCGGAGTATCCAGATGTCGCGTTGGTTACACCTTTGACGTGCTGGAAAACCGCTTGAATGCCCCAAAAACATCCGCCCGCGACCACTGCCGTCCGCTCCCCTTTGCTCGCGGCAATCGGTGTATCCACCGCAGGACTCGGTACACCAGCGACCGGCTTGTCGCCCGCGTTGCAGGCAGTTACGGCAATTAAGGTTACCAGGAAAAGTGCAGCCGACATTCGTGCCAGACTACTCATAAGAATCTCCTCCAGATCCAGTAACGCAAGTCGTTTGACCCTGGCTTCATTAGAGTCGCCAAATGAACAAAAGTTACGGGCATTCTGGATTCATTCGGCGCCAGCTTCAACAGTTCACGCCGGCTGATGCGCGGGGTGAACATTCCTTGCAAATGAGTTCCCGAAGGATGATAATTTGAGTCACCTTTCTGGAGCGCATTCGGGGAGGGTTCTGTTCCAGGTTTGTTGCACAGGAACGGCGATTCTGTGGGTTGGTTGTCGCAGTGAGCGGGAGTAGTTCAGCGGTAGAACGCCAGCTTCCCAAGCTGGATGTCGCCGGTTCGATCCCGGTCTCCCGCTCCATAATTTCGATAGATTCACGCTCCCGAAGTACCCCGATCTCAAGAATATCGGTCCCTTGTTTTTGCCGCATCTCGCGATTACAAGTGCTGATGCGACAGAAATTTACAGTCGATTTACGATTCTTTACGTCCAACATGCGGTGGAGTGTGTTGGAATATCTGTAGCGAAATTTTGGCGATAGTCACAAAAGTGAATTCGTAAAACATTTAAGACAAGAAGATAAGGCGGAAGAACTGTGCCGCAAAGTGAAAAGGCTGCACGTATGAGGCTGCACAGAATTGAAAGATTGGGAATGAGATCGGCAAGAACCACTGCAGCAGTACTCGCGGGTTCCATGACGCTTGGCCTCGCGTGCCTGGTTCTGGTCCCCCGGAGTCGGGCTGCTTCCGATCAAAGCCAGAACGCTCAACAGCCCGAGGCGGCTAGCCCAGCGGCGAAGCCGGTGGGCACGGTGAAAGCTCTTTCCGGAAACGTTATTACGCTCATGACCGACTCTGGTTCAACCGTCGACATTTTGGTTCAAGAATCCACTCGCCTGGTTCGCATCGCTCCCGGACAGAAAGATTTAAAGGATGCGGCACCCGTGCAATTGCAGGAAGTGCAGGTGGGCGACCGGATACTGGCTCGAGGCAAGGCTTCGGATGACGGCAAATCGGTGACAGCTTCTTCTGTCGTCGTTATGAAGGAGTCCGACGTTTCGGCGAAGCAGGAGCGCGATCGCGAGGATTGGCAGAAGCGTGGAGTGGGCGGATTGGTGAGTAAAGTCGATGCGGGCAACGGAATCATTACGCTTGCGGCTCCGGCATTGAGCGATGCCAAGCCGGTTACGATTCACGTTGCGAAGAACACAATTCTTCGCCGCTACTCTCCCGACTCGGTCAAGTTCGACGACGCAAAGCCAGGCACACTGGATCAGATCAGTGCCGGCGATCAATTGCGGGCGCGTGGCGTACGCAGTGCTGACGGCGGCGAACTGGCAGCGGAAGAGATTGTTTCTGGAACCTTCAGGAATATTGCGGGCACAGTCGTGTCGACGGACGCGGGCAGCAACACCGTCAGCGTTATGGATCTGGCAACCAAGAAGCCCGTGGCCCTCAGGGTCACCGCCGACTCACAACTGCGGAAACTGCCTCCTATGGCGGCTCAACGGATCGCTATGCGGCTGCGTGGTGGATCTCCGGACGCGGCGCCAGGTGCATCGGCTCCCGGCGGGGCGGCTGCCAATGCAAGTCAAGCAGCACCAACCGGCAATGCTGGAGGCTCGCGTCCGGGTGGTCCGCCCGATTTCCAGCAAATGCTAAAGCGAATGCCCGCCGTCACGCTCGCGGATTTGCAGAAGGGCGACGCCGTGATGATTGTGACGACCCAAGGTACGGCAACCACGCAGCCGACTGCGATCACCTTGTTAAGCGGCGTGGAACCGATTTTGTCGGCATCACCCAACGGCAGTCAGGCGGCGATGCTTCTTTCTCCCTGGAACCTCGGGGGCGGTGGCGGCGATGCTGCGGCAGGCGCAACGCAGTAGCTCAAGGGCGGCAGCATAAGATTGCTGCAGGAGAATTGATGAAGTCCGGCCGGTCCCGAAGTCTTGCATTCGTATTTGTCACGCTATGTATATCGCTGATGCTGGCTGGTTCCTCGCCCGCGCAAACTCCGTCGGGCACCCTTCGCGGCCGGGTCACAGATCCCAGCGGGGCAGTGATTCCCCAAGCTACCGTTACGGCTGCCGGGCCTACCGGCCAAAAGACCACTGCGGTCAGCAACAGCCAGGGAAGCTACGAACTCAAGGGATTGTCTCCTGGAAGCTACACCGTCACGACGGTTGCGAAGGGCTTCGCAATATCCACGGAGCAGAACGTTACGATCTCCGCGGATCAAGTTCAACAGTTCGATATCGGGCTTGAGATCCAGGTCGAGCAAGAGAAAGTTGAAGTTCAGGAAGAAAGCGCAACTGTAGGCGTTAGCCCAACAGAGAATGCCAGTTCGATCGTAATAAAAGGGAAGGACCTCGAAGCTCTTTCCGATGATCCCGACGAGTTGCAGCAAGAACTCGAGGCTCTCGCTGGTCCTTCTGCGGGACCGAACGGCGGCCAGATCTACATCGATGGATTTACCGCGGGACAACTTCCGCCCAAGTCCTCGATCCGCGAGATTCGCATCAATCAGAATCCCTTTTCCGCGGAGTACGACAAACTAGGTTATGGCCGGATTGAAATCTTCACCAAGCCGGGTACGGACCAGTTTCACGGCCAATTCATGGTGGATGGCAATTCCTCTGCGTTCGATGCGCTCAGTCCATTCGCGCCCAACCAGCCGTCATTCCACTCCGAACTTTTTAATGGGAGCGTCAGTGGTCCCCTGAGCAAGAAGGCTTCGTTCTTCGTCAGTGCTCAGGTCAGGGACATCAACGACTCCAATATCGTGAACGCGATCATGCCCACTGCCGCTGATCCTAACCCAACCACGCCCAACATCAAAGAGGCGGTGCCTAATCCCGAAACTCGAATCAATGTTGGTCCTCGCCTGGATTTTCAGCTGACCCCGAGCAACACTTTGACCGTCCGGTACCAGTTTTACCGGGACAGCGAAACCAACGATGGAGTTGGACAGTTCTCGCTTCCTTCGCAGGGATACAACACGACCTCTACCGAACAAACCGTTCAAATCAGCGATACCCAGGTGTTGAGCCCAAATGTCGTGAATGAAACCCGGTTCCAGTATTTGCATGACGGCAGCAGTCAAACTGTTCAGGGTGGGCCGACTATTTCCGTGCCGGAAGCGTTCACGGACGGAGGGAATCAGACTGGAAACGGTTCTGATGTGCAAAATCACTACGAACTACAGAACTACACCTCCATCGTTCACCGCAACCACTTAATAAAATTCGGTGGGCGGCTGCGCGCGATGACGGATTCCAACGTCTCGACTTCCAATTTCAACGGCGTGTTCACTTTCACTTCTCTGACCACGTCTGGGTATCTGAAGGATCCGGCCGGCGGAACCGTTTGCGTAACGCCACTGATAGCAGCCTTCCCAGCCGTTCCTAGGGCCAGTGACTTGGTGAACTGCGGTGTCAGCCAGTTCTCGATTACCACGGGACAGCCGCTCTCCGAGGTTACATTGGTGGATGCCGGCCTTTATGTGCAAGATGATTGGCGAATTCGTCCAA
>Ga0210401_10001925_pt1 | contig 23489 bp, 19 predicted proteins | sample IncBWH32MmetaG_FD_150866 | JGI IMG/M metagenome (GOLD analysis project Ga0210401, IMG submission 150866) | Forest soil microbial communities from Barre Woods Harvard Forest LTER site, Petersham, Massachusetts, United States - Inc-BW-H-32-M | ecosystem: Environmental > Terrestrial > Soil >... | reverse complement strand
ACGCGCACCGCGAAGAGCGCTTCGGTCAGGTTTTGCAAACCATCGCTCGATTCGAAGCCTAAGGGCGTCATCGCGCCGGTCAGAACGATGGGAACAGGCAGGTCAGGCAGGCTCTTTTGCAGCAGCAGCCCGGTGTCGATCATGGTGTCGGTGCCGTGCGTAACAACGACCGGCGCCGGATCTTTTAGTTTCTCGCGCACCGCTTCGAGCACGCGGACCCGATCGGCGCCGGTCATCTCCAGACTGTCCTTGTTCATCAGGTGCGTGACTTGGATGTCGGCGTCAGGCAGCCGCAGCAGCCGGAAATAGCGATCGATCTTAGTGTCGAGATTTTGTACGTTGCCGGTCTGTTCGGAATAGACCTTTTCGATGGTGCCCCCCGTCGCAATAACGTAAATACGCTGCATTACGACTGAAGTTTTCTAATGACAGCGACGACCACAGTTCCCACCACTTCGAGGCTATGCGCGCTGACCTTGTCCATGGTGTCCTTTTCGTCGTGCCAATAAGCATTGTTGGGACCGTAATCGAAATCGATCAGGTCGAGCGCGTTGACACCTTTTCGGACGAATGGCATGTGATCGTCTTCCATGGGCGTCGCGGAATCGAGGAAGTACTTGCCATAACCAAGATTGTTAGCGGTCTGCCAGACCAGGCGCAGAAGCGACCGGGAAGAATTGGTGTCTTCGAGGATGCCGAGATCTTTATCGCCGATCATATCGACGTTGATGAGCGCCTTTATGTGGGCGAGCATCCCGTCGCTCGACCATTTGTCGGCCAGGTGGCGGCTGCCATAGATGCCGTTGGTGTCGGACCATTCGCCAAAGGCCTCTTCACCGTCGAAGAAGACCAGGTAGATGTCGTCGACGTGCGACATCGAATTGACCACGCGAGCGAGCTCCAGCAGGAATCCGGTGGAGGCGCCGCCATCGTTGGCTCCAACGAAAACGCGGCCGGGCATGGGCTTGGTGTCGAAATGTCCGGTGATGACGATCGCTCGGCCGGACTGTCCGGGAAACTTCGCGATGATGCTCCGCATCTTGACCGGTCCGGCGGGCGTCTGGCCCGTAAAGGCATCAAAGGAGGTCTGGCAGTGCAGCGGCTTCAACTGCGATTCGATGTAGGCCTGCAGCTTCTGATTGGCGCCTGAGCCGGGCGGGCGTTGGCCGAACGCGACCGCTTTGCGTGTGAATTCGAGCGCGGACGATCCGCTAAAGTCGGCGGCCCAGGCGGTACAAGCGAACAGGATCAGGAGCGCTTTCGTGCAGTACATATATATCCCAGTGTAAAATTCTGTTCGCGATCAAGCGAATCAAACCACGGCAGAACCAGGGCCGGAGGCGCCAGAAAGAGCGCCGCTACGAAGAACAGGGGCCCGGGGAAAAACTGCAGGCCGTTCAGCAACCGCCGGGAGATGAGCCGGAAATATCCACCCACAGGTTGGATGTCGAACTCCGGAAAGCCGGCGTTCTTGAGCAGGTACGCTAGGCCATGCCGGGTATATCGATAATAATCGTGCGGCGATTGATGGACCTCCCATTCATGCGGAACGATGAGCAGCAGGCTTCCGCCGGGCTTCAGCGCCCGCTCGATCTCGCGGAGGGCGCAGCCGGGCTCACGGACGTGTTCCAAAGTTACAACGTTTATGCAGGCGTCGAACGATCCCTCACGAAAGGGGAGCGCGGTGAGGTCGGCGACGGCATCCAGCTTTCCGTAATCCCAAGCCGCGTCGCCGACGGCGAGGTCGATGGCGAAATAGTGTTGGCCTAAGAAATATTTCGCGTGGACTCGTTCGCCGGCGCCGGCGTCAAGCACACTTGCTTCGGGAGGAAGCGAGGCGGCGAAGCCTGAGAGCGAGTCGTCAATCGCGGATTCGAAATGCAAAATGTGACGCCGCAAAAAGCCCGGCAGATGACGCTCGATGGCCTGATAATTCAAGCTTTCTTGCGCGCCTCCAACATGATCGTGGAGCCGGCGCCGCAAGCCGCTTCGAATAAAGTGAATGGCAGGGAAGCGAGCGCAATGCCGAAGTAGAGCAGATCCTTGGCCAGCTTCAGCGCCGGGGATTCGCGGATCTTACGAACCCGCCGAGCCATCGGGTCTAGGCCGGGCGCGAGGCTGGAGGCGAGGCCAGCGGGGTTATCGCGCAGCGAGAAGTGCTTGCGGCGGATCACCTCGAGGCCGCAATATTCCAGAAGATTCTCGAGATCGCGCTGGCGGTAGTTCACCAGGTGGCGTGGAACGTCGACGCCGTTCCAGTGCTCGCCAAACATCAGGAACTGCCAGGAAGACGCGTTGGGCACTTGCACGATCAGCCTTCCCCCGGGCAGCAAAAGATCGCGGGCGGATCGCAGATAGCCGACGGGGTCGTGCAGGTGCTCGACGACATGGAACATCGTTACGACGGCGCAGCCTCCGCGCTCGATGGGCGACTTGGCGAGGTCCCCACAAACCACCGCGACGCGATTCTGGTTCCAGGCGGCAATGGCGGCAGGGTGCGACGTTTCGAGGCCAAGCACCGGCAATCCGCGCTCGTGCAGCATCTTGAGAAAAAGGCCGCCGCCGCAGCCGACATCCACTACCAGCCCGCTTTGCCCGGAATCTTCGATAGCCCGCATCACAAAATTGACATGATCGCGCAGGACGAAACGGCGGTACGCTTCTTCGATGCGCGAGGCGGCGTCGGCATTGGGCTGATACCAATATTCGCGCGGATAATAATCGGCCAGCTCTTTGGGCGATGGCCGCGGCTCCAGGCGAATGAGGCGGCAAGTCTTGCATTCCACGACCAGGAAGCTCTTGTCGGTGGTGTGATAGAGGCGGTCGCCTGCGCTGAACAGCGTCCGGACACCGGACTCCCCGCAGCCCGGGCATTCCATTCTCAGATAGCTTGTTCCGTCAGTTCCTTCAGTGGAATGCGGTGCTGCAGTATCAGCGCTCTTACTTCGCGAGGTGAAAGCTTCCTTATGCGGTTTACGCTGCGCCGTTTCGCGAGCATTTTGGGCAGCAGTGGCAGAGCCGCCAGGTCGCCCTTCAGCAGCGCCAGCGCCGCCCGGATTTTTCCGGTCAGCCCCGGGTAGCGGCCCACCTCCCCCTTGTGGGTCGCGGCCGCCCAAAAGCCCGCGGCCAATCTCGTCAGGTAATACACGCCGTTCAGCCAAAGCAAACTCCAGGGAAAAAGCTTCGCTGCCAGCAGGACACGGTTCCTCTCGATGAGTACCAGCCTGCGCTCGGATCGCAACCCCAGTGTAGCGCCGCGGTGATGCAGGACTCGGGCGCGGGGCATGTAGAGGCATTTCCAGCCGGCAATCCGGGCCCGCAATCCCAACTCGGCGTCGTCGGCGTAAGCAAAAAAATCCTCGTCAAATCCACCAATCTGGTCGAGCATCGCGCGCCGGTACATGGCGGCACAGCCATCCGGCCAAAGCACTTCTTCGATGCGGTCATATTGACCGGCGTCCAACTGGCCACTTCCCCTCCCACGGTTCTGGCCATCCGGATAAATCAGATGGCCGGCTTTATCGATGCGGCGCGGATCCTCGTGAACGAGGATCTTCGAAGCAGCCATCCCGATTTCGGGGCGGCCTTCAAACGCTCGAACTAAAGCGGAAAGCCAATCGGGTTCCGCTTCGGCGTCGTTATTCAGCAGCGCGACAAACTCGGAGTCGGACGCCCCAAAGCCCTGGTTATTTCCCGCACAAAAGCCAACGTTAGCCTGATTACGAATCAGCTTTAACCGGAAGGCCGGGTTCTCGGGAAACTCCCGGAGCGCCATTTCCGGCGAACCGTCGTCAGATCCATTGTCTACCACGATCACTTCAAACGGCTGCTCTAACTTCTGCCGAGTAAGTGATTGCAGACACAACCTTAAAAGATCGCGGCGGTTCCAGGTCACCACCACCACCGAAATCGTCCCCGTTCGGTAACTTTTCACCGACTGTAGTATTATAACCGTAAGTTAACCAGCAACTTGCTATGTTTTCCGTCGGTGAGACGCTACAACGTGCGCGTCTCGAACAGGAACTCGATGTAGCCACTGTCGCCGCGCGCACAAAGATCAATGCAAAGTACCTGGAGGCGATCGAAGCGGACGACCGCGGCAGTCTGCCGAGCAGCTTCTTTTATAAAAGCTTCGTTCACCAGTACGCCAGGACATTGTCATTAGACACGAAAGAGATCGACGCCGAGATCGATCGCGTGTTAAGCGCGGACGCTCCTCTGCCCTTGCCCGGTCAGCACAATCCAAAATCGAGGGAAGTTCCTCCAGTGGTGCTGTCATCGGGATTTCGGATATCGAGGATTTATGCATCGTTGGCCGGTTTGATTTTGATGCTGGCGGCTTGCTCCGGTATCTACGGCTGGTGGTATCGGGGACAAAGCCCGCCGGTCGCGAAGGTTGCGGCGCTGCCAATATCTCTACCCTCGGCGCCGTCGGCGCCTGCGGAGTCAGTTCCCTCACAGCAAACAGTGGCGACAACTTCCAAGGTTCTGCTGGACTTGATGGCGCGCGAGGAAACCTGGCTTTCGGTTTCTTCCGATGGGAAGCCGGTGTTTTCCGGAATTCTCGCCCCGAATCAGAGCAAAACGGTGGAAGGCAAGGAGTCGGCCAAGATGCGGGTGGGCAACGCCGCCGGAATAGAGGTGCGATTGAACGGCAAGCTGCTTGGTCCGCTCGGGCACCGGGGGCAAGTCCTGGTGGTGGTGTTCACGGGCGACAATTTCCAGATCATGTCGCCGGCCAAGGAGAGTGACTAAATTACAGCATTGGTTTATTCATTTGCCTGGGTCGGGCTGGCGATCGCACAAATCCCGGGTGGGCATGCTTTCAAGCTGCAAAGCCCCGTTCATCTTTCCGGTGTCGTAACAGACTCTGACGGAAGAGCTCTTGCGGATGTGTGGATTCAGCATGCATCGCTGAAGTATCCGTCAGGTAAGACAGACGCTCAAGGGCGGTTCGACTTTCGGACACAGGCCCCTGCGATCGTCTTCCGGAAAGACGGGTTTAGTGGCAGCTACCATCGCGTGCAAGGTGACGAGACACTAGCGATCCAGCTTGCACCCGCTGGACAGTTTCGAATGTGTCAGTCATCTTCGGATTGTGTTTCGCTGAAGGGCTGGCCGAGCAGGTTTTGTTTTCAAAAGGTTCACGGCGTCAAAGTCACCGCGCAAGGCAATGACATCGCCTATGGCCAGCGTTGGTTCGTCATTCAGACGCCTGCTGGAAAGCGTGGGATTCAGCACGGGGCAGGAGGGATGTGGATTTTGGGTTGCCGTTCGACGAGGATGTGTGGTCGGCAACCGAATACAGCGAAACGGATTATCGTGATCCCGACGACTTTTTGATCATCGACGCGCGTGGACAAAACGCTAGCGGCGAACACTGTCGTGTGTTAGGACATTTCGGAGAAACGGCGTCGTACCGCAAGGTCCAGGCGCAGGACGCCGGCCTGCTTGACAAAGTGCTCGATTCCGCCTGCGTGTTGTCACGGTAACCTTTTCCGCACCGCACAGTAGTGAACAGATGGCTGCGAGGAACCAACCGCGACGAGTCTACGTAGTCAAAGGATAAAGCATGGGAAACCTGTGGAACGACCTCAAGTTCGCCGCACGGACCTTGGGCAGAAGCCCGATCTTCACGGGCGTGGCGGTGCTTTCCGTGGCACTGGGGATCGGAGCGAACACCGCCATCTTCTCGCTGCTGGACCAGGTCTTGTTGCGCCTCCTACCTGTTAAAGATCCGCAGCAGCTTGTCGTGCTGAACATGAAGGGCATGCATTACGGCAACAACAACGGGGGAAATGCGCTGTCGTATCCGATGTACGAGGACTTTCGCAAGAACAACCAGGTATTCACCGGGATGTTCTGCAGATTCCAGACCTACTTCGCGCTGACCTTCAACGGACAGACTGAGCGAGTGTCGGGCGAGCTGGTCTCGGGAACCTATTTTCCAGTGCTGGGCGTGGGCGCGGCGGTAGGGCGGACTTTTACGGCGGAAGAGGATCAGAAGATAGCCGGCGCTGCGCTCGCGATGCTGAGCTACGCCTACTGGAAGTCTCGATTCGCCGGAGATCCCGGCATCGTCGGGAAAACCGTTGTCGTCAACGGGCATTCCATGACGGTCGTCGGCGTGGCCGAGCAGGGCTTCGACGGCGTGGAACTGGGCCGGCGCGCGCAGATCTTTGTGCCGGTAGTGATGAAAGGACCGATGATCCCGTTGGCGGATGGTATTAACGATCGCCGCAGCCGCTTTGTGAACGCGTTCGCCCGGCTGAAGGCTGGCGTGACTCCCGAACAGGCGCAAGCATCCTTGCAACCGTTTTTCCACGGCATTCTCGAAATGGAAGTGCGGCAGCCCGCGTTCCGGAACGCCTCGGAGTATACGCGGCAGCAATTCCTGAAAAACGTGATTCAGGTGTTGCCGGGCTCACAGGGCCGGTCGTACCTGCGGCGGCAGCTTCAAACGCCGCTGTGGGTTTTGATGGCAATTACCGGCGCAGTGCTGCTGATCGCGTGCGCGAACGTGGCGGGATTGCTGGTGGCGCGTGCGGCATCGCGACAGAAGGAGATCGCGGTGCGGTTGGCGCTGGGGGCAGGGCGAGCACAACTGGTCCAGCAACTGCTGGTCGAAAGCCTTCTGCTGGCGGCGATAGGCGGCGTCCTGGGGCTGCTGCTCGCGATCTCGACGGACAAGGTACTGATGAGCTTGCTGCCGCCCGATACGGTGAGTCTCAACATCGCGGCCGTGCCTGATTGGCGCATTCTGTCATTCACCATCGGCGTTTCGCTGCTAACCGGTATTCTGTTCGGCCTGATTCCAGCATTGCAGGCCACGCGCGCCGATGTCGCGCCGACATTGAAAGATCAGGCCGGAGCCGTGGTGGGCGGCGGTGCTCCGGTGCGGTTTCGCAAGGCGCTGGTGACCGCGCAAGTGACGATCTCGCTTCTGTTGCTGATTGGTGCGGGATTGTTCATCCGGAGTCTCGAGAACTTACGGAATCTGGGTCCGGGGTTTGCGCCGGAAAATCTAGTGGCATTCAATATAGACCCGTCGCTGAACGGTTACGATGCGCCGAGAGCCAAAGCATTTTACCAGCGGCTCAGTGATAATTTGAGATCGATTCCGGGAGTTCGTACGGTTGGGCTCGCGGCTATGCGCATTCTGGAGGAGGACGAATGGGATAGTGGGCTTACCGTGGAAGGCTATAGTGCCAAGAACGGCGAGAGCATTCAGGCTTACATGAATTCCATCAGTCCCGGATATTTCGAGAGCCTGGGGGTGCCGATCCTGGCAGGGCGCGATTTCACGATCCGGGATAGCGATGAGATTAAGCATAGTCCTGATCCAAATGACTGGAATCCAAGCAAGGCCATCGTCAACGAAAAATTCGCAAGAAAATACTTCGGTACAACCAATGCGGTGGGGCGCCACGTGGGTTTCGGCAATGATCCGGGTACAAAGACCGACATCGAGATTATAGGGGTGATCAGGGACATCAAGTACACGAATCTGCGCGATGAGATCCCAGTGCAAATGTTCATCCCGTATCTTGGAAGCCGCTACGTGGCCGGCATGACGGTGTACCTGAGAACTTCTCTAGATCCTAACCAGCTCGCGTCGGCGGTGCGGGGACAACTGCGGCAGATCGACCCCAACGTTCCCATTTATGCCATGCGGACCGTGGAACAACAGATCTCGAATTCGCTGCTGATCGAGCGGTTGATCGCAAGCTTATCGACTTTGTTCGGCGCGCTGGCGACGCTGCTTGCGACCATCGGGCTTTATGGAGTAATGGCCTACACCGTGGCGCGGCGCACGCGCGAGATCGGAATCCGGATGGCGCTGGGGGCATTCCAGCGCGACGTAATCTGGATGGTGATGCGGGAGGTGATCGTCCTGGTGACGATCGGAATCGCGATCGGCTTCGGTGCGGCAATGGGGCTGACGCGATTCGTGAAGAGCCAGCTATTCGGCGTAGAAGCAATGGATCCGATTGCGCTGGTGGCGGCGACCGTCGGCTTGGCTGTGGTGGCTTGTCTGGCGGGCTATATCCCGGCCCTGCGGGCCAGCCGGGTGGATGCGATGCACGCGCTGCGGTACGAGTAAATCTACTGAATCTGTCCGGCCTTCTGTGGTTCTTCCCGTGCCTGCGCGCGGGCCATGCGTTTGCGCTGGCGCTCGATACGCAGTAGTTCCTTGCGGCGGCGCAGCTTGATCGAGTCATCCACCTTGCGCCAGAACTTGATGAAGTAGCCGATGGCGGAGGCTATTCCAAAAATCACGACACCCCACATCCACAGCATGGCGAAGCCATTCAGATCCTGCCAACGGATGCTCAACAGCACCATCGAGATTGCGATGACCTGCGTGATCATTTTCGTTTTGCCTAGATCGCTGGCGTAGATGGTGTAGCCCTCGGCGGCGGCAATACTGCGCAATCCGGTAACGGCGAATTCGCGGCCGATGATCAGGACCACCATCCAAGCCGGCACACGATGGATCTGAACAAGCGAAACCAGAGCGGCCGAAATGAGCAGCTTATCCGCGATGGGGTCGAGCAGCATGCCGACGGTGGTGATCTGTCCCCAACGTCTTGCAAGGTAGCCATCCAGGAGATCGGTGGCGGCGGCAATCAGGAAGATAGACAGCGCCAAGAATTCGTTGCTGACCAGGACCAGCCCGTGCCATTCAATCCGCAGGTCCTGCTCTACCAGGACGGCCACCAGGAACGGCACGAAAAAGATCCGAAGAATGGTGAGCGTGGTCGGCAAATTCATCGGGCGGGCCATTTAATAGTACGGGAATTCCTGATGCCAGAATATCATTCCACGATGTAGCGGGTGAGCCGGCGCCTTACCGATTCCGGCGCCTCGGCCTCGATCTCACAACAGTCGCCCTCGTAGCGGCTGGCGAGCACCCGGGCGCGCTCATGCAGCAAGTGAATCAGCGAGCCCTCGCTGGCGGGTAGCCGGAACTTGGCGCGCGACAGGGGATCGAGCGGCAGCTCGCGATCGATGGCTGTGAGCAGCTCGTTAAATCCGGCGCCGCTGCGAGCGGAAACTGCCAGAGCTCGCCAGCCTGCCGGCGCCTGGACCTCGCCCAGGATCCGTTGCGCGAGGCTGTCGGATGCCTCTCCGGATGCTACGAGCAAATCCATTTTGTTGAGCACCAGGATCTGCCTGGTCTGGTCGGCTCCGATTTCTGATAGAACCTTGAGAACATGCGCGGTTTGATGGGGCGCATAGGAGGAAGACGCATCCACGACGTGCAGCAGCAGCGACGCTTCGGTCACCTCCTCGAGCGTGGCGCGGAAAGCTTTCACCAGCGTGGTGGGCAGATTACGGATGAAGCCGACCGTGTCGCTCATGAGCACCTTACGGCGGGAAGGCAGCTCGACGTGACGAACGGTGGGGTCGAGCGTGGCGAACATCCGTGCGTCGGCCAGGACCGCGGCGCCGGTGAGCCGGTTGAATAACGTGGACTTTCCGGCGTTGGTGTAACCGACCAGCGCAATGGTCGCGAGAGGCACCGATTGGCGCTGGTGGCGCTGGATGCCGCGTCCGCTCCGCACATGTTCGAGCTGATCGCTTAGTTTCTTAATCCGGCCATGGATGCGGCGCCGGTCTGTCTCCAATTGCGTTTCGCCGGGACCTCTGGTCCCGATGCCGCCGCCCAGCCGCGACATCTCGACGCCACGTCCCGTGAGCCGCGGCAGCAGATAATTCAACTGCGCCAGTTCCACTTGGAGCTGCCCTTCGCGGGTGCGGGCGCGGCGGGCGAAGATGTCGAGAATCAACTGCGTGCGGTCGAGAATCTTGCAGTCGAGCACGCGTTCGAGATTGCGCTGCTGGGTTGGAGTAAGATCCGAATCAAACAGGACGACGTCCAGTTTCTGGGCGGCAACAATGCCGTGTAGCTGCTCCAGTTTTCCCGATCCGATCAAGGTGGCGGAGTCCGGAGCTTCCCTGGACTGTACGATGGTCTCCTCCACCGCCGCGCCGGCGCTTTCAGCGAGCGCCTTCAACTCCTCCAGCGATTCTTCGACAGTGTAAGCGATGTGATCGGCGCTGCGGCGCGAACGTGATTTTAATTCCACGCCGACCAGGATCGCGCGTTCCTGTCCTCGAACAGCCAAATGGGACCGTTAGTCCTCGACGGGATCCGTGGAAGAAGAGGGCGGCGGAGGGCCTCCGCCAGGGGCACCGGGCGCCGAAGGATGCGCGCCGGCAGTAGCATGGAAAGGTTTCGAGACTACAACCGTGGAAATTGCGTGTTTGAAAATCAACTGCTCCTGGTTGTTGGTCTCGAGCACAACCGAATATTTGTCGAAGCTTTTTATGCGGCCAGAAAGCTTGACGCCGCTCATCAAATAAATTGTAAGGAAGGTCTTTTCCTTCCGTGCATTATTTAGAAAAGCTTCCTGGATGTTTTGTGCCAGCTTTTCCATAGGAGTGGTCCTTTGGCCGGGCTTGGGCTCGTTTTCTGGAATGGTAATCCCCCCACCCCAAGAAATCGGGGTGGACACAGCCATCATAGCGCAACTACCGAGCGTCTTATCGCGAGGCAGCCTTGGCCTTGGCGACGATCTCCTTGACGTCCGCCATCAATCCCGGAGCGTAATAGGGAATGCCATCTTTGATGGTCCATTCGACGCCCCCGGTATGGACCATTTTCCCGTCGCGAATGTCGTCGACACCGGTAGGATAGAGAACTTTGAGGTTCTCCAACGGATTCCCGTTGACCACCAGCAGATCGGCGAGATAGCCGGTGCGCACGCGCCCCAGACGGCCTTCCTGTCCGAGGATTTTGGCGTTGTTGACGGTCGCGTGTTCGAGCACAATCAGCGGCTGGAATCCGGCTTCCTGGTGCAATTCCAGCTCGCGAATCAAACCGAAGCCGTACATCTGATAAATGAAGCCGGCGTCGTCGCCCGCCCCGATCAATCCGCCGCGTTTTTCGAAATCGCGGAGCGCGGCCATTTCGATGCGATAGTTCTCCTTCCAGAAGGCTTCATCGGTTGACGTCCAGCCGATGAAATACGATCCGTGGTTGGCGGGGTTGGGCTCAAAATATTTAGCCAGGGTGGGATGTAGGTAATCGCGGAACCAGGGCTGATTCTGCGCGCGCGTGAGGTCGCGGCTGGCTTCGTAGATATCGAGTGTCGGGTCCCAAGCGACGTGGGCCTCCACCATGCCATCGAACACTTTCATGAGCAGATCGTGATTGGCTTCGCGCCACAGATGGCCGGCGTAGCGGAAACGGTCGGTCTCGTCATTGTAGTTATAAGCGGCGGGAAAATTCTGGCGGCCGCTTTCGATGGCAGCATCGGGGATGCCGTACCAGTGCTCGATGCTGGTGGTTCCAAACTTGATATCGTCCCAGGCGTTGGTCTCTTCGACACCGGCATGGTGGGCGACGCGCAGCCCGTTCTTGTGCGCCTCGTCCTCCATGGCTTCCATCACGTCGCGATAGATGCCCAGGATCTTGATGCCATCCACGCCCATGGCTTTGAATTCGCGAACTCGCACGCGGCCTTCCTCCGCGTTGCGCGGGACCGGATTGCGGTTGAACATCGGGTATACAAAGATGCGCGGCGCGACAATCTCGTCTTCGGCGCTCTGCCTGCGGAGTTGCAAAGTCTTCTCCGTGTCGCTGCCTACGTCGCGAACGGTTGTGATCCCGCACGCCATCCAGATTTTCAGTTCGTAATCGACCGGCTGCGGGATTCCTCCGCGCTCATCTTGAATGTGAGCATGCGCGTTGATGAGACCGGGCATGACGTACTTGCCCTTGGCATCGATTTCGACATCACCGGCCGGGCGCCGGGCAGTCCCGCGCGAAAGCGCTACGGGATCGAGCGCGACGATGTCGGCGATACGGCCGTTCTCGATAACAATGTCTTTCGGGCCCGAAGCGGGCGTCCCGTTGCCTTCGATAATGAGTGCATTGCGGACAATGAGGCGCGGGTAGCGGCGGCCGCTGACGATGCGGGTTTGAGCAAGGAGACAGGCTGCGGACAATAGAATCAGCAGGGCGCGCATGATCTGATCCTACTAATACACAGCGCGTTTTGCTTCCCGAGCCTTCGTGGCGAGCGAGAATCGCGGTTCCGCGGGAACAGTGCCTTCAATCTGCGAGGTCACGTATTCCCCGACCATCGGCCCGTGCTTGAATCCGTGCCCGGAGCCCCCGCCCACCAGCCAAACGTTGTCGAAATCGGGATGGCGATCGATCAGGAAATCGCCATTCGAGGTGTTCTCATACTGGCAAACTCGGGTTTCGACCAGCGGCGCATTTGCGAGCGCCGGAAAACGCTCGGCCAGAAAAGCACGGGCATCGAGAAGGCCGTTTGCGACGCGATCGCCCGAGTCGGGATCGAAGGCCGGACCGTGCTTATCGAATGCCAGCTTGAACCCGCGATTTTCCAGATCGGGAAGCGAGTAGCCGCCGCGCTCATCGCTGAAATCGAGCCAGGCCGGCATGAGAGGAGGCGCGAATCGTGGATCGCCAGGCGGTGAGCCGAAGAAAAACACCTCCTGGCGAGTGGGGCGGATGCGGCCTTCGAGGACCGCCGGAAAAATCTTGGGCAGCCAAGGACCGCAGGAATAAACGAACGCGCCCGCGCGGATTACACGGCCGGATACAGTTCGCAGCGTGTCGCCATCAGGAGGCAGGGCGGCTTCGCGGAAGTAGTCGACGCCACTGCGCACGGCTTGGGAGACCACGGCTCGAACGGCTCTTCGAGCCAGCAAGACTCCGCTATCGGGCTCGAAAAAACCCTGGCGCTCGGAGGAAAACCGGAACTGGGGAAATCTCGTTTCGAGATCCGAATGCGTCAGCGCCTCAAATGGCACACGATATTTTTCCAAGGCCGCTCGAGTTTGCGCGGCGCTGGGATCGCGAGGAGGCGCAGTCCACAATACGCCCGTTCGTTCGAACAATTCGGGGCGATTGGCTTCCGCGAACAGGCCGATCCAGAGTCTTAGCGATCGCTGGGCCCACTGCGTATAGATCTCATTCGGACCGTATGCCGCGCGAATGATGCGCGATTCGCCGCCCGAACTGGCGCGGCCATTTCCGGCGCCATACGCGTCCAACAATGCGACCGATCGGCCCGAGCGACGCAGCAGGTAAGCAGCCCACGATCCGAAACTTCCCGCGCCGATGACCGCCACATCGTACGAGCTACCCGATGACTTAGGCAAAAGCCGTGCCCCCTTCAATCTCATTGGCGCGACGATAGGCCAAATCGGCGGCGGCGACGTCTTCCACCGCCATCCCGAGCGACTTGAAGACGACAATTTCGTCGCCGGCGGTCCGTCCGAGGCTGGGATTCGCGGCAACTTGGCCCAACTCGGCGGCGATATGGTCTGCACCGAAACGGCCTTCCTGAATGCCCATCACGATGTCGCCGGATTCCTGGAGCGCGGCGGCTCGCGAGTCGACAATTACACGTGCGCGGGCGACCAGAGCCGGATCCATCTCGCGCTGATTGGGACGGCAGGCGCCCACTGAAATCACGCAAGCGCCCGGCTTCACCCAGGCGTCGGAAATCACGGGCGTGGGCGAGGCCGTTACCAGGACGATGATGTCCGCGCCTTCGGCGGCGGCCTGGGCACTTTCGACATGCCGCAGAGGAACGCCGCGCGAGTCGCCCACAAACTTCCGCGCGTGCGCTACTGTTGGGCTCCAGCAGCGGATATCGGAGAGTTTCCTCACCAGCGAGAGCGCTTCCAGATGACTGCGGGCCTGGACGCCGGAGCCGATGATCGCGAGCTTATGGGCGTCCGGCAAAGCTAAATATCGCGCCGCGACAGCGGACACAGCAGCCGTTCTGGCTTCCGTGATGAAGCGGCCATCCATGGTGGCGAGCAGCGCGCCGGTGGCTGGATCGAGCAGGATAATGGTCGCGAGGTGCGATGGCAATCCTTTTTGCGCGTTATCGTGATAGACCGTGACCAGCTTGGCGCCCATAGCCGCCGGCGATTCCATGTAAGCGGGCATGGTGCCGTAGAATCCGCCGGGCGTTTCGAGAACAGTGCGAACAGGTTGCTTTACCCGGCCCGCCGAGAACGCCGCGACCGCCGACTCCATAACATCGATGAGGTCAGCCATCGATAGGACGGCACGGACGTCCGCCTCGCTCAGCCAAATGGCCATATCGGTAGTTTACCTGCCCGCCCGCAAACGATAGCTGCGCGGAGCGACGCCAAACTCAGTGCGAAAGGCGCGATTGAAGTTCGAGACATCGCCGAAACCGGAATCGAGCGCGATATCGAGGACTCTGGTGCGCGGGCCGGCGCTAGCAAGCCGGATGGCCGCTTCACGCAGGCGCGCTCGAAGAACGTACTGGTGCGGTGTCAAACCGGTCAGACGCTCGAAGGTTCGAAGGAAATGATAAGGACTGAGACGCGCCTCTCGTGCCAGGCGTCCGAGCGTGAGCTCGATATCGGGATGACGTTCGATGGCCCGCACGGCGCGCGTCACTCGCGCCACAGCACTGGGTGGGGCCTCGGTTGGATGGGGCGATAGACCGGTCACGAGCTGCACCGTGTGCGCGGCCAGTTGGACGCTCAGCTCCTCCCACGGAACATCCACATCGTCATTCATGGTCAAGCCGGCGCAGGCTCGCGCGATCAGGGGCGACAAAGTACGCAAGGGCGGCAACCGATGTGTATTGAAATTCGGCTTTGACGCTCCAGCATCGGAAGCGAGACGCTCGAAATACTCCGGGGCGTAGTAAAACGAGATGCAGCGGTCTCCACATCCATGTTCATGCCCGCATTCGAAACGTTGGCCGGCATTGCCGAGCAGCAGCGAACCGGGCGTCATCAGTTCGCCACTACCTATGGTCGAGCGGTACTGAAAGCTGCCCGCCGCAACGATTGCGATCGAGAAGCCGGAGTGCCGCTCTTCGAATGGGCGATCTTGCGGACCGGAGGTGCACACGATATCTTGCACGGTCCAACCGTGGCCTTGAGCGATCCGTCGCGCCGTTGCCTGCCCAGCAGCCCCATCCAACGCGCGCCGCGCCAAAGCGTGTTCTAATTCGACCGCAATTTTTACCAAGAATTCGTCTCCGAGACGCCGTATAACAGTTTTATCATGCAAGCCACAATAAAACTTCCGCCCGCGCTACTAGCGACGGGCCGCTCGCCCGAAATACCCGAGTCTTCAGATGTCTATGGATGGCTGATTGGAAGCTGGGAACTGGACGTCCTTCATTATTGGGTTGATGTTTCCGAGCGCGCCATAAAGAGCGAAGCGCACTTTGCCTGGGTGCTCGAAGGCCGCGCGGTACAGGACGTTTGGATCATGCCGCGGCGTTCATCGAGGACTGCTGAGCTGGGCAAGGCCAATAACACGTACGGCACAACTCTTCGTGTGTGGGATGGAACCATTCAAGCCTGGCGCGTAACGTGGATCAATCCGGTAACCGGCGCGCGTGCCGAACTGATCGGCCGTCGCAGCGGCAAGAATATTGTCCAGGTAGGCACTCACGCGGATGGCACGCCGATCCGTTGGATCTTCAGTGAGATTACGCCCGACTCTTTCCGCTGGACCGGCGAAGCGCTGAATCCGGATGGCGAGACCTGGAGGCTGGAGGGCGAGTTTCGCGCCAAGCGGATTGCCTCGGTAAAGGAATGACGATGCGAAACGATAAAGCTTTGCGGGAACATCTGCTGAATTTACTAAAGGGCGATGGCGCTCACGCGAATTTTGACGCGGCCGTCAAGGATCTGCCGGTTAGTCTCCGGGGGAAGAGGCCGAAGGGCGCCGAGCATTCGCCTTGGGAGGTGCTGGAACATCTACGCATTGCGCAATGGGACATTCTGGAGTTCAGCCGCAACGCCAAGCATGTCTCGCCGGAATTTCCCAGCGGATATTGGCCGAGCGCTCAGGCGCCGCCGAACGAGACGGCGTGGGACAAGAGCGCCGACGCGTTTAGCTCAGATCGCAAAGCGATGGCAGAGCTGATCGCTAAAGAATCGACGGATCTGCTTGCTCCGATCCCGCACGCCGAGGGGAAGACGATCCTGCGCGAGGCGCTACTTGTGGCGGATCACAACGCGTACCATTTGGGAGAACTTGTCTTGTTGCGGCGGCTGCTGGGGGCGTGGCAATAAACTCGAAGACGTGTCGAGACGAGTCTCGACACGGCACGCTGAGAGCGTACGCCTACGTGCGTCTAGGTCCCCCGCGGTGCCTGTTCCGGTGGCGGAAAGGGAATTCGTGGGCATGACGAGCTGCCGTCGATGTGGCTCTAGGAGTTTGCTGAAACTCACATTGGCAGGTCGGGGACCTGCTCCACAACTCCATGTCAATGACTTAGCTCTACACGTGGCGCAGGTCTCCGACCTGCGAGAGACTCTTTCAGCAACCTCCTAGATAGTATTTGGCAATGGCGGTTAATCGGCCGCGACTGTATTGGGACCGTTCCGTATTACGCGTACCGGAAGAGGGTGCGTGTGATCCAACCAAAGACGAAGAGTGCGCTGATCCACCAAAAGAATCCAGATCAGCCAGCGCTTGTTCGGTGCATCCATTTCAGCAAGCCTACCCCTAGCAGCTAATTCTCCGGCCCGGCCGGCGGCGCCTGTTCCCCCGGCGGAAGAATCGGCCGAGGTCGCTCCACTCGCCATTGCACCCCGCCCGGGACTTCCCGCTCGGTTCGCGTGATGCGCAGCTGGCCATCGGCCAGATATTTCAAGTGCACGCGATCGAACGCGAGTCCAGCCGCTGCCAGCAGCTTCAAATAATCGCCGTGCGCGGTTTCATCAGGCGCCTCGGTGTAGCCGGAATCCCAAGTGATGTCGGGCGAGATGCCGCCTCCGCCTCCCGCGGCCTGCACCTGCGCGCCTGCCTGCCCCGCTGCCGGCCGCGCGGGATTCCCCTTGAGCGACATGTAAATGCGAATGCCATCGACGACCGGCTGATACATATTGCGCGGTTGCCAGCGCTGGCCGAATCGTTCGTAGCGTGCGTTCATTCGTTCCTCGAGCGGCAGCAGGCCCGGCACGCCGCGCTCCGCCTGCACGATTCGATCCTGTAAAGCGTAGGCCGTTTTCATGCTGTAAGGATGCTCGGGATCGCGCAGATAATTCAGACTGGTGAACCAGCCGCGCGGGATCCACCAGGCGCGACCGGGATTGGCCTGTTCGCGGGTTTGCACCCAGCCGGTATATTCCGAAAATGGCTGCACCCACTCGTGCGATGGATAACCGTGCGGATTCAAAAACGCATCCGGCAGCCATTCCTCGATCAATTGCCGCCGCGTTCGGGATTCCGGATAGACGGGATCGGTCTCGCCCTGGCCGTTCGCCACGTCCGCGGCTAGAGCGCCGTGATAGCCGGGATGAAGGATGTTGTCGGGCGTCATGCCGGCCAGATCCATCGACAATTGCGCACCATCGGTGTTGGTGATCGGGTGCAAGACTACATTGACCTGCTTCAGCATTGCGCGCGTTTCAGGATCGGTCACAAGTTGCTCGCCCAATTTCAAAATATGACTGGTGCTCGAAACTTCATCGGCGTGCTGGCGGCCGGAATACACGACGGCGGCTTTCAACGTGCCCTCCTTGGCACGCGAACGCAGCACGGCAGGTGACGGCAACATCACATCCGCCGCCCAAAGGTTCTGGCCAAGATAACTGCGCCCCATCCAGTAACCAATGACGCCCGGATAGGTGGCCAGGCGCGCGAGCACCGCGGCGTTTTCATCCGGACCGATGGGCTCGTCCCATTGCACGATGGGCGTGCGCGTGGTTTTCGGCGCGTAATCGGCGATCATGGGACGCGGCGTGGCGGGCGGACTCACGGGCCAACTCGCGTAAACTCGCTGCGGCGCGCTTCCCACTTTCGCTGTGAGAGCGAGCGGCAGTTCGAACTCGATGGCCATGCGCTCGAGATGCGGATATGCCACGTCGTCGCGATAAATTCCGGCGGAATGCATTTGTTCGAGCCAATGCAACTGGCCCCGTGCGCGCTCGATGACGAACAGTGTCCGATCCACCTGCTCCTGGCCTTCCACCTTCAGCCAGTCCTCGTATCTGTCCTGGTTATAATCGGCCGGCATCAGCCACGTCAGGCTCTCGACGCCCTGCTCTCCAGCTTTGACGCGCGCCTGAATCAAGCGCGGCTGCATGTCGCCCGTGATAACTGGCAGGTTACGTTCGCGCTCCTGACGATTGCCCTTCGCATCTGTCCAACTCAGGCGCACCAGAGGATTCGCCGCCGGTTTTCCGTAGAACTCGATGTGGACGTGGCCATCCTGGCCGTCTTCGGAACCATGCACCACCGGAATGATGCGCCCCACATAACTGATTGCCCGGCCGCTTTCGAGATTACCCATCATGTTCACGAAGTTCTCGGTTGAATAGAACGTGTCTTCCTGCAGCGCCTCGAGCGACGAGATGCGTTCCTTGTCGAGATCCAGCGAATAGTCCGGCTCGCTCATGTGAATGTCGATGCGCAGCGTGTCAAAAGGTGGCGCGAACTCCGGCCGCAGATCGCCTTTGGACTGCGCCATGACGAAGTGAAACATCTTCGGCAGCGTTTCGTTCTGATAGTGATTCCAGAACTCTTCCGGATCTGTCTTGATGCGCTGATCGAGCAACACCTTGCCGTTCTCTTCGAGCTTTACCCAGCCCGTGTCGACACGCACCTGCTCATAGCGTTGGATGACGCCGTTGTAGGGCTGCATGACCGTGGTGACTGTGAAGTCACGCGCCAGGATTTCGTTGCTGCCGGCATCGTAGGCGTGCACGCGATAGGTGGGGCTTCCGCTCGACGGCTCGAATTGATCGAGCGTTATTTTCGCGAGCGGCAGATTCAGCTTACGCGCCAGCATCTCATCCACCGGATACAGTTCTTGCACCCAGCGCGCGGGCGAATACATGACGCGCTCACCGGTGGGGTCGACCTCTTTAGCGAATTCGATCTTGACGCTCGCGACTGGCTTGGCTGCGAGCTCCGGCGCAATCTCGTCCATCAGCCAGCTATACCCCGGCTTGTAGGCCGACAGAACTACGACATGCAGACGCTGCGGATCGGCGCCGGCATGCTTAAGCAAGTCCTCGATCTGCGACTGTAGCTTGCGGCGTTGCTCTGGCCCTTCGCTGACGCGCGCCACCAGCTCAACGTCCCCTCCGCGGCGCACGCGCGATGAAACACCTTGCACGGCCTGCAGCAGCCGCGTTCCTTCCCACGGAATCACGAGATCTTCGGTGAACGTGGGAGTGGATGTATGGAAAGCTTGCTCGGCCGCCTGATAGTGCACGCCCGGTTGACGATCGCAACACTGCGTGCCGGCTCGCAAGCTGTTGGTCACGACTTCGAGCCCCTCGGGATGTAGGCGATCCTGAATCTGGCCGCGGACGAAATCGGTGAGATGCGGATCGTTCAGGTCGACGAAAAGCTCGGCCTTCACGTTCTTGACCTGTGCGGTACCGATCTCTTTCATCCAACGCTCGAGATGATACAGCCCCACGGCGGCCTGTCCGGCGCCGGATCTGAGCGAGAAGAAACGATGCAGGTCATAGCGAATCTCTTCGAGCGAAAGATATGGCTTGCCCGGTTCCCACAAATTCGGGAAATGGCCGGAGAGTAGATCCAGGCCGGCCGCGGCCCCGGCGTCGTCGCCGCGCGCGAGCAATGCCCCGCGCCTTGCGAAGCTGTCGTCCACCACCCGAATCTCTCCTTCGCCACGCGCGAGATTGGGTTCCGTTTGCGGCGATGCGGTGTCCTGCGCGCGCAGTTTCGCGTCGGCTTCCTTCGACAGAGCAGAGTCGCCGGCGATGACCGCCTGGGTCCGCACATCTTTGACGGCGGAATCGGTCGCTGGAGATGCCAGCGGTAGCGTGACGCCGGTCGCTTCCATGCCCATACGCGCAGCGAGGTTGGCTAGCGCAGTTCCCGCAGCGCCGGCGGGAACATAAAGGCGCGCATCGAGCGCGGACGGGATCGGCATCCGCAGCAGCCGAGAGACCGCGGTCATCGTTGGCGATCACCGCCAGATTGCCGCCCACTGCGAACACGCCGCCCTCTTCGTCTTCAAGCTTGGGCGCAAGCGTCGCCAACTCGGCCGCAAACTGCGGGGGGACCGTGTCCCTGCCAACCCAAATCCTCGGACCATCGCTCGCGTTGGCGGCAGCGTTGATGACCAGCGGCATCGTCAGGCCGGTCGTACCGAAGCCCAACCTCGCGGCCAGATTGGCAGCGGCGGAATTCTCCGCTGCGCTCGGACGCGCGGGCACCACCACTTTGCCGTTCACGAAATCGGCGATTCCGTCGCCGTTGGTATCCACCAGCATCCAGCCGGTCGCGAGCGCATCGGCCACGGAGCCGGCGGAATTTGCAGCCGGTCCAGGCGGTCTCTGGAAGGCGAACGTGCACACCATGATCAGCAGCGGAATCGATCTTTTTAGCATCGTCAAATCGATCTCCATCCATTATCAACCAACAAAACCGATATCATGAGCAGGATGAGGGCACATTGATGAGATTCATCGGCAAAAGAACACTATGGTCCACTTTGGCGGCTTCGGTGCTGGCGCTAGCCTTCGTAATCGCGGCGACGGCTCAAACTCCGCGCCATTTGACGACCCCGAAGGAGGCCCTCGGATTCGACGTCGGCGACGATTACCAACTCGCCACTTACACGCAGCTCACGGCCTGGTGGAAGAAGCTGGCCGCCGAGTCGGATCGCATGAAACTGGTCGAGATGGGGAAGACCGAAGAGGGCCGCCCGCAATGGATGGCCATCATCACCTCACCCGAAAATCAGAAAAAGCTGGAGCATTACAAGGAGATCTCGCAGAAGCTCGCGCACGCCGAAGGACTCACGGACGATGAGGCTCATGCGCTGGCGCACGAGGGCAAGGCGGTCGTGTGGATCGACGGAGGCATCCACGCGACCGAAGTTCTGGGTGCGCACCAGTTGATGGAGTTCGTTTGGGAAATGGTCAGCCGCAACGATCCCGAGACATTACGAATTTTGAACGACGACATCATCCTGGCGGTGCATTGCAATCCCGACGGCATGGAGCTGGTCTCGAACTGGTACATGCGCCAGTCCGATCCGTTGAAGCGCAGCACGCAATTTGTGCCGGTCCTGTGGCAGAAATATATCGGCCACGACGACAATCGCGACTTCTACATGTCCAACATGAAGGAATCCACCAACATGAATCGCCAACTTTTCATCGAGTGGTTTCCCGAGATCATGTACAACCATCATCAGACTGGCCCCGCCGGCGCGGTGATGTTCGCTCCCCCGTTTCGCGATCCTTTCAATTACAATTTCGATCCGCTGATCCCCTTGCAGATCGAACTGGTGGGCGCGGCCATGCACAGCCGCATGGTCGCCGAAGGCAAGCCTGGCACGGTGCAGCGCAGCGGCGCGACCTATTCAACCTGGTACAACGGCGGACTGCGCACGGTGACTTATTTCCACAACATGATCGGACTGCTCACGGAAACCATCGGCAATCCAACGCCGATGGAGGTGCCGCTGATCGCCGACCGGCAATTGCCCAATGGTGATGAGCCGTTTCCAGTTCCGCCTCAGACCTGGCATTTTCGCCAGTCGATTGAATACTCCATGACCGCGAATCGCGCCGTGTTGGACCTGGCGTCGAAGTATCGCGAAGATTTTCTGTACAACCTATACCGCATGGGACGCAACTCCATCGAGCGCGGCAGCCGCGATTCGTGGACCATCACGCCCAAGCGCATCGAGGCGCTCGAAGCGGCTGCGGCAAACGGATCCAGCGCGCCGGGCGGAAGAGGGGGTCGCGCGGCTTCCACGGCTCCCTCCGATGCCGGATTCGGGGGCGGGACGGGCGGCCTCGCAACCAAATTGTATGCTTCGGTCTTACACGATCCGGCGCTGCGCGATCCGCGCGGTTACATCATTCCCTCCGATCAGCCGGACTTCCCGACAGCCACCAAGTTCATCAATGCTCTGCTGAAGAACGGCATCACCATTCTGCGCGCCACCGTGGATTTCCAGGTAGCCGGAAAACATTATCCGGCCGGTTCCTGGGTGGTGAAGAGCGCGCAGGCGTTCCGTCCGCACGTCCTCGATATGTTCGAGCCGCAGGATCACCCCAACGATTTCCGCTATCCCGGCGGTCCGCCGATTCCGCCGTACGACGTCACCGGCTACACGCTTGCTTTTCAGATGGGCGTGAAATTCGACCGTATCCTGGATGCCTTCGACGGGCCGTTCGAGAAGGTGAACGGGTTGCAGAATGCCCCGCCGGAGAAAATACTCGGTCCCGCCCAGCCGACCGGTTATCTGATCAGCCACCAACAGAACGACGCGTTCATCGTGGTCAACCGGCTCTTGAAGAACGGCGACGAAGTCTACTGGCTTAAGAAACCGGCCACCATCGCCGGCCGCAGTACCGGCCCTGGGACAATATTCGTGCCTGCCCGGCCGCAGACGCGCCCGGTGCTTCAGAAGGCCACGACTGACTTAGGCGTGACGGTGGAAGGCGTAACCGCTCGTCCATCCGGCGAGGCGTTCAAGTTGAAGCCAGTGCGAATTGGATTGTGGGATCAGTACGGCGGTTCGATGACCTCCGGTTGGCTGCGCTGGATCTTCGAGCAGTTCGAGTTTCCGTTTGAGGTCGTGTATCCGCAGACGCTGGATCAGGGTGATCTGGCCACGCGCTTCGACGTGCTGGTGTTTCCGAGCGGCGCCATGCCACGGTCGGTGGGTCTGGGCGAGGCGCGCGGCCGCGGCGGATTCAGTCGCCAACCCAGCCCGGACGAGATTCCCGAGCAATACCGCAAGATGCTGGGCAACGTGACCACCGAAAAAACCGTCCCGCAGCTCCGCAAGTTCGTCGACGCCGGCGGTACTATCGTGACCATCGGCGATTCGACCGAGCTAGCCCGCCTGTTCGGCCTCCCGGTCGAAGACGGCTTGACGGAGAGGATGGCGGATGGACGGGCACGTCCCTTGCCTCACGAGAAGTTCTACGTCCCTGGCTCGGTCCTCCAGGCCAGCGTCGACAATACCGATCCGGTGGCTTATGGCATGGGCTCGGTGGTGGATGTCTTCTTTGAAAACAGTCCGGTATTTCGCCTGAGCCCGGAGGCGGAATTGAAAGGCATCAAACCCGTGCTTTGGTTCCCCAATGCAACGCCGTTACGCAGCGGCTGGGCCTGGGGGCAGGGCTATCTCGAAGGTACGGTAGCGGCTGCTGAGGCTCCGATGGGAGAAGGCAGATTGTTCCTCCTGGGCTCCGAAGCCGCTTTCCGCGGGCAGCCGCATGGCACCTACAAACTGTTGTTTAACTCGATCTACTTCGGATCGGCGAAAGCGGCCACGCTCGGCCCCTAGGAGTCTTACCTGGTACCCCTAAAACTACAGCGCCCGCCGTTGGCTCCTCCACCAACCGCGGGCGCTCTTCTCCGAGGTGTTGCTCCTCGTGTCTTCGTTCAGTAGACTCAATCTCTAGCGGAATGTTTCCGAAACTCC
>Ga0210401_10001924_pt1 | contig 23514 bp, 22 predicted proteins | sample IncBWH32MmetaG_FD_150866 | JGI IMG/M metagenome (GOLD analysis project Ga0210401, IMG submission 150866) | Forest soil microbial communities from Barre Woods Harvard Forest LTER site, Petersham, Massachusetts, United States - Inc-BW-H-32-M | ecosystem: Environmental > Terrestrial > Soil >... | reverse complement strand
TTCTGCAGCTCTTCAACCGCGAAGAACGCAGCCGCGCCGAATTCGACCGCATTAATCGCGATCACATGGAAGCATACAAGGACGCCATCATCGCGTATGGCTGGTTTTATCCGGTGGTGGAGTTTCTAGGAATGCTGGCGTTGGCGTTATTGCTGGCCTACGGAGGATTCCGCATTCGCGGCGGCGCCCTGAGTCTCGGCATCCTGGTGGCATTCTTTCAATACGGCCTGCGTTTCTTCCGGCCTATTCAGGACTTGAGCGAAAAATACAACATCCTGCAAGGGGCCATGGCCGCATCCGAGCGGGTCTTCAAACTCATCGATACTCCGGTTGAGATCCACTCGCCGGCTGAACCGAAGCCGTTTCCCAAAGGGCCCGCGGCAATCGAATTCGACCGGGTCTGGTTCGCTTACAAAGATGACGACTGGGTGCTCAGCGACGTGAACTTCCGGATCGAGCCGGGTGAAACGATCGCGGTGGTGGGCCACACCGGGGCGGGGAAGACCACGCTGACGAGTCTGCTGCTGCGTTTCTATGAAGTGCAGCGCGGGACCATCAGTATCGGCGGCGCTGACATCCGGGACTTCGATCTGGAAGAACTGCGGCGCAATTTCGGCGTGGTGCTTCAGGATCCGCATCTGTTCACCGGAACGGTGGCGGATAACATCCGGTTGGGAACCGGTGGCATCAGCGATGAACAATTGGCCGCCTCGGCCGAACGCGTGAATCTGCTCGATTTTATCCGCACGCTTCCGAATGGCTTCGAGCAAGCTGTTCGCGAGCGCGGCAGTGGATTTTCGACCGGCCAGAAGCAGCTCATCAGCTTCGCCCGCGCGCTGGCGCACAATCCTCGCTATCTGATCCTGGATGAGGCCACGTCCAGCGTCGATACCGAGACCGAGTTCCGCATTCGCGAGGCGCTCGATCACCTGGTGGAAGGGCGCACTTCGATCGTCATCGCGCATCGCCTCTCTACGATCCAGCGCGCCGATCGGATTCTGGTGATGCACAAAGGCAAGCTGCGCGAGATGGGCACGCATCAGGAGCTGCTGGCGCTGCGCGGGATCTATTGGAAGCTTTATCAGCTGCAGTATAAGGATCAGGAGTTCGGACCGGCGCGGGTGAAAGAGTCGGAGGCGGTTACGGGCGATTAGTGCCGGACCGGGGCGTCCGGCGCGGACGAAGGCGTCCGCCCCACTAAATTGATGGCTTGGCGAGCCTGGTCGAGCGCAGCGGCGTCCGGGCCGTCGAGGAAACCACGCTTCTGCGCTGCTTCCAATGCCGGGATACTCTTCTGATACCAGATCTGCGCGTGGGCACGGTCCTTTAATATTTCATAGGCCTTGGCGATTCGGAACTGAGTTAGCGCGGACACCGGCAGGTCCCCGGCTGGAAACTCGGAGAGAGATCCTTCGAGTTCAGTCAGAGCCGCTTGTGCTTTGCCGGATTCGAGCAGCGCGTCGCCGATTTTTGTTCGGACGTTTCCGACATCGGTATGGAATTGCACGCTCTTGGGGTCGGCCAGCGATAGCGTCCGCAAACTATTCAACCCTTCGCGGTATTTGTCCAGCGCGGCCGCCGTATCACCCTGCGCGCGCAGCTCGTCGCCGATATCCACGGTCTCCCAGGCCTTGAGTCTTTGCAAGCCTGCGTTTTGCGGGTCTTGTTTTAACAGCGAGTCTTCGATGGCCAGCGCCTTGCGATGCATTGCCAATGACTCGGCGTGGTCCTTCGCGAAGTTCGAAAGTAGATCGCCGACGCGCTCGTAGGCCAGCGCCAATACCCGGCCTGTTCGCTTATCGCCGGGCTCGGCGGCCGATAGTGATTCGAGCATGGTCACGGCTCTCCGGCAATCGTCGATTCCGCTTTTCCAGTTTGTGGCATTGGAGCTCTTCCAGCCATAATCCAGGTAAGCGACCGCCAGGTTGCGGCGATCCGCTGAATTGTTCGGATCGGCGGCCGAGAGCCGCTCGGCGATGGGCAGTAACCGCCCCAACTGATCGAGTGAGCCGGCGGAATCGCCCACTCCCGTCAGCGCGTCACTGAGCTTGCCATGCGAGGTAATCAGCGCCCGCTGGGCAGCAATATTCGCCGGATCCGCCGCCACTACTGCTTCGCGAATCGCCAGCGACTTGCGATAACTCGCAATAGATCCGGGGATGTCGCCCAGGTTCGACGATCGGAATCCGCCTTGCACGTCGCCGACTTTCTCATAAGCCGTGCCCAGTTCCTGCTGCAGCGACAGGTCGCCCTTGGCCTCCTTGGCCAATGCATCCAGATATTGGAGCGCCCGGTCGACGATCAGTTTGCGGGCGGGCGTGGCGCCTGGCAGCGTCTGGATCGCATCATGTACTTCAAACAGCAGGGAGTTCGCCAGTTGACGTACATCGTTGAAGCGCCGCTCGGCTTTGGCCCGCTCCGCGCGCGCTATGAAAGTTTCGTGCATGGTAATCGCCAGGCCAACCACCAGAGTCAGCAGCACGGTGATGGCTGCCCCCACACCGGCCTTATGCCGCTTGACGAACTTGCTGCTTCGATAGAAGAACGTGTCGGGCCGCGCGATCACCGGGAGCCCTTCCAGGTGTCTCCGGACGTCCTCGGAGAACTGATCGACGGAAACGTAGCGGCGCTCCGGCTCCTTGCGCAGCGCCTTGAGAACGATGTTGTCCAGGTCGCCTCGCAGCCGCCGCTTCAACTTCTCGGGAATCTCGTCCCGCGTTTCGCTCACGGTCTGTGCCGTCACGGTTTCCGCCCGGGTGACCGAGGCGCTCGGCTTCTCCGGCTCAGTCTCGATCACCGCCTGCACGATGTCGCGCGCCACCCGGCTGGCCCGGCCGTAGGGCCGCCGTCCCGTCAACAAACCATACAGCACCACGCCGAGGGAATAGACGTCGCTGGCAGTAGTGATCGGCTCGCCCCGCACTTGCTCAGGACTGGCGTATTCCGGCGTCATCAGCCGCATCACCGTTACGGTATGCTCAGCCCCCTCCGCCTCCGGATCGAGAATCTTTGCGATTCCGAAGTCCAGCAGCTTGGCCTCGCCTTCCTCAGTGACCAGGATATTGGCGGGCTTAATATCGCGATGAATCACCAGGCGTTGATGAGCATAGGCCACGGCGGAACAAACGGTGCGGAAAAGCTTCAGCCGTTCGGGCACCGGGAGCTTGCGCTGATCGCAATACTCGTCGATCGGCCGGCCTTCGATGTATTCCATCACCACATAAGGCCGCCCATCTTCGGTCGCGCCGCCATCCAGGAGCCGGGCGATATTGGCGTGATCGAGATTGGCCAGAATCTGGCGCTCGGCTTTGAAGCGGTGCACCCGGAACTCGTCGCCCAGTCCACCGCGAACCACTTTGATCGCCACCTGCTTACGATACTGATCGTCGGCCCGGACCGCGCGGTAGACGGTGCCCATGCCGCCGTGCCCGATCTCCTCGACGATCTGATACGGACCAATCCGGCTGCCGGCCAGGGATACTGGATCCTCCGGCGGAGCCAGGAGAGGCGAAACTTCCGCTGCGTTGCCGGCCAGAAACCCGGCGCCAGCCCGCTCGTCGGCGGCGATCAGAGTTTCCACTTCCAGGCGCAGCGCCGCGTTTCCGGCGCAAGCTTCCTGCAGATAAGCGGATCGCCGCCCGGGCGCCAACTCGAGGGCCTGCTCGAGGATCTCGCGCACTCGCCGCCAATCTTCAGGCGTCAAGGGGACCTCGGGTGATTTCACGGAACAGCCAGGCTCGCGCCGAAGCCCATTCACGCTTCACGGTCGGCACGGACACGCCCAGCACTTCCGACGTCTCTTCGATCGAAAGGCCGCCGAAGAATCGCAATTCCACCATCCGGCTCTGGCGGTCATCCAGCTTGGCGAGGCTATCGAGGGCGTCATCGAGCGCCACCAGATCAATTTCGCGCCGCTGCGGAGTGGCCACCACTTCCTCCAGCGCGAGCGTCATTACGCCGCCGCCGCGTTTGGCATAGCCATGGCGCCGCGCGTGGTCCACCAGAATCCGCCGCATCATCTTCGCCGCCACGCCGAAAAAGTGCGCCCGATTCTGCCATGTCACTTCCTTTTGATTCACCAGCCGCAGGTATGCCTCGTGAACCAACGCCGTCGACGAAAGGGTATGACTTTGCTTTTCCTGCTTGAGATAGTAGCGGGCGACGCGCCGCAATTCCTCATAGACGAGGGGCATCAACGCATCCAAGGCCCCCTGGTCGCCACTGCTCCATTGGACCAGCAGCTTGGTTACGTTCTGGGGAGAAGGATCACTCAAGCGACGAAATCCAGCGTTCGTTTCAGTATACCGCCCAACAAGTTACGGACTCGAATTGTTATTATAGGCGCCAGGGCCGACGGGACTGATCCTTTCTGCCGATAGTTCTCGCGTATCTCTTTTGAACGCAATTAGGCCGAAAAAAAGTGGCTTCGATTACAACTCCTGAGGAGGAGACCTTATGAAATGTGTACCTTGCCTTTTGAAACTTACTAGAAAGATAGCAGCGTTTAGCGCCATAACCGCCGTGGCTTTCCTGTTGCCGGTCGCCGCTCTGGCGGACATCAACAGCACTGCCACTTTGTCTGTGGGCCAGAGCCTGAACCTGGACACTGGCACGACCAACACGTCCGGCACCGGAGACATTACGTTCACCGGGACCAGCATCACGTTCATTGGTAACGCCAAGGGAGGGGTCATCCCAGGCTTTACGGGAACTACGTCCTTCGGCCAGCTCACCCAGTCGCTTCTGCAGTCATTGGCTGCACTCGCGTCGCCGGCGCCCATTCCAGCCAGCTCGCTCACTGCCGGAGCCACTGCCGGAGCAATCATTGGACTGGGAACCAACGGCGGAAATGCAGCGAAGCTACTGGTGATGGCCATAAGTTCCACTTCGATCACCCTGCAATACACGACCTATGGAGCATCCAGCACTGGGCCAGGTACTCCCACGGTCACGGGAGTTACGAACAACTACAGCTTTATCCCGGCCGGGTTCCCTAACTCGGGCGTGACGCCCAGCTCGATCATCACGATTTTTGGAAGCAACATGGCGGCGCCTGTGACCGGTACTTTGACGTTACAGTCCAGCGCCGGGGCGGGTATTCCCACCACCCTCAACGGGACCAGCATCTCGGCTACGGTCAGTGGAAAAACCGTTCCGTTGGGAATCTACTACGCGACGCCGACGCAGATCGCGGCCGTGCTTCCAGCCGCTACGCCCACCGGGACCGGAACGATCACGGTGACCTACAACAACGTCGCCAGCAACGCATTCACGCTTCAAGTGGTAGCGAGCGCGTTTGGACTTGACACTTACTATGGGACTGGCAACGGCCTGGTTACGGCAACGGATGCCACCACCGGGGCGCTTTTCAATTACACCAGCTCGATGTCTCCCGGTCAGACGATTACGCTTTGGGGCACGGGGCTGGGCGCCGACGCTGCGGACAGCGACACGGTGTTTACCACGGCGCCGCACGCTGTGAATCAAAGCCAGGTACAGGTATGGATTGGCGGTTTCCAGGCAAAAGTTCTGTATGCCGGATCGTCGGGATATCCCGGCTTGAATCAGATTAACGTGACGATACCATCCGGTGTGACGGGCTGCAATGTCACGGTCGTGGTGGTCGTAAACAATGTTCCTTCCAACTTTGCGACAGGGCCCTTCAACCAAGGTGGCGGCGTGTGCAGCGATCCGGCGTTTGGAATCACAGGCTCTCAATTGACCAACCTGAGCGGGCAAACCACCGTAAAGAGCGGGAGTGTGTTCGTAGGCCAATCCATTTCTCCGAATCCGAGCGGTGTGCAGACGACTAACAACATTGCGTTCGCCGAGTTTCAAAGCGTCACGGGCTCTGCCTACGGTGCGGCGACTGGCTCGGCATCGATTGGCAGTTGCATCGTCACCGAGGTGATTTCGTTGAATGGCGGCGGCAACGTCACCTCCAAGGGTCTCGATGCCGGGAGCGTCTCACTCGCAGGGCCGGGCGGAGCTAACTATTCTTTGATGTCGGCCGCGGTGTTGCCAGGCTTCTACACCGCGATGTTGCCGGCCAGCGCGATCACTTCGTCCGGCGGAACATATGTTTTCAGTTGGACGGGCGGGTCGGGAACAACGGCGGTGGGCGCATCCATGGCCACTGTAAACCTTCCGAATCCGATTCTGAGCTGGACCAATCAGAGCGTGGGGGCGACCGTCGCTCGCTCGCAGGGGGTTCTGGTGACGTGGACGGGAGGGGCTCCTGGAACTTTTGTCTACATCGCGGGCAACTCCATGAACTCAACGACCGGAGCTAGTGGCAGCTTCGTTTGCTACGCGCCTCAGAGCGCGTTGCAGTTCATGGTTCCCTCATATGTTACTGAGACGCTGCCGGCGGGTACGGGGATGTTGACCGTGGAGAATCTGACATCCTACACGACCTTTACGGCGCCGAATTTAGACTACGGTATTGGGTTCGGCTTTACCAGTGTTGCGATAAACAGCACTTACCAGTAAACTCGAACGGCGGAAAACTTCGGAGGGAAATGCGCGGGTCGGCCAAGGTCCTCACTGGCCCGCGCACTTTTTTTTGTAGGCGGACTCCCGCCCTGCTCACCTTGTTACATACCGGCTTCGATGGCAGCCGGCTTGCTCCTTTCAGCCATGGAGGAGCCATGCGACCACAATTACGTAAAACTTTCCTTTCGAGCGCCGCCGTACTGGTGTTCTTTGCCGCTTCGGCCTTTGCCGCCAACCATCACAGCCTGAACGGGACTTGGAAATTGATCCCCGGCCGGAGCGACTTCGCCGGTGGGACCATGGTCCAATCCGCCAGCATTACAATTAACGACCGCGAGCACAACATTTCCATTTCGCGAAATTTCACGTCGGAAGGCGAAAACACGACTGCTTCTTTTACCTTTGACACTGACGCCCGTGAAAACTCGACCATTCATCAAGGCGCGTCCTTTAAAAGTAAAGCCAAATGGGAAGGGAATGTCCTGAAGGTCACGACCACCCGAGCCAATGGCGTTGAGATGGAGCGCTACAGCCTGCAGCCGGATGGGACGTTGATGTTGGTCATCGATCGGCCGGATCATCGTACGCTTAACCTTTACTTCCAGCGCCAGTAGCACCGCCGAAGGCGCCGAGCATCAGTAGCAAATGCTACACTGCGCGTATGCGCAGACTTCTGATTGTTCTCGCTTGGTCCGCATTGGCGCTGTTTGGCGCCGACATTTCCGGGACGTGGGCGGCATCAGTCCGATTAGATGCGGGCAGCGGCACGGCTACCTTCGTCTTCAAACAGGCCGGTGACGCGTTGACCGGCACGTACTCAGGCACACTTGGAACGGCCGAAGTGAAGGGAACGGTGAAAGGCAATCAAGTGGAGTGGTCGTTCGACAACTCCGACGCCGGGAAGATCAGCTATAAAGGGACGGTCGAAGGCGCGACCATGAAAGGCACCGTGGAGTACGGGCAGTTAGGCGCGGGGACGTTCACGGCCGAGAAGAAATAGGAGAGCTCCAGTCACGCCAGGCCAACAGCACCATCGAACTGGCCATCGATCGCCCGAGGGCGCGAAATGACCGATTACTGGAAACAGTGGGAAGGTCAGGTGATAGATGACGCCTTCCCCTTGCAACAGTACCTGAGTGGTGACGAGGACCACGCGGTCTTCTTGACCGAGTCTGGTCAGGCGATCCAGATCGTGCCCGGGACGCCTGAAGGCACTGAGTCACAACTTGGGCGTTGGCGACTCGCGGCGAAACTGTCGCATCCCAATTTGTTGCGGATCTTGGCCACGGGCCGTGCGAAAGCGGGTGAGACCCCGCTGGCTTATCTGGTGATGGAATACGCAGACGAAAGTCTGGCGCAAGTGATTCCTGTCCGGCCACTCAGTGCGGATGAGGCGCGCCAGATGCTGGATCCTGCCCTCAACGTGCTGGCATATCTTCACGGCGAAGGATTCGTGCACGGCCATCTGAAGCCGGCGAACATCCTGGCGATCGGGGAGTGTCTGAAGCTTTCGAGCGCCGGGTTATGCCGAATCGGGGAATGTCCACTCTCTACTCCGGATGCTTACTCGCCGCCAGAAGGGACCGCATCGCCCGCCGGCGACGTCTGGTCGCTGGGTGTCACTCTCGTGGAAGCGATGAGCCAACATCCTCCCGACCGAAGCCAGGGAGCCGAGCCGGTGGTTCCCGAGACACTACCGCAGCCTTTTTTTGAAATCGCACGCGAATGTCTTCGCATTGATCCGAGGGCTCGCTCAACTGTCGCTGACATCGCTGCTCGTTTCCATCCGCCGGCTAAACCTCCTGGTACCCCGCCTGATAAACCGCCGGCTCGGCGTCCGATGCTCAAGTGGGCCTACGCGCTAGCCGCCATAGCTGGATTGGTGCTGGCTGCCTTTGTAATTGCACCCAGGCTGATCGACCGCCAGTCGCCCGCCACATCGACGTCGCTGCCGCAGACTTCGGAAGCCCCGCCGGTGAAAGAGTCAGCGCCGCCGCCCAAAGCGGTCGTTCGAAACGAGATTATCCAGCGCGTTTTGCCCGAAGTGCCTTCCGAAGCTCGTCGAACAATTCAGGGCAGAGTGAAGGTCAGCGTTCGGGTTCGTGTTGACCCAACCGGTAAAGTGGCCGAAGCGATGTTAGACTCCGCCGGGCCGAGCAAATACTTCGCGCGGTTGGCTCTCCAGGCAGCGCGACGTTGGAAGTTTGCACCTGCGCCCGACGCCGATCCAGGCCGCCCACGCGAATGGGTAGTGCACTTTGAATTCGAAAGAACGGGCACTAAAGTTGCGCCCGTTCGCAGAGCGTCCTAGCCTACGGATTCGGTCCCACAGGAAAATTGGTTGGGAGTCCTGCTGTGATGGCCGTGGCCGTCGCGTCGCAGGTCGGATGGCCAAATCCGCTGGGACTGGGGGACGTCGTAAATCCGGGCAAGGGCGGCGGCATGTCGTTGATCATGTTGTCGGTGTTCGAAGCCCCGACCCCGGCCGGGACGTCATCGAAGTTCAGTGCGTGGCGCGTTTTCCAAGCCACGATATGGTCCGTGCAGGATGTGTCGCCGCTGACGCCCAATCCACCCACCAAGACCCCGGTCTTGTCATAGAGCGCGAGTCCTCCGCCGAAAACGTTGATGCCGCCGATCTTGCGCCCCACCATCGGATCGTTTGCTTGACCGTAGTTCGCGGCATTTCCATCGTAAGCAGCATCGGTATCCACGGGGTTACTCTCCTGCAAACCGAATAACGTGCCGCCGGGCTGCACCGCAGCGTACAGATTGGCTGTGGAAAGCGCGAATCCGGGCAGGCTGAAGGCATTCGCGGTGTTGGCTTTTTGCGCGGAGATTACCCGGCTGCCGGGCCACTGCGATTGCCGGTCGGCGCCGGTGAAAACTACCGCGCAAACTATGCCGTCGCGATCCACGATGGTCCCCCACATGTTGAACCCCAAACCGCCGTTCACGCTTTTGGCTGCCGGAGCGACGCTCTTCAACGCGGTCTTCAGCGCGCTGTAACTAGGCAACTCGTTACACGCGTTCTGATTGTTACCTTGGTTATTTCCGCCTTTATCTCCGGCCAGCATAACTCCGGCCGAGAGAGCACCCGCCACGATGGCCAGGCGCCCGATCAGAACAATTGGTTTTCTCATACAGCCTCCTTGGCCAGGTCTTTTCTGGTTGGCTGGCCCAAATTTTCCAACAGGTGTTCGGTGATGCGCGCAATGTTCCGGACCGCCGCATCGAACGCGGGTTGATTGGCCTTCGACGGTTTATGGAAACCGCTCACCTTGCGCACGAATTGCAAAGCGGCGGCGGAAATCTCCTCCGAGGTCACCAGAGAGTCGTTGCGGCGTAGGACTTTAATGCTGCGGCACATAGATTGTCGCATTATCCTACAATTCCGGGGAGCTGAAACTGCTTTAGAGCTTTAGTGTGTAAGTTATTGAAAATGAATAGGCCGGGGTCCGCGTGGATGCGAACCACCGGCCTAGCTTAAATCCGGTCTAGTTCTCCGCTTCCTCAACAATCCCACAAACCATGGCCTCGGTTGTGAGCATGAGTGACGCGATCGAAGCTGCATTCTGCAGGGCCGTGCGCGTCACCTTGGTAGGATCGATTACGCCGGCCTTGACCAAGTCTTCGTACTGTTCGGTGGCGGCGTTGAAACCGAAGTTAGGATCTTTGTGGTTCTTGATCTTCTCGGCGACCACGGCGCCCTCGGTCCCGCAATTCTGCACGATCTGGCGGACCGGCTCTTCACAAGCGCGGCGCACGATGGTGACGCCGAACTGCTCATCGCCCGGGAGCGTCATTTTCTCGAGCACGATCGCGGCCCGGAGCAGCGCCACGCCTCCGCCCGGCACGATGCCTTCCTCTACGGCGGCGCGAGTGGCATGCAGAGCATCCTCGACCCGGGCCTTTTTCTCTTTCATCTCGGTTTCGGTCGCTGCCCCGACCTTGATGATGGCCACGCCTCCGGCCAGCTTAGCCAGCCGCTCCTGCAGCTTCTCGCGATCGTAATCCGAGGTTGTTTCTTCCACCTGGGCGCGGAGTTGCTTGATTCGTCCCTCGATATCCTTCTGTGTTCCGCCGCCGTCGATGATGGTGGTATTGTCTTTGTCCACCGTGACGCGCTTGGCGCGGCCGAGATCCGAGAGTTGAACGCCTTCCAGCTTGATGCCGATCTCTTCCATGATGGCTTTGCCGCCAGTCAGGATCGAAACATCTTCCAGCATGGCCTTGCGGCGGTCGCCGAAGCCGGGGGCCTTCACGGCGCAAACATTGAGCGTGCCCCGCAGCTTGTTGACTACCAGGGTTGCCAGCGCCTCGCCTTCCACATCTTCTGAGATCAACAGCAACGGCTTCCCGGCGCGAGCGATTTGCTCGAGCAGCGGCAATATGTCTTTCATGCTGCCGATCTTCTTTTCATGGATCAGGATGTACGGATCTTCCAGCACGCATTCCATGCGCTCGGAATCCGTCACGAAGTAGGGCGAGAGGTAACCGCGATCGAATTGCATTCCGTCCACGGTTGCAAGCTCGGTGGTCATGGTTTTGGATTCTTCGACTGTGATCACACCGTCCTTGCCGACCTTCTTCATCGCGTCCGCAATGATGTTGCCGATGGTGGAGTCGCTGTTGGCGGAAATGCTGCCCACCTGCGCGATCATATCGCCGGAGACGGGCTTGGACAGTTTCTTGACTTCTTGGACGGCCGCTTCAACCGCCTTATCGATGCCGCGTTTGAGCGCCATCGGGTTCGCGCCGGCCGTAACCGCCTTGACGCCTTCGCGGAAGATCGCTTGCGCCAGGATGGTAGCGGTGGTGGTGCCGTCACCGGCCACGTCTGAAGTCTTCGACGCTACTTCGCGCACCATCTGGGCGCCCATGTTTTCGAGCGGATCTTTCAACTCGATCTCTTTGGCCACAGTCACACCGTCTTTGGTGACTGTCGGTCCGCCGTATTTCTTTTCGAGCACGACACAGCGGCCGCGCGGGCCCAGAGTTACTTTCACCGCGTCGGCAAGTTGATTGACGCCCCGTAAGATCGCCTGCCGGGAATGATCGCTATAGAGAATTTGCTTGGCCATGAATGCTCCTTTGTGAGTCGAATGCGAACTATTTCTTGGCCGCTTTGGCAGCCGAATCCAGAATGCCGAGAACGTCGTCCTCGCGCATGATGATGTACTCAGTGCCTTCCACTTTGGTCTCGCTGCCCGAGTACTTCCCAAACAGGATGCGGTCGCCCGCTTTGACATCGAGGGCCACAAGTTTTCCGTCCTCGAGCCGCTTGCCGTGACCGACGGCCATGACCTCACCCTCTTGCGGTTTCTCCTTGGCGGAATCCGGGATGATGATGCCGTGGCGCGTGGTTTCCTGCTCCTCGATCCGCTTCACCACGATGCGATCGTATAGAGGTCGAATATTCATAGTGTCCTATTGCTCCGTTCCGGTTGGTACTTCTTTGTGTTCTCTGCGTGAGTATCGATTGAGTAGCCCCATCAACTTCTCGGCCCCTCTGGGAGCGCGCATGCGGTGAGTTACGATCTCACGGTTTTCCATTCTCTTGCCATAGAGCGCGGCGTTATCGTCAAGGTCCTGCCGCAGCGTGGCGCCTTCCAGAGCGAGACCGGCGAACAGTCCCTGCGACCGCGACCACGAAAGAATTTCGGCGTGCATCTGGGCGTCGGTTTGAGCCGTAGCTGTGCGTCCAACCGGACCTGCGGCCACTGAGCCTTCCGCTCCCAAAGTGAATTTACTGGACAGAAGTTTGTCTTCTCCCCGATCGTTCATCACCAGCATGATCAAGTCGGTCTCTGATCCGCCGATTTGGAAGCCGACACTGCCGCCCTCAATGCGCACCGTGCCTGGCGCGGACCAGCCCGCTCCGCCCTTGTTCCGGCAGGACAGATACCCCTTGCCATATTTGGCGCCAAATACGAAAGCGGCGGTCTTGAGCCCCGGCACAATCACGATGCAGTGTGCGTTTTCGAGCAGCTCTTCCGGGATGCCTCTGTCGGGCGCGTCCATGACTTCTGAAAACACGGCAGCAGCTTCGTTCAGCCGCTTCGCATTGTCATTGTCTTTGGCCAACAACGGCGCAACAGCTAACGGCACCAGAGCTAAAGCAGTCATTAGAATCGGTTTCATTTTCCACCTCTTCAGTCGGCCAGGCCCCACAGGGGCTTTTGGCGACAACCGGTACCGTTGCATGCCTGGCACCAACGCCGGGTTATGTTGAGCCTGCTCGCTCGCGGCTGGTTTTCTGAAGCCATGGAACGTCTCAAGAGTAACGATATACGGTCAGTTGACCAGGGATGGTCAACAATCCTCGGTGACTGCGGCCACAATGACTGGCAGGAGGAATGGGCCCTAGGAGGTTGCTGAAAAAGTCTCTCGCAGGTCGGAGACCTGCGCCACGTGTAGAGCTAAGTCATTGACCTGGAGTTGTGGAGCAGGTCCCCGACCTGCCAATGTGAGCTCTTGAAAGACTTTTTCAGCAACCTCCTAGAGTGCTCCTTAGCTCCCTGAGGAATACAAGAAATGCCTTTAGTAAATCTCGTCGTAGCCTTGATTGTGGTCGGCTTGGGGTTGTGGCTGATCAATCGCTTCATCCCCATGGCCGCCAGCATCAAGACGATTCTGAACGTCGTCGTCGTTGTGGCGGTTGGAATTTGGGTTCTCCGCGCAGTGGGATTGTGGGGACCAATCTCCAGCTTCCGCCTTTAGTTATCGGCCCGCCGGGGACGAGCCATTAGGTTCACTTTCCGGGATGGCCTTTAGCCGATCGAGCTGGCCGAGCAGCTTCACCCGTTCGGCGCTTTCTTTCTCCGTGGACCTGGCGGGAATGGGCGAATTCGAGTCCCGATAATACTCCAGGATATTTTGGCGAAGATCGGCCGGCATTCCAGCGAATTGCTTTTCCGCCAGCTTGCCAACCAGCTTCGCGTAGGCTTCATCGGCTCCCTTGTACTGGCCGGCCTGCGGCGGGAGGCCCAAGTCGAAATTCTCGTTTGGAAGTTCAGGCCCAGCCGCGCCGAAGTTGGCGAGCTCCGCTTTGTAGCGATCCACGGCTGCGTTGAAGCTAGCCATGAACATTTTTTCCACTTCCGGAGTCGGCGGCCGGATCTGCAGCGCGCTCAGCGGACCAGTCGAAGGCAGAATTCGGAAAAAGAACGTCAGAATTCTCGTGCCAAAACCGGGCTGGTGGTACTCTTTTCCCCATTCTTTTTCATAGCTGGACCGCGAGAGATTGTACAGAAACTTCTTGCGGGTGATGCCGGGAATTTCTTTCTTGAGCTGTTCCTGCTTTAGGCTCCAGGCCACTCGCGTCATACCCGGAACGATCGACTTGACCGCGTACCGGTAGGAACCGAGCGCCAGGGTGACATTCCCAAATACGTCCTTCATTTCGATGCCATAGGTATTGAGGAACGCGCGCTCCAGTACATCCCTCGACACTTGAAAACCGATGAAGCTCTTATACCGGTCCGGCGCATATCGCCCCGACGCAATTTGAAGCACATCGAAGCCGAACTCTGTCCGGATGTGCGCCACCGGATTCTCCCCATACGACACCGAACCCCCGTACCTCCGCCGTAGCTCAGGATACAAGATCGGCACGGCGCGATTGGTCCCGATACGGTGCCCCTCGGTGTCGGCGGCATAGTGCTCCAGCGCGCCCAGAGCGAACGCATACTGGTTCAGGTCCTGCGATTGGCGGATCAGTTCCGAAATGAAATCCCCAGTTCGGACGTAATGCGTGAGGTCGCTGAAAAAGCGGCTGCTGAACGGATAATATCCCAGGTCCTGAATGATGCAGCCGCCGTAAGCATAGGCGTGCGCCTGCTCCAGCTCCTCCGGTGTGGCGCCGGGGAATCGTTTGAGCAGCAATTTCTGGAGAGACGGGTCCCAAACGGAGTCAATTATGGCTTCGTGGGTGAGCACCGTGTAGCCGTATGAGACCGGGGCCAAAAGCAAGGCCGCCAGAATCAATCGCAGGCTACAAACGGAGCGCCAAATGGCTGTCACTTTCAGGTTCCTTCTGAGCGCGAGACCATGCGTCCGCCTGCTTCTCGGCCTCTGCCTTGGCGATCCCGTATCGCGCCTCGATCCGCCCTACTAACTGGTCCTTCTTGCCGGCGATCGTCTGCCAGTCATCGTCGGTGAGCTTTCCCCACCGCTCACGCGCAGATCCGGTAAACTGTTTCCACTTGCCTTCAATTTGATCCCAATTCATGGGTTTCTCCTTCGCAACACGGCTGAAGAGGCGGGTTTCGCCGCCCCTTCTACCGAGGGCTACCGGACCTCAACCTTGAAAAGCGTTGTATCTGGGTGTGTGTGACGCCACCCGAAATACTGCTGTTGCTGGGTGCGGTTCGTTCGATTGAACTCGCGATAATCGCGGTGTTGCTCCGTCAGATATTGGCGGTAAGCGCGATCTTCATTGTTGTTCCAGGAGTGGTAGTCTTTGCCGTTTCTGTCGTAGTAGCGCTTTTCGTGATGGTCGTCAGCTCGCGCTGCGACCGGAGCGATCAAAGCTGCGCTCAGTGCGAACGCGGTCAGAATTAAGAATCGGTGCATATTGGAATCCTCTGACTGGTTGAGGGCACGGTACTGGCCGCTGGGCGGTGTAGGCAACCACAGGTTCTAGCAGTGGATTCGGCTATGCGGACTGACTACCTGCGGTCAACTGACGACGGACGGTCGTTAAAGATCCTTGCGGGAAATCCCCAGCTTCCGCATCATCGCGTTCAAGGTTGTGCGCGGAACACCCAAACGAGCAGCGGCTTTGCTGACCACCTCACCAGTCTCCCGAAGAACACGGATGATGTGTTCCCGCTCGACTTGCTCCAGCGTATCGCTCGTGGCGGTTTCCGACGCATCCGCCCGTATTTCGGCCAAAGGAGCGCGCAGGTTGGGGCCATGGGAAAGGATGACCGCCCGTTCGATGAAATTTTCGAGCTCCCGCACGTTCCCCGGCCATGACCAGCTCGACAAGGCCTTCATCGTCTCGGCTGGGATCTTGTCGATCTCCTTATTCATTTTCCCGGCGTACTTCTTAGTGAAGTGCCGGACGAGTATGGGTATGTCTTCGGGATGATCGCGCAGCGGGGGCGTCGTGATGGGAAAAACCTTCAGCCGGTAGTAGAGATCGCTGCGAAAGAGCTTGTCCCCCATCATCTGCGTCAGATTGCGGTTGGTGGCCGCCACCAGCCGGACGTCGATGGGGATGGTCTTAGTACCGCCCAACCGCTCAAACGACTTCTCTTGCAACGCCCGCAGCAACTTGGGTTGCAGGTCCAAGGGGATGTCGCCCACTTCATCCAGGAACAAAGTCCCCCGATGGGCCATCTCAAAACGGCCGATTTTTTGCGACAAAGCGCCGGTAAAAGCCCCTCTTTCGTACCCGAAAAGCTCACTTTCGAGCAACCCGGTCGGAATGGCGGCGCAGTTCAGGGTGACGAAGGGGAGCTTCTTGCGGGGACTCAACCTGTGGATGGCGCGCGCGACCAACTCCTTGCCAGTACCGGTTTCCCCCAGGATCAACACGTTAGCATCCGTGGGAGCGACCACTTCGACCTGCTGCTGCACCCGCCGCAGGGCCGCGCTGGTGCCTACGATCTCCTCGAAATCGTCTCTTATATCGACATCTTCGCGCTCGACGCTCTCGATCCGGTCGCGCTCCCGGAGGTCCTGGACGAATGTGATCCAGCGGAAGGGAGCGAGCTTCAACACCGCGGTAGCAAGCAAAACCGGGACTCGAGTCCCGTCTTTGCGGAACAGCTCTTTCTCATAGGGCGTGCAGGCTCCGAACCGAAGGCCCTCTTCGTGCGCCAATTCATCCAGGGCAGAGAATTCCGGCGGAGTGAGATCAGGCCAGTGTAGCCGGCCAGACGCCAGATCCTCGCGACTATAACCGACCAAGTCAAGAAAGGCGTCATTGGCCTCGGGAATGCGGTCAAACTCGCCTGATACGATGCCGGCAATGGTCGATTCCGCCGGGATCGGCCGGATGCGAGCGCGGCCGCGACGCAACTTCTCGTCTCTCTCATGACGCTCGCTAAAGTCGCGCACCACTCTCGCAAAGCCCTGCAGCCCGCCGTTTTCGTCTTTCAGGGCCATCGTAATGACATTCGCCCAGAACCGGGAGCCATCTTTCTTCAGATGCCAGGCTTCGTTTCCAAAATGGCCTTCGGCGGCACTCCTCTTCAATTCTTCCTGCAGCCTCAAACCGAGAGTCTCGTCAGCGGGATAGAGAAAAGATACGTGCTTGCCAAGGGCGGCCTCTTCGTTATGGCCGTAAATGCGCGCCGCGCCCGAGTACCAGGCCGCTATTTTTCCGTTTACATCCAGCAGGAAGAGCGCATAGTCCTGCACCCAGGACGGAATTTGGTCCTTTTCGCCCTTCCCGGCGTCGCGTAACACCACGACGTGACGCACCGGCAAAACGTTCACTTTGGCGGTGTACTCGACTTCCCGCAGGTTTCCATCCGGAGTTACCAGCTGGAGCGTGCCCTGCTGCTCGCCGTGCTCAAGAAAGGCCCGCCAAAGTTGTGAAATTAGGGGCCTGGAGCCGGGCGCCGCGAAGTCGTCGATCCGGGAGCCGATGATTTTGTCCCGAGGGAGCCCCAGCAATTTGCCGGCGCCGGCGCTGGCATCCCGATAATTTCGGTCGTTGTCCGCGATCAGAATGGGTGCGGACGGGTGATAGACGATGGCCCGGAACAAGAGCTCGAGTTCTTTCGGACCGTTCTCCACCAGCCAGCAGGTGGCGTGCGACTGTAACGCTTCAACGCCCAAGAACTCCTCCTTAGCCCCGACGACTCAGAAGCTCAGTCGTTTGGGAAGCCGATCTGGTTGGACAGAAAGGATCGGCAAACAGGCAGCAAGAGTGAGAATACCGGTGCACCACCATACTATCGCATGCTGGCATTTAGTGGCTGGTCACTTTTGACCATATTTGGTCATCCGACAGCGCTAGCCGGTCCCGGCCATCGACGCTCGTCGGCCCAGGGAGAAGATGTAAGAAGCAGTCCTGGGCGGTCAGCGCAGAACTTAACGGTGCGGCTCAAAATCCGATTTTGTTAAGATACTTTTACACAAGAACCGAATGGACTTAGTCTCAGTGTCGCTATGCCCCAAGGCAAATTGAAGATTTCCAGAACCCCGCTGCCAAAAGCCGAGACAGGCATCGACGGGCTGGATGAAGTCACGGGTGGTGGACTACCGAAAGGACGTACCACCCTGGTGTGTGGTAGCCCAGGTTGCGGCAAGACTTTATTCGCGATGGAATTTCTGGTGCACGGCGCCCTTCAACACGGTGAGCCTGGGGTGTGCCTGGAATTCGAAGAAGCACCAGATAAGCTGACGGCCAATGTCCGATCGCTGGGTCTTGATTTGCGTGACCTTGAGAAGCGCAAGAAGCTGTTGGTGGACCATGTTCGCATTGAGCGAAACGAGATTGAAGAGACAGGAGAATACAACCTCGAGGGCCTGTTCATCCGTCTGGGCCACGCGGTAAACCGGATAAAAGCGAAGCGTGTTGTCCTGGACAGCATCGAGACACTTTTTGCCGGATTAACTGACGCAGCGGTGCTGCGGGCGGAGCTCCGCCGGCTGTTTCGTTGGCTGGACGACCGCAATCTTACAGCCATCGTTACCGGGGAACGCGGAAACAACGGCATGCTAAGCCGTTACGGACTGGAAGAATACATCGCCGATTGCGTGATCCTGCTGGACCATCGGGTCAACGAACAGATTTCAACTCGGCGGCTGCGAATCGTGAAGTACCGTGGCTCAGCGCACGGCACCGATGAATACCCGTACATGATCGATGACGATGGCATCTCGGTGCTGCCCATCACCTCTCTGGCACTGGCTCATAAGGCTTCCGCCGCGCGCGTCTCAACGGGAGTCTCCGGTCTGGACGAGATGTTGGGAGGGAAGGGATTCTTCCGTGGAAGCAGCGTGCTCGTGTCCGGCACGGCGGGAACCGGGAAGTCCAGCATTGCGGCGAGATTCGCGAGCGCCGCCTGCGCCCGAGGTCAAAGCTGCCTGTATTTTGCTTTTGAGGAATCTCCCAGCCAGATCATCCGCAACATGCGCTCCGTTGGCACTAGCCTTCAGCCGTGGATACAAAAGGGCTTGTTGCACTTCCACGCCGTTCGGCCAACCAGCACCGGTCTCGAAGGACACTTAGCAGGTATGCAAAAATTGGTCAAGCGCCTGCGGCCGGACGTGGTGGTAGTCGACCCGATCACGAGCATCGTTTCGGTCTCGGGCATATATGGCGTTAAGTCGATGCTCACCCGTCTGGTCGATTTTCTCAAGGTTCAACAGATCACATCGATGTTCACGAATCTCACATTCGGCAGGAACCGCGAAGAGAGAACTGAGGAGGGCATCTCCTCTCTAATGGATACCTGGATTGTGTTGTGGGACGGCGAACGAAATGGTCGGCGGACACGCGGACTTTATGTTGTGAAATCTCGCGGGATGGCTCATTCACGCGAACTTCGTGAGCTGGTAGTGAGCCGCAAGGGCGTCGAGTTGGGCCACGAAATGACTGGCGATGGGCTGGCCACCTCGGGCGCAGGTTGAGAATGCACCTGGCTGGACACTGCACTCCGACATGAACAAGAAGATACCCCAGAAACGCCGCACAACCAAGCGTGCCCGCAGTAACTTTTGGGAATTGCGGCTGTACATCGCGGGCCAAACGCCCAATTCGATAGCAGCGATTGCCAACTTAAAGAAGATTTGCGAAGACCAGTTGAGGGGCAAATACCGTATTGAAGTTATCGACTTGCTCAAGAAGCCGCAACTGGCAAGAGGCGATCAGATCGTTGCCATTCCGACGCTGGTGCGGAGGCTGCCGCCGCCAGTGAAGAAAATCGTGGGGAACCTCTCCAGGACCGAGCGGGCATTGGTAGGATTGGATATTCAGCCAGCGCGCTGAAGCAAAGTCTGGATAGCAAGTGTCCGACAAGCGAGTGAATTCCAATCGCCGGGCGAAAGACAGATCGCTCGCAAGAGCCCCGAGGGCCCGCCAACGCGCTCCTCGAAAACCTGCACCATCGAGGCAGCCCGATCACCAGGAGAAACTCCGTGCCCAACTGAAGACTGCGGAGGAAACCCTCGCCGCTATACGGTCCGGCGAAGTGGATGCCTTGATGGTTTCTGGCCGGAGCGGAGAACGCGTGGTCACCCTGAAGGGAGGAGAGCCCGCCTATCGCATGCTGGTGGAGGCCATGAGCGAAGGCGCGGCGACTCTTTCGAGCGATGGCACCGTGCTCTACTCCAACCGCAAGTTTGCGGAAATGATTCGCAGACCACTGGGAAAAGTTGCCGGGATGGTGGTTCCATCGCTCATTGAGGAAAAAGAGCGAGATCGATTTGGAGCTCTCCTGGCAACGGTTCAAAGAGGGGTTGCGAAAGGCGAATTCAACCTCCGTTCAAGCGACGGGAGTCTCATTCCGGTCCATTTGTCTCTGAGCAGGTTTCGCGGATACGAGGGCCACGCCGTTGGCATGGTGGTTACCGACCTGAGCGAGCAAAAACGCAAACAGGCCGAAGAAACCAGACAGGCCGAAACCATGCACCGGCTTCTGCTAGAGCGCACGTTTTCGGCTCAAGAGGAGGAAAGGCGCCGGATTGCGCGCGAATTGCATGACGAAGCCGGTCAGTTGCTGACATCTCTTTTGGTGGGCCTGCGTACTCTGGAGGACTCCCGGAACATAGCAGATACCAAGGCCAAGGGACAACGCCTCCGGAAAATCGCGGCACAAGCTATCGACGAGATCGGACGGCTCGCCCGCGGGCTCCACCCAACGGTGCTGGACGATCATGGTTTGGGGGTCGCGCTGAGCCGATACGTTTCGGAGTATGCAAAGACTCACAATATAACCGTGGATCTCAAGCTGAATAAACTCGACTCCCGCGACATTCCGCCTGCAGTCCAGATGGGTTTGTATCGCATTCTTCAGGAGGCCCTGACTAACGTAGCAAGGCATTCTGGAGCCAAGGCCATCAGCATTGTATTCGCGCGTTCGGCTGCAGCTTTAAAGGTGGCAGTTACCGATAACGGACACGGCTTTGATCCCAAATCTCTGGCCATCGCCTCGTCGAACCGCTTGGGGATTCAGGGTATGCGAGAAAGAGCCGCCATGTTGGGTGGAACCGTCAGTTTCACATCCAAGGCCACGGGGACCCGGATTGTGGTGCAAATTCCCCTGCCAGGCCACCAAGAGATCCAGCCGTACTTACCGGGTGCGAAAATCTGAAATGCCCGCGCGAAAATCCAAAATTAGAGTCATGATCGCGGATGATCACGCCATTCTGCGCTCGGGGCTGAGGCTGCTGGTCAATGCCCAGGCCGATATGGAAGTTGTCTCGGAAGCTCCCGATGGAGAGCAGGCAGTTCAAGCGGCACGCGAAACAAAACCGGATGTGGCATTGATGGACCTTACTATGCCTCGGACTGGCGGGATGGTGACGCTTCAGGAGATCGTGCGAAACTGCAGGGACACCCGAGTGCTGGTCCTCACAATGCACGACGACCCTGCCTATTTACGATCGGTGCTGGCCGCGGGCGCCTCAGGCTACGTCTTGAAAAGGAGCGTGGATGCGGAACTGCTTGCAGCCATACGAGCGGTGCATAGAGGAGGAACGTTCGTGGACCCGAGTCTGGCCAACGTTCTTGTCCAGGACCTGGTTGCGAAAAAAGGCGCAAAATCTCGCCGCACACGGCCGGTGAACATTCTGAGCGGCCGTGAGCTACAGGTGCTCAAACTTGTGGCCCGGGGTTACAGCAGTCAGCAAATCGCTAAGCAGATTCTCGTGGGCGTGAAAACCGTCGAGACGTATCGTTCCCGTCTGGCTGAAAAGCTCGGACTTCGGACGCGCAGTGAGGTGGTTCGTTTTGCTGTACAAATGGGACTATTGACTCCAGAAATGCTGGAGGCTGAGGAAGGCCCTGTCAGGCATTTCCCTGACAAGAACCTCGATTTTTAGCAGCATCCCCTATAGCCTCCAAGCGTCCGTAGCGGCACACTTAATGTAGGCGTGTCACCTGAGAGTAACAAAGCGAAGAGCGCTCGCGTACGCAGTGGCGCTCGACCAGGGAAACCACGTGGCACAAAGCAGAATCGCCCTATGGCTCCGCAACTCAAGCCACTTTTCGATCCCAGGCTCTTTCTGGCAAAGGTTGGTAAAGGCAGGACAATTTCTGAATACCGCAAAAACCAAGTGATTTTCTCGCAAGGTGACCACGGGGACGCGGTTTTCTATATCCACAAAGGCAAGGTCAAGCTCACCGTGGTTTCCAGCGCCGGCAAAGAAGCTGTCATCGCGCTTCTGGGCGCGGGCGACTTTCTTGGAGAGGGGTGCTTGGCGGGTCGTCCTTTGCGCTTGTCGACAGCCACCGCAATATCGGACTGCTCGATCGCACGGCTTGAGAAACTGGCCACAATTCGCGTTCTCCGCACCGAGCCGGCCTTTTCCGAGATGTTCCTGGCCTACGTGCTCTCCCGGAACATGCGCATTGAGGAGGACCTGGTCGATCAGCTATTCAACTCTAGTGAGAAGAGGCTGGCGCGAGTGCTTCTTCTTCTAGCCAACTTCGGAAAAGAAGGCAAACCGGAGCCGGTAATTGCGAAGATCAGCCAGGAAACGCTGGCGGAGATGATTGGGACAACTCGCTCAAGGGTCAGTTTCTTCATGAACAAGTTCCGCCAGATGGGTTTTATCGAGTACAACGGCGAGCTTCACATTCATAGCTCACTGTTGAATATCGTCCTGCACGATTGACGCCCCACAACACTTGATTCAACCGAGCGGCTATGTTGTCAGTCGTAACTGAAGCAGGCCGAACTCACTTTCCTCAAAAGGCGGAGTCCCCCGCCACCCGACGAAATGGACTCGGCCTGCTTACTCCTCCGACTTAACACGAGGTCGATCATTGCCGAGGCTACAATCGTCCCCCGTACTTCAAGACTCTAAGGCATAATTTGTCGGTAGGCTGTTCAAGTTTGCTCACTTTCCTATCGGCGCGCGGATCACTCTGATATTTTGACCGCAGTTCGTCATCTGACTGCGCGCCGTCACTGCTCTGGACGCGAATCTTGTTTCTTAAAAAGCAAGGCCGTGGACAATGGCTCGCCTAGCTGCAGCAACTTTTTCCGGGGCAACCTAGGTCTCGGTCGAGTGGGTAAAGGATTGCTTCTCACCCGTGTTGAGGAGTAAGAACATGCCTCTAATGAATCTCGTCGTGGTGTTGATCATCGTCGGGCTTGCGCTGTGGATGATCAACAGTTTCATCCCCATGGCATCCGGCATTAAGACGATTGTGAACGTCGTTGTCGTGGTGGCGGTAGGTATTTGGGTATTGCGGGCAGTTGGATTGTGGGGACAAATGATCAGCTTCCGGCTTTGACGAGGATGCTGGACCAGGGGGTCCGGCGCGGACGAGGGCGTCCGCCCCACCACGAGTTTTGTAACGAACTCCTGACACAAGATTGCAATGAGAGGAAACTGGAATCGAGGACTATGACGAAAATCAGTGTGGACAAACTCCTGGGGCTGCTGTCCAGGATCGCGCACGCAGTTGAAGTAATAGCAAAGAAGTTATCGCCAAACTTCAGGCCAGCGTACAAACCGGAGCCTCCCGCAAAAACCGGCCGCTAGGACCGCTTTTTCGTGAACCGGTTCCGGAAGCTCACAGTTCGCTGTTGAGAGCGGGCTCCGATCATGAAATCGAGATCCACGACATGCATCAGAAAGAGGTCGCGAGCCGTGCGAAGCAGCATGGAGTCCGAAGCCTTCCCGCTGTCGTGATCGATGGAAAACTTGCGGGATGCTGCGCTGAACGAGGCCCAGACGAGCACGTCTTGCGAGAAGCTCTTCGGAGTCCTTGACGCCTCAACTGCTGCGGGACCAGAACGCCTCAGCCGGGCGAGGCAATGCCAAACCGAGATACGCCCGGTTGACGCGAAACCCGTCTGGCGCAAAGGACGCGACCCCGAT
>Ga0210401_10001923_pt1 | contig 23517 bp, 19 predicted proteins | sample IncBWH32MmetaG_FD_150866 | JGI IMG/M metagenome (GOLD analysis project Ga0210401, IMG submission 150866) | Forest soil microbial communities from Barre Woods Harvard Forest LTER site, Petersham, Massachusetts, United States - Inc-BW-H-32-M | ecosystem: Environmental > Terrestrial > Soil >... | reverse complement strand
CGTGATTCGCAGGCAGGGAGAGCGCGGGCTCTCTACCGCGGTGATTCGCGGTTGGCAAATTGCACAGGGACGTATTCTTGGCGTCATGGATGCCGACCTCCAGCATCCTCCCGAGGTCGTTGCCAACCTGTGCAAGGAGATGCTTCGCGGCGCGGATCTCGGAATCGCCAGCCGCCACGTCGAAGGGGGTGGGGTCAGCGATTGGAGTCTTGCTCGTCGCATCATTTCCCGCGGCGCCCAGATGATCGGCTTCATGCTGCTCCCCGAGGTGATCGGCCGCATCAGCGATCCCATGAGCGGCTTCTTCATGATTCGCCGGTCTGCCATTCAGGATCGTATGCTTAGCCCGCTTGGCTACAAGATCTTGGTCGAAGTGCTGGGGCGCGGCACGGTCGGCTGGATCAGCGAAGTTCCCTACACCTTCCGCGAGCGCGTGGAAGGCTCGAGCAAATTGACCAATCGCATTTACTTCGAATACTTCCAGCACCTGCTGCGGCTGCGCCTCTACTTGTTACATGTCTCCAGTTTTTTCCGCTTCTGCGTTGTGGGAGCCACTGGAGTGGTGATCGACATGTCTTTCCTTTTTCTGCTGAGCGACCCCAAAATGCTCGGCTGGGGATTGACGCGTAGCAAGATCCTCGCCGCCGAGGCTGCGCTGCTCAACAACTTCATTTGGAATGACCACTGGACCTTCGCCCACGTCGCCAAACATCAGACTAGCTTCGGCCAGCGCGTAAAGCGCTTTCTGAAATTCAATGCCATCTGTTCGCTCGGGATCTTTTTCAACGTGGTCATCATCAACATTGAATTCAATTTATTCCACATGAACCGCTACCTGGCGAATTTGATCGCCATCGGCCTGGTCACCCTGTGGAACTACAAGACCAACAAGGAATTCAGCTGGCGCGTAACGGCCAAGGCCTGACCCGATCCGCCAGGGGAATAGAGTCTGTGTGAGAACTCCGGTTTTTGTCAGAGCACGGCTTCAGCCGTGCCACGTGTGATCGTTCTCATCCCGCTGCAATCCACACGCCGCTGCGTCTGCCAGGCTCGTAATTTCTCGTCGCTTTCCGACGATGTACTCAAGCCGTTTTTCTCGGGCACCTTCCAGCAAAACACTTAACTCAGCCTCGATACACTCGGACAGTTTTATTCGTTTGTTCTGATTGTGAGAGATACGAGGAGCTTTCGTCGCCACGGGGCTCCAAAAAAACAAAAAAGCCTGTATCGACAGGCTCAGACGGTGCATCAACCTATTTGTGCGATGGCTGTCATCGGATTAGTAGCGGTTGGTTTACTCGGTTGCGGGTTCATGCTCTACGTCCTGGTTCAATGGATGCAGGAAACGGCGCGCAAGGGCTGAGAAAGGGTGAACGCACGCACGTCATTACGGCCTTTACGGGTCTTGTTACTAGTAACCAATCTATGATGCCGCCATTCGATATTTTCAAGAGACAGCCTGGCGGTGGTGTGCGTTGGCTAGAAGTGGTCGGAGACCTTGAAGCCGCCAAGCTTCGGGTCAAAGAACTAGTGGAATGTGTTCCCGGCGAATATTTTATTTTCAGCCTAGCATCAGGACGCAGGCTCGACGTTGAACGCGATGAAGTAGGCGAAAGCACCGACGCGAGGGAGTAACGGCTCGGGAATCACACCGAAATTTGATGCAGTCTTCTTTGGTCCACGCTCAATCCAACCGTTTGCAAAGACCTACCATCATGGACACTGCGTTCCGCACCAACTGGCTCATCAACTGAGAATCGGCAAGATTTTCCTTCGTAAGGGTTTCGTCCGAGGACGATATGCTTGCAAGCAAAAACGCATTGGTAGAGAAAAACTCCGAAGTCTCGCACTAAGGACAGCGGGCGCCACTCGACTGCGGCGTGGCGATCAAGACTCCAGACTCTTCGTTCAGTTCGGAATTCCGGTCAATAGGAAATCTCCCGCATGCTGATCAAATGGTAGCCGCCGTTGGACTGGGGTCCGAGTATGCTGTTCCTGTCGAAATGGAATTTTCCATTTCCGCTATAGTTGATGGTCTTCCCGATGACCCGGCCGTAGAAGTCACCGTTACCGGAAACGGAGAGAGTGGCTAGGGGAGCATCAACAACGGCATAACTCGCTCCGTTGCCCGAGAGACTCACCGTGCCGGTGCCGCCATAATTGATTTGAAAATCGTTCGGTATATTTGAGGCGCTCTGAACGCCTTGGCCGGAGATCGACACGGGACTCGAGCTGGTTGAGGGGAAGTTCAACACCACCGCTCCCGGTGGACTTACGGTCACGGAAGACTGTCCCGAAAGAGAAAGGCTATAGATGTTGTATACGCCTGGCGCCAAGGTGAGCGTGTTCTGGCCGCTCAGAGAAATCCTACCGTACGTTCCGGGCACCGCGCATGTACCGCTAGCGGGTGGCGTACACGCCGCACTCGGAACGGGACTATTGGCAGTTGGAAGAGGGATGGGGTCTGACGGCGGAGGAAATACAAAGGGTCCTGCCTGGGTAGGAATGTTGCCCGGGAAAGCCCCTGGGTTGTAGGTGCCTGCGCTTCCGCTTGTGCTGTAATCGCCCTGTACGCCGCTGCAGGGATTAGGCAATGCAGGCGGCGTCGCCAGTAAACTGGGCACAGCGACGGCACCGCCAATCTGCGCATGCCCAGTAAGGCTGACGCCACCATTGGCGCCCACATCCCCCAAGCTGTCAGATTGAGTGGTCGCGTATGTTCCGCCGTTCGCGGAATTGTAGCTGTCAGTGGCGGGGTTGCTATTGCCCCCGCCGCTAAACGTTATAGCCGGGCAGGCGGTACCGGTGGCGAACAGGCCGTAGGGGAAGGGCTGAGCTGGAGAAAGGGCCACCTCGGCCTGAACCATTCTTCGGGTGCTACCGGAGGCATTCGCCGCCAAGCTGGTGATCATGTAGACGGGATTGGCGGATTGCGCCATGGTCTGGCAGGTCGCAGCGCCGCTTAGAAGCAATTCTGTGGAACCATTCCAGCACACCTGGGTGGTCGTGGCACCGTTCACGGGATAGAGCTGCACGGAATTGCTCTGCTTCAAAGTGACGCGAACCCATTTGTAACTCAAAGCGGCGCTGGTACCGGCCCAGGGGTAGTTGCTGGTCACGGGCGCGGCAAGGGTGCCTGCTACCAGGTATGCAGAGCTTGGCGCTGCGGTACAGCGAACGTCTGGCGCGGGTTGTTGCCCTTGCACCACTGCGAAATCGTGGCACATTTCGTCGTCCATGTAGGTGTTCCCCGCAACCCAGGGTTTGACCGTACCGGGCGCAGCTCCTTCGTTTAGCACGTAGAGCACACTGCCCGCCAAAGGAGGAAGGGTGGTCGGGAGCTTTGCAGCGGCATTGAGGGCGACCATGCGGTCGCGAACCTCTTCCATACCTGCTTTGGCGGCGAATGCGGATACCCGCTCCGAACGATAGTTGGTGTTCACCGAGCTTTCCGTATTGGTCATGAACATGAGCGAAGCGGCAATCGCGGAGAGCAAGAGCAGTGTAAACAGGGCAAATAGCAGGGCGACGCCGGATTCTGGATTGCACTTGCTGTGTTTAGCTTTTGTCTGCACCTGGGTTCCTCCCCCTAAAGCGTTACGAACTTCACGTTACGAATTTCGCTTGTTAACGTTGACGACCTTAGGCTCCGTGGACTTTGTAATTGTGAGATATAGTCCGTTGGAATCCTGAGTCGGCGAGCGCACCTTCAGAGTGATTCCGATGGCCGGTTTTAGCCCTAATTAGCAGTTGTTCAGCCGGAATCCCGACTAGTAGGAGATCTCGCGCATGCTGATCACCTGGTAGCCACCGTTGGACTGGGGGCCCAGCGCGCTATTCTTGTCGAAATGGAATTTTCCATTTCCGCCATAGTCAATCGTCCTCGCGACGATGCGGCCGAAGAAGTCTCCGTTACCTGCGACGGCCATCGCGGCATTCGGAGCGTCTACGACGGCATACTCCGAACCCTTGCCCGCGATACTCATCGTGCCGGTGCCGCCGTAGTTGATTTGAAAGTTGTTCGCTATCAGCGTGGGATTCGCGATGCCTTGGCCGGCGATACTCAGGGGATTCGCGCTGGCTGATGGAAAATTCAATACCACCACCCCCGGGGGACTTACGGTCACAGTTCCCGATCCCCCTCCGATGGAAAGGCTATAGATGTTGTAAACGCCTGGAGCCAAAGTGAGCGTGCCATTGGTAGAAATGTTGCCGTAGGTCCCAGGCACCAAGGTGCTGCCACCGGCATAGGCAGTATTCGGTGGAGCAGGGATGGGGTCCGGCGGAGTAGGAAATATATAGGGTCCTGCCTGCGTGGGAATGTTGCCCGGGAAAGCCCCTGGGTTGTAGGTGCCTGCGTTTGCGCCGCTCGTGCTGTAATCGCCCTGCGCGCCGCTGCAAGGATTCGGTGCCGCAGGCGGCGTCGCCAGTAAACTGGGAACGGCGACCGCGCCGCCAATCTCCGAGTGCCCAGACAGGAGAACGCCGCCATTGGCGCCGACATCTCCGAGGGTATTGGACTGAGTGGTGGCGTATGTTCCATTGTTCGCGGTACTAAAGCTGTCGGTGGCGGGGTCGCTGTTACCACCGCCGTGAAAGTTCAACGCGGGGCAGGCGGTTCCGGTGGCGAACAGGCCGTAGGGGAAGGGCTGAGCTGGAGAAAGGGCCACCTCGGCCTGAACCATTCTTCGCGTGCTACCGGAGGCATTCGCCGCCAAACTCGTTATCATGTAGACGGGATTGGTGGACGGCGACATGGTTTGGCAGGTCGCAGCGCCGCTTAGAAGCAATTCTGTGGAACCATTCCAGCACACCTGGGTTGCGTTGACGCCGTTAACGGGATAGAGCTGCACCGAGTTGCTCTGCTTCAAGGTCACGCGAACCCATTTGTAGCTCAAGGCGGCGCTAGTGCCGGCCCAAGGGTAGTTGCTGGTCACGGGCGCGGCAAGGGTGCCTGCTACCAGGTATGCGGAGCTTGGCGCTGAGGTACAGCGAACGTCTGGCGCGGGTTGTTGCCCTTGCACCACTGCGAAATCGTGGCACATTTCGTCGTCCATGTAGGCGTTCCCCGCAACCCAGGGTCTGACCGTACCCGGCGCAGCTCCTTCGTTTAACACGTAGAGCACACTGCCCGCCAAGGGAGGAAGGGTGGTCGGGAGCTTTGCAGCGGTATTGAGGGCGGGCATGCGGTCGCGAACCTCTTCCATACCTGCTTTGGCGGCGAATGCGGATAGACGCTCCGAACGATAGTTGGAGTTCACCGAGCTTTCCGTATTGGTCATGAACATGAGCGAAGCGGCAATCGCGGAGAGCAAGAGCAGGGTAAACAGGGCAAATAGCAGGGCGACGCCGCGTTCCGGATGGCTCTTTCGGTGTTTAGTTTTTATCAGCATATAATTCCTCTGCGTAAAGCGTTTTCGATTCCGCTAGTAAAGGTTCGCGACCTTCGCTGCCGTGGACATGGTAATGGTGGGATACGTTCCACTGGGATCGAGAACCGGCGAGCGCACACTGAGAGTGATCTCGATGGCCGCCAGATTGTTGGTGGGCGCGCCATTGAGCGCAACGTTGTTTCCGGCGTTGTCGTAACCCTGGAAGATAATTGTATTGTTAACGTTATTGACTTCGGTGTAGTAGAACGGCAGGGTTCCGCCTTGCCACTGTGCTTTTGGAATTGTTCCGCGCTGGATTATGCAAGGGCAGGGGCCATTGAGCGGGTTCAACTGAATGAATACCTCGCTGACCGTACCGCTTCCGTCGACATCCGCCTCGAACTGCAAGGAACTCGGGGTCACGTTCACAAAGCCCTGAGAAACGCCGGGGTCAAGTAACCCGAGAGGTTTAGTCGCCGGGTCGAACATCTTCAAGCTGGGGTAACCCGACTGATGAATGTCGCTCACAATCTGGTCCAAGAATTCGCGCGATTCCTGCGTGAGGTCGACTTTCGCTGCTTCTACGGTGTTTCTCTGCTGCAACTTCGTCAGGCCCTGTACCACGACGCCGACCACGACCGTCAGGATGGCCACACTGATCATCAACTCGATCAAAGTGAATCCGTTCGCCAAAACTTTCTTTTTGTTAGGGCTCATAGGCTTCATTCCCGATTTCCTCTCAGCTTCCGCCAACGGTGCGCAAGGTTACGGGTATAGCGAAGTACAAGCCGCCGTTACCAGTGGTTGTCAGTTGCCGCGCCGAAGCGGTGATCAAGCGCGTGCTGTTTGCGGAGACGGTCATCACGTTCCAGCGAACGTCATACGTCGTCTGCCCACCGTTCTGATTGCAGTCTACATACCGCATACCAAAACCCGCGGGTACAGCGCCAATGGGCTGATTGAAGTCGATACCGCCGTAGTAGGGGCTGCCCGCGGTAGTGGCCAAAGGCGCCCCTTGCCCGGCAGGGGCAGCGGCGCCCTGGGTGGACGGAATAACCCAGGCGTTGCCGGCACAATCGGTAAGGGTAACCGCTACCGTGGAATTGGTGCTCTGCGCAGAGAGCTCTTCGATGACCTTCTGAGCAAGAAGGGTAGCGGAGGTGTCCTTGGAATTTCGATTGTCGGTCGCGATGCTGGCGACAAACAGGGTGGTCAGAGCCCCGAGCCCGACGGACAGCACCAACATGGCAATCATCAACTCGATGAGGCTGATCCCGCGTTCGGAGTGCTTCTTGAAAACGGCCATACGCTTAGCTCTGTGGTTCATGACGTCCTTCCGGTTATCGGTATCTGGCGATCAGAATTTGGCCCAAGTGCCGTTGGCTCCGCCCATAAAAAGCCATCTTTGAATTCGGCCGGCGGGGGTCACGGTGACGGCGCCCCAATTTTGTGAAACGCTGTCCTGGAAAAAAGCCCAATAAGCTTGAGGTCCTCCGAGGGTGTCACAAACCCCGGCGAGGGGCTTACAGGGAAGACCACGAGGACTAAAGGTGACGGCAGTCGCTGCAACGCTTTCGTCCTGAGGCACCACGGGCGAAGCTGCCGGCAACAATAGAGCTTTGAGAGCTGCAGTACTGGGCGCTGCTCCCTGGGCTTTCAAGACGACTTCCGGAGAGATCACCACCAGGGGATCCCCAAGGTTGTAAGCCTGCCCCGCGTTACCGGAGGTTCCGTCCGCGTTTTGCGGGAAAATGTCCACAAATCCTTGCTGAGGATTGTTGCCTGCTGCGGCGAGCACATACGTCGAATAATAGCGGTCATCATTAACCGACTTGATTCGCGCGGTCTGCAAAAGACTAGCGAAATCGGTAACCCCGCCCTTCAATCGAGCTGCGTGCAGGGTGGCCATGAAGTTGGGAATGGCGATGCCCGCAACGACCATGATAATGGCCATCGTAATCATCAACTCGAGGACGCTAAAACCCCGGGTTCTTTTCGCCGTCGAATTCCTGCTGTTCGCAATCACGATGCCCTCTTCAAGTGCAACCGCGAGACGTTTGACCTGCCCGCGCTTTGGGGCGCGTTACCAATCGGGGTCCCTAGGTGCATGTCCCACTCCAAACCGGCGTTCTGGTATGTAGCTGATAACAAGTTAGTTAGGCTGTACGATGCCAAGAGATTTCCACTCCTGAAAACCAGAAGAGTCAAAAGGTTACAGAGTGCGTAGCTCGCACCTGTCTCGAATGGGGGCCGCATTGTTGGCGTCCTGTGTACGGAATCGTAGATAGTAATCAGTTTGATGAATAGCCTTGCAATTTCCATGACGGAGGACGATGAGGAGTAAGGTCGGGCAATACGCAGCGTTAGACAGGTCAGAAATAAGCAGGTGCGCCAACGGGACTATATGGTTGGCAGGGATTCCATAGAGCGGTAACGCTCGAAGCCGACTTCCGAAAGACGCCACACCGCATCGATCTAGCAGAGAAAGCAATTAAGCAGAGATTGTTCGATGGTCCTGCCCTGCGAATTGACAAGGCAGGGTTGCGGGCTATGCATAGTCCATTAGATGACTTGGAGGTTCTCAAAGCTGAGATTACGGCACAAGAGTCTTGGTCAATCCTGAAAGACGCGTAGTGAAGCCGTCTTCAGGAATCAGGCTGCGCCTAGCAGGCTTTGAACGTGTTTTACCACCCGGCCCATACCGTCAGGCTTAGAAAGCACCACATCCACACCGAATGCCGATACCCGCGATTTGACCATCACGTCCTCATACATAGTAAGCAGTATGATCGGAACGTTTGGCATCATGCGTTTCAATATAGAGGCCGCCTCCGCGCCGTTCATGCGCGGCATAGCCAAGTCTAAGATAATCAAATCGGGCTTTACTTCCTTTGCTTTTTCGACTTCTACGCCGTCTATAGCTTCGCCGCAAGCAAAACCCGCGTGGCTCTCTAAAAATCCACGAATGATTGTGCGCACGGTGGCACTGTCATCGGCGATTAAAATGCACTTCGGCATCGAACTGTCCCTCCGGGCACATCTCACCAGCCAACCAAAAAGTTTAGGGCTTTGTCTATTCAAAACAATACATGGATTCCTGTAGCGGGCTTCTTGCCGCGAAGTTCGGCCCTTTCGCACGCCTGGTCCACTGTGTACGGCATCGTAGAGAGTAATCAATTTGATGAATAGCCTTGCAATTTCCATGACGACTTCCGAAAGATGCCCACTGCATCGCTCTGGTAGAAAGCAATTCAGCAAGACCGAATCGAATGCCAGGCTCCGTGCATGGTGAAAGGCTACATGTGGCGCGGAACACCAGAAGTCCCGCTAATGATTTATATAAAAGTTACTTATTTAGGCTTGCTTTTGACTTTGGTTTGAGCTATTTTCCCGCCGGTAATCGGGCCTTTACGTTCCCGTTCCCGCAGATTGCCAAGTTGGTGTGAGTCCCCGCCCTCCAAAAAGCTTCTCTGCGCAAATGTGGACGTGTGGGTGTGTCTAAAATTCGCAACCAACAGAAGTGGCCGTCCCACCTTTGTCCCAGCACGTGGTGCGACTACGGAACTGGAGTTGGCCTCGATTCCAATCCGGTGTCGAAACGCACATCAGCAGATCACAAGGAGAAACCAATGCTCAGAAAAGCGTCACCGCTCCCTGGGGTGTTCTCTGTTTTGCAGTTTTTTCTTGCCGTAGCTCTGGCTAGCGGTTTTGCAGCCGGTAATCTCAATGCGCAAAGCTTCAAGTACGACACCAACCCGCCGAGTCAATTTGCCTTTGCGGCAGTTAAGCCAGCGCAGTTCCCGACTCCCTCCGAGTGCGTAGCAATCTTCGGACTCGCCTGTTACACGCCTGCTCTGATTCGCACCGCGTACAACGTGCCCTCTGCCTTCGACGGGACGGGACAGACGATCGTGATCATCGACGCCTATGGCAGCCCCACCGTCCGCAGTGACCTGCACACATTCGATCTGGAATTTGGCCTGCCCGACCCAGAGCTGAATATCATTTATCCGGGCGGCGCGCCGGTATTCAACCCGCTTCAACACCACAATGAAACGTCATGGGCAAGCGAAACCAGCCTTGACGTCCAGTGGGCTCATGCCATCGCTCCTGGCGCGACAATCGACTTGGTCATCGCTGCCAATAACGGCGGCGACGTCCTCAATAACGCCGTTAAGTACGCCATCGACCATCACCTTGGGAACGTTATCTCGATGAGCTTCGGTGCACCGGAGGCTGCGATCAGAGGTAATGGCAACAACAGCCAGCTGATGCAGGCTCATGAGAATTTCCTTGCCGCGCAGGCCGCCTCGATCTCCGTCTTCGCGTCGGCAGGCGACAATGGCGCCAGCAACGGATCTTCGTTTACGAATGCACTGTATCCCGCCTCCGATCCACTGGTCACATCCGTGGGCGGTACCAACCTGTTTATCAATGATTCCGGGAACTATCTGAGCGAAGACGTGTGGAACGACTCCGACCCTACGCTCTGTCCGTTTGGCTGTCTCAATGGAATTTTCGGCGCTACCGGCGGCTCGCCTAGTTTGGTTTTCTCAGCTCCTCCTTTTCAGGAGGCCGTTTCCGGCAACCCCAAACGGTCCACCTCTGACGTCAGTTACAACGCGAGTGTCTATACCGGCATTCTGGTGTTCCTTGGCTTTCTGCCACCGGCCCAACAGGGCTTCTACTTTTTCGGCGGCACCAGCGAAGGCGCCCCGCAATGGGCAGCTATTACTGCGTTGGCCGATCAGGCCTCTGGACACGCGCTCGGCTATCTCAACCCCGCGCTGTACACGATCAGCTCGGCCAACTTCCACGACATCACGGTCGGGCAGAATGGCTTCAACGGGCCCGGTTTTCCGGCGAAACCTGGATACGACTACCCCACCGGCCTCGGCACCCCGGATGTTGCCAACCTGATTTTCGCGCTGACGGGTAAGTAGGCAAGACTGCGGCATCGCCAGTCAACGGCTAGGGCGTTCCGTGCGGGCGCCCTGGCCCCGTTGATCTTTGAACTTCTGCGGAGTTTGCGGGTTTCCTATTTCTCCGGGCATGGCCAGAAGGTGGAGAAGGAAATCGCAGCTGAAAAATGGATTACAGCGCAGGCTCCCGCATCCGGGTCCGCCTTTACAGCGGCAAAGCTGTCGAGGCTGAGAAAACGGCGATAGTAAACCAGTCTACTGGACGCAAGATTCGAATTTCGTTCGGAAAAAAGAGCGTGGCAATCAACCCCGAGCAAATTATCGAGGTTCCGGATTAGACCCAGGACTTCTTAAGAGCGGTTTGTTCTTCAGTCGGCGCAATTCATCGTCTAAGATGATGTCAATTTCTTCGGCGATTTTGCTCAATTTATTCGTGTCTTCGACAACTTCAGCGTGCTCGCACAACTCCTTGAAACGCTCTCTGCTTTTTCTCAGCATAAAGTCGCTTTTAGATTGGATGATTTGGACGCCATAAAGGTCAGCGGGTTACTACAGCTAACCTCTGTGATGATTTGCTGATTACCGGGCGAATCTATGAAGCTATCGCCGCAATCGAACAGAGGCGTCGCCGAGGTCCGGTTGAAAGTAACAGCGATGAGGACTGCGCTCTGAACAACGCGGAGATCGGAATCAAGGCACTGATTACGGAGAGGACCGATAGATTTGTTTGTAACGCTGCTCCCAGTCACTGGACCATCAGGTTATAAACCCGTCGGCGCTGCCACCGTGCCCAACTCTTGTGCTTTTGCAGTGTGCACGTCCACCGGCGCAATTGATGTGAATTCCCAGCACGCCCGTTAGGATTCAATACAACAAAGATGCTTTGAAAACGGCAATCAGTCTGTGCCGTTTCATTTGCTGCGCGTACGATTCGGGTCCTTCGAACGCCTCAAGCTTCTTGAGCTTGCGCCGGAACGACGGACGAAATAGCCGTAATACAAAAATTCTCATTTGCCTCTTTTCAAATCCACAACGTTCGCGCCATCGACCGACTTCGCAATATCAACGTCAATCAATTTAATCTCGAGGGCCAATCTAGTATTCCGAGGACTCTTTCAGCGTCAGCATCGTCTGATTTTGTTTTCTAGCTATGGTTAACCTATTTCGGAGGACAGTCATATGTATCGAGGTTGTTCTCCAAGTTTTTAAAGGGACGGGGATTGCTCCGCCCGCAACTCAGAGACGCTTAGCGGCCCTCTGACGTTGCTACACCTATTCTTTAGCCAAGTTTTTCCTGGAGAGCCTGGAGCAGGGCTTCTTGTTTTTCGGGGCTTAGTTTTTTGCCTTGTTCGGTCAGGTAGAAGACGTCGATGGCCTTTTGGCCTTCGGTGTCGATCAGGGCGACTTCGATGTTGCACCACAGGCGTGCCAGGGTTGACCCGATGTCGTACAGCAGGCCGGGGCGGTCCTGGGCGACGATCTCAAGGAGCGTGCTGTGTTCTGACGTCGCGTCGTCGAAGGCGAATTTGGTTTCTACCGTCACCTTCGGCGGGCGTTCCCGGCTAGCCCTGTCGCGGCTTTGCAGCAGCGGTTGCAGTGGAGCCTTTCCGTTGACGACGTCAGCGAGGCTGCGCCGGAATCTTTCGATCTCCGTGGGATTGAGCTCGAGCGTGCGGTGAAGGTCCGCAAAGTGGAAGGTATCGAGCACGACATCTGCTGCGTTCGCGAAGGCGTCCGCCTTGATGATGTTCATACCCCAACCGGCGAGCACCCCCGCGATGGTGGCGAAGAGTGCCGGGCGATCGGCGGTCAACAGCGTTAACGAGAAAGCATGGCCCGTGGAATGCAGCTCGGTCTGCACCGGCTGGGTCGGCAATTTTTGATACATCGCCAATTGCGCCGCAATTTCGGGAGCGGAATGAACCGCCAGGTAGCGGCGCGGGAAGCCTTCGAGGAAGCGTTCGATCTGCTCGGTGGTAAAGCCGGGGATTTGCGCGCGCACGTGTTCCAGCACCGAAACCTCGTCGTGAGCATGCAAACGATCGCGGTCCAGCGTGCGGCTGAAATAGTTGGAAGTGGCAACGAAAAGCTGCCACAGCATGTCGGCCTTCCAGGGTGTCAGCGCTTCGGGATTGACAGCGTGAATGTCGGCATAAGTGAGCAGGCACAAGCGCTGCAAGCGTTCCTGGTTGACCACGGAGGCGGCAAAAGAGGAGATGGTGGAGGGATCGAAAATGTCGCGGCGTTGGACGGTCGCGGACATGTCGAGGTGATGCTCGATCAGAAAGTGGACTTCGGAGGTTTCTTCCTCGGAGAGTTGCAGGCGGGCCGCCGCGGTGGCGAGGGCTTCGAGACTCCCTGCCACGTGATTTTCCACGGGCATGCCTTTACCGACGTCGTGGAGGAGAAGCGAAAAAATGAGCAAATCGCGACGCTCTACGGTCCTCCACAAAGGCTCGAAGTGCGCGCCTTGCTCGTCCGGGGGATCGGCCAATTCTTGAAGATGCTCGATGGTGCGCAGTGAGTGTTCGTCCACGGTGTAGCGGTGATAGAAATCGCGGACGACCAGCGAGTCGATGCGACTGAATTCCGGCAGGATTTGGGTAAGCAGCCCGAGGCGTTGCATCGGACGCAGCGCGAGACCCGGAAAGTCGGCGCCCAGGATTTCGCGCAGGGTCGCCCAGCTAACTTCGGCATTGCGAACGGGGAGTTCCGGATGCCGCATGATGTAGCCGATGCAGCGTTCGGCCTGGCGGCTTAAGGGCACACCGCTGCGTGCCGCTTCGGTGAACATAGAAAAAATCTCGGCGCGGTCCGACAAGGCAGCCTGATTGAGGACTTCAAACAGGCCATCGCGCACGCCGAAGGGCTTGCCGTTGCTTGGTTCCACTTTGGGGCCGCGGGCGACACTGAACAATCGCTGCCGGAGCGTTTGTGGAACAGTCGCTTTCTGCTCGAGATAGCGGAGCAGCAGGCGATTGAGGGTGCGCGCGTGGCGGAAATAGAGACGCATCCACTCGGCGGCGTTGCGCGCTGTTTTGTCGGCGACACCGAGGGAGCGTTCGGCAGCCGCGGCCTGTAGCTCGTAGGTCAGCGTATTGTCGTTTCGGCCGTTGTTGTAGTGCAGGAAGCAGCGTATGGCGCTGAGGAAATCGACCGCAATGGAGGCCAGCTCCTCTTCAGCGGCACTGTTGTTGAGCGATTCCTTCTTCTCGCCGGCGATCTGACGCAACCACATGGCGGCCTGATAGTCACGCAGCCCGCCAGGCGCTTCTTTTACGTTGGGTTCGAGGTGGAAGATGGTGTTGCCATAACGTGCCAGGCGGTCTTTGGTGAGGGTATGGAGCTGCGCGAGAAGGAAGGGACGGGCTTGTTTCTCGGATCCGGGCAGAACCTTGGTATTCAGGCGATCGAAAAGCTCGGCGTCGCCGTCGAGGAAGCGGCGGTCCAGTAGGGCCAGGTGAAATTCAACGTTGTCCTCTTCAATGCGTTTACATTCTTCGAGGGTTCTGCCCGCGGAACTGACGCGAAAACCGAGATCCCAGAGGGTGCGGGAAAAATCAGAAATCAACGGCCGGAAAGTTTGCTCGGCCTTTTCGCTTCCGAAAAGAAACAAGATGTCGAGGTCGGAATAGGGAAAAAGAAGCCGGCGCCCATATCCGCCCAACGCCACCAGACACAATCCTTCGGAAGGAGTGTTGTGAACGCGGAGAACCTCGTTAAAAACCTGCTGAACATTATTGTCCGCGAGCGCGCACAGGGCGAGCACCGTTTCCCGCGCGCTGACACCCGACTCGAACTGTTTCTGGATACGTTGCCGTTCATCGTCAGCTTGCGGGCCGAGAACGGACAGGGGAGTAAGAGAGTCTTGCATTTTCATAGCGGGCGGATGGGCCGAAAAGAGACCGGGACGGGCTGCGGTCGTCATCAGAGAGCGTTTTCTCCGCGCTCTTCGTTGCGAATCCGGATCGCTTCATCAACCTTTGATAAAAATATTTTACCGTCGCCGATCTTTCCTGTCTTCGCGGTTTTCAAGATGGTGTCCACAACGGTATTCACGAGCTTGTCGGGCAGCACCATCTCCAACTTAATTTTGGGCAGGAGATCGACGGTGTACTCGCGGCCGCGGTAAACCTCGGTGTGTCCTTTTTGGCGGCCGTGCCCGCGGACTTCAGTGACGGTCATGCCTTCGATGCCGGCTTCTCGTAAAGCATCTTTGACGGATTCAAACCGCGAGGGCTGAATAATGGCCTCAAGTTTCATCATGAAAATTTGCGCTCCCGCGTTACCGCTTGTCGTCCCGCGGCTTGCAATTCCGCGGCGTGGCCCGAGCCCAGCGTGTGACGCTCGAACCATCACAGTCTACTTACAGTTCGAGGTTATAGGCCTCTTCACCGTGTTGCGAAATGTCCAAACCCTCAATCTCCTGCTCCTGAGTGACGCGCAGGCCGGTAATCATATCGGTGATTTTCAGGAGCACGATGCTGCCAACCAATGCGAAGCCCCAGGCGATCAGTACGCCGACAATCTGATTGCCGACCTGGCTCCAGTGGCCGTCGAGGCCACCCACCGGTTTGCCAGCGCCGAATATAGGGTTGACGACTTGCTGCGCAAAGATGCCGGTCAGCAGGGCGCCGATGGTGCCGCCCGCGCCGTGCACGCCGAAAGCATCGAGGGCATCGTCGTAGCCGAAGATGGATTTAATTTTCGTGACCATGAAATAGCACACCAAGCCGGCGATGAATCCGATCGCCAGAGCGGGCATGGGCGCCACGAAACCCGCCGCGGGTGTGATGGCCACGAGGCCGGCGACTGCGCCGGAGATCGCGCCGAGTGCGCTGGGGCGTCCGTTTTTGAGCCATTCCGCGAGGCTCCAACTGATGGCGGCCGACGCGGTGGCAAAATGAGTGGCTACGAAGGCGCTGGTGGCCAGGGAACTTGCCGCGAGGGCGCTTCCGGCATTGAAGCCGAACCAGCCTACCCACAGTAAGCACGCCCCTACAAAACTGAGAGTTAAACTGTGTGGCGGCATGGGTTGCTTGGGGAAGCCGACGCGCTTGCCAAGATACAAAGCGCACACTAGCGCCGAAACGCCGGAGCTGATGTGGACGACGGTGCCACCGGCGAAATCCAGGGTCGGGAATTTTCCACCTAGAGAGGCGTTCAGCAAGCCGCCCTTGCCCCACACCATGTGGGCTAGCGGGGCGTAGACGAAGAGAAACCAGAGGGTGAGAAAGAGGATGGTGCCGCTGAACTTCATTCTTTCGGCGGTGGCACCGGTGATCAGCGCCGGGGTGATGATGGCGAACATCAACTGATAGATCATGAAGGTGGCTTGCGGAATGGTGCCGGCGTAATCGGGATTCGGATCGGCGCCGACGCCGCGGAGGAAGGCATGTTCGAATCCGCCGATCACCGGGCCGTTGCCTCCGAAGGCCAGGCTGTAGCCGACCAGCGCCCAGAGGACGGAGATCACCGCCATGAGCATGAAACTTTGCATCATGATGGCGAGCATGTTCTTGCGGCGGACCAAGCCGCCGTAGAAAAGCGCCAGACCTGGGCCGGTCATTAACAGGACGAGAGCGGCGCTGACCAGCATCCAGGCGTTGTCACCGGCCGATTGCGCGGCGGTGACGCGCTGGTCGAGTTGCGCGAGCTTGTCGTTGAGGGCTTTGGAGGAGTCAACGGTCGATGGGACGGCGGAGGAAGAGGTTGCGGGCGCGGAGGGCGTCTGGTGCGCGAGAAGTGGAACCGTGGGGAGCAGGAGCAGCATGGCGAAGATACAACAGCACTTCAAGACCACCTGCTTCATAGTTTATGTCCGCTCCGCTGCGAGTGAATTGACGGCTTTCGGGTCACACAAAAACCGACCGCTTCCCTGATATGAAAGACGGGTCCGAAAGACGCTTTTTCGGGGACCAAATGCCTAATCGAAGCGAAATTATACGCGGCGCGCGGGGAAGAGATCCTTTGAAATTTGCATCTACCAAATTGATTTTTCTGATAGAGAGCGGTGCGCGAAGGCCCATCTAGGATTTCGGGGTCTCTTCGACGGGTTCCTTCGGCTTGCTGATCTTTTGCGAGTCGTCTACCGAAAACAGCAAGAACTGGCTGAAGGTGTGACGCCGGTGGTATCGCTGTCCCGACAAAGAGGAGTACCAATCTGCGCTTTTCGGCAGCCAGAGGCGCATGGTGTTATTTCGGAAGTCGACCGGTCCGTATTCGATCAGTTGGTGATCGCGCATCAGGCGAATCTCGGGCACTGGGCGCATCGTATCGGTTTCGATGGCGAGGATTTGAGAATTCGCGGTGTCAATCCACGCGCGCCCTTTCAACCCCACCGCATAGGTCTTGCCGCTAACGCGATAGACGAGCATTGCGCTCTTGCGGTCAGTTCGTTGCTGAAAATGAACCAGCCAGGCAGGCTTGCCGCGCCACGTTCCGCGGCCCTCGCAGGAGAATTCATATTTCTCCTGGTAATAAGGGTGAAAAACGAGAGCAACCGTAGGAAGGCCGATGGTGCCGATATGCCCCGGGAATTGCTGCGCGGAAACCGATCCGTTGCGGTATTCCTGAACATCCAGATCGTGATCCCCGAACTGGCGAATTTCGACCATGTAGTCAAACTTCCTGGTTTCCTTGGAGATTTGCAGACCCAGCGGGCTGAGGCTGGAATGGTCGACTTTTTCTGTGGCGGTGAAACGGTCCACGTTTTGAACGAGTTCCTTGACTCGACCACCGGCTGCCTGGATTACTTCGTCCAGTTGGCAGGTGGCGCTGGGGTCCAGAACCAGTTTTTCCTGATCGATATCGGGCGGGATCCAGTTGGTTTCGGTGACGGGCGTAATCGCCGCCAGATCCAGAAGTGTATTGGCTGATATTTTGTAACCGGCGAGGTCGGCAGCGGAGGACTTAGCTTCTCCGGCGGCTCCCCCCACTTTAGGCGGAGCCGACTCACGCATGCGGGCGATAAGCTCCTGCGCAGTGGCCGCTTGCGGGCCGCGAGGTTGTTCGCGGAGGGATTGTTCGAGCGCGTCGGTGGCGTGCGCAAAATCCCGCTGAAGATATGCGGCTTCGCCCAATGCCAGCAATGCGGGTGCGTGGTTGGGGGCCAGGTCCACGGCCTTTTGCAGATATGTGCGTGCTTTCGCAGAATCGTTCCGCCGCAGAAGGAGTACACCCATCAAATAATTGCCGTCGGCGAAATTCGGCGCGATGGAGAGCGCGCGCGTCAAGTGCGTTTGAGTTTCGCCGAGGTTCCCGACCTGCAAGGCGTGAAGACCTTTTTCGGTTTCCTTGATCGCTTTGGGAGGCACCACTCCGCCCGATGACGCGCGCGACAGGGACACGGAGCCTTCCGGGATCATCGCCACCACGACAGTTTGGACTTGTCCACTGCTGTTGATGGAGACGTTCTCGCGCACGGTGCTATATCCTGCGGCAGCAACCTCGAGCAGGTATTGGCCCGCAGGGATGGCGGTAAAAGCGGTCTGCCCGGCTTGGTTGAAGCTGCCAGACAGATCGACCTTCATATCGATGGAGCGCAGCGAGACCGTGAAGGGGCTGTTAAATGGTGAACCCGTGTCTTGTTGTACGCGCACGTTGACTTGGCCACTGATGGCCACGGGCGCGGTCCCAGGAAGGAGTGTCGGTACCACAATGCCTTGCTGTGCCCGGAGAACGTCGGCCTGCGCGAACGAAAGAACGCCAGCGAGAATGGCTAGTGTTTTTAACGGAAAGAATGGAATGTTGCGGCGCAAGTCCCGGACCCCGTTTCGACGGTCACCCAGAGGTATTACTTTGGGTCTAATCCGAGCATGTGTCAATCGGTCCCTTAGGCGACGGGGTGGCTTCCCCACTCAGGTAAGGATACGCGCAAGAGCCGGCAGAATGACCCTCCAGGTCGGGTAACCCGGCGCTACCTGTTACGGGCTACTTGTCTCGCGCGGCCATCATCGTATAATGCCGTGCTGGCGCCGGTGGTGCAGTTTTTGCCCTAGGCGCTGAAGAAGTTTCCCACGCGGGTTATTCCCTTGGGAGGGAGTGCCGGGGTATGCTAGGGGCACGTTGAAGCGCAATTTGTTCGAATAGGCTAGCGTAGAACATTCCATGAGAGAGACCTCCCAATGACCGAACGTCTGCCCATGGAAATCTCCGTGCGTGAAGCGAACGGCGTGCATACGCTGGAAGTGCACGGCCGTCTGACCATCGGTGAGCCGAGTGAGCAACTGACGGAAGTGCTGCAGTCGCTGGTGCAGGGAGGCAGCCGCAAGGTGGTAGTCAACCTCAATGGCGTGCCGCAGATCGACAGCTCAGGGATTTCGTCGCTGGTGCGCAGCTCGATTCAACTGGCGCGCGAGGGTGGGGCGCTACATCTGGTTTGCGGGCACGGCCGCGTGCGCGATGCGCTTACGGTGACGCGGTTGGTCGAGGCGATTCCTACGTTTGAGACGGACTCTTCAGCGCTGGCCAGCTTCGCTTGACCGGATGATTTTCATTTCTAACGTCTTTCCTTTGCGCATCTTTCTTGCCGTTGTCATCTGCACCGGGTTGTTAGGTACGACGGTCGCCAAGGCCCAGAGCCTCGATGAACTCGCCACTCAGTTGGCGAAAGAGACCAAGAAAGCGAAATTGAAATCTGTCGCTGTCATCGATTTCTTGGGAGCGGACGGATATCATCTGGATCTAGGGTGGTATTTGGCAAGCAAGCTTTCCGCCGATCTGCTCAAGCGGGATAAACGGGGATTCGATCGCGACCGGCTTCAGGATTTCAAAGCGTCGGCAGTCGATCCAACTTCCAAAGAAGATATAAAGCGTATTGGGTCCGCCTGGGGAGTCGACGCCATCGTCAGCGGTTCGGTCGAGATTACGCCCGAACAATATCTTGTCAGCACTACTCTTTGCAGGTCAGCTGATGGTTCGGTGGTCGCCACGCTATCGAGAGGCCTGCCGCATTCACGGATCCTCGACCTGCTAAGCCCGGCCGGAGCGGAATCGGACTCCGAGAAGCCGATGCGGGCCGGCGTCAAGGGAGTCGGCGTGCCCCAATGTCTGCAATGCCTTGTCCCGGTCTACACCGCGGCGGCTACGCAAGCAGGAGTTCAATCCGCGAGGGTCGTACTCGAAGTTATAATTTCCGCCAAAGGGATTCCGACTCAAATTAAGGTAATCCGGGCTCTGGGTTATGGCATGACGGAGAAAGCCGTCGAAACCGTGAGCGACTGGAAATTCCGGCCGGCTCCGGGCCCAAACGGTCCATCTGTTCCCGTAATCGTGGCGATCGAGGTTGATTTTCGCCCTTCCGCCACAGGACAAAAATAGCGTGGATCGAATCGCAGTCTTAGCCGCTCTTTTTCAATTCCGCCAGGACTAGCTTCGCTAGTTCCTTCAGTGTTTCGAATACGCCCTGCCCGGTTACGGCTACACCCTCCAGCACGGGTTCGCCTTTTCGCTGCAACTGTTTGGTGAGGTCGGGGATCGGGAGAGCGTTCGGCAAGTCTCGTTTGTTCAACTGCAGGACGTACGGAATCGTGTCGAAATTCAGGTTGTGCTCTTTCAGGTGTTCTTGCAAGTTCTCCATGGTTTCGAAATTGGCGTCCAGCCGCTCTTCCTGCGAATCAGCGACGAAGACGACGCCATCGGCGCCCTTCAGGATCAGCTTGCGACTGGCTTCGTAGAACACCTGGCCGGGCACGGTGTAGAGGTGGAACCTGGTCTTAAAGCCGCGGACGGTGCCCAAATCGAGCGGAAGAAAATCGAAGAAGAGGGTGCGGTCGGTCTCGGTGGCCAGGGAAACCATTTTCCCCTTCTGGTTTTGGCCGGTGTGGTCGTAGATCCATTGCAGGTTGGCGGTCTTTCCGCCCAGACCTGGACCGTAGTACACCAGCTTGCAATTAATTTCGCGCGCGGGAAAATTGATGAAAGGCACTTGTCGTTGGCCGGTCCTTGCTCCGGAACTCGTTAAGAAATTTATAGCACACGCGTTACAGGCAGGCCACCCTTTCAACTGGACGGATGTCGCGTGTTTGCCACTCGTATCTAGTTTCGGTGAGTCATGGCTCGTTCGGTAGAATAATTTTCGCGGCCTGCGCTAACGAGATAACGCGCAGTGTAACAAAAGAGTTACCCCCGAGACGCGTTGACGTGAGTAACCTGCTCTGCTATCTTCGCGGGCATGGCAAAGGCGCACAAGCCCAATTCGGGAAGCTCCGGGCGCACCAAGAGCGCCTTGCACAGCAAAGCTAAACCATTGAAAAGAAAAACTTTAACTACTCCGCAACACCCCCCGCAGCGCGGCGGCGTCGAGATGGTCGATCCACGCGTCCAAGCGCAGCTCAAAGTGTACGACGAGGCGCTGTCGCTGTTCCACCAGCAGAAGTTTGCCAAGGCCAAGCAGGAACTGGAAAAAGTCCTCGAGGGGCCGAGCAAAGAACTCGCCGATCGCGCGCGCATGCATTTGAAGATCGCCGAGCAGCGCATGAAGCCGAGTACCGAACAGAATCCTCGTACTGCGGACGAGCACTACCAGCGTGGCGTGGCCATGATGAATATTGGACGATGGGATGATGCGCGGGAGAGTCTGGATCGGGCACGCAAGGCAGCGCCCAAGGCAGACTACATTCATTACGCGCTTGCGGCGCTGGATTGCTTGACGGGCGAGGCGGATTCGGCGATGAAGAATCTGAAAGTGGCGATCGAGTTGCGTCCGGAAAACCGGTACCACGCGCGCAACGACGAAGACTTTGCGTTTCTGCAGGAAGACCCTCGCTTCACCGAGATGCTTTATCCGGAGAAGGACGGCTCGGGCGGCTGAGCAGCTTTCGAGCTGTCGAATACGCATCGCGCCCACGTTTGCGCGAGGAAGATAAGGCGTCGTAGCCGTAACTTGTGAGTTGGATAGCCATCGCGATCACCTGAAGTTTACCCTCCCATCGCTGATTGCTTGATTTGAATGCGAGAGGCTGTTTGTGCGCTCGCCGCCTGAATGTTTTCGGTAGAATGCTGCATACCGGACCTGACGTGAAAAAAAGTGCTTCCAAGTCGAAGCTGTCCCCTCGCGGACTCTGCGTCGTCGCGCTCGGCGGCGGCACGGGATTATCCACGCTGCTGCGCGGGCTGAAGGATTTAGTGGTGCGCCGGCGCGACGAACTGGCCAACGAACAGCACCCCATCTCCGGCCTCACTGCGATCGTTACAGTCACCGACGACGGCGGGAGTTCGGGCCGGCTGCGGCGCGAAAACCGCATCTTGCCGCCTGGAGACATTCGCAACTGCATGGTGGCGCTGTCGCAGGACGAAGCACTGCTGGCGCGGTTGTTCCAATATCGCTTTCACGCCGGACGGGGTCTCGTCGGGCACAATTTCGGCAACTTGTTTCTGGCGGCGCTGACGCACGTCACTGGCGATTTCGCGGAAGCGGTGCGTGTAAGCAGCAAGATCCTGGCGATCCGCGGGCAGATTTTCCCTTCCACCGTTTCCAACGTCTCGCTGGTGGCTACCCTGGCGGATGGACGGCGCGTTCATGGCGAGACCCGCATCACGGCCAGCCGCGCGGCCATCAAAAAGCTCGCGCTCTCTCCGCGCTCGGCGCGCCCATTGCCAAAGGCGCTGGAAGCGATCGAGGAAGCCGACCTGATTCTTCTTGGGCCCGGCTCGTTGTATACGAGCATTCTGCCGAACTTGTTGATCCCGGAGATCGCGCATGCCATCGCGAGATCCAAGGCGCCGCGCGTGTACATCGCGAACCTGATGACCCAGCCTGGCGAGACCTCCGGCTACGCGCTCGCCGACCATCTACGCGCCATCCGCCGGCACACCTCGCGGCGCGTGATCGATTGGGTGGTCGCCAATCGGCAACCGATTTCGCCCGAAGTGGCCAAACGCTACCAAGCCCAGGGAGCCGAACCGGTCGCCGTCGATCTCAGGGATCTTCAGAAGCTGGGCTATCGCGTGGTTCTCGACAACCTATTGGACGAACACGGGGTCATCCGCCACAATTCCGCCCGGTTGTCGCAACTGTTGTTTGAGGAATTTCTATCTCCCCGTCTTTCCTAAGCCTCGCCTGGTTGAAGCCCGAAATGTCGACGGTAAACCGGCACAGGCGGTAAGCTGCTGGCATGAGAATCAGAATTCAAAGAGAGAGGCCCGATCCCTGGTCGGTTCGAAGAGAACGCGTAAGACATCGTTGGACGACGCCTTTCTGGGGCATCGAGTGGGCCTTGGATTGGGTTGCCTTTGTCCTTAGCCGATGGACGTTCCTCGACGTCCTGGAATATCTCGAGGGCTTCAGCGTGCTGATCGCGGTGATTTTCTATTTTTCCGAATCCGGCGACCGGCTCAAGCAAAAACACTATCAGGCGTGGCAGGTCATCAACACCGCGCAAGGAAAAGGCGGCAGCGGCGGGCGCATCGAAGCGCTACAGGAACTCAACCGCGATGGCGTTCCGCTGGTGGGCGTCGATGTGTCGGGCGCATTCCTTCAGAATGCGCAACTGGCGCGTGCGCGGCTTCTTCGATCCAATTTCAGCGCTGCGGATGTTCGCGACGCCAATTTTAATTTTGCTGATTTCTCGGATGCCGACCTGCGCACCGGCAATTTTCGCGGGAGCCATCTGCGAGGCGCCAGTTTTCAGCGCGCCGATTTGCAAGATGCCGACCTTACCGGTGCCGACCTTACTGGAGCGGATCTATCCGGGGCTACGCTCACCAACGCCGACCTGAGTAACACCAGCCTTTCGAATCTCAAGTGGCGCGATCTCGGCAGCGTCAAAAACGCGAACATTTATGGCGTCAAAGGCGCTCCAGACGGATTTATCTCGTGGGCCAAGCAGCATGGCGCCGTCCAAAGCGAGCCGGACTCGCAATAATATTGTCTAGGCAGCAATGTACCGCTCGCTGGACGGTGGGCTTTGTGCGTGTTTTACGCCGGGCAGGGCCCTTCGAAGCTCAGGGTAAACAAGCCCCGCCCCTACAAGGATGGACTGACCGTTGTCATCTAACTGAAAACGCACGAGTCTAAACGGCTGGCTCGCGCGTATACTCGCCAGCACTCGTCTTCCTTAAAGGTGGTGTTATGAATCTGCGGTCAGGATTTTTCTGTCTTGCATTGCTGTGCGGCGCGACTCTCGTTCAGGCACAAAACACTGCGGGTCCGGGCGCCAAGCCGGCAACCGAAATGCCTTCCGTGCTCACAGTGCCACCCGAAGCGCAACCGTCTCCCCACT
>Ga0210401_10001920_pt1 | contig 23548 bp, 17 predicted proteins | sample IncBWH32MmetaG_FD_150866 | JGI IMG/M metagenome (GOLD analysis project Ga0210401, IMG submission 150866) | Forest soil microbial communities from Barre Woods Harvard Forest LTER site, Petersham, Massachusetts, United States - Inc-BW-H-32-M | ecosystem: Environmental > Terrestrial > Soil >... | reverse complement strand
ATGCATGCTCAGCACTCTCCCCTGGATTCGCAGTCGTAGATCTTCCGTGCGCACCACGATCTCGAGAGCCGTTCCACTGCCAAAAGTCTCGGTGGTCTCGATGTAACAACCACCAGGGCTGATGTCGGTCAAAGTGCAGCGGGTGGCGACGTTGCTGTGTGCACGATAGACCTCGGCTCCCAGGCAGCAGACGTGTCGCGAAAGGTTGCGCCGATCAGCCGCCGAAACTGACAGCAAGCCAAGACCAGCGGAGAGCCGTAACCCGGAGTCGTCGTCACTTGCTGAGACCGCCGATGCCGACGGGGGAACTTCTGACGAGAGTGGAAGGTTGGCTTGCAACCAATCGCTCAGCAGCCGGCGTGAGCTTTGAGGTACCTGCGCAAAACGGATTCCGACTCGCCCTGAGCAATCCTGCCACATCACCTCACCGGACAGTCGAACCAACGATGTGTTTCTCGGCAGGGCGAATTGAAAATAGACTTTGCAGTAAGGCGGCAATTTGCTGTCCGACCGCAAGGCGATACCATCCTCGCTCAAATCAACGAGTGCAGCGGGGACATCTTCTTTGCCGACGTAAGCCATGGAAGTCTGAGCCTGCAGCGGAATACGCGGACGCGTCCGTCTTTCGCGCTGCATCAAACCACACGCTGCTCGCATGCTATGAGCTGCCCGCTCGCGCGAAATGGGTCTGTAAAGCATGAAGTTTGCGCCCTTCGCGAAAATGCCGCGCACCTCGTTTCGCCCGCTGACGATGGCAATTGCCACCACATTCTGGTTGGCGGGGTTTTTTCGGGCTTGAGCGATTAGTTCGACGGCGGCTGGTTCATCTTGACAATCAACCAGAAGCGCATCGAAGTGCCGGTCCGCAATTCGGGCTCGGGCCATAACGAAGGTCACCACAAGATTCCACCGCGATGCCCAAATCTTCGAGAATTCGGCTGAGCACCTGGACTGCCTGGGCATCCGAGCACACCAATAGTGATGTCAGCGCCATGTTCATGGCCATGGTAGGTGCGTCAGGGACGGATCACAAGTTACATGGGTCATGCTTCGCCGAGAAACGTGACTTTAGTCATCTGGAGTTTCAGCGAGTAACCCGCTATGTTCGCCATGTAACCGTGAGCGGTTACCTATGGTCGTCAGCAGCGGTTTTCCGCGTCCCCCTGAAGGATTGAGAATTCATGTCTTCGAAGACAACCAACTGGATCATCGCGGCGGGCGTGCTCTGGATGTTCATCGGACTCTGCTTTCTACCCGCGGCTTTGGGGGAAAGCGCCGATAACGACCTGCTGGAGATCGGGGCCTGCCAGTTCTCATTAGGCGCTCTCATCGTTGCCACAGGCATCTACGCCAAAGCCCGGGCGGTGCAAATGGCGGTCGCGTCTGGGGAGCCGCGGAAAGAATCTGCTCCTTCCGGCCAGCGGGTTCGGGGCGGTTGTGACCTGTGCGGAACCGAAGCTCCGGTAGTCCAGTGCAAAGTCCACCAACTTCATCTCTGCGGAACTTGTCTGGCTCAACATTACGATGTTCGCTCCTGCGCCTACGTCCCAACCACCCGGACCGCAACCCACAAGAGCGGCAGAAACCTGGCCGCGAACGCGCGGGGCGCATAACGGCTTCCTCGTTTCGCCAAGCCGTCCAACCACGCTGCAGTGCCAAAGTTACCGGAGTACCCTGGTCAAATTACGTTACGGAAGTCCAAGCGTTTTGGCCCACCCTTTAGTACTTTGACGCTCTCTCGTCTCCTCCTTACGATGAGCTTTGTATGCGGGTTAGCCAGCGACATTCCTTTACCAGGGAATCGCCCTCCTTCGGCGTAACACGCGATGAAGGACGTCAGGCTCAACCCCCGAAATGGGAGATGGGGCCGGAAACGCCTTCGCAGGAAAACCGCCTCGGATAAGCCTCCCCGGAGAAAGAAAGGGTTCATGTTTTCACGCAGGATGCGCGGGTTTTCGCTGATCGAGATGATGGTGGTGGTCGCCCTCATCCTGATTGTGCTGGCTTTTTCCATCATGGCTATCCAGCCCGCGCTGAAGCAAGGACACCTGACCGAGGGGTATAACCAGACACTGATGGCGCTGCGGCAGGCGCGCGACATTTCGGTTGCGCAGCGGCAGATCTATTTTGTTACTTTGAGCAACGCCGTCCAGCCGAACTCCATTACCATCACCCAAGGATCCACCGGCACGGTCACTGCCACCTATTTTCTTCCGGCCGATGTTGCTTTTGATGCCGAGCCCGGTCTTCCCACATCGCCGACCGTGTTTCCCGCAACGCCCGATGGCTTCGGAGCGGGTGCAACCGCCATCGACTTCGATCAAGGCATAGTCGGGGGCATTAAGAACGTGATTTATTTCTATCCTGATGGCTCGGCCGAGGACGCAATCGGCACCGTCAACAACGGAGTGGTTTATGTGGCTCGGCCAGGATTTATAGACTCTTCCCGCGCCATCACATTGTGGGGCGCTACCGGCCGCCTGCGGGGCTGGCATATCTACAAGAACGGCGCACAGTACTACTGGAGGCAACAGTGAAAGCTGAGAGCAATACTGCTTTCCGGCCACGTATCAAAAAAACCCAGCAGGGTTTCACTCTGATTGAGTGCATGATTTCGATGGTCATCCTGGTTATCGGGCTGCTGAGTCTGCTGGGCGTATTCGGCATTGCGATGGCGTCCACGCAAACTTCACAGGAGAACAATACCGCCAAGCAACTGGCCAACGAAGCTATGGAAGGTATTTTGACCGCGCGCGAGACCGCGAACATCAGCTGGCCGCAGATTAACAATACCGGATCAGGCGGCATCTTTCTCCCTGGATTCAATCCGATCTGGAACCCCGGACTCGACGGGATTATTGATACGGCCGACGATGCTGCTTCCGGCTTCCAAACCCTCGAATTGCCCGGTCCGAATGGAATCTTCGCCAATAACTGTAACCCCCCTGCGGCGGGTCCGGATACGTGCCTGCCCTTGACCAATTTCCAGCGCCAGATTCAAATTGGTCCAGTACAGGACCAGTTCGGCAATACCATCGCCACACTGCGTGCAGTCACCATCACGATTCAGTACACGACTCCCCAGCTTAGATTTCCTAAACAATATGTCCTCAACACCTTCATTTCGCCGTATCGGTAAATGAGGAAAATTATGGATCGTAGATCGGCAAATTCGAGTAGCGGTTTCAGCTTGATCGAACTGTTGGTGGCGCTTGCCGTGGGCATGCTAGTAGTGGGCGCCGCGGTGAAGCTGTTCAGCCAGGGGATGGCCGCCACCTTCGTGGTTTCGCAGCGCGCCGGGATGCAGCAAGATCTGCGGGCGTCTTCCGACCTGCTATTCAAAGACATAAGTTTAGCGGGCGCTGGGTTGCCTTCCGCGACCGGTATCCTGTTGCCATCGCAAGCGGGGAGGCCCATCTACGGTTACGCTCCCAGTTGCGCCGCAAAAAACAATTGCGCCCCCGGGGGCGGGATCGCCTACCCATGCGTAACCGCAGGTGCGAATCCTTGCAATCCAACTCTGTATGGACTTATTCCCGGTTGGCAACTGGGAATCACGGTGCCAGGCAGTCCGAACCCCAGCGATGTGATCACGGTGGTCTATACCGACACCGTATTCGCGCTGCCTTGTTACACGATACAGACCATCACTCCTGTCGCAGTGACCGTGCAGTTGCCCAATCCACTGCCAGTCAGTTGCATTTTAACCCCACCCCTGTTAGCTCCGCAGCCAGTGGTCACTAACCCGCCCACGGCCGGAGGTTTGACCCCGGGCGACCTGATTCTGTTTCAAAGCACGGTTCTCGGAAACTCCGCCATTGCAGTCGGCGAAGTCACCAATGTCACCGTCAACGGAGGCGGGAACTACACCGTCGCTTTCGCTGCGGGGGACACACTAAACATCAACCAGCCGGCGGCGCTCGCCGGCGATTTGGCGCAATTGGCATGCGGGCCGGCGCCGGCGACGCCCTGCCCCGCGACCGCCACAGCGACGCGCATTTTTGCCATTAGCTATTACCTGTGGATGATGCCCGATCCCCTCGGCGTTGGGGCGGGAACACCCACCCTGATGCGGCAAGTGAACGGGCAAACCCCAGTGCCCGTTCAAGAGAGCGTTGTGAACCTACAGTTCACCTACGACACCTACAACGCTGGCGGCGCCCTGCTCAACGCCATAGGCGACGGTGGATATTCTACCGGAACCTCCTTCAATCTGATTCGCAAGATCAACCTGCTTCATTTGACCACTCGCAGCCAAGTCGCCGGCGTTAAGAGCGGTCTCATGATTACAAACGGGTACCAGACTTTCGACACGCAGACCTCGATCAGCGCGCGAAACCTCAGTTACCAGAATCGCTATGTCCTCACTCAGTGAGTTCGACCGGGGAGGAAGCAAGAAATCGGGAGTGAAAACAAGAAAGAGCAGTATGGCACATGAGGAGCGACACGATGCATAGCACGAAACTTGATTCGCGAGGATTCACTCTGATTGCATCCCTGATGCTGATGTTGATTATGTCTGGGGTTGCTATCGGCCTGCTCATGATGGTGAACACCGAAGGCAAGGTGGGTGGCCAGGATGTACAGAACAATTTGGCTTTCCACGCTGCCGAGGGTGGTATCGAACACATGACCTCGGATCTGGCCAACATGTTTCAGAACATCGAATCGCCCACGGCAGCGGAAATCGCGGCGCTGAGTGCGGATGCGCCTCCCAACAGCGCCGTCATGAGCTACCCTGTCTATACCCTGACGGCGGCCACGAACCCCAACGGAACCCTCGCAACCAATTTCGGGCAGATTACTTCTGGAACCTTCCAAGGTTTGTACGCCCAGATCATTCCCGTCACCCTCCAAGTGACCGCAAGCACCTTTGCCGGAGCAGCTGGAAACGGGACGGTGGGAGATGAAGTAAATATGTCGCGCACGGTTGAAGTCGCGCTGATCCCGGTGTTCCAGTTCGGTGTGTTCTCCGAGAGCGACCTCAGCTTCTTCGCCGGACAAAACCTGACTTTCGCCGGCCGCACTCACACCAACGGCGACCTGTATCTGGATGCCGGCACCGGGGCTACGACGACATTTCAAGATAAAATCACGGTTTGGGGAAATGTCATCCGTACCCAATTAGCCAACGGGGAACCCTCTAACATCAATCACCTCGGCACGGTAGACATCCTGACCACCTCTCTGGGCTGTCCTGGCGGGCTGCCCGGCTGCCGGGCCATAGCACAAACCGAGGGCAGCGTTACCGGAGGCCCGCTTTCTGGGCAGAACGCGATATGGAATCCCACAATTTCAATCAATGATTACAATAGCTGGATTATCGATGGAAATTACGGCGGTCCGCAAGGCACCGGTGCCGTACAACTGTCGCTGCCCTTTATCAACAATGCACTCGGAGCGGCGGGACAACCCCAACCGTTTGAAATCATCCGCCGCCCTCCACCGGGAGAAGCAGCCACTTCCGCTCTGGGCACGTCGCGACTCTACAACGAAGCGGAGATTCGCGTGTTGCTCTCCGACGATCCGAACGAGCTGCCATGCGGCAACCCCAGCGTGCCGGCGCCCTGCGGCGGTTCCACGGACGGGCAAAACATCCGCTTAGCCAATTTCAACGACGCCTCGAACGGAGTAAATTACCAGTACGGTGTGCCAGCCACGCACGCAGCGGGGCTGCCGGCCTTGGCGACTGGCGGCACCTATAACACCTATTTCGCCAGCGCGTCGACAGCAGTTCCGAATCCGACCACTTGGGCGGGCAACGTATATACCATTCCAGGCGACGAACAGTTTGGACCGGTCGCACCGCCGGCAGGGTACGTGACCCTGTTCGACCCCCTCGCACCGGTCACGTTGCAGAAAAATGACGGTTTCCTCAACGCGCCGACAATTAATTTGTCGACCTGCAACACAACGACGGGTAGCTGCGCCCTCGCTGCGCCGTATCCGTACTATACCCCGCTCGCCTATCCTTTGCCGACTCTACAGATGAGCACCTGGAACCTGCTGGATGGCTATCTGCGCGTCGAATATCGTGACGCTACCGGCGTCTATCACCCCATTACAACGGAGTGGTTGCAACTGGGATTTGCCCGATGGACGACTCCTCCCACTGCTCCCGGTACCAATTCCGTCAATCCAAATGCAATCTTGATTCTGCAGGAACCTGCGGATCGTAACGGCGATGGCAGCATTGACACCGCCGGGGTTGCGCCCGCCTGCGTAAACGTGAGTGGCGCGTGGACCTGCACAAGCGGTAAACCTCCCGAGGTCACCAAGGACGCCGCCACTCCCGGCGACCTGTTCGGTCGGTACGGCGACGGCAACCACCCTAACGGGGCAAGCCCAACCCAGTTCAACTGGTATCCCATCAACTTCTATGATGCCCGCGACGGAGAAGTCCGGGACGTCAACCAGGGAAATGCAAGTTGCACACCTGCTGGCGTGATGAATGCCGTGGAAATAGATGTGGGCAACCTGCAACGATGGCTGAACGGGACGATTCCCGGCAGCGGGACCCTGGTCGACCCTATCTTTCAAAACGGATACGTTTTGTACTTCTCCGACCGCAGAGGTATGGTGAAAAATCCTAACGGCACACCCGGGATGGCGGGCTCCGCCGGCACGAAAACCGGCGACTCTGGTCTGGAAGATTCCGTCAACTCTAGCACCGCTCTCGGCACGCCGGACGGTTTGTTGGAGCCGCTTCCCCCTCAGCTTCCCCCTCCGGCGCCCCCGAAGGGATCTCCGGAAGACGTGAACAACAACGGATTACTGGACAATTGGGGAGCCAAAAACCTCGGTCTGGGGCTGGGATACATTGGCGCCCCTTATAACGCGGCCAACAGTGTGAACAACCTGATCCATCCCGCTGCCGCCAATCCCGACCCGTACTTAACCGCCGGACGCATCCCGAGCTGCAGCGTAGCCCAGAAGTACTGGGTCAGTGGCGCCCGGCACGTTGTAAAACTGGTGGACGGTTCGCTGGGCAACGTACCCGTCCGGTCAGACAACGGCCAGGGTGGGTTCACCGTCGCCGCCGAGAATCCCGTTTACATCCTTGGCAACTACAACTCGAACTGTGCCGCCGCCGGCAACCCTGGCTGTACCCCCGGCAACCCCAATTACGACCTTAGCTGGAATCCGGGAGGAGCAAATCCAGTCCACGCCGCGGCTGGCATCATTGCGGATGCGGTCACTATGCTGTCCAACAACTGGTCAGACCTCGCCAGCCTGAACTCTCCCAGCAACGACGCGGGACGGCCCGCGGTGACAAGCTACTATCGAGTAGCGGTCTCGGGCGGAAAGAACATTAACTTCCCGACTCAAGCATTGGCGTGGAAGATAGGTGACTGGGGCACCGATGGCGGTCTGCACAACTTCCTGCGCCAGCTAGAGAACTGGAATCCCGCCGCTGGTCAGCAGACCCTTAATTACAAGGGATCGATGGCAAGCCTGTACTACTCTACGTACTCTACGGGAACAGACAAAAACGGCGGTAACACCACCTACGATCCGGCGATTCGAAACTACACTTTCGATCTGCTCTTCACCCAGCCCCAAAACTTGCCGCCAGGAACGCCGATGTTCCGCGACATCGACAATCTGAGTTACCGGCAAAGCTTCACTCCGCGTCTAACCAGCGCGTACTAAGCCGAGCCGCAGTCAGCCAGCCCCGATCCTGCCGCGCAGGGTCGGGGTTTTTCACATGTGAGCGGGTGCGTCTCACGGCCTGCAGCCACCTTCCCGCAACTTGTAAGATATTCACTCGTGATCAATCGCAGCTTCGGAGGATAAACTTGGCAAAAATCAGCGCTCTTTTCTGGGATGTTGGCGGCGTCTTGCTCAGTGACGCCTGGGATCGCGAGCAGCGCCAGCGAACTCTCAAGCAGTTCGGCATGGATGAAGATGAAGTCGAATTCGAGAGCCGCCATGAGATGCTGGTTTCTTCGTTCGAGCGCGGCAAGATTAGCTTGCAGGACTACCTGGAGCGCACCGTTTTCTATCGTCCCCGATCGTTCACCATCGAAGTCTTCACCCAGCACATGCTCTCCCTCTCGCAACCGTACCCCGACACTTTGCGGCTTGCGAAGGAGCTAACCCAATCGGGAAGGTACTTGATGTCCACGATCAACAATGAATCGAAGGAATTGAATCTGTTCCGCATTCAGACTTTCGGCTTGCGCGAAATCTTCAGCCTTTTCGTAAGCTCGTGCTTTGTCGGATTGCGCAAGCCCGAGGAAGGAATCTACCGTCTGGCTCTTGAGATTACGCAGAAGCCTCCTGGGGAGTGTTGCTTCGTCGACGATCGCCCGCTGAATCTGGACAGCGCCTCGAAGTTAGGGATGCACGTCATCCAGACGAAGAATGCGGAGCAACTGCGCGGTGACCTGCAGAAACTAGAAGTTGATTTCTGGTAAGAATGTCCGGCCCTTTTGGAATTCACCTGCGAGATTCCCAATTCGGAATCGCATCTGCTGTCCCACGGGCTGTCTTCTTGACCTCCTATCTATCGCTTCCGATAAGCGCAATTCCAAAGCGGAACCGAGGCAGGGGATACTACGATAACTCTCATGTTTTCTAGATTTTGCCTGTAACTACCCTAAGAACCATAGATCTGCCAGACAAGAAAAATCCGACCCTTTGTTTTCTAGATTTTGCGTAGAAATGAGATTTTTTTGAAGGATTTTCTGCACCAGAATGTGTGCAATCAGAAACTCCCGCATCGACTTACGGGCTCTTGCGCGGCGGTTTGAAGGCGGGATTGGGCGTCGGCACATTGGACTTGGGAGGCGCCGAGTCCACATTGACTCCTAAACTCAAGTCGCTGGACCAGCAATCGGCGAGGATCTTCCAGTCGCCAGCCTGTCGAGCCAGGGTCAGCAGATATTTCCCGCGCTCTTCGCGGCGCTTGCCCATGGTAAACGGAACCAGCATCTTGCAACGGCCCGCCTCGGAGGCGACGTCCCCGAAGGTCTCCACGCGCAGCGGTTCCATATCGACTTCTCCCAGTCCTGCATCCAGCACGCCAAAAAAGAACTCGCGAATCGCCGCCGTGCCACGAACCGGCGGGACGTTCGGACGCAGCACAATGGCGTCGACCGCGTACAGATCGACCAGATCGTCGAGTTGTTTGCCGTTACAGGCCAGCATCCAATCCTGCGTAAGTTTGCGGACCGCAGTCTCTGCCCGGCTCAACGAAGCTCCGCCCGCTGGACCGCGTGCGTGAACATCGCGGGCGACCGGAGCGCTACTGGTAGCTCGCGACTCGAAGCCGGCGGGCGGGACGCCTCCCTCGGGAGACGAGAAGTAATGGTGATGGTAATGATGATGATAATGATGCTGCCCTGCTGGCTGCGGCGCCGGCTTCAAGCCGGCCGCGCTTCTAGGTTCCGGTTCGTGCGCTGAGGCATCTTGCTGGGGCACGCCGCAGATCGCGCAGAACCGGTTTTCCACGGGGGTGGGACTACCGCAGGATGGACAAGTGCGAGAGACAGCAATCTCGGCGGCGCCGCTCGCAGATGCGTCCGTGTCTACCTGCGAAGCCAGGCGCTGCACCGCTTGCAGAGCGGCGGCAATCGACTCATTGCCCGGCTTGGGATGGTGCAAATCCTGTTTCAGTCGCCGGAACAAGTCGTCGACCGAGGGGTTGTGCGCGAGGTCAGCATCGGATCCGGACGCGGGCAAATTCCTTCCCGGTCCAGTTGGTTTGTCATGATCCATGGAAGTGGCTCACCTAGCAGCCATTCTAGTCGAAAAGAATGCCTATCGGCTGGAGAACTCGATCTTGCCCTCGGTTTCCGTGGCGGCACCATTGCACATGGCCGGGCGATAGCGCCAGGAACGAACTGTATCGAGGATGGTACGGTCTTCAGCGGCTCCCGCACTTTCAAGGATGAGAGGAGAATGAACCCGGCCATCGGTGCCAATGATGAAACTTACGCTCACTTTGGCGCTCGGCTCAACCGCCTCAAGCAGCGGGTTCGGCGTGGCCAGTGGTTCGGGAGGCGCTGAGGCTTCGCAGTTATAACTCGCATTCGCGCGCATCATCGCGGCAAACTTCGAGTCATGCAACGGAGAACGCCATATCTCGCGTTCGCGAGCGGCTAATGTGAAAGATGTTGGCGGTGTAGAGACTCGCACGCCGGGTTCAATGGCTGAGGCCAAGGAGGTGGCCGATGACAAAGCCACCAGAAGAAGCGAGCACAATCTGCGGACTGGCATGCGAACCCAGACTCGGAAAGGGCAATCTACTTGCCAAGGAAGGACTTATGTATATGGTTGATAACAATTGACTTACGACGGAGATAGAGCCTAGGGGAAGCGCCCCAGGTGAAAACCATTGCAGCTTCGAGCGTCGAATGTAGACGCACGCATCTTCAGATTTCTTCGCGGAGGGACCGGCGCTACGAGTCCGAATAAGTCGGAGCCGCGTCGCCGATCTGCAGTGGCCACTTATTTCTCTCAAGCCCTGGCGTCCACCCGGGGTCGGGTCGCGGGACATGGTCGACATCCGTTGGTTCAGAGCTTCGATCGGAAAGCAGCGGGGCAACAAAGCGCAGCGCATCCACTTCGGTGCGCAAGCGGGCCAGATCCATCTCTTTTTCTCGCAGCACTTCGTATACGTTTTTCATGGCCACCAAGGTGGGCCAGCAACGGCCCTGAAGTAGTCTTCCTGTAGAAATAAAACTGCGTGTCGCTCCGGCTGGAATACGCCGATTGTAATACACAGTCTGTCCCGACCGCCATCATCAAAAGCACGGGTTTGCAGCTTCACGTTGTCCGTGATATTTAAGCCTGTGGACCCCGAGCCCTTGTGGCACCTCGATGGCATCTTGCCGGATGACGAAGTGCACGTCTGGCAGGTTGACCTGGTTGCCTGGGACAAAGCAGCCGACTCGCTGTTGGAATTGCTCTCTGCGGAAGAGCAAGAGCGTGCGGTGCGATTCAAATTTCCCGGGCCTCGCAATCAATATGTCATTAGCCGAGCTCTGCTCCGGCGAGCTCTTGGCCGTTATCTGAAAATCGAAGCCCGCGAAGTTCGTTTCCGGACGGCTACGAACGGGAAGCCAGAACTCGCAGCAGATTCTTATGTTCGCTTCAACTTGTCACATACTCAAGGAGCAACCGTCTTCGCAGTTACCCATAAGCGGCACGTGGGAGTTGATGTGGAGCGGATCCGCACGGATACGAATGCGATGGAATTGGCCGAGCGCTTCTTTTCTCGTCCGGAGGTGCAATGGTTGCGATCACAACCTGCTTCTGAACTGATGGCATCGTTCTTCAGTTGCTGGACCGCGAAAGAGGCTTACATCAAGGCGCAAGGAGAAGGGCTGTCGATGCCTCTGAGCAGCTTCGGTGTCGTGCCGGTCCCTGGCGGTGCGAGCTGCAAATTGCAGTTGGAAGTGTATGACGATCCGGAAGAGTCAAAACGCTGGTCCATGTGGCGACTGCAACTCGCGCCAGATTTGCGCGCCGCGCTGGCGGTCGAAGGCGAAAGCTGCAGAGTGCGAATTGGTAAGTGGCCACAGCCAGATGCGGACGATCGAGAATGATCCAAGGGGGTAATGCGCAACATTCAGCCTGGCCCACCCTAACTAGTCGGGCGACTCTCAGATGAGCGCAACGTAAAGAGCGTAACTTCCGGAGGACAATTCAAACGAATCGGCAAACGAATTGTGCCCAGTCCAACATTGGTGTACAGGGTCAGGGGACCGATTCGGTACAGCCCGCGCGGATACCTTTTAGCGAGCGTGGGCAGCCATGGAGCACCAATCCCTGGAAGCCAGATTTGCCCGCCGTGCGAATGTCCCGAGAGCTGTAGATCCACCGGATAGTACGCGGCTTCGTCTGCGAAATCGGGTTCGTGGACCAGCAAGACGACCAGTTCCTCGCTGGGAACTTCGTGCAACGCGTGATCCATGTCTGGATTCCCTACCCAGATGGAATCCAAACCACACAACCAGATTCGCGAGCCTCCCTGCTCCATGGGAATTGAGCGGTTGCGAAGAACGGGAAGGCCATGCGAATGGAGAATCTCGATAATCCTGGGAGCGTCCGAGTCTACATCGTGATTTCCCAAGACAGACACCGTCCCAAGACGCGAATGCAACGGCGACAGGAGACCGGCACAAGGCTCGGCAGCGTTCGCGGCGCGTTTACGGGCGTGGAATTGCCGGTAAAACGGAACCGTGACAAAGTCGCCTGTCAACACCACCAAATCCGGGTGCAGGTTATTGACAATTTCCACTGCAGCTCTTATTGGCGTCGCCGAGAAATACTCGTGGTAGTGAAAGTCGCTCAGCTGCGCGATGGTGAAACCGTCGAAAGCAGCGGGAAGTCTTACTAATGAGACTTCGATCGATCTTACGATAGGGCGGTTCGGCTCAAGAAGTATAGCGTCTTCGCCGAGCCCCACAGCGCCGGTCACGGCAACCCCGGCGGCAATTTGAAGAAACCTTCGTCTGGTTACCAATGGCAAATGAAGCTATTCCTCATCTCCTTTAGCGTACGGAGGCGGCTGTGCGCGGCAGGCGCACAAAAGCGCCTTCTTGATTGTATCGAACGCAACCATGCGATCGCCGGTGCGGCCCTTCCCAGCGACAGAATCCGATAAGTGTGCCCCACTAGCTGCTTTCGAGTCTGGCGCATCTGTGTCACACTTGGAGGAGCAGGATGAAACTTCGATGGCAAGCAATAGCGGCGGACTATGACGGAACTCTGGCCAATGAGGGCCGGGTTGCCAAAGACACTCTGCAGATGCTGCAGCGGGTGCGCGAGTCCGGACGCAAGATTGTCCTAATCACGGGCCGTGAACTGGAGAGCCTCCAAAGTGTGTTTACGCAACTGGATGTGTTCGACTTGATCGTGGCCGAGAACGGCGCCCTGCTTTATCACCCGTCTACGAGAGACGAAAAGCTTCTGGGTAAGATTCTGCCAGTTGCTTTTGTGGAAAGGCTTCGACAGTCTGGCGCCCATCCTCTCTCGGTTGGCCGCGGCATCGTCGCAACCGTGAGGCCTTACGAGGCAGCGGTTTATGGTGCCATTCACGACCTCGGACTCGATTTACAGGTCATCTTCAACCGGGAATCGGTGATGACACTTCCAGTTGGAGTGGATAAGAGCACCGGATTCCGGGCAGTCTTGGCGGAACTGGGCCTGGCAAGTGCCAGCGTTGTGGGATTCGGCGATGCGGAAAACGACCTCGCGTTCTTGAGTCTCTGTGGATTCTCGGTGGCCGTTGCCAACGCGATTCCGAGTCTGAAAGAACGCGTTCACCTGGTGACGTCCGGCGAGGACGGGGCCGGCGTGGTGGAAGTACTTCAGAAGCTGCTCACGACAGAAAACTCATTGGAATCGCCTAAGCCCCGACCTCATTGACCGGTTCCCGCGCTGAATTCCATGAGCCCGGTGATCGCTTCGATCCTCTCCGGCGCAAGACGAACCTTGCTGAGTTCGGCGATTAAATTCCCTGCCCAGCGGTACACGTTATGTTCTTGCACGACTCTCCGCATTCGCCGCATTCGTGCCTGACGTTCCTCCGCTGGTAATTCGAGCGCGATGCGAACCGCCTCGGCCATCTGTTCGGTGTCATATGGATTGACCATCAGTGCGTCATTCAGTTCGCGCGCCGCTCCGGTAAACCGACTCAGGATGAGTACTCCTTGTTCGTCATCGCGCGCCGCCAGAAATTCCTTGGCCACGAGATTCATCCCGTCATGCAGCGATGTGACCAGGCAAACGTCGGCTGCCCGGTAATATACCTCGACTTCCTCATGGCTGAACTGCCGCTTAAGGTAGACGATGGGTTTCCACGATCCACTCTGAAAGCGCCAGTTGATGCGGTCGGCTTCCGCCTCTACCTCTCCGAGCAGATCGTGATAGCGCTTGATATGGGTACGGCTCGGCGCCCCGATTTGCACGAAGGTAAATTTGTTTTGATAGGTGGGGTACTTCTCGAGAAATCGCTCAATGCCGAGGAACCGTTCCAGGATTCCCTTGGTGTAATCCACCCGATCGACGCCCACTCCAAGAAACGATGCATTCACGCCTAGTTCTCGGAGCAGGTTGACGCGTTCCGTGTAGGGGGAATCACCGGATCGCGGACTACTGGAGATTTCCTGAAAATCCACGCTGATCGGAAAAGGCTTGACTACGGTGCGATGGTCCTCACGGTCGACCGCAAAATGCTCCCAGTCGATTCGCGATTCCAAAGTGCGGTCCACGGTCTGCAGAAAATTGTTGCAATGCGATTGGATATGAAATCCGATCAAGTCGGCACCGAGCATTCCCTCGATCAATTCCCGCTGCCAGGGGCAGATGCCGAATGCTTCGGCATTGGGCCAAGGAATATGCCAGAAAATCGCAACCCGCGCGTCCGGACGTTTTTTCTTTACAAGTCGCGGCAAGAGTGCGAAGTGGTAGTCCTGAACCAGCAACAGCGGCTGTTCAAAATTTCCCATCTCCTGCAGCACGGCATCGGCAAACTTCTGATTGACCGCGCGATAGGACTCCCAGTCTGACGTGCGAAAGATGGGACGAGTGTGCGCGATGTGGCACAGCGGCCACAGCCCCTCATTGGAAAAGCCGAAGTAGTAGCCTTCTTCTTCCTCTTTGGTCAACCACACTCTTCGCAGAGTGTATTTTGGATCGTCCGGCGGAACCCGCAAATGATCATTCGCATCGACGGTTTCCTGGTCGGCGTCGCCACTTCCATGGGCCACCCATTTGCCGTCGCAAGCGCAGAGAATCGGCTCTAACGCCGTGACCAGTCCGCTGGGGGGAACTACCACTTCGAGAGACTCACCTTTTCGGGTGTGCAAATAAGGTTCGCGGTTGGAAACTATTATGAGACCACTGTCACCAAGTTTACTGCGCACATGCACGGCAAGACGTTCGGCGGTCCAAACGCTTTCCGCGCTATCGCGCAGTTGGGCCTCAACCTCCGCGGCTGAGCGCGCGGCCATCAGACTCGCGGCAAAGGTCTGCATTTCGCGGGCAAGCGGCCGCAGCAGACCGAGGTCTGGGGCTCCAGAGAGCATAGAACCTTTTCCGGTCCTCAAAGTTTTCATCCACTGTGCGGCCTTCGCGATGGGCCCGACAAGGCTCCAGCGAACAATCAGCAGCGTGATCAACGCGATCAAAAGAACCTGGACTAAAACGCTGCCAAAAGCTTCCCGCCACATCCGCGTGCTCTGCGTGTTGATGTAGCTGGCGTCGTGGACGATCACAAGGCCTCCGACGGCCTCGTCATGTTGCCGCAGGGGAAAAGCGTAGATGTGAACGGAGGCCATCCCCAGGCGACTGAATTGGCCCGAACCCTGGTTGGTCGCGATCACTTGAGTCACCAGGGGAGGCTGCTTGCCGAGGCGGTCTGGTAGGGCGGACGTCGCTGCAAGCAGAGCAGCGTCTTTGTCATAGATCGCCATCCCCTCCAAACCTTCACGGTTGCCAAACCGATCGACGATCTTCTGAAGCTGACGAGGAGATTGCTTTTCGAGATAAGGCTCGATGTAACCTGCCAGGCTCTCACCCAGCACCGCGTCGCTCCGCTCAAGGTCCTTGCGGAGGCCCAATTTCTGCCGCTGGACTTCCCTGTAGGTAAACGCCAGGGAAACCAGCGTGATCCCCACAATCAGCGACACAATAAGTCGAACACTTAGCCAGCGCATGGTAGTTTCTGGTCACCTCAAACCGTTCAATTGTGATGTGGCTGTTTGCAAATAATTGGAGCTAATTTCGTGACTTGAGGCCGCATTTGTCGCGGCTGGATACGGCTTAACAACAAAATCTATGAAACCAGGAGAATTAGGTATCACACAACGGCACGCACGAGGGGTCACAAGGACCCTGCCTTTTACTAGTCCAAGCTTAAAAAGCAACTCAAGACGACGCGTTTACAAGACTACTCTCGGATGCCCATAAGACGGAGGACAACCTAAAGAGGATCGCTGCTGCATGCAGCGATTCTCCCACAGATGACGTGCTTCCCAGGGCGACGAGCAACTGCCCCCCCATATTATAGGTCTTTGGACCGGAACCGACTGTACTTTCGATCAGCAAGGGCTGTAGGCTAGACTCGTGAAGTCGCGCGGTTCATTTCCGGCTGTTCGATTTTTGTAACAAGATCGAAGCGCAATAAGTTCCAGCTCTCAGGTCGGCTATGGTTACTGATTCAAGAATGAGCAGGAGGAATCCGCAATCGAGGCTTTAAGGCTATCATTCCCCCCTTGCGGGTCTTGCTCAGATAAGCGAGTGCGTTATGTGGAAGAAGATCTTGATTGTGGTAGGAGCGTGGGCCGTTTCGGTGCTGGTCTACGTTGAGTTTTTCAAAGCCAGGTAAGTCCTGGCAGACTCAGGCGCGTTGTTTGAACTGGTCCGCGGGTGTCGCAGCCCGGTTGAGGTAGCATGGTTACCGTGAATGGGAAACGTCGTGCCGTTTAAGGAGTCGCCAGCAGAGGGAGACCAGCTGTTCCGGCACCTCTTCGAGGAAGCCTCGTTGGGAATCGCCATAGAGGACCTCGAGGGCAAGCTATTGCTCGCGAACCCTGCGCTTTGCAGCATGCTGGGCTACGGAAGAGAAGAATTATGCAGCATGAGTTGTGACCAATTTGCGAGTCCTGAAGATTCCCAAGACGACTGGGCTCACTTTGAGCAGTTGCGTGCAGGCGCGATCGATCATTATTCATTGGAAAAACGCTATATCAGAAAAGATGGCGCCCGGATTTGGGGACGTCTTAACGTCTCCCTTTTGAAAAGTGGAAATGGAGGATCTCCACTGGTCGTTGCCCTCGTGGAGGACATCAGCGACCGCAAGCTCGCGGAAGAGGCGCTCTCGGGCGTGAGCGGCAGGTTGATTGAGGCACAGGAACAGGAGCGTACCCGCATTGCCAGAGACCTGCATGATGACATCAATCAACGTCTGGGCCTGCTCGCCATCGAGCTTCAACGGCTCAAGATGGAGGTGCCCGACTCAAGCGTAGAGGTCCTCCGTCGCATGGATGAACTACGCAACCAGGCCTCGACCATCGCTGCTGATATTCAGGCTTTGTCGCACCGGTTGCATTCTCCCCGGCTGGAATATCTCGGCATAGTTGCGGCCATGAGAGGCTTTTGCCAGGAATTCGGGGAACAGCAGAAGGTTGAGGTTGACTTCAGAAGCCATGATTTACCCAGCCCGGTGCCGCCAAATGTGGCGCTTTGCCTGTTCCGTGTTCTGCAGGAAGCCTTGCACAACGCAGCAAAGCATAGTGGGGCACAGCGCTTCACCGCGCAATTGTCGGGAACGCCGGGTGAGATTCGTCTCACCGTCAGCGACCCCGGCGTGGGCTTTGATCTGGAGGCAGGGATGAAGGGTCGAGGCCTTGGTTTGGTCAGCATGCAGGAGCGAATCAGGCTGGTGAACGGCACGATCTCGATTGGATCGAAGCCGGGCGGCACTACCATTGACGCTCGCGTACCTCTTATTTCAGAGATCGATTCAATTCGCGCAGTCGGGTAAACCAAGATAATTCAATGTCCGTTTCCGAGCGGAGTCTGTTACTGCAGAGCCTGGCTCGGGCTCAGTTCTTGGCGACCGCCGATGTTATAGCGCTTGAGCTTGCGATATAGCGTGGCGCGGCTGATGCCGAGCATCTTGCCGGCGAGCGCCTTGTCGCCCTTCACTTGTTCGAAGACGCGCTCGATCGTGGCCCGTTCAATGTCCTCCAGATCGGTGGATGAAACTGCTCCTGTGACCATACCCGTCACTGGCTCCGATGAAGGCGAAGCCGACGCAATCGAGGGCGGCAGATCCCCGAGATCGACGAGTTTGCCATCGCCGAGGGCCACGGCGCGCTCGATACAATTTTCCAGTTCGCGTACGTTTCCCGGCCAATCGTATTGCAGCAGGCATTTCATCGCCGCATTGGTGACTTGCATCGAGCTGTCGGGAGCGTGACGGTCGAGGAACCAGTGCGCCAGCATGGGAATATCGGAGCGGCGCTCGCGCAGCGATGGTAAATGAACCGTGACCACATTCAGGCGAAAGTAGAGATCTTTTCGGAAGGTGCCGTTGCGGTATTCCGCCTCGAGATCGCGGTTGGTGGCGGCCACAACGCGGACATCCACTTTCACTTTCTGATTGCTGCCGACTGGGCGAACTTCTTTCTCCTGCAAGACCCGAAGCAGCTTGGCTTGCATCTCCAACGGTAACTCGCCGATCTCATCGAGGAAAATCGTGCCGCCGTTCGCCGACTGGAACAATCCAGTCTTCGATCGCAGCGCGCCAGTGAAGGCGCCTTTTTCATAGCCGAACAGTTCGCTCTCGATCAGCGTAGGGACGAGCGAGCCGCAATCGACGGCCACAAAGGGACGATTGGCGAAGGAACCGCGGAAATGAATTGCGCGCGCTACCAATTCCTTGCCAGTGCCGCTTTCGCCGGAAATCAGTACCGGCGTGCGCGTATCTTTCAGCCGCGAAATCATGCGCAGTACGTCCTGAATTTTGGCTGAGGACCCGACAATACCGTGCAGATCACTCTCGGTATCCACGCGCTCGCGCAGAAACTGATTTTCCTCCACTAGGTGGACTTTCTCGGCCATCCTGCGCAGGAACAGGCGCAGCTCTTCCAGAGGAGAAAATGGTTTGCCGATGTAGTCGTAGGCGCCAAGTTTCATGGCTTGCACGGCGGTTTCAATCGAGCCGTGGCCGGTCATGACGGCGACCTCGCTGCGAGGAAGCAGTTTCTTCACTTTCTCGAGAAACTCAAGGCCGGACATATTGGGCATAACCATGTCGGTGAGAATCATGTGCGCTGGCTGCTCTTCGAGTAGCGCCAGTGCGGTCTCGCCGCTATTGGCCTCCATGCAGGTATAGCCCAGCGCCTCCCCGACCGTCATGCACAGCCGGCGGATGCTCTGCTCGTCGTCGACAATCAACAGGCGGATACGTAAATCTTCACTCACGGTGCCTTCCCCATCGTCTTTTCGATGACCGAAATAAATTGTTGAACCCGGAAAGGTTTCTCCACGCAAGGCGCACCGGTTTTGCGCAAGGTGGCGACGGTGTCGTCATTGGCAATGTCGCCGGTAATGAAAACGATGCGCACGGCGAGATCGGGACGGTGCTGGCTCAACCAGGCGTGTACGTCGGCGCCGTCCACACCACCGGGGGTACGCATATCGGAGACAACGCCGAGAAACTTCTCCGATTCAAGCAGCCGCAGACCCTCTGCTCCAGATTCCGTGCACACCACCCTGTAGCCACTGCGCTCCAGAGTCGCCCGGACGTAAGCCATCACGGCGGGCTCATCCTCGATGAGCAGCACGGGCAAAGCGGCGGGGGGGATGGCCGGCGGGGTGGTTGTCATGCTGGGATCACTCCTGCGGAGGCCGTTTCCGAGACCGCCGGCAGGCGCACGATGAACGTGGCGCCGTCCGCATCGACATTGTTGTGGCAAAGAATCTCGCCTCCATGTTCGCGCACGATGCCGTAGCAGATGCTCAAGCCAAGACCCGTGCCCTTGCCGATTTCCTTGGTGGTGAAGAACGGGTCGAAGATGCGCTCCGGAAAGGAGATACCGTAACCGTTGTCGCGAAACAGAACCTCCACAAAGCCGACCCGGTTCGTGGTCTTGATTTCAATGCGTGCGGGACGGCCAGTGTCGCGCACGGCGTCGTAAGCATTGTTAAGAATATTCAGAAATACCTGTTGCAGTTGGTGCGCGTCGCCAATCGCCTGCGGCAGTTCGGGGTCGAGTTGCTCTGCGACTTCGACACCCCGGCTGTGGAGATCGTAGGCACGCAACTGCACCGTGCGGCTGAGAATGGTATTGAGCTGTACTGGCCTGCGTTGAGGCGGCATCTGACGAGCGAAGCTCAGCAGATTCTGCACGATTTGCTTGGTCCGTTGTGCCTGCTCCAGGATGACGCGCAGGTCTTTTCGGGCGCTCTCCGGAACTTCAGGATTCTCCATTAGGAGGTCGGAAAAACCGAGAATCGCCGTGAGCGGGTTGTTCACTTCGTGAGCGACTCCGGAGACGAGCTGACCCACTGCTGCCATTTTCTCCGCGTGCAGCAATTTGGCCTGCAGGGTAGCGGCATCGGTGATGTCACTCATGACCACGACAATGCTTGCGACCTGGCCTTGCTCGTCTCGCATGGGGCTCAAATTCATGGAGAAATATCCGACCCGCCCTTCGCCATGCACAATTTGCACTTCGAGGTTATCGATCTGCTGCCCGGCGAGGGTGGAAGCGAATGCCTCGTTGAGCGCCTGACGCCGACCGGGAACGATGAACTCTTCCAGGGGCCGGCTCAACAGCTGATTCTGCTGATAGCCCATGTCGTACCAACGCCGGTTCGCATAACTGACAAGGCCGGAAGTGTCTGCCACCAGGATCAGACTCTGGGTATTGTTGAGAATCTTGCCGGAGAAATCGCGCTCGCGTTGCAATTCCGATTGAAATGTCTTCAACCCGCTGATATCCAGCATGACTCCGCGATACTGTACGATGCATTGCTGGGCGTCGCGTACAGCGAAAGCGTTGATCAACCCGTGAACCGGTGAACCGTCCTGGCGGCGCAAAGTTTGTTCATGATTCCGTACCGCGCCGTAGTGCTGCATCTGTCGCGCAAGTTCCTCGTACTGTTCGGCGGAAGAATATACTTGGGTGCGGACATCGGCCTGAAGCAGGTGCTCACGGTTGCGGTATCCGAGCATGCGGACGAGCGCGTCGTTGACCTCGATGAACCGCCCATCGGGGGTCGAGAAGAACACTCCTTCCTGAATATTGTCGAACAGTTCCCGATACCGGCGTTCCGCTTCGCGTCGGTCCGTGATGTCCTTCAGCACGTGGATGGTCTGGAGACCCTCACTATTCGCCCCATGAACCCGCGAGGTGGATACAAGATAGGTCCGGTCCAGAACGGCGAGAACATATTCGTCGGTGGTGGCATCGGTAGTTGAGCGGCAGAACGGACAGGCGGGCAGGGACGTCTCGTTTCCCATCGCCAGCAGGGCGCCCATGTTGACGCCGATGAGCTCGTGCGGCTGAACTCCGATGAAATTGGCGAGCGGACGGTTTACCCGCAGAACATGATCGGATTGATCGTGCGCGACGATAAAGTCGGTGATGGCATCGAAGATCTCGATCCAATGCCGGTTCGCCTGGTCCATGCGAGTGAAGAGCCGCGCATTCTCCAAGGCAACCGAGGCATGGGCTGCGATGGACTGCAGGAGTTGCTCGTCCTCTTCCCGCAGCGACTTTCGGCGATTGGCGAGACACAACACACCCACCAAATCGCCCGACGAACCGAGCAGCCGGATCATGGTGCAGTCGTCCCAGCCTAGCAAGGAACTTAGCTCGGGACCGAACAGCTCGGCAGCGCTTGCAGAAACAATTTCCGGGTGATGCTGCGCCAGGGCATCAAGTAGGGCGTGATCAAAACGGCGCAGCAACGAGTTGAATTGAGGACCAGCAGTCGACGTCCCGTGGAGAACAAGCGTTTCCAGATCTGAACCTTCCTGGACAGCAAACGCGGCCGCTTCGGCGCCCATCAAGTCCAGGGCACGGGTGACGAAGTTCCGGGCGCACTCCGGAAGCCCGAGGTGGGAGTTCAACTCCAACGCGAGTCCCTTCAGGGCTTCTGCGCGGCGCCGGCGTTGCTCGGACAAGTACAGATTGCGAGTTGCCTCAAGGGTTACAGCAACCTGACCTGCCAGAGCCTGCGCCGAACGTACGTTCTGTTGCGAGATTTCGGTACGGTCCAGCCGGTCGAGCACTCCGAGCACGCCCAAGACGCGTCCTCCGGCCCCCAGCAGCGGCACAGCCAGGAGTTGACGCACATTGCACTTCAGAATCATTTCCAGGTTCGCGCCAGGGACCTTGGCAGGATCGTTGGCCCAGAAAGGTTGTTTGTTCAACAGAGCGCGGCTAGCGACACCGTCAGGAAACAACTCGTCCACTGGGCCGGGTTGGCCATTTTCGGCTGCCCAGCGAACCCGAAACCCTCCCCCTTCGAGCAACCCGACAAAGGCCCGGCCGAAACCCAGGAAATCAGCCGCGCGAACCACGAATTGCCGCTGGAACTCGTCGAGTTCTCCAACCGAGCTTAGCTCCGTCAGAATGTTCAGAAGTTGGTGCAGTTCGTGAGCCTGAGCGCGCGCAGTTCCGTACAGCTCAGCATTCGCGATTGCTGTGGCGCCAAACCCGGCCACGGCCGAAAGCAGTGACTTCTCCTCCTGATTGAAAGCGCCTTCGCTCCTCGGATAGACAAGAACAGCGCCTTCCGCGCGCGAAGTGCGAATGGGTGCGGCCAATAACATCCCGGCGGGCACAAGGTCACCAAGAGCGTGGGTGACGGGATCGATGGCGACCGTGATCGGCGCATCGGCGGCAATCGCGCGCGCGGCAAGATCGGCCGCAAATTGCAGTCCTCGGCGGTCAAAGCGGGCACGCGCCGAAGCTGCCAGTGGGGGGGACTCGGCGGCCACGGCATGCAGTCCTACAGTTGTTCCCTGACGCAAGAGAATACACACCAGCCGGGTGCGCAGCAGAATCCGCAAGCGATCCGCCACAGCCTGCGCCACCATGGAAGAGTCGGGGACGGCGTGCACCGCTTGAGCAGCTTCGGCTGGGAGCTCGGCACCGCCAAGCTCGTCGCGCGATGCCTCAGTCAATCGACTCGCTTCCAACAACGTACCGAGTTGGCCAGCAAGGATGGTCGCCTTGGCGGCTAGATCGTCGTTGAAATAGTCCGGTTCCGAGGCCTGCACAAAGACAGCAGCGCCGATTACCTCATTCGAAACCACCACAGGCGCGGCCATCAGGGATTTAGCGTGGAATCCAGCAGCCACGCGATACCGGCTTGGCGCAGGATCGGTTACATACAGGGTTCTACGCTGACGAATCGCTTCCATGGCAACCGCGCTCTCGCGCGCCTTCAGCCGTCGGCCAAGAAAATCAGCCGCCATCAGGCCGTCAGCTTCAGCGCCCACCAATTCCTCGGGAGAAGCGCAGCGCCAGAAGTATGCGCCATCCACGCGAAAGAACGCCCGTGTTGCCTGGCAGAAAAGACGGAACAGAGCTGGGGCTGGCATTCCGTCGGCAGCTGCATCCGAGAATCGCAGGAGCAGTTTCTGAAAAGCATCATCCAAGCGAGGGATGGATTTCTCCAGCACCGTCGTATCTCCGGCATGCTTAGTCAGAAAGCACCACCCTTAGCACCACCAAACCCCAAGTAATTGAATATACAGGAAAAATAGACTGCTATCTCAATTTGAGTCAAGGAAATAACGTTTGGAGTGCCCGACTGTGAAATCTTGGGAAAAGTGGCCGAAGTGTCTCAGTCTGAGAGCCGGAAGGCTTAGTGAGACAAATTCAATCCTTCTGCAGGCAGTCGCGCACCGCCAAAAAATCTTCGTAAACCGCTGATTTAGAAGTTCTTACATGTGCTGTCGCCTCCCGCCTGTGGTTCCCCGCAGCGTGGCAAGGACATTGCTGTGGCTAAAGGCTGGATATGTCCCCGGGAGGAGCAGTGTCTTTCCAAAACATGCGGTTGTGGGCAA
>Ga0210401_10001918_pt1 | contig 23564 bp, 21 predicted proteins | sample IncBWH32MmetaG_FD_150866 | JGI IMG/M metagenome (GOLD analysis project Ga0210401, IMG submission 150866) | Forest soil microbial communities from Barre Woods Harvard Forest LTER site, Petersham, Massachusetts, United States - Inc-BW-H-32-M | ecosystem: Environmental > Terrestrial > Soil >... | reverse complement strand
AGAATGTAGTAATGGCGGCTTGCTTACTTTGCCTGCTTTACCCAATTTGCTTACTTATTTAGATTGCAATAGTAATGGATTATTAACCTTACCTACTTTACCAAACTCATTAAAGAAAATAGATTGTTCGAATAACAATTTTTTATATAACATACCTGCCCTACCAAGTTCACTTACTTACTTAAATTGTGATGCGGATTCAATAAGTAGTTTACCTGCCTTGCCCGCGTTGCTTGATACACTAATATGTAGTGGTACGTATGGTAATTTAACTTCCTTACCGGCGTTGCCTAATTCGCTTAGATACTTAGATTGTTCTTACGACTCGTTAACCAGTTTACCTGTTTTACCTAACTCGTTGGTTTATTTGGATTGCATAAGTAATAAGTTAACTAGTCTTCCTGTTTTGCCTAATGCGCTTAAAATATTTGGTTGCGATTATAATATGATTAGTTGTTTTCCTACTTTTCCGAATGGGCTTACGTATCTTGATGTTTATGGTAACCCATTTAATTGTTTGCCAAATTATGTGGCTGCTATGAGCTCAACTCTACTAGCTTACCCTATATGTGCAGCAGGTAACAGCAACGGTTGCCCTGCCCCCGGAACAACGGCTATAAAACAAAATGAGGCTGATGTTGCCTTAAAAGTTTACCCTAACCCGGCAAGTAATGTTGTTACGGTAGAGCTTGGCAGCGAAAATGAAGAATTACAAGTGTTTGATATTTTGGGTAATGAAGTGATACGCTTGCTTTTACCTTATAGTAAGTATGACATTGATATAAGCAGTTTGCAAGCGGGTGTTTATTTTATGAAAACACAAAATGCCTATTTGAAAATAATTAAGGGGCAGAAATGATGTATGAGTTAGGGATTAGCTTAGGCTTTTTAGTTGTAATCAGTCAAAAGATTGTAGTGGAAAGCCCGACGCTGTATTCAGCGTAACGCCCAAATAAAATTTTGCTTTGCAATAACAAAAAACTGACGAAGGTTTTTTTGTTTACTGACTTTTATCATATCGGTGGGTGGAGAGCAAAATAACTTTGTACCATACAAATTTTGAAATAAGAATAACATGAAAAAAATTATTTTTTTACCCTTAGTGATTTTAGGGATTGCTATAACGCAGGAGCTGCAAGCGCAAGACAGAACGCCGTGGGTGGCACCGGGGGTTGTGTTAGGACGTGAGAACCCATTGAAAGGAAATGAAGAGGTTGCAAAGGAGGGAAAAAAAATTTATGCGAACCATTGCGGGTCGTGCCACGGAGATAAGGGTAAGGGTGATGGCATAGCGGCATCGGCATGTAACCCTAAGCCGGCAGACCACACATCGGACTACGTGCAGAAAGAAGTTGACGCATCGTTATACTGGAAAATATCGGAAGGCAGAGGCCCGATGCCATCGTTTAAAAACGCGCTTACCGAAGATGAAATCTGGAAGATTATAAATTACATACGCACTTTAAAAGCAAAAAAACCATAAGACATGAAAAAAAATTATTTACCCACACTATTGGCTTTGCTATTGGTAACGCAGCTTAGCATGGCGCAACAAACCACCAAAAAAGATTCGGTTATTGGGAGTTTGGTTACCGCAGATTCTACCTTGAGCAACCGGCTTGATAAGGTTGAAAAAACAATTGCTTATGAGAAAAAAAGAGAAAGCCATTTTATGGTGGTTGGTTTGGCTACGATGGGTTTTGTTTTAAGTCAAAACACGTTGAGTCAAAATGGTATACTTACAAAAACCAGTACAAACAGTTTAGCTGATGCCGACCGTTTTGAATTTAGCCCGATGCTATTATGGCGACACGGCAAAAAATTGTTGGTGGAGTTTGAACCATCGTGGGATGGAAATGCATTGGGCGTTAACTGGGCTGATGTATCGTACTTTGTGAAACCGGGTTTTATTGTGCGCGCAGGTTATATTGTGTTGCCTTTTGGTATATATAATAAACGGTTGGCAGCAGGATGGATTAACAAGTTGGGCTCAGACCCAACAGGCGTAGCAGACTCGCCACCAGCCAGCGATTTTGGTGTAGAGATTGAGGGCGGCTTGCCATTGGGCAGTATGAAATGGTCGTATGATATTAGTTTAACCAACGGCATGCAGTTGCAAAAAGACGGCACTATACAAAACGCCGGCATTGTAGATAACAACACCAACAAAACGGTAACAGGCAGGTTGGCCTTGCTGCCTTTTAGTAACTCATCGTTAGAGGTGGGTGTATCGGGCATGTATGGTAAGGTGGGCGATGCAGGCAGCACACAAACAAGTGCCATTAGCACTATGTATGCTTTTGATATTAATTATGTAAAAAAAGTTGGTCCTATTATGGTAAACGTAAAGGGGCAGTATAATCAGGTAAATATTAGTTCGGTTACGTATACAAATCCATCCGACTCATCGCGATATACGTTTAAAAATAATTCGAGTTCGTATTTCGGGCAATTATCGTTGCGCAGTGTAAATGCACCCGGCATACTTAAAAACTTTGAAGTAGCAGGCAGGTACGTGGGTTATACAACACCTGCCATGTCATCGTGGGGCAGTATTACAAGCGAGTATGATGTAGCACTTGATTATTGGTTGAGCTGGAGGTCGGTTATAAAAGTGGTGTACGAATCGAGGGAGGTAAAAAACAACACACCAGCTAATTTGGGCGGCAGCCCAGGTGGTTGGAACCGCATTAATAATTTTATTATACAATATTCTGTTCAGTTTTAAAACATAGAAATTATGAAAACAAAAAATTTGAAATTAAAATTTATGTCGGCAGTTGGTGTAGCACTTTTTTTAGGAGTTGTTATTTTTGCCAGCAGTTGTGTTGAAAGCCAAAAGGTGGCTATGAAAAGCGGACCTCAGCTTTGGGCAGAAAACTGCCAGCGTTGCCACAATATACCATCGCCTACGGCTTTTTCGGCCGACCAGTGGGAAACCATTGGCTTGCATATGCAAAGTCGTGCGTTGTTAACGGAAAAAGAAAAGAATAAAATTGTAAGTTTTTTACAAAGTGTAAATCAGTAAAGATTTAGAGTAAATAGTTTTTTTGATAAGAGTAACAGTGCGTGTTTACAAAGCGCCGGAACGCCCTAATTGATAATTTTGTATGCTTTTGATGCGCAGAAAGGTCTGATTTATAAAACTTTAGATGAAATTAATGGGTAAAAGCTAAGGCTTGGTCTAATGTTTATTTTTGGGTTTATTTTTTATACTTATATTCGTAACTATTGATGTAATTGTATGTTGAAGAAAGAGTTACTTCTGGAAATAAGGAATTTAGTTGTTGAATTTAAAACCGAAAGTGAACATGTTACTGCGGTTAACAATATTTCTTTTACATTAAAGCAAGGCGAAACGATTGGGATTGTTGGCGAGTCGGGTTCGGGTAAATCAGTAAGCGCCTTATCGGCTATGGGATTGATACCAGCCCCTCCGGGAAGAATCAGGTCGGGTGAAATTATTTATCATTCGAAAAGTAAAGGCACGGTAGATTTAACCAAACTATCTGCTGACGAAATGAGGCAACTGCGTGGCAATGAACTTGCCATGATTTTTCAGGAACCGATGACCTCGCTTAACCCGGTAATTACATGTGGCAACCAAGTAATGGAAGCCATTATGCTGCATCAAAAAGTAAGTAAGAAAGAAGCGCACGGGAAAACGCTGGAGCTGTTTAAAAAAGTAAAACTTCCGCGTCCGGAACAAATTATAGATTCGTATCCGCACCAAATATCGGGCGGACAAAAGCAGCGTGTAATGATAGCTATGGCTATGAGTTGCAACCCAAGTGTGCTTATTGCTGATGAGCCTACCACCGCACTTGACGTAACCGTACAAAAAACCATACTTGATTTAATGCTTGAGTTACAGCGCGAGCAAAACATGGGCATTTTATTTATTACCCACGATTTAGGCGTTATTGCTGAGCTTGCCGATAAAGTGGTGGTTATGTACAAAGGCAAAATTGTGGAGCAAGGACCTGTACTGGATATTTTTAGTAACCCGCAACACCCATATACCAAAGGTTTATTAGCCTGCCGACCTCCTTTAGATAAACGCCTAAAGCACTTGCCTACCATAACTGATTTTATGGAGACTAACAGCGATGGCAACATTATTGAGAAAGAGCAAACGGTACAAGAGGCTATACATAATGCTGTAATTACAACGGAAGAAAGAGAGAAATGGCATGCTGAATTATATGAACGACCAAAAATATTAGAGGTAAAAAACCTGAAAACATATTTCCCTATAAATAAAAGTTTTTTTGGAAAAGCCAGCGAGTTTGTAAAAGCTGTTGACGATATAAGTTTTGATGTATATGAAGGTGAAACACTTGGCTTGGTGGGAGAATCGGGTTGTGGTAAAACAACATTAGGAAGAACTATTTTACGTTTGGTTGAACCAACCAGCGGATTAATTTCGTTTAAAAAACATGACATTACTACTGTACCCCAAAATGATTTACGTGCTTTGAGAGCTAACATGCAAATTATTTTTCAGGATCCCTACTCGTCTTTAAACCCACAAGCAACTATTGGCGATGCTATTATGGAACCAATGAAAGTGCATGGTTTGTATAACAGCGACAAAGAGCGTAAAGAAAAAGCGATGGATTTGATTAAGCGTGTGAGTTTAACAGAAAAACAATTTTATCGTTACCCACATGAGTTTAGTGGCGGACAACGCCAGCGTGTTTGTATTGCACGCGCTTTATCGTTAAACCCGCAATTTATTATTTGTGATGAGTCGGTATCGGCATTGGATGTATCGGTGCAGGCACAGGTTTTGAATTTGTTGAATGATTTGAAGAGCGAATTTAAGTTTACGTATATTTTTATTTCGCATGATTTAAGTGTGGTTAAATTTATGAGTGATAGAATGATTGTGATGAACAAAGGACAAATTGAAGAGATGGGCGATGCAGATGAAATTTGTGAGAACCCGCAAAGCGAGTACACGCAAAGATTGATTAACTCGATACCTAAAGGAAGGTTACAGGATATTTTAAATTCGATTGATAAAAAAAAAGAATTAGAGGTTTAGATGGCGTTTAAAGTTTATACTAAAACAGGCGATAAAGGCCAAACATCACTAATAGGCGGCACCCGCCTACCTAAACAACATATACGCATTGAAGCTTACGGAACAGTTGATGAACTTAACAGCTGGATTGGTTTGTTACGCGACCAAACCATTGATGGCAGAAGTTTGAAAATTTTATTGGAAGTACAAGACCGTTTGTTTACCATAGGCTCGTTACTGGCTGCCGACCCTGATAAAAATAAAATGAAATTGCCGGAAATAAAAGAGGAAGACATTGTGTTGCTTGAAAAAGAAATTGATGTGATGGAAGAAACTTTGCCCGAAATGAAAAGTTTTGTTTTACCTGGCGGACACACCACAGTGTCTTACTGTCATTTGGCACGTTGTGTTTGTAGGCGTGCAGAGCGTGCTGTGTTGCGTGTTGCCGAAAATGAAAAAGTAGATGAGTTGGTTTATAAATATTTGAACCGCCTGTCGGATTATTTGTTTGTGTTATCGCGTAAATTGGCGCATGATTTAAATGCACCTGAAACTCCTTGGGTAGCGAGGGTTTAAAAGCTTTTTTAATTTTTGTCATTTCGACCAGAGGGAGGAGTCGAAACTATTCCAGTCGTTACTTCTTAATTCTGTATAATGTTTGATTATCAATAACTTATGTAATTTAAGTTGGTGATAAGTTGTAAAAAATGGTCATAAATACCTCTTTCTGATTTAACTATGTTTTAACCAAAAGGCTTATTTTTGTAATAGAATAAATACAATTTCTCATGTCTACACCAAAGATAGCAATCGTTCACTTTACATACAAAAAATATTCAGACGGAACTTCTCCCGTGATGATTCGGATAACCGCCAATAGAAAATCCCGTTATATGACAACAGGTTATTCGGTTAAAACAGAAAACTGGGACGAAGAAAATAACCGCTTTTTAGAAAGCAAAAACAAATTACTTCCCGATAAGAAACCTTTAAGTAATGCAAAAGCAATTAATGCAGATATAGAGCATCAGTTAAATGATGTCATTCGGGTTAAGCAACAAGTTTCTTTAAGCGAAGGCGTACAAACCTCCAAGCGCATAAAAGAAAAAGCCAATTCTAAATACACGGAGTCAGCAAACTTTCTAGAGTATGCCAAAGAACTGGCAAAGAAAATAATGACTCAGGAAAGAGTTCGCTCGAGTAATAACTATAGCTCTGTTATAAGACATATAGAAGAATTTCAAGACGGAACTCCTTTATTGTTTTCCGATATAACAACAGGCTTTATTAATGCTTATCAAACCTTTTTATTGAAAACCAGAAAGAATAATACCGTTAACACCCACTTATCCATTATTCGTGCTATTCTGCATCAGGCTATTAATGAAGATGAACCTTTATTCAGTCAGGATAAGAACCCATTCAATAAGATTAAATTAAAAAAGAGCCCTACCCAAAAAGAAAGCCTTTCTTTTCAGGAAATAGAAAAGCTTAGAAAAGCCAAACTAAAAGCTCCAGCACAGCAAAGGCTAATTAATGTGCGTAACTACTACCTGTTTTCTTACAATAATGCCGGCATCCGTATAAGTGATTTGATACAACTCAAAATAAAAAACATAGTGGGTGATCGCCTTCATTATGAGATGGGTAAAACCGAACATTTTAAATCTATTAAGCTTAATGCGGAATCAAAAACAATCATTAAACAATACAAAAAAAGAAACGCTAAACCGGATGATTATTTGTTTCCTGTATTAAACAATGAGCTTGATTATTCAAATGCTGTTTTTCTAAGAAAGCAGGTTGAATCCAAGTCATCGATGATAAACGGAGATCTGAAGAAATTAGCAAAAGCAGCTAAGCTTAACAAGAGGTTACATTTCCATAGCTCACGTCATAGCTTTACCAATATAGCCCGGCAGAAAAAAGCAGATTTATATTCTATATCAAAAGCCTTGGGCCATGCATCTTTAAAAGCTACCGAAGCTTATCTGGCTTCCTTTGATGAAGAAGCTTTGGATGAAACTATGGAGATGGTGCTGGGTAAATGAAATTAGTTTCTTAATTACAGATAATTCAACTGGTTAATAAATAGTCTAAATATTAAAATCATAAAAAAAATGAATAATACTATTGAGGTCATACGAGGAATACCGGCTTTTATTGTAAGCCGTGATTATGTTAAACGTGGTATTGTTACTCCACAAAACATTTACAACATCAGTAAAGTATATACAAAAACATATAGCTTAAGTAAAAAAGATAACTTACTGGGTGTAGTGGTTGGTAAAGAGTTTAATATTTGCTATTGTATTAAGTTAGAAAATGGGGAAACAATGTTTGGTTATTTTGTTTCGCATGATGATAATGGCAATTACCGAGTACAGCCTATAGATGGGTTCAATAAATTTACGTACAACCCTTATAAAACTCAATACTGTTTAGGTAGAGAGACTTGTATACAACAAGATGAGATAAAGGATATTGTATACAAATACAAGGATTTATTTTATAGTGAATTTAAGTAAAAGCATCAAGAGGGTAAGCCCTATTAGTTTTATTTTTAGGTTTAATTAATCTATATTCTAAATGAAAACGATAGATAAGAAAAAATTTAAAGGGAATCCAAAAGAGCTAGCACCTTTTAAAATTAGAGATAAACAGTTTCTAAAAAAACTATGTAAATATATTACGCCCATTCACCTGTTGAGAGACTTGAAAGATTTTAAAGGTCTCGTGTCGCCAGCTTATGTAACGGGGGCCACTAAATTTTATAATTATTTAAAGGCTGAATTCCCAAATGAATTATTTGACTATCAAATACTAGCACATATCTTATATGAATTTGAGCAGGACTTTGTGAATTTTGATGCAGCAAGTATTAGAAACAAAGAGGTTAGCCCTTATTACCTAGATGGCGCTAGTGATTTTATGAAAGTAATTGAAGTATACAAAAAGCAGCATATGAATATTACAGGTATTACTTTTTGTGTTAGACCCAAGAAATTTCTTTTAGATGATGAAGCAGTTCTAAAAATGAAAAACATAAAGGAGATGAGAAAAAAGACTTATCTTAAGGATGAAACAGTAAAAATTGAGGGTTTACATCTCATTCAGAAAATATTTAACATAGTTATAGAGGGCCAAAAAGTATTTGAAAAATTTGCAAAAGATGAAAAAATATTAAATAATGAGAAGAACAAGGACTTGAAAGATGCAAACCATAAAGCTAAATTTCGCTTACATGTTTCAAAAGTTTTGTATAAATTTTTGAAAGAAAATTTACCCTCAGCTACAAGTGAATATCATATATATGTTATAGGTGGGAAATTAAATTGTATCCTTGGTCTTTTACCGGATATACCAGCGAGTAAGGTTACTCTAAAACAAAAAAATGATTTTTACAGGAGTAATTTTTATCAGGATATAAAGTCTATATCCCTGAAGGATTCCAAAGCGTAAGTTGTTATTGCCATAAGCTTTTTTTTATTACGCCGCAGTTTCTTTTATTGCGGTACTTCGTGTTGTAATTTTATGGCCGTAATAGTACGAGTCATGATTGAAACAAAAATATTATTTGGAGATGCACAGGAGTTAGGAAGCTCCTTTAATATGCTTTCCGGTAAACTTGATACAATAATAGCTTTTCTTGAGAAGGGAAATAGCTCTCCTAATAAACAAATATATAGTGATGCTGAAGCTGCGAAGTATCTGCGTATGTCAACCAAAAAACTACAATCCCTTCGTAACGCCAGAAAAATTGGATTTATTAGAGAAAATGGTGGTAGGAAAATTTTGTACTGTTATGAGCATTTATTAGAATATTTGAAATTGCACGAACTTAAAAAAAGAAAATAATTCTGGCTATGCGCTATTCAGTTCATGCGATGTGAAAGCAAAAAATGGCACATGACATTAGCTAATCAATGATATAATCATCATGAAAAAGAAATTAATAAGAGAACCTAAAGTAAAATATTTATCGCCAATTAATTGTCGATATTGCGGTAGCCCTATCACCGATGCCCAAAGAAAAACACGGGAATATTGCGATGGTACTTGCAGAAAGGGGAGATACGATGGTAAACAAGAGTGGCTTTTTGAAGAAGAGAATGCTAACGCAAAATTAATTAAGCAAAATGCAAAAATATTGCTGCAGATTTACGAAAATGGTGCTGTGCAAAATAAGTTAACTAATTTACAAATGGTAGGATTTAGAAGAGATAAGGCATATGTCCCATATATTAATAAACGGAACCAAGAGGTCTATAAATTCGGTAGAGTATATTTAATACTACAGGAAGGAGATAATGTACTGTTATCATTAAATAAAGATGGAGTATAATATTAATAATTTTCAAATTGGTAATAGGAAGTTATCAGGTAAAATTGCTTCGAACTTCAAGATACCAACTAGGTCAATCCCTGGGCTCGAAAAGGCACTACCAAAGACCGTTATTGGAACGGAGACACTAGTTACACCGCGAGTAGATCCTTTAATTACACCTAATATAAAGCTAGAAATAACCGCCGTAAATTTAGAAAAAAAGAGGCGTAACTTTACTATTGCTGCTGCTGTAGTTACTGTGGGGCTTGGGCTTGTATTATTTTATTTACACGAAAAAGCTACTGCAAAACAAATAAACTTTAAATCACCTTAAAATGGAAAATATAAAATATTATGATTATCCTGGTTCCTACAAAAGAATCGGCGGTGAAAGACCAAAAGGAAAAAACACACCTAAAGATATATTTGAGCATAATTATGAGGGTTTCTACACAAGAATCGGCGCTGAAAGACCAAAGGAAAAAAAAGTGTTTGAAGATAAATCTGAGCCTAAAACAAACTTTTGGATTAGACTAGATGCCTTTATCAAAAGGATAATGAAATACCCACTTATGCGTTTATTACGTCTCCTTACGTTTTTAACGATATATACTACTGTATGTACCATCTTATGGAATCGCATTGCCCTGATGATTGCGGCTGTAAGAAGGACGAGTGATGCGGCTATTGTTTAATAGTTTTAATAGGCTTTTGGTCTTGCAATTTAATATCAAAAAATAATGAGATAAAAAGAAGGGAACAATTAAGCTTCCTTTTTTATTGTACTCAGTTCATAGGATTAAATTGACTACGAACTTTTTCGGATTGGGATTCATTTGTTTACCCTTATTTTCTTGCGCTTTAGCATAAGTAATATTTGTGCCTTTGTTGCCATTACTTATGTCGGCTTTGTGGTTTGGACTTTTTGCTTGTATTTTTATCTGTTTTATTGTAATTTTCTTCAATCGTTACTTTGACATACAAAACCCTTAAGAGAGCAGATCAGGTTTATCAAAATTAAAAACACGTTATATAAAGCGTAAATTATTTACCTCTTTGGTAACATATTTTTGATATTTTTTCAAAACGAATTCGTTTATTTAATATATAGCGTTCTTAACGTTAAAGAACAGTATATAACAGTAGTTAACTATAAACAACCTTACCTCACAATACTGAACAGCATTTAACGGCATTTAACAGCGCATAACTTTACGTAAAATAAAGAGAAATTTTAAGATATTATTGGTGGTTTTAGCCGTTTTAGTTTTTAATTGCCGGGATACCAAATATAGCGGGGAGTGATGGTGATGGTGGGCAAGCAACAGCCGCCCATTTAAATGGGCCTACAAGTGTTGCGGTGGATGTTTTTGGAAATATTGTTATTGGAGATCCAGATAATGACGAGGTACGAAGAATTACTCCTGCCGGAATTATATCTAATGTTGCAGGTACTGGAAGTCCTGGCTACTCAGGAGATGGTGGACTGGCAACAGCAGCTACACTATACCTTGGAACAGATATGTCAGGGAATGTATATATAGCTGAGTTTGGCAATGCAGTTATACGTAGTTATAATCCCTAATGTATTTACCTTTCGTACAACATTATTCCATGTATCCGATATATACAAATTACCTATGGTGGATAAAAAAATTTATTACGCTAATAATTATCCTTATTTGCAAGTAATATGGGGAGTAGTTGTAATTATCAAAATAATGGAACGCCAACAGTTTAATACGAATAATTTTATATCTTCGTTATATACTTTTCTACATCTATGCTTAGCCTTGTAATAATTGATGATATGCAAAATGCCAGAGAGGTAATTGCCTCTATTGTCAATAAACATTGTAAGAATGTTAAAATTGTTGGTTTTGCAGATGGTGTACAATCGGGAGTTAAACTAATTAAACAACAAGACCCTGATCTTATCTTACTTGATATTAATATGCAAGATGGAACAGGTTTTGATCTCTTAAATAAATGTAAACCGTTTGGCTTTAAAATCATATTTATTTCCGCTTATGAAGAATATGCGATAAAGGCGTTTAAGTTTAGTGCTATTGATTATGTTTTAAAACCTATTGAATCCAACGAATTAATTTCCGCGATTCAAACAGCAATAAATACTTTGTCGGAAAAAAATGTAGTTTCAGGTATAGATGTACTAGAAGCCAACTACATTAATCATAAAAAGGAGTTTAAAAAAATAATCTTAAAAACCATAGATAGTATTTATTCTGTTAGTGTAAAAGACATTGTGCGTTGTGAATCGGACGTAAACTATACTCGCTTCTTTTTAAATGATGGCCGTAAAATATTATTATCTAAACCTCTTAAAGAATACGATGAACTATTAAGTGAATTTGGGTTTTTCCGAATTCATCAATCACATCTTATTAATTTGGATTATTTTGAGCAAATTAAAAAACTGAACGGTGGATTTGCTGTAATGAAAGATGGCTCCGAAATCCCTATTTCATCACGTAAAAAAGAATTATTTCTACAAACTATTTATGAGTTATAAAATTTATAACTGATTTAGCACAACTTCTGCTTAATAAATCATCTTCGAATCTTTACAAATAATCTTTGTATTAAGGGAATAATAAACAGATGGCACATAATAATTTGATTAAGTTTAAGGCATTTATTGTCGAAATAGATTTTATAGAAACCATTATTGTCACAAACAAAATTCTTTATTCTTTAATTATTTTTAAATACGCGTCTTGTGTTTGTAAAAAATAAATGCCCGCAGCTTGTTTGCTTAAATCAATTTGTTGTTCGTTAACATTTACTTTTTGTGTGTACACAATAGCACCTAAGTTATTGTAAATAGTAACCAAACCCAATTCAGTTGCCGATTGTATAGTAACAATATCACTTGCTGGGTTAGGGTAAACCTTTATAACATAAGCCTCATTTTGTTTTATAGCCGTTGTTCCGGGGGCAGGGCAAGAGTTACTGTTACCCGCTGCACATATAGGGTAGGCTAAGGTACCTGCATTCATAGCCGCCACATAATTTGGTAAACAATTAAATGGGTTGTTGGCAATATAAATAGTAGTAAGTGACACCGGAAAAGCAGGAAAACAAGTAATTTTATTGTTGCCGCATTGCAACAGTGTAAGTCCACTCGGCAAAATTGGCAAACTAGTTATAGCATTATAACCACAATTAAACTTTAAAAGCGAATTGGGTAAAGTAGGAATAGCCGTTAACTTATTACCACCGCAATACAAAGAAACTAACGAGTTAGGTAAAGCAGGCAAGCTGGTTATCGAATCGCCGGCACACCATAAAAGCGTAAGTCCGCTGGGTAAAGGTGGTAAACTACTTATAGCATTTACATTACAAGTTAAAAGCGTAAGCCCACTGGGTAAAGGTGGCAAACTAGTTATAGCATTATAATCGCAACCAAATTCTAAAAGCGAATTAGGAAAAGCCGGGACAGTCGTTAATTTATTACTTCTGCAATCTAAATATAATAACGATGTGGTTGATAAAGTAGGTAAACTGATTAACGAATCGTAAGAACAAACTAGGTACCTAAGCGAATTGGGCAAGGCCGGTAAAACAGTTAAATTACCGCGCGAGAAACTACAATCTAGTGAATCAAGTAAAGGAGGCAAGGCGGGTAAACTGTTTATCGAATCCGAATTACAATTAAAGTAAGTAAGTGAATTTGGCAAAGCAGGTATATAGTATAGCTCACCGTTATACGAACAATCTATTTTCTGTATTGTATTTGGTAATGTGGGTAAAACTAATAACCCATTACTATTGCAATTTAAATAAGTAAGCGTACTGGGTAAAGCGGGCAAAACAAGTATAGCATTATTATTGAAATCAAAATGCATAAGCAATGCAGGTAATGCAGGCAAAGCCGTTAATGCATTAGAAGAGCAATCTATATAGGTAATAGAGTTTGGTAACGTAGGCAAGCTCGATAAAACACAGTACGAACATGTTAACTTCTTAAGTGTACTTGGTAACGGTGGCAAGGTTCCTAACGAATTACTATCGCAAAGTAAATCAGTAAGCGAACTAAAATATTGCACCCCCGTTAAATCGGCAATGTTTAAATAAGCTACATGCATAGTATGTGTAGTTGTTGTAACGGCCACATTGGTTGTATCCATTTGGTTGCCACTCATGGCAGTAGGTACATTAGCAGTTAACCAGCTAACAAAATTTGCATCGGGTATAGTTACTAGTTGCGCTTTACTTAATAAAGTATTAAAACATAGGGTTAAAGTAAACAAACTTGTTTTTAGGATTTTCATAAAATGAGAGGATTAGTAATTTATAATTGTATCAAATGTAATCTTATTTATTCTTTAATTATTTTTAAGTACGTGTTTTGCGTTTGTAAAAAATAAATGCCTGCGGCTTGTTTGCTTAAATCAATTTGTTGTTCGGTAGAAAATATTTTTTCTTTATAAATAGTTTCGCCAATTGCATTATAAATAGTTACCAAGCCTAATTCAGTTGCAGTTTGTATAGTAACATCATTAATAACAGGATTTGGATAAGCTTTTACCGCTGTTGCTTTTTCATTTGTTTCAATTCCTGTTGTGCTACTACAACTTAAACCAAGCGATTGCACTTGTTTAGGTGTCCAAAGCGTATCGTGGTTGCTGCCCGTGCCACATTGCCCATTTAAATCCCAACCCCAGCTCCACAAAGTACCATCAGCTTTTATAGCAACATTATGATAATCTCTTGCTGCAATGTAAGTTACATTTGTTAGGCCTGTTACCTGCACCGGATGTTTTCTTGTAACCTTTGTGCCATCTCCACATTCGCCGCGTTCGTTTCCACCCCAAGCCCAAACAGTTCCATCAGCTTTAAGTGCAAGTGTGCTATAATCTCCACCCGATACTGCAATAACATTATTTAATCCTACCACTTGTGTTGGTACATTTCTATTAAGCGTGTCGCCTGTTCCTAATTGTCCTTGTTGGTTTTTGCCCCAGGTCCAAACGGTACCATCCGATTTTAAAGCAACTGCATGTTGCCATCCACCCGATACTTTTATAATATTACTCAAACCCACAACAGGTGTTGGCACATGTCGGCTAGTAGTATCGCCTACACCTAACTCACCATAGTAGTTATTGCCGCATGCAACAAGTGTATAATCCGATAATAAAACCAAAGTAAAAAAACCACCACCGGTTACTTGTCGAACGTGTTTTGTAATGCCTGCAATTTTTATAGCCACATTACTGCCATGACTAACAGCTGTATCTATTCCTAACTGACCACCGCCCGGAGGCACCGCCCCACCAAGGTTTGAGCCCCAACCCCAAACACTACTATCAACCCGTATGGCTAAACTATGATATCCTCTGCCACCCAAGGCAATTGCCGAATCTAGTCCCACAACTTGTACTGCATTGTTTCTTGTAGCAACAGTTGTTCCATCGCCCAAAGTTCCGGTAAAGCCCGATGCCACATTCGAGCCCCACGACCAAACCGTACCGTCGCGTTTCAAGGCAAAATTAAAAAGCTCACCACTCATTACATGCACTACCGAAGTAAGAAACCCAACATTATTTGCACCATGTACTTGCACAGGCGCGTCTCTTTCAACACTTGCACCATCCCCTAAGCTGCCTGGTGCGCCCCATGTCCAAACAGTGCTATCATTTTGTAATGCAATGCAGTGCCTGGCACCACCCCAAACCTCAGTAACACATTGTCCAAAAATTAAATTACAAAACACACTACTAAATAAAAGCAGTATACGTTTTTTGCCTATAGTTTTATTATGATTTTTTTTCATGGCTTATTATTTTATTCCTTAATAATTTTTAAATACGTGTTTTGCGTTTGCAAAAAATAAATGCCGCTTGCCTGTTTGCTTAAATCAATTTGTTGCTCATTAGCATTTACTTTTTGTATGTAAATAACTGCACCAACTACATTGTAAATAGTAACCAAGCCCAATTCGGTTTGCGATTTTACAATAACCAAATTATTTGTAGGGTTAGGATACACAATTACATTTTTATTATTTAAACGATTGTTTTCAACGCCTGTTGTTTGCTGAGGTATAGTAACAATTGTTGTATCGGTTAACACAGCATTGTTATAATCAAAAATAATACTGGCACTATTTTTAATAACCGTGCCCTGCGGGTTATTAGGTTTTTGGCGCACACTAAATTTCACAAAGCCATGACTTGCAACTTCATTTGTACTGCTATCAAGTAAATTTATATTAGTAAACGTCCACTCTAAAATTCCTTGTCCGTAAATCCTAAACGTGTACGAAAAGCTTGATGCGCCACTTTCAACACTTACTGCATTTAAGTAGCTTGATAAAGTATCTCTTATCACAATAGTAGTAGCAGCAAAAGTCCCTGTGTTCTGAAACCTGATTGTATACGCAAGCGTGTCGGTTGCTACACAATTTTCTTGCGTAGTAAACGCGGTGTTTGATATAGAAACTTCTTTAGCATTAGGGTCGCAGGCACCAACTAAATAATGACAATCGTGCGAGCAATTATTTAAAGTATCACATTCAGCTGTAGCAGCCGAGTGTATAGTTGCAAATACACATGATGTATATAAACCAACTACCACCCCACACGATACCGAATCTAAAACAGTAAAACTTCCCATCTGTCCTGCTCTTACAGTATCAATAGTAAACACATAATTACCACCAACAATTGCATAAGGCACACTGCTACTTATCGGAATTATATGGCTGTCAAAATTTAAACTAACACTTACATTATATGCCGCTACGGCACCAAAATTACTATAGCTAACATTTAAAGTGTTTTTAAAACATTGCCTAAAGTAAGGCGCGCTTACACTTACTTTTAAATCGGCACAATGCAAACGCAAGGTGTCGCCAAAATTATTGTTGTACGATGTTGGTGTAACTGAGTTAATATTTGCAGTGTAACTTACCGTGCAAGCAGTATTATAATAAGTAGCCGGTGTATGTGTTACGGTATAAAAACCACTATCAACAAACAACGTATAATTTCCATTAGCATCTGTGCTAGCAAAATAACTGCCCGGCATTGCTTCAACTAATTCGCCATACAAACCAACTTCGTTAGTATCCTTTACACAATTAGCATTCAAATCTTCAAACACGGCACCTGTAATAACATGGGTTGATACCGGATACAATTTTATCATGCCCATTCGGCTGCCAATGCCACTTACCATATAACCACCATCCGGAGTTTGCAAACTACTATAACCAACTACATTATGGTTCATGCATTTTTGCCATTGTATAGTTCCCAGGTTATCTATTTTTACTGCCCAGCAATGATAAGCCCCAGACAATATTTGTCCAGCCACATCACCATCACTCGACTCTGTTTTACCTGTAACAAAATATCCTCCTTCACTTGTTTCCGAAACTGAATAAGCCATATCATTTCTGCTACCCCCCATGTCTTTTTGCCATTGCAGCAAACCTGTGTTATCTAATTTTACAACCCAAACATCGTATGGCTGATTAGGTGCAATTGCATGATGTATAGTAACGTCCCCATCATTTGATAAAGTTGCCCCTGCTATTGCATAACCACCATCGCTACTTTGTATAATTGAAAAAGGATATTCCGGATTTGTTCCACCCAACGATTTTTGCCATTGTATAGTGCCTACAGTATCTAACTTAACCACCCAAAAATCTCCGTTAAAATACCCAACCGAATTTATTGTTATACTTCCTGCAATGCCATGGTGCCCAATAACATCTCCATCATTTGATGTAGCAGATGTGGTAAAAATATAACCTCCTTCACTTGTTATTTGCAAAATAACCCGTGGCGCATTTCCTCCTTGTAAATTAGCACTAAAAAACGATTCATTATTTGTACCACCATAACATTTTTGCCATTGTATAACTCCAACTGCATCTATTTTAAAAATCCAGGTATCAAGTCCACCATGATTTCCTATTACATCACCATCGGTTGATCCTGTTGTTGCCGCCACAATATATCCGCCATCTGCAGTTTGCTTCACATCCTCCGCTTTATCATATGCGGTGCCTCCATAACATTTTTGCCATTGTAAATTACCAACATTATCTAGCTTTGCTAACCAGGCATCATACGGTCCGTGGTTTCCGGTTACCTCACCATCTACAGATGCTGTAACGCCGCTTACCATATAACCACCGTCACTGGTTTGTATAATTGAGCTACCGCAATCGTAACCTCTGCCACCTAAACAAGTTTGCCATTGCAGCAAACCCATCGCATCAGTTTTAACCACCCATATATCAAAATTATAAGCGTAAGCTGTTGTATCTATTGTATGGTTGGTTATATCGCCATTGTGCGCCATTGTTTCGCCCACCAAAATATAGCCCCCATCGCCGGTAGCTGTCATTTTATAGGCATAGCAAGCTCCCGACCCACCATATGATTGTTGCCATTGTATAGCAGGCTGGGCAAGCAAAGTGGTGGTAACAAAAAGTAAAGAAAATCTCAGGTAAAGTAGTAATGTTTTCATGGTAAAATTTTTAAAGGATAAAAATTAAATAGACTTCTTATTATATAAGAGCATTAAAAGCTACAAATGGTTGCCTCACTTATATTTCAATTACTCCTTAATAATTTTTAAATACGTGTTTTGCGTTTGCAAAAAATAAATGCCGCTTGCCTGTTTGCTTAAATCAATTTGTTGCTCATTAGCATTTACTTTTTGTGTGTAAATAACTGCACCAACTACATTATAAATAGTAACCAAACCCAGTTCGGTTTGCGATTTTACAACAACCATATTATTTGTTGGGTTAGGATACACAATTACATTTTTATTATTTATATAATTACTTTCAACACCCGTAGTTTGCTGCGGTATAGTAATAACTGTTGTATCAGTTAGCACAGCATTGTTGTAATCAAAAATAATGTTAGCGCTATTTTTTATTACAGTTCCTTGTGCGTTGTTAGGTTTTTGGCGCACAGTAAATTTTACGAATCCATGACTTGCCACTTCGTTTGTTGTGCTATCCGGTAAGTTTATATTATTAAACGTCCACTCTAAAATCCCTTGCCCGTAAGTTCTAAAACTATATACCGCACTTGCTGCACCGCTTTCAACGCTAGTTACATCAACATAAGTGGGCAATGTATCTCTAACTACAACAGTGCTTGCAGCAAATGTCCCCGTGTTTTGAAATCTAATCATATACGTAAGTGTATCTGTAGCAGTACAATTTTCTTGTGTAGTGTATCCGGTAGTTGATATAGCAACTTCTTTCGCATTAGGGTCACATGAGCCTACCAAATAGTGGCAATCGCAAGCATTATTATTAGCTACGTTACACTCAGCTGTTGTTGTAGTTTGTATGCTACCCAACACACATGAATTATGTAAGCCAACCACCAAAGCACACGATACCGAATCTAAAACACTAAAATTTCCTGTCTGCCCCGGCAATATAGTATCAATAGTAAACACATAATTACCCCCCACAATAGTATAGGGTATACTACTACTTAGCGGAATTATATAACTATCAAAGCTCAAGGTAATACTTACATTATACGCTGCTACCGAACCTGTGTTGGCATAGTAAACACTTAATGTATTTTTAAAGCATTGCCTAAACCCAGGTGCACCAACGCTAAGTATTAAATCAGCACAATGCATGCGCAAGGTGTCGGCAAAATTATTATTATATGAGTTTGGTGTTACCGAGTTAATGTTTGCCGTATAGCTTGTTACACAACTTTGATTATAATAAATCGATGGTGTATGGTTTACAGTATAAAAACCGGTATCAACAAATAGTGTGTAATTTCCTTGTGCATCTGTAGTAGCGTAATAATTACCGGGCACAGCTCTCACTATTCTGCCTGGTAAGCCAACTTCATTAGTGTCTTTTACACAGTTGCTATTCAAATCCTCAAACACATAACCTGTAATAACATTAGTTGGTACCGGAGATAATTTTTGTATCAAAAAATCACCATAGTAAAGCGATACCGCACCGTATAAGCCCACAATATAACCGCCATCACTCAACTGAAAAACTGTACTTACGTCACCTGCACCATAAGATAGTTCTTCCCACTGGATGTTTCCAAAAGCATCTAGTTTTATCAAAAATTGTTTTATACCAACTATATAACCACCATCATTTGTTGGGGCAATATAATCGCCTAAACCGAAGGAAACAATTTTTTGCCATTGTATATTTCCGGCGGCATCTAATTTTACAACCCATGTATTTTCTGTTGGTTGCACTGCACCTGCTACCTGTATGTGCCCTGTTACATCATCATCAGTAGATGTAGATTGTGCCGAAAAAATATAACCCCCATCAGCCGTTTGAAAACCCGAACGCCCTCTGTCAAAACCCGTGCCGCCATAACTTTGTTGCCATTGTATAGCACCCATCGAATCTATTTTAATTGCCCATGCATCAAAATCTCCGGCAGGCAGAGTTCCTGGTCCGGTATGATGTCCCGTAACATCTCCATCGTTTGATGAAGAGCAACCCGTAATAAAATAACCTCCATCATTAGTTGATACAAGAGATTTTCTACCGAAATCATACGCATTTGTGCCCTCATTCATTGTTCCGCCATAGCATCGTTGCCATAATAGGTTACCTGTTGCATCTAATTTAAATACCCACTCGTCGCTTGTGCCGTGGTTTCCCACCACATCACCATCACTCGAAAGAGTAACTCCGTAAACCACATAATTTCCACTACTTGTTTCAAGTATACATGTTCCGTAATCTTGCCCGGTTCCACCATAACATTTTTGCCATTGTATTGTCCCAAGGCTATCTGTTTTTACAACCCATACATCATAAGGAAGTGAACCACCACCATGATTTCCGGTAACATCTCCATTATTTGATGCACTCATGCCAACCATAATATAACCTCCATCACTTGTTTGTGTAACCGAGTAACCTCTATCATCACCTGTGCCGCCATAACTTTTTTCCCATTGCAAAATACCTGTGGCATTAGTCTTTACCAACCAGTAATCAGTCCCCCCGTGGTTGCCTGTTACACTTCCGTTAGTAGAGTTTGATCTACCCAACATAACATAACCACCATCTCTTGTAGCCGAGGTCGAAAAAACCTCGTCTCCACCTGTGCCCCCAAAACCTTGTTGCCACTGTGTGGTAGGTTGTGCTTGCAAATAAGTCGAAACAAAAAATAAAGCAAACCCTAAGTAAAATAATAATGTTTTCATGGAAAAACTTTAAAAAGGTAAAAATGAAATAGACTCCTTATTATCTAAGAGCATTAAAAACTATAAAAGGTTGCCTGATTGTGGAAAATTTACGTTCAAGATGCTAATTGCTGATTTTAATAAAGAGGAGAGGGCTTTGATTTAATTGATTAATAAAATATTCTTCGGGCAACCAAATGCTATTTATTATCATCTACTATTAAAAACAGGATGAAGAGGTTCTCATATATATTATTTATCATTTTTTTGCTTTTAGCAAAAAAGCAATTTTATGCGCAAAATTCAGGCAAAGATTCACTCTTAACCCTCCTTAAAACTGCGAATGAAGATACTAGCAAAGTAAACTTATTAATGGGATTAAGCTTTTTAAACGACAATGATTCTGTGAAGTTTTATTATGCCAAACAAGCTTTGCAATTAGCAAAATCACTGCGATATAATTATGGAATTCAAAAGGCATTAAATAATATAGGGGTGCATTTTATGAATAAAGGGAATCAAAAAGAGGCATTAAATTTTTTTTTTGAAGCTCTAAAAACAAACGAGGAAACAAAAAGCAAGAAATATATGGGTAATATTCTTAACAATATTGGGATCAGTTATTATTCAATGGGAGATTATTCATTAGCTCTTCCTTATTACTTGAAATCGCTTAAGCTAAACGAAGAGTTAAAAGATAAAGCAGGCATGGCTGCTGTATATAGATCAATTGGAACGCTTTATATGGAGCAGAGTAATTATATTAATGCACGGGAGCAATACAAGCAAGCAAGCAAATTATCCTTTGAATTAAATGATAGTGAGGGAAAACTGAATGATTACGCTAATATGGCTAATATATACTATTTTCTTAAAAAATATTCAGAAGCATTAGATTATTCCTTTAAAGCTTTTGAGATACAAAAAAAAGAAAATTTGAATGAAGAATATTTGGTAGGTATCTTCATGAATATTGCAAACGTATATTATGAACAAAAAAACTACAAACGCGCCTTAAAAAACTACCTAAACTCCTTAAAACTTTGTTTAAAATTTGAAAATAAATTTGCCGCAACAATGAACTATAATAATATTGCTGTCCTTTATATAACTACAAATGATTATATAAATGCTTTAAATTATTTAAATACTGGGTTGGCACTAGCAAAGGAAATCGAAGCAAAAAATGCTATTAAAGAATTTTATTTGAATCTATCTCAAGCGTATAACAAAAAAGAAGATTACAAACAGGCATACAAATATTATGAATTGTTTTTTGCATTAAATGATTCTTTGTTTAATAAAGAGAAAAGCAAACAGATTGCAGAAATGCAAACGAAATATGAATCAGAGAAAAAGGAACTAAAAATAGAATCTCTTTCTCAGCAAAATGATATCCAGTCTTTACAATTAAAACAAAATAAATATTTTTTTATAGGGATGTCCGTAATTATCGGGCTAATTCTTACCATTGGTTTTTTAATTCTTGGCCAAAACCGGCTGAGGGCTGCACAAGTAAAAACTGGACTCGAACAAAAGCTATTACGTTCTCAGATGAATCCGCATTTTATTTTCAATGCTATGACCAGTATTCAAAATTATATCTATAATGAAAAACCACAAGAAGCAGCAAATTATTTATCATCTGTTTTTAAACTTATGCGGTCCATTCTTGAAAGCTCCAGGAAAGAATATGTGGAACTAGAAAAAGAAATTGCCACTCTACAGCATTATCTAATTTTGCAACAACTTTGTTTTCATCAAAAATTTGATTTTATAATTGAATCGGATAATAAAATGGATTTAGAAAACATATTAATCCCTCCTATGATGGCACAACCATTTATTGAAAACGCAATTGAGCACGGCATCTTAAATAAACCTAATGGTAAAGGAACGATTGCGGTCCGCATAACTTTACATAATGATACATTTTCTCTCGAAATTGAGGATAATGGCATTGGACGAGAAAAAGCTAGAGAAATAAGTCGCAAAAACAGCAACGCACATTTATCAGTTGCAACAAGCATTACCGAAGAACGGTTAACATTATTAAATAAAAAATCGAAAAAGAAAATTTCGTTTCTTATAACCGATTTAAAAAATGAAAAAAAAGAAGGCATAGGAACTAAAGTAGCTTTTGTTTTTCCATTAAATACAATTGTTTAGTACGCCATAATAATTTAAACTTTGTATAATAATTTCCATTAATTCTTCGTCTTATAATTATTGTCAATATGCAAAGATGCCATAAAAACATGCAAGGTTAGCCTATTAAAATCTATCGAATTAATTCCTACAATTCAAAGGGGCAATAAACATGTTTTTCAAAAAAACTGTTGTTTCAATTACTAATATTCTCTGCTACAAATTATTAATGCACTATAAGATTTTATAGTGTATCGGATATAATCTTTATATACAAATAATGCCCACATCTCTTCGAATAATAATATTTATCCCTCGAATAATAAACTCGAAAAAATAATCAATTTAATCAACTTAATTTTAATACTAAGTTCTTAGTTTACTTAACCTATATAAAACAACAAAGTCATGAAAAAAGCAATTATACTTTTAGCAGCTGTAGTTTGTATAAATGCAAATGCACAGGTATCTTTTAGTCCCGCAATAGTATTGGGTCAGATAGGCACTCCTCAGTCCGTTATAAATGCAGATTTTAACAATGATGGCATAGCTGATGTGGCAGTATTAACAAATTCCAATAACTTTTCAGTCCCCAAGATTACTTATGACCCGGCCTCTATGATAGATTATTCATTTACTGCACCATCATTTTTATCAACATTACAACCCGGCTGGAATACTATGGTCATATATTTAGGTAATGGAGCTGGTGGTTTTAGTGCTCCAATAAACATTCCCACTGGTCCTAATCCTACTTCAATTACAAGTGCCGATTTTAATGAGGATGGGAAAGTTGATTTGGCAGTAACTAATGCCACTTGTTATGGGTTTAATGGCACCACTTATGGGCGACCACCG
>Ga0210401_10001917_pt1 | contig 23565 bp, 24 predicted proteins | sample IncBWH32MmetaG_FD_150866 | JGI IMG/M metagenome (GOLD analysis project Ga0210401, IMG submission 150866) | Forest soil microbial communities from Barre Woods Harvard Forest LTER site, Petersham, Massachusetts, United States - Inc-BW-H-32-M | ecosystem: Environmental > Terrestrial > Soil >... | reverse complement strand
ATTCGCTACGGCAAATTGTCAGCGGCCGAAAAAGAACTAAAGACAGCGCAGGACCGCCTCGCCGAATTGCAAAAAGATCATCCGATGCTGAAGGAAGAAGTCGGCGAGGAAGAAATCGCGAAAATCGTCAGTAAATGGACCGGTATTCCTGTGGGGCGGCTCCTCGAAGGCGAAATCGAAAAGCTGATTCACATGGAAGAACGGCTGCGCCAGCGCGTGGTAGGGCAGGAGGCGGCTTTAGCCATCGTCGCGAATGCGATCCGCCGTAACCGCTCCGGTTTGAGCGACCCGAATCGCCCGATTGGTTCGTTCCTATTCCTCGGCCCCACCGGCGTCGGAAAAACCGAGCTCGCGCGAGCCCTCGCAGAATTTCTATTTGATGATGAGCGCGCCATCATTCGTCTCGATATGTCCGAATACATGGAGAAACACTCCGTCGCGCGCATGATTGGAGCGCCTCCGGGCTACGTGGGCTACGAAGAGGGGGGCCAGCTGACCGAGCAGGTTCGCCGGCGCCCGTATTCCGTGGTGCTGCTCGACGAAATCGAAAAAGCGCATCCGGACGTGTTCAATGTGCTGCTGCAGATTCTCGACGAAGGCCGGCTTACGGATGGGAAAGGCCGCACCGTGGATTTTCGCAACACGGTGATCATCATGACGTCGAACATCGGTTCGACTGCCATCTTCGAACTCGCCGCTAAGGATCCGAAGAAGGCCCGCGAGCAAGCCATGGCGGCGCTTCGCGAGCTTTTCCGCCCGGAATTTTTGAACCGCATCGACGACATCGTGATGTTCCAGCCGCTCGGCAAGGACCAGATCGAGCACATCATCGAGCTGCAGATGCGCAACGTGGTGAAGCTGCTGAGCGAAAGAAAAATCGCGCTAAAGCTCAAGCCGGCGGCGAAGACTCTTTTGTTCCGCGAAGGATTCGACCCGGCGTATGGTGCGCGCCCCATGAAACGCGCCATTCAGCGCCTGATTCAAGATCCGCTGGCGCTCAAGCTTCTCGACGGCGAGGTGAAGCCGGGCGATACAGTGACTGTTGATGCCGACCCGCGAAGCGACGAAATGAAATTTGCGACGGAGACGGCAAAGGCGGGCGTCGCTTAAAATCGCGCCTAGGAAAATTGAAAATGAAAACACTAAAGACTGCATTTTTGCTCACGGCTCTTACATTGCTACTCCTTTTCCTTGGATTGGCGTTCGGCGGCGAGCGCGGTATGACGATGGCGCTTGTTTTCGCGGTCCTGATGAACGGCACTGCATACTTCTTCTCGGACAAGATTGCGCTCATGTCCAGCGGGGCCCAACCGATCAGCAAAGAACAGGCACCACGGCTTTATGAGGTGATGGAGCGCCTTGCGGCGAAATCGAATCTGCCCATGCCGAAGATGTTCCTGATTCCTCAAGCCGCGCCCAACGCATTCGCTACCGGCCGCAATCCGAGTCATGCGTCAGTCGCCGTCACGCAGGGCCTGATGGAATTGATGGACGACGAGGAACTCGAAGGCGTAATCGCGCACGAGCTATCGCACGTGCGCAACTACGACATCCTGACGTCATCGATCGCTGCCACAATCGCCGGCGCGATCACATGGGTTGCGAGAATGGGCTTCTGGTTCGGCGGCGGTGGCAACCGTCAGCGAGGCGGCGGTCTCACAGGAATACTGATGTTGATTCTCGCCCCGTTCGCCGCGCTCTTGTTGCAAATGGGTATTTCGCGGCAACGCGAATATCAGGCGGACGCGTCGGGCGCAAGAATGGTGGGCCATCCTTACGGCTTAATTCGCGCGCTCGAAAAACTCGGCGCTTACAACAAACGCATTCCCATGGATGTTCCTCCTACAACATCGGCTCTGATGATCGTGCAACCGCTGTCAGCAGGACAGCTTTTCTCGAGCCTCTTCAGCACGCATCCGCCGCTTGCGGATCGAATCGCTCAGCTCCGCGCCATGACCGTGGTTCGCTAACCCCCCGACTGCTAGTTGGGAGGCGATTTTGACGCGATTTTGGCTTGGAGTTGAGCGAAGAAATGTGCAAGCGGTACCGCGAAGAAATCCTTGAAATACGGTAAAAATTGCAGGTCCCCACTAACAATACCCAAAATATCCTGCCGCCACACCGCGCGCTAAGAGATTAGATATCAAACACATACAGACGCTCCGTCGGTTTGGCACGATTGGCGTCCCTTTTGCTCTTTCCCATCCATGCAAGGGCCTTCACGGAGGAAAAAGCATCATGAGTATCGACGATAAACAAGAATACGTACCAGCCGAAGCCGCCGCACCGCGTTGGGTAGGCATAGTAGTGGTAGCGCTCGCAATCGTCTCCTTAGCAGCTCTAGGGACGGGCTGGAGCGCGTCGACGCACTCCAAGGAGCTCGCGCAGAACCTCGCAACTGCGCAGCAGCAGGAGAAGCAGCAGGAAGAGGTGCTCAATCAGCGCTTGGCGAAAGCTGAAGACACCAATGCCCAGCTCCAAGGCGAGCTAAGCATCGTCACGGATAAGATGAAATTGACGCAGGGCGAGCTGACGAGGGCGCGCGCGCAAGCGAACAAGATCAAGGAAGAAGATGCCAAGCAGCTTGCGGATCTCCAAAACAATGTGAATGGAGAACTCGCGACCAAGGCTGGCGTCGATGATGTGAATAAGCTCGGCACTGACGTCAACGGCGTTAAGTCCGACCTCGAATCCACGAAGAACAGCCTGAACATGACTCGAGGCGAATTCGGCACGCTGATCGCGAAGAACCATGACGAAGTGGAAGAGCTGCGGCGTCTTGGCGAACGCGATTACTACGAGTTCACAATCGACAAGAAAGATCAGCGCCAGAAAGTGGGCGACCTGATGCTTGAACTCCGCGGCGTCAATCCCAAGAAGAACGTCTACACCATCGCGATGTACATTGACGATGCGCGCTACGAGAAGAAAAATCGCTCCGTGAACGAGCCGATTTACTTCTTCTCGCGCGGCACTCGTGCACCGATGGAGTTGACGGTCAATCAGGTAGGCAAGGACAAGATTGCCGGTTACTTGGCGTACCCAAGTCAGCTTCCAACACACACGCTCAGGCGTCTGGCAACTAGTTCGGAACAAAATCACGCCGCGAACTGGCGGGAGCGGCGCAAAAAAGGGGCGTCCACTTGGACGCCCTTTTTTTTTTGCCGCAGAGAAACTGCGATTAACCGGCGCGTTTCAGAGCGCGGGTCTTGCGGCTCAGGAATTTCTTCGCGAGGGCAGGAAGCTTATCGTGCGGAAGTTTTCCCTGCTCGTAGAGATGCATCTTGGCCTTGGCGGTCTTCCTGCGGCGCCGCTGGCGCTTCTGTGCTACATACCGCTTGTCATATGCCATGCAAATCCCTCCAAACCTTCTGCAATCCCATTTTCCTTGAATTTTCGGGCACCATGATTGTAGCGGAGAAGGAAAATGATGCAAGGCTCGCCTGTGTTTTTCGCTCCGAGTTCGGGTAGCATGAACGAGCCATGGCCGCGACCGCCATTTACGCCAGCCGGATCCTCACTCCGCACGAAGAAATTCTCGACAGCGTAATCGTCGTTGAAGACGGCAAGATCACGCAGATGGGCCATCGCGACGAAGTTCGCATCCCCGAGAACTCGGAGCACTTCGCCGCGGGCGACAAAATTGTCATTCCGGGTTTCGTGGACGTGCACATTCACGGCGCCGGTGGCCACGACGTGATGGAAGGTACGGCCGAAGCGATCGCTAAGGTCGCGTCCACAATCGCGAGACGCGGTACCACGTCGCTGGTAGCAACAACTGTTAGTGCACCGCCTGAGGAAACCTGCAAGAGCCTGCATGGGATCGCGCGCTATATTCGCAGCGCGCGAAATACTGATTCACGATTTGCCGCCGAGGTGCTAGGAATCCACCTGGAAGGACCTTTCATCAACCCAGCTCGACGTGGCGTGCATCCGCTCGATGCCATTACGCCACCCTCCAAGGAACTCTTCGAAGAATTCGTCGCCGCTGCCGATGGATTCATCCGCATCGTCACGCTAGCGCCGGAACTTCCCGGCGCGCTCGAACTGGTGGAACGCGCGGTGGGCAATGGCATCGTTGCTTCTATGGGCCACACGGATGCCACTTACGAACAGGCAGTGGTGGCGATTGAGCGCGGCGTAACGCACGCCGCTCATATGTTCAACGCCATGCGGCCGTTTTCGCACCGGGATACGGGCGTTATCGGCGCGGTGCTGACGAACCCGGCGGTGACTGCCGAACTGATCGCGGACGGCCACCATGTCGATTCTCCCGCCGTCGAAATTCTGCTGCGAGCCAAGGGACTTGAGGGCGTGCTCCTGGTCAGCGACGGAACTGCTGCCACGGGTATGCGCAATGGGAATTACCGGCTCGGAAATTTTGATGTGAGTGTCACTGATGGCGTCGTTCGCAATTCGGAAGGAAAACTCGCCGGCAGCACTCTTACTCTGGATCGCGCCCTGCAGCATATCGTCGCGCTGGGAGTGCCGTTGCTTGACGCAGTGCGAATGGTCACGCTGCTTCCAGCTCGTCGTCTCGGCCTTGGCGGCAAAAAAGGCGTAATCGCCGTGGGAGCCGACGCCGACATCGTGATCCTGAATCCTGACTTGCGGCTAGCGGGAGTAATGACACGCGGTGCGGGGCTTTCCTGAGCAACTTAATTGGGGCGCCGCGAGGAACTCAGCCTTACTTGTTCAGCGGGATTTTCAATTCTTCGGCGAGTAGGTAAGGATTGAACGGGCTGCACGCTACATAGTGCCCATCGATTTCGAGCGTGGGAACCTTCCGAAGCCCGTTGTTTGCACGGAGCACCAATTCTTCCGCGTCCGGCTTGTCGTCAATGTTGACTTCCTTGAAAGCGATTCCCCTCTCGCGCAAAAACTGCTTTGCGCGACGGCAGTCGCAGCACCAGGAAGTAGAATAAACTGTGATTTCAGCCATGAGCCCTTATCTTTGTACCTTACTTATTTGATGCCGCAAAGGTTGGGGCGATTCCATGTGCGCTGGGAGTTATCTCCCTTAGTATCTATTGCTTGGATGCAGCCTCGACGCGGACCAGAGCTCGCTGCAATGCCGCCGATGCACCCTCCCAATCGGTCTCTGGCGCTCCTGTGGCTTTCGCAAGCTCAGCCTGGGCGCGATCTACTGCCGTGCGTGCGCGCTGTACGTCAATTTCTTCGGCGCGTTCGGAAGCTTCCGCCAGCACGATCACACGATCCGGCAGCACTTCTGCGTAACCGTTCACCACAGTGAGCCTTCGAACCTCGGAGCCCTTGTGGTACGTGAGAATTCCGACGCCGAGTTCGGTGAGCAGCGGCGCGTGCCCCGGCAAAATACCCAGGTAGCCGTCTTTGCCCGGCATCTCGACAGACTCCACCTTTTCGTCGAGCACGTGACGCTGGGGCGTGACCACTTCGAGTTCGATTTTTTCAGGTAGCATTCTTGTTTCGAGCCGTGAATCGCGCTGATGGCGCTGCGACTAAGCTGTCGCCGCCATCTTCTCCGCTTTCTCTCGCACTTCCTCAATTCCGCCTACCATGTAGAACGCCTGCTCGGGAAGGTCATCGTGCTTTCCCTCGACGATTTCCTTGAAGCCGCGCACCGTGTCTTCGATCTTTACGTATTTCCCCGCCAAGCCTGTGAACTGTTCAGCGACGAACATCGGCTGCGATAGGAACTTTTCGATTTTTCGGGCGCGCGCTACGGTCTGTTTGTCGTCATCGGACAACTCTTCGATTCCTAGAATCGCGATGATGTCCTGCAGTTCCTTATACCGCTGAAGGACCGACTTAACCGCCCGCGCCACTGCGTAGTGCTCTTGTCCTACCGTCCGCGGATCCAAAATGCGCGAGAAGCTCGCCAGTGGATCGACCGCGGGATAAATTCCGCGCTCGACGATTTGACGGCTCAAGTTCGTCGTGGCGTCGAGGTGAGCAAACGTGGCGGCCGGCGCCGGATCAGTGTAGTCATCAGCGGGAACGTAAATCGCCTGCACTGAGGTGATCGACCCGTGCTTCGTCGATGTAATTCGCTCCTGCAACTCACCGATTTCCGTGTTGAGGTTCGGCTGATAACCTACCGCGGAAGGCATGCGGCCGAGCAACGCCGATACTTCCGAACCGGCTTGCACGAATCGGAAAATATTGTCGATAAAAAGCAGCACGTCGAGATGTTCTTCGTCGCGGAAATATTCGGCGACTGTCAGGCCGGTCAAACCAACCCGGAGTCGAGCGCCGGGGGGCTCCGTCATCTGCCCGTAAATCAACGCGCAACGCGACTTTTCCGAATTGCCCGGAACCACGACTCCTGATTCCTGCATTTCGAGCCACAGGTCGTTCCCTTCGCGCGTGCGCTCGCCCACGCCGGCAAACACAGAAACGCCGCCGTGCTTCATCGCCACGTTGTGAATCAATTCCTGAATCAGCACCGTCTTGCCGACACCCGCGCCCCCGAAGAGCCCGATTTTCCCGCCCTTCAGATAGGGCTCGATCAAATCAACCACTTTGATTCCCGTTTCGAACATTTCGAGTGTGGTGGACTGATCTTCGAGACTCGGCGCAGGACGATGAATCGGATAGCGCTTCTCGGATTTCACCGGTCCGAGATTGTCGACCGGCTCGCCCAGCACATTCAGCACGCGCCCGAGCGTCGCGCGCCCTACGGGCACAGTAATCGGTTCACCGAGGTCTTCCGCGTTCATGCCGCGCACCATGCCCTCGGTCGGCTTCATCGCCACGCAGCGCACGCGCCCTTCGCCAAGATGCTGTTCAACTTCAGCCACCACGTCGAGCGGCTCCGGGACATTGAACCCCTCGCTTGTGATCCGCACCGCGTTGTGGATCGCCGGCAGATGGTGCTCCTGAAAAAGCACGTCGACCACGGGCCCGATCACTTCAACCACGTGCCCGATTTTCGTTTGATCCGTTGCCATGTCTTTGTTCCCCTTATTGATTACCGAGCGCGAGCGCTATGACATCGCAGACGACGCGCCGCTCACAATCTCAATAATTTCCTTCGTTATGGCCGCCTGCCGAATCTTGTTCATCTGCAATGTCAGTTTGTCGATCAATTCCGACGCATTGCGCGTGGCCGAATCCATCGCGGTCATGCGAGCGGCATGCTCGGCGGCTGCCGACTCCAGCAGAATTCGAAAAACTTCCGACTCCAGATACCGCGGCACGAGACCGCCAAAAAGCTCTGCTACCGGTTGCTCATAAATGTAGTCAACCAAGTTCACAGTACCGTCAGGCGATGGCTTCATCGGCAAAGATTCGCTCGCCGGGTCGTGGACCACGTCCGAACGCTCGCCCTTCTCCGTCGTACCTTCTTTTAACACCGCGGGATCAATTGGCAGGAGCTTCTCGACGCACAGTCTCTGTACCATCACATTCTTGAATTCGTTGTAAATCGCGTAGACCGCGTCCACTTCATCGGTCACATACATCTCTGCCATCTTTGCCGCAATCTCTTTAGCCTTCGAGAATTCCACCGCGTTCGACACATTCAGATACTCAGCCGCAAATTTCCAGCCACGCTTCCGCAGCGTGTCGCGGCCTTTCTTGCCCACCACAGCAACTTGTAATTTCTTCGCAGAGTGTTCGCGCAAAAACTCCATGGCTCGCCGCAGCACGTTCGTATTAAAAGCGCCAGCCAAGCTGCGATCGCCTGTCAGCACAACGACCAGAATTCTCTCTTCTGGCCGCCGCTCGAGCAGCGGATGCATCGGCGTTTCCATCCGCGCCGCCGCCGACCGCAGCACGCGCTTGATTTCCCGTGCATACGGCCGCGCCGCAAACACACCTTCCTGCGCCCGTCGCAGTTTCGCCGCCGCCACGAATTTCATGGCGCGCGTAATCTGCTGCGTGCTTTTCACGGAACGAATGCGCCGGCGATAATCGAGAAGTGTGGGCATCGAACGTTGCGGTTAGTGCGCGGCCACCTTCTCCGGAGCCTTAGGGGCAGGCGGAGCTTCGGCGGCTTCAGCAGCGGTCTTTCCGGCTGCAGCCTTATCAGCGTTCGCCGCTTCCATGGTTGCTTTGAAAGTTTCCTTGAAAGCGTCGAGCGCTTTCTTCATTTCATCGCGCAAGCCATCATCAATGGCCTTTTTCTCGCGCAGTGTTTTCATCACGTTCGGATGATTCGTTTCGATAAAGGGATACATCTCTAACTCGAAACGACGCACGTCCGCCACTTCGATATCGTCTAAATATCGGTTCGAAGCGGCAAAAATAATCAATACCTGCTGTTCCACCGTCAGCGGCTGGTATTGATCCTGCTTTAAGACTTCCACGAGCCGCTGGCCGCGCGCGAGCTGTGCCTGCGTCGCTTTATCGAGTTGCTCGGTTCCAAACTGCGCGAACGCCGCCAAATCGCGATACTGCGCCATATCCAAACGCAAGGTGCCGGCCACCTGCCGCATCGCCTTGATCTGCGCATTGCCTCCCACGCGGCTCACCGAAATACCTGCGTTGATCGCGGGCCGGATTCCGGCGTTGAACAAATCCGCTTCGAGATAAATCTGCCCATCCGTGATCGAAATCACGTTCGTCGGAATATAGGCCGATACGTCGCCGGCCTGCGTCTCGATCACAGGCAGGGCCGTTAGCGAACCCGCACCCAGCTTGTCGTTCAATTTCGCAGCGCGCTCCAGTAGCCGTGAATGCAAAAAGAAAACGTCCCCCGGAAACGCCTCGCGTCCGGGCGGCCGGCGCAGCAACAAAGAAATTTCACGATACGATTGCGCGTGCTTCGAAAGATCGTCGTAAAAACACACGGCATGCCGCTTCGAATCGCGGAAGTATTCGCCCATGGCGCAGGCCGCAAAAGGCGCGATGTATTGCATCGTCGCAGGTTCTGTCGCGGACGCCACCACCACAATCGTGTAGTCCATCGCTCCGTAGTCGGTCAGCGTCTTCACCACCTGCGCAATCGTCGACCTCTTCTGACCGATCGCGCAGTAAATGCAAATCATGTCACCGCCGCGCTGATTGATAATCGTGTCGAGAATAATCGCGGTTTTGCCGGTCTGCCGGTCGCCGATAATCAACTCGCGCTGACCGCGCCCGATCGGAATCATGGAATCGATCGATTTAATACCTGTCTGAATCGGTTCGCGCACGGGCTGCCTGTCCACTACGCCGGGAGCCAGGCGTTCGAGCGGTAGCCGCTCGCTCGTGTGAAGCGGTCCTTTGTCATCCAGCGGATTTCCCAGCGGGTCAACCACGCGCCCGATCAGCGCGTCCCCAACAGGCACGGACATAATCTTGTTGGTGCGCTTGACGATGTCGCCTTCCTTGATTTGTGTGTAGTCACCAAGCAATACCACGCCTACCTGATCTTCTTCGAGATTCAGCGCGATCCCGGTCACGCCGTGCGGGAACGTAAGCATCTCGCCTTCCATGCACTTCTCGAGCCCATGAACGCGCGCGATGCCGTCGCCGACCGAAATCACCGAGCCGATTTCATCCACCTCGACGGTCTGCTGGTAGTTCTCAATCTGCTCTTTCAGTATTTTTGTGATCTCGTCCGCTTTGATATTCGCCATTACGGCTCCTATTCCGTTTCAAGCTGTTCGCGCAATCGTTTCAGCTGATCGCGTACCGAACCGTCGTAGATCGTCGAGCCCAACCGCACTACCGCGCCGCCCAGCAGAGCGCCATCGATTTGAAACCGCGCTTCCACTTTTTTGCCGGTGCGTTGCTCTAGAACAGCACTCAATTGCCGTTTCTCATCATCGTTTAGTTCGTGCGCGGAAGTCACTTCCGCATCGACGATTCCGAGCCGCTCATTTAGCTCCGAAAGAAATGCCTGCTCGATTTCGGGAAGGATTTCCGTGCGACGATGGTCCACCACAAGATAAATGAAGTTCCGCACGGCGACGTCGAGGCCCATCTTCCCGGCTACCTCGGCGATCACTTTGCGCTTTACTTCGGCATTGAGCGCGGGACTTTCCAGCGCGTTTCGCAAATCCGCTATCGAAGAGAAAGCCTCGACGAACGCCGCAAGATTTCCTTTTATGGTCTCGCTATTTTTGCGCTCTACTGCAACATCCGCCAGAGCGGCTGCGTACCGTTCTGCTACAGCGCTCAATTGACGCTCCTCTCCAGCTCGGCCACGAACGTCTCAAATAATTTTTGTTCGGCTTTCGCGGTCACCTGCTGCCGCAACAGCACCTCGGCCCTATCCACAGCCATTCGCGCAGCCAAGGCCTTCACTTCGAGTCGTGCCGCCCGCTCTGCCGCGGCAATTTCTGCCAGCGCCGATTTTTCTACCTTCTTCGCTTCTTCCTTGGCCTGGTCTCGCAGGCGCTGCGCTTCCGCCGCCGTATCGCGTTTGGCCTCCGCTTTCATCGCTTCGATTTCTTGCGGCAGGTTGGCGAGCTTGGCTTCTATTTCCTTCTTCTGTTTCTCGGCTTCTTCACGCGCTCGCGCACCTTCTTCAATCTTCTTTGCGGTCTCTTCGGCGGTTGCCCGGAAAACCGGGCCGCCAAACTTCACGGCGCAGTAGCCGATGGCGCCAAACACGATCGCGAAATTCAGCCATCGGAACGCCCAACCGGTCGGAGTGTCTGCCGGCGAATTCTCTCCTTCTTGCGCTAGCAAAGGGGGCACCGCGATCAGCAGAAACACCACAAGGAAGCTTATCCGCTGGAAGAGTCTCATTACCTTGGCCAGCCTCCCGCAGGCGGCGCCGGCCTTTCCAGAATCATGTGCGCGATTTCAGCGGCGATCGTTGGAACAGTGAGTTCCAGCTCAGCCAGTGCTGCCTGGCTTTCGACGGTAATTTTCTTCTTGGCGTTCGCCACATCTTCTTGCGCGCGCGAACGCATCGCTTTCAGAAAACGCTGGCGCTCCTCGAGCACCGCTTGGCGCGCGGCTTCCTGCTCGGCATAAATGGCGCCTCGCGCGGTTCGAATGGCTTGGTTGTAGCTCTCGAGCTCCTTCTTCGCTTCTTCCCGCGCCTTGGCCGCCTCGGCTTGTGCGCCTTGAATCCGGGCCGTGCGCTCATCCATCGCCTTCAGGATGGGCGTGAAAAAAGCCCAGCGCATGAAGAAATAAAACAGGAAGACGATAATAACGGTGGGCACAGCTTGGAGAAACAACTCGCCGAGTTGGTGAAGAATTCCCATTTCCGATTATTCTGCTGCTGGGCGCCGCGCTCCGAGTCAGTCTGCTTTCTTGGCTATTCCGTTTCCCCAACGGAACACACTTCTAGGACTGCGAACAAAGCCCGTGATTATCGCATCCACTCCGCGCGTCCGTCAACGCTTAGGTGACTGGCGCAGCGAGGCTTATCTTCGATAGAATAAGCCGGTTTGACGGTCCGGCGAACTGCTTCCTATCTAGCATCGCATCTCTCGGCCCGCGCGCAACTTTCAAGCAAGGAGAATTCGGATGCCATCGTTCCCCGGAGTCGACTACCTCGACTTCGACTCAATCCTCAGCGACGAGGAAAAACTCGCTCGCAATACTGTGCGGCAGTTTGTCGACGCTGAAATCATGCCCATCATCGAGCAGTATAACCGCGAAGGAAAGTTTCCTGTGCAACTCGTCCCGCAAATGGCCGAGCTCGGGCTTTTCGGCGCGAGTCTGAAAGGCTACGGGTGCGCGGGCATGTCCAATGTCGAATACGGGCTCGTCACTCAGGAGCTCGAGCGCGGAGATTCCGGACTGCGCAGCTTCGTTTCCGTGCAATCAGCCCTGGTGATGTATCCGATTCACGCCTTTGGCTCGGACGCGCAGAAAGATAAATGGCTGCCGCTTCTTCAGCAGGGCAAAGCCATCGGATGCTTCGGCCTCACCGAGCCGCAATTCGGCTCCAATCCCGGCGCCATGCTGACCCGCGCGGTGAAGAAAGGAAATGAGTACATCCTCAACGGCGAAAAAATGTGGATCACCAGCGGCTCGCTCGCCGACGTCGCCGTAGTCTGGGCAAAATGCGAAGACGATAAAATCCGCGGCTTCCTGGTTGAAAAAGGCACGCCCGGATTCAAAGCCTGGGATGTCCACGGAAAATATTCCCTTCGCGCTTCTGTCACCTCAGGTCTGGCGATGAATGATTGCAAAATCCCGGCAGCGAATCTGTTGCCCAACGTCGAAGGCCTGAAAGGACCGCTCTCCTGCCTCAATCAGGCCCGCTACGGAATCGGCTGGGGCGCCATCGGTGCGGCCATGGCTTGCTACGACTGCGCGCTCAACTACTCCAAGCAGCGCAAGCAATTCGACAACAAGCCCATCGCGTCACACCAACTCGTGCAGGAAAAGTTAGTCTGGATGATCACCGAAATCACCAAGGCGCAATTCCTCGCCTTACAGGTGGGCCGCTTGAAAGATCAGGGCAAGGTCCACCCCTCGCACATCTCGATGCTCAAGATGAACAACGTCTGGATGGCGCTCGAAACCGCCCGCAGCGCCCGTTCCATCCTCGGCGCCAACGGCATCGTCGACGATTACCCCATCATGCGCCACATGAACAACCTCGAATCCGTAATCACCTACGAAGGCACGCACGACATCCACAAACTCATCATCGGTGAGCGCATCACCGGAATCGCGGCCTTCGCATGAGAATCCAATCAGCCAAGAATCAAGCCACTTTCGATTCGAGCGTTACCCGCAACTATCGGCGCACGGTTTTAGTGGCACAGAGCCTCCTGCCGGTGCTCCTACTCATAGCGGCAATCACCGCTAAATCCACCTCAGCACAAGCTATCGCACAAAAACCCAAAATCCGCGCCGTCACAGCCTTCATCCGCCTGGATCGCGCCAAATACGAATCCCAAATCCAGGAAACTCTGAAATTCCTTCGCGCAGCCAAAGCCGCCTTCGAAAAATCCGGCTACGAGGTGGAGGGCATCCGCATCACCACGCAACCATTCCCGGAATACACACAAGCCATGTCCAGCGCCGACGCCCTCGCCTTCTTCCGCGCCTACGACGCGCTCGCCGTCAAAGAAGGCTTCGACGCCTCCATCGGCCCCGCCATGACCAAAGATTCCGACGACCCGCGCAACGCGGACCTGCTCGCACAAGTTATCGCCAATTCCAAAATCCTCGAAGGCAGCGTCAGCATCGCTGGAGATGACGGCATTCACTGGAAGTCGATTCGCGCCACGGCCGGCATTATCCAATACCTTGCTGCACACACGGCGCACAGCCAAGGCAATTTCAATTTCACCGCCGCCGCGCTGGTTCCACCCAATACGCCGTTCTACCCGGCATCCTTCACCGGCGAAGAAAAGCATTTCGCGGTCGCGTTGCAATCCGCAAACGTCGTCGCAGACGTTTTCAGCTCCGTTCATTCTCCCGAAGAAGCCGTATCGAGCCTCCGCGATACGCTCGGCCGCTACGCACAGGAAATCGAGGCCACCGCAAAACAGGTCGATGCACAAACAGGCTGGAAATACGGCGGTATCGATCTCTCGCCCGCGCCCCTCAAGGAAGTTTCCATCGGCGGCGCCATCGAAAAATTCTACGGCGCCCCGCTTGGCTCGAGCGGCACTCTCACCGTGGCAGCGATCATCACCCGCGCCTTAAAAGAAGTCCCGGTCACTCACGCCGGTTATTCCGGCCTCATGCTGCCGGTACTCGAAGATTCCGTCATCGCGCAACGTTGGAGCGAAGGCCGGCTCACAATGGATTCCCTGCTCTCCTATTCCGCTGTCTGCGGCACGGGACTCGACACGATCCCACTTCCCGGAGATATCTCCGAAGACCAGCTCGTACGCATCCTCGGCGATGTCGCCAGCCTCTCCGTGAAATGGCACAAGCCGCTTTCAGCGCGTCTTCTGCCGATCGCCGGTAAAAAAGCGGGCGAGATGACCGAGCTCGACGATCCGTTCCTCGTTAACGCCAAAATCCAACCGCTGCCATGACGACTCTGCGCTCGACAATCATCGCTGCCTTTGGATATAAGATAGCGGCAGCGGGACGCGCCCTCGCCCCGAGCTAGCCTCGAACTCAGGAGCCATCATGGAAAAAGAACTTAGCCTGGAATTTCTGCGCGTCGTCGAACGCGCCGCGATCGCCTCCGCCCACACCATGGGCCTCGGCGATCGCCACAAGTCCGACCACATGGCTGTCGAGGCAATGCGCTCGGAGATGGACACCGTTCACATGGACGGTACCATCGTGATCGGCGAAGGCGAACGCGACGAAGCGCCGATGCTCTTCATCGGAGAAAAAGTCGGCGCGGCAGCGAAGGACAAATCCCGCAAATATCCCGAAGTCGTTATCGCCGTCGATCCGCTGGAAGGCACTAATCTCTGCGCCACCGGCGAACCAAACGCAATCGTCGTGCTCGCCGCGAGCGAACCGGGCGGCTTACTCCACGCGCCCGATCTCTACATGGAAAAAATTATCGTCGGCCCGTCCTGTAAAGGCGCCGTCGATCTCGATGCTCCGGCAGCCGATAACCTCCACGCCATTGCGAAGCGGCTGAACCGAAGGGTCGAAGATCTTGTCATCATCGTTCTCGATCGCCCGCGCCACGAAAAACTCATTGCCGACATTCGCGCCACTGGCGCCCGCATTCGGCTGATTTCCGACGGCGACCTTTCCGCCGGCATCAGCGCCGCTGTGATCGGCACGGGCGTCCACGCCGTGATGGGCACCGGCGGCGCGCCGGAAGGAGTTCTCACGGCCGCGGCTTTGCGCTGCCTAAACGGCGAAATTCTCGCCCGGCTCGTGGTTTCAAAGCCCGAGCATCACGAGCGCATCGGACAGATGGGAATCAAGGACCCGAAGAGGATCTACAAGACCGACGAACTCGCCCCGGGCAAGAAGATCATTTTCGCGTGCACGGGAGTCACTGGCGGCAACTTGCTACGCGGCGTGCGCTTCTTCGGCGAAGGCACTCGCACGCACTCGTTGATTCTCACGTACGACGACCGGCAGGTGCGGTTCATCGATACGGTGCATCTCTACAAGCGCGACGACATCAAGGTCGTCTTCTACTAACCGCCGACAGCTCAGGTCCCCTTTTGATTGATGTTGGATTGGGATGACCCGAAGCTTTTGAGCGCGCGCCGACGTCAACGCCGTCTTCTACGACCCGTAGCTCAGGTCCCTCCCGATCGGTGTTAGATCGGGATGACCTGAGGCCTTTGAGCCCGACACATTGCTCTCGCGTGGGAGCGGCACAGCGCACATTGGGGACCTGAGCTACGGCGGTTATCGAAGGAAACTTTTCGCTCCCATTCCGCGTATCTTCAAGCGAGAAGCACGCAAGGGGTGAAGTATGTCAACCGCACCAATCGGCCCGCCCAGCGGCGCATCTGTTCCGCCACAACCACCTCCTCCCAAACGCAATGACGCAGTGCTCTGGATTCTTGCCATCGTCGGCGGCGGTTTCGTCGTTCTCGTGCTCGGCGGCCTGCTCGTCGCCAGCATGTTGATCCGCCACGTTCATGTAAGCCAGACCGGTAAGCAAGTCGAAATCGAAACGCCTGCTGGCGCATTGCGCGTAAACGGTGACCAAGTCCATGCGACCGGCCTGCCCGTCTATCCCGGCGCGCAACCGGATAAATCGGAAGGGTCAACGGTAGAGCTCTCGGCAATCAGCGGCGCAGGCCTGGGACTCGCCACAGAAAAGTACGTCACGTCTGACGATCTCGACGAAGTCTCCGAGTGGTACAAGCAGCAACTGGGCCCCAGCTACAAGCGCGAAGAACACGGCTCAGCAACGCATCGCGAGCGTGTCAGCTCCGATGCAGACGTGGCTTACGTTTACGAGAAGGGCGACACCACGCGCCTGGTAGCGCTGACGAAAAAGTCCGCCGGAGTCGAAATCGAGCTCCTCCGCGTCGGGAAAAAAGAAGTCCAATAAAGTTTATCGGATTTTCTCAGGAAGGACTGCGGGGATTCGCCGTTCGAAACTCGTCCCGGCGATGAGAGTCGCCCGGCTTATCGCCAGCGGAGCCAAGCATCGTCCGCCGTACGTTGGGCCGGGCTGACCCAGATCTCGTTGTGCGCGCCTATTTCTCTGCGAATCTCAACTACCGCTGAATCGCGGCCGCAAGGTGGCCAAGGTTCTGTCTTCGAGGCATCGAATGCGCCGAGTGCGCCGCCATTCGGTCCGAAGCCTGCGCCACAAGCGGCCGCGAATGATTCGTGTTCACGTGTTCGCTGATCGCTTGCAGCCTCTTCAGAATACCCTGCCACTGCGCCCAATCGAGCTGCCGCAGGAACGGCCGAAGACCCTGAATAAACGGATCCTCGAGCACCGTCTCGCCATTCGTCTCCGGCACGAAAAACCGGTTCAGACCAACTCCCAGCGCTTCGGCAATCTTTTCGAGCGTGCCGAGGCTGGGCGTCATCTGCCCGCTCTCGATTCGGGACAAATACGAGCGTGAAACGCGAGAGCGCGCCTGCAATTGGCTCTGCGTCATCCCGCGCGATTCCCGCAACTGCCGGATTCGCTGGCCGATGTTCTCGACGGTCTCGCGATTCGGCCAGTTCTCGAACAGCTGGCGGTCATCACCAGGTAGATCCTGCGGCGACGGCGTCGGAATGACGAACGCCACCTTAGGAGGCATTAAGCGCAGGCAACGACGGCAGTTGCCAGTGCGTGTGCGGTATTGCACCAGTCCGCATACCTGACAGCGAATCACTTCTCGATCGAGTTCCATACTGGTTGCTACTGCATCTTTATCTGCCACCGGATCTCCTCGCAGACTATTCCGGCGATGCGAAAGGGAGGAACGTCACAACAGTGGGAAGGCAGGACTGGCGCGCGAGTGATTCTCCCCATCGTGCCACTTCTTGTCAAGCGATATTTATGCCCCGGAATGCCCGTACAGTCTAGTCATCCCGCCCACGACGCACAAATGAAATGACTTCGCATCTGCTCGCCGTGCTTGGATCGGTTCTAAATTTCTTCGCCTGACATTTCGCGTCTTACCATCCCAGCCAAAAACTGACTACTTCTTTCCTGTGTGACAATTTCCGTACCGAAACTCATTCGACATCAGCCTTGCTCGTTCACTTAATGCAATCGTCATGCCACGCAATTTTCTGAATCTCTCACCCTGCTTTTTTCGGCCGCTTCGCCCAGGTTTGCCCTGCATTTTCCGCTCGATAGCCTCCAAATCGCCTCCCAAACCCCGTGTGTTCAATACATGACGAGAACAAACGCCGAAAATCATTTTGCGACAATTACCCGGGTCCCGTCTCAAAATGGTACGCCGTGTCTCACCGGGCCCCTCCGCGTCTCAACGGACGCCTTCCCTCGTCGTGGGACCCTGCCTCGGCTATTGTGTCTGCCGTAGAACACCGTCACGCAGTTGAATTAAACTGATTCCCGAGGAAAAGATGCCGAATCGAGACGACGCCTGGAATCTGCTCTGCGAATACACCCAAAGCGAAAGCCTGCGAAAACATGCCCTCGCCGTCGAAGCCTGCGTTCGCGCCTACGCCCGAAAGCTCGGTGGCGACGAAAACACTTGGAGCCTTGCCGGCCTGCTTCACGATTTCGATTACGAGCGCTGGCCCAACGCCGAACATCACCCAACGAAAGAGCACCCCTACGAAGGCTCGCAAATCCTCCGCGAGGGTGGCTACTCCGAAGAAATCATTCACGCAATCCTCGGCCACGCCAGCTATTCCGGTGTGGCGCGCGTTTCACCCCTCGACCACACCCTCTTCGCCTGTGACGAGCTCGCCGGCTTCCTCACCGCCTGCGCGCTCATCAAACCCTCCAAAAGCATCCACGAGGTGGAAACCGCATCCGTGAAGAAAAAGCTGAAAGACAAGGCGTTCGCGCGCGGCGTCAGTCGCGACGACGTCTACAACGGCGCTCAAGAACTCGGCGTCCCTCTCGACGATCACATCGCGTTCTGCATCGAAGCCCTTCGCGGCGTCGCTCCACAGCTCGGCCTCAATGGTCCCGCCAGTTCCTGAATTGCAGCCTGCCGCAGAGGCAGCCCCCAGTACTCGGGGTCGCATATTTTTGTCCACCGAGTGGCGCGATCTTCTGATGCTCAATTACGAGATCGATCCGGCTCTGCTCCAACCATTTGTCCCGCGCGGCACCGAACTCGATTCTTTCGAAGGGAAAACTTACGTCAGCCTCGTCGGCCTTCGCTTCGCCCGCACGAAGCTCTTCGGTTTAATCCCGGTTCCCTTCCATTCGGATTTCGACGAAATTAATCTCCGCATCTACGTTCGCCGCCGCGAAGGCAGCGAAATCCGCCGGGGCGTAATGTTCATACGCGAAATCGTTTCGCTTCCCGCCGTCACGCTCGTGGCTCGCCTCGCATACGCAGAAAACTATGTGACTATGCCGCTGCGCCATTCGATCAATCTCACGCGCCTGGGAGGCTCCGTCGAATACACCTGGAAATCCAAGCAGCAGCGGTTTAGCATCCAAGCGCAAACGGACGGGAACCCTTCCCGCGCCGCCGACGGCAGCCTCGAGCAATTCATCTCCGAACATTACTGGGGCTACTCGCGGCGACGTGACGGCAGCTCACTCGAATATCACGTACAGCACGAACCGTGGCGAATCTGGCGCGCGTCGAACGCCGCATTTGAAGGCGACGGCGCCGCACTTTACGGCTCCGAACTCGGCAGCGTTCTTTCGCAGCCGCCGCGCTCCGCATTTATCGCCGATGGCTCCGCCGTTCTTGTCCACGCTGCTCGTCGTATCGACTGAACTGCTCGACAGCAAAAGCAATCACAAAAAAATTTCCACGCGCACTTGTGCTAGAATCCGCAAACTCTATGGAGAAGGCCGGACAACTTCTCGGCGGTACACTGCGACGCCTTCATCGCCCCGAAGCCGCCCTCGCTTGGCTCGTAAGTTCGTGGCCCAAGATCGTCGGCAAAGCTCTCGCCGCCCGTACTCGTCCTTTGCGCTGCGAAAAGGGCTGCCTCGAAATCGCCGCCGACAACAAAGCCTGGCGCAAGCAGCTCGAAGACATGAAGCCGGAATTCTGCGCTCGCATCAATGAAGCCTGGGGCGGCAAATTAATTCGCGAAGTAAAATTCGTCGCCGCCAAGCCCGGCCCCAAACGCATCCCGCGCGAACTCGACAACGAGCACACGCCCTTCGTCCGCCACGGCAAGCGCTAGAATTTCTCCAGCACCTTCGATAACCTCGAATCATGCAGCGAACCGCTCTGATCGCCGGCGCCACCGGACTCGTTGGCTCCTTCTGCCTGAAACGGCTGCTCGATGATCCCGCTTACGCGCAAGTGATTTCGATCTCGCGCCGGCCGGCATCCGAATCGCACCCCAAGCTCGTCCAGAAACTCGTCGACTTCGATAATCTCAGCCAGCTCGCTCCGATTGCCGCGAACGACGCCTTCTGCGCCATGGGCACCACAAATGCCAAAGCCGGTTCCCAGGAAGCGTATCGCAAAATCGACTTCGGCTATTCGAAAGCCTTCGCGGAATTTGCTCTGGCAGGAGGCGCGCAACAATTCGCGCTGGTGTCATCGGTGGGCGCAAACGCTCGTTCGCGGGCTTTTTATCTCCGCACGAAAGGTGAACTCGAAGAAGCGGTGAAAGCGATGCGCTTCGCCTCCGTGAACACCTTTCAGCCCAGCTTCCTGATGGGCTCGCGCACCGAACGACGCGCAGGGGAGGGCGTCGGGTTAGCACTCTCAAGAGCGCTGCAGTTTGTGTTCATCGGCGGCCTCAGCAAATATCGTCCGATTGAAGCTTCGACCGTGGCTGCAGCGATGATCTCAGCGGTCAAACGCGCCGAACCCGGCTACCACACTTATTTGTGCGACGACATGCAAGCCTTGGCGAAACACTCGACCGCGCCCAGCCGCTAAAATTTCGACTCAAATCGCCCGAACTCGTTCTCTTCCTTCCATTGCAATCGCGCTTTCTCGCTTCCCGCCAGAAATTCCCGACACGACGCACCAGCAGGCTTGTCGGTCAATTTTTGATTCGCGCATGCGGCCACCACCCTGAAATCCTCCGGCGCCACCCACAAACTCGCCCCCGCCAAAAACGCGTGATCCAGGCTGTCGCGCACCATTCGCTTCAAGGTGTGATAGTCGACGTTGTAACCTTCCACCGCCCGCCGGAAATACCAGGTCAGCTCCGACCGCACGATCGCCTCATCATCCGTCGCCAGCGATACCGGCACGCCCCCGCGCAAATATGTCGGCAGCACGTTCTCCGATCCCTTCATATCGCGCACCAGTTCATGGCTGTAGAGGCAGTCCTCCACCAGAATGTGCTTACGCGCCATCAGCGCGACAAGGCGAACCGGATCCTGCTCGTAAATCACGTCGAGACCGTGCCCGATTCGCTCCGCATGCCCGACCTCAATCGATTTTCGAATGTGCGACGCGTACAGCTCCTCCGGCTTCACCTCGCCCGGCGTCAATTCACCCGCATGCAACGTGATGTGCACCTTCGGATAGACGCCGTGCAGATAATCGAGCATCCGCATCTGCAAATCGAAATCGTTCAGCGCGTTGAACTCATCCTGCGACTGTACAAGATTAATTCCCACCACCCGTGGATCGGCGCTCGCAATCTCAAACCCCGCGACCATCTGCGCGAACACCTGCTCCTTCGGAAACGCGCGCAACACCTGATTCACATAGCGAAGCGTCACTGAGCATCCCACGTCCGGCTGCGCCCCTTCACAGCCCAGCACCTGCCTCATTTTCGCTTCGGCGTCGTCCAGGTTCTTTCGTCCGTGGGCCACCACTTTGCTCATTCCGCCGGCCAGTATTTGCGAGCGCATCGCGCCAAAATCGTCGTTCCAGCCCACCTGCTTCCCAAGTCGAATCGCCTCGCCCTGGTCCGGCGTCAGCATCGTCTCGAGATACACCTCGTTCTGCGCCCCGGCGCGATGCGTCACCTCCGCCAGCATTTCGCCCCAGTGCTTGTTCGTCACCAGATCGAATTTCCCGAACGTCGCGAAAAAATGCAGCCGCACGTCGCGGTCTTCAGCCGTGGGGTGAAAATTCCGAATCGACAACGCGTCAATCACCAGATTGCGAAACACAAAATCGCTGATCGCCTGCGAGGCCGGCAACAGTCCGCGAGCCGCATCGCACGGCGGCGGCAATATCTTGAACGTCGCTCGGTCGATGCAGTCTCCATCTTCCACCGCGTAATTGATGTAGCTCTCCGCGTATACGGCGCCGGTGAGGTGATTGTGCAGGTCGCCGCCCTTCGGCATCCGATCGAGAAAACCCATCAGTTCCAGCGGCTTTTCTCGTACCGACGCCAGATATTTTGCCGCACGCTCTTCCGCCACAGGCGCGCCTGAAGGCTTAGAAACGGATGTCCGCGAGGAATTCTGCCCGGCGGCTGTGAATACACACACCGCTGCGCACACAAACGCATAGAAGAATTTAAGGGATGGATGTTTCACGAATTTGAAGTCACTGCCTTCAGCGCCTAGCGCCTATTAACGCCCACTAGCGCTTGATCACGAGGATAGAAGGGTCCGCCTCATACCCTTCATCCTGCAGCGTCTTCATCGCCGCCGAACGCAAGGAGGCGTCGTCCGCATTTTTCCCCGCGTCGCAATAGCGCCTCACCACCTCTTCGCCCACTACAATCCGCACCAGCCACTGCGACTTCGCCGAGTCCCACGAGACTTCCACCTCGTCTGCTCGCATGGTGCCTCCTGTGTGCCCTTCGCGCATTGTAATCCAGAGACGGCCCGCGCAACACCTCTCCCCTAAGCTCTCAACCCCTTCGTCGCAACTCAAGACCAGCGCCCACCGCATGGCCTGGATTCAAAGTAGAATCAACCACAGCAGAGCAGCTGGGCGGGCACCACAAGGCAGGACGCTAGGCAGAAATCAATGATCAAACTCGTTTATTGCATCACAAAGCGGCCAGACCTATCCGACGAAGAATTCTTTCGCTACTGGAAAAACATCCACGGCCCCATCGGCGCCCGCATCCCCCGCCTCCGCAAACTAATCCAAAGCCACCGCATCAACATCCCCGGCGACAAATATCCACCCGCCTACGACGGCACAGCAGAACTCTGGTTCGACACCGTAGAAGACCTGCTCGCAGCCCGCCAATCCCCTGAATGGCAAGCCTCAACCGAAGACGAAGCAAATTTCATAGACCACACCAAAGTCGCCTACTTCGTAACCGAAGAGCACATCATCATGTAACTCAGGTCCTTAGATCCGAGGTCCGATCCATTTAAAACGCCGGGCATCATTTCACGTCAGCCTCAATGAAAGCGTCTTAGATTCTTACAACCGGCGGCTTGCGCTGCGCTATACATCTCCCTAGAATCTTGCCGCGTCTAAATAAGGCAGTTGAGTGCTCCCGGCGTCAAACGGCTGCCAAGGCCACGCGGACATGAGTGCTGCGGCTGGTGAAGGATTGGCTGCAGCTAGGCCAATCCGGTTTCGCCGGACTGGCCGGAGTCACCGCGGTTTTAATCTACGGTGGCGCGATTAAGAATTGAGCCAAACAGCTCATTTTCAATAACATAAGAATTTCTAATCGGCGGTAAACGGGCACCTAAGGATTAAGAGAAAAGGCGCGAAGGTTGAAGAGTGGAGGTTACATCTTGAAGATCAGCCGTGAAGACGTTCTGCGAGTCGCCGAGCTTGCGCATCTCGAATTGACGCCCGAGGAAATCGAGCTCTATCGCGGCCAGCTCGACGAGATTCTCACGTACATCGGCAAGCTCGAAAAGCTCGACGTCTCGAACGTCGAGCCCATGGCGCAAGTCCTCTTCGCCAGGCCGAGTAACGATCAGCCGGAACTCCGTGACGACACGCCAGTTCCGTGCGACATCGCCGACGCCGTCCTCGCACAAGCCCCTGACGCGGCAAAGCCCTTCTTCCGCGTCCCCAGAGTGATCGAGCGGTAAGCGAGTACTTGAAAATGAGCGCTAAGCGAGTTCAGGAAAACGACCGATGAGCACAGCCGCTTCATGGACAATCTCCGCAGTTCGCGACGCCCTGCGAAGCAAGGAGATCTCCGCGCGCGAACTGACCAAGGACTTCTTCGCCCGTATCGACAACCGCAACCGCCAGTTGAACGCCTTCCTAGCGCTCTCAGTTGATCGAGCCTTCGCCCAAGCAGACCGAATCGACGCCATGATCGCCAAGGGCGACGCGCTGCCGCCGCTAGCCGGCGTTCCCATCGCCGTCAAGGACGTCATCAGCACCCGCGACGTCACCACAACCTGCGGCTCCAAGATTCTCGAGACCTACGTCCCGCCCTATGACGCCACCGCCGTCGAGAGACTCGAGCGCGCCGGTGCCGTACTCCTCGGCAAGACCAACTGCGACGAGTTCGCCATGGGCAGCTCGAACGAGAACTCAGCATACGGTCCGGTACGGAACCCAGTCGCCCTTGACAGGGTCCCCGGAGGCTCCAGCGGAGGCTCTGCTGCCGCTGTGGCAGCAGGACTGGCCGTGGCAGCGCTGGGAACCGACACGGGAGGTTCGATTCGCCAGCCGGGAGCTTGCTGCGGCATCCCTGGGATGATGCCAACATACGGACGCGTATCTAGATATGGGCTTATCGCCTTCGCTTCCTCGCTCGATCGCATAGGTCCACTGACACAAAATGTTACAGACGCCTCCGTACTGATGGCCATCATGGCGG
>Ga0210401_10001916_pt1 | contig 23582 bp, 44 predicted proteins | sample IncBWH32MmetaG_FD_150866 | JGI IMG/M metagenome (GOLD analysis project Ga0210401, IMG submission 150866) | Forest soil microbial communities from Barre Woods Harvard Forest LTER site, Petersham, Massachusetts, United States - Inc-BW-H-32-M | ecosystem: Environmental > Terrestrial > Soil >... | reverse complement strand
CCAGCACAGCCATGAGATTGCGAAATTGATCGGATCTCCTCCGGGATATCTAGGACACCGAGAGACCAACCCAGCGATCAACAAGGCAAGGCTGCAGGCATTTTGGACTGAGACCTATGAGTTCACAATCGTCCTATTCGATGAAATCGAGAAGGCGTCCGACGCCCTGTGGAATCTGCTGCTGAACATACTCGACAAGGGCACGCTCACTCTGGGCACCAATGAAGTCGTCGACATGTCGAAGTGCCTCGTGGTCATGACGTCTAACGTTGGCTCGAAAGAGCTGGCGAAAATGACGTATGACAAACTGGGGTTCACTAACCTAGAGGAAGACGCACCTGTCAACCAGAAAGAGTTTGAGGAAATCGCACTAGCAGCACTCCGCAAGAAATTCACTCCGGAGTTCATCAACCGTGTTGACGACATTGTCATCTTCGAAACACTGACTAGAGACCACATCGAAAAGATTCTACAGATAGAAATCTCCCGAGTCAAAGAGCGTCTAGCCGAAAACCTGCACCTCATCGGCATAGACGTCAGCCCCACCGCCATCAAACAACTGATCAAAGAGGGGTATGACTCGAGGTACAATGCGAGGAATCTGAAGCGTGCGATCGAACGGATCATCGTCGACCCGATCACACGCATGCTCAACAGCTACGAACTGTCGACCGGAGACAATCTCATTCTTGACTACCGCAAAGACCAGTGGGAGTATTGGGCAGACGAGTTCACCCCGACAGCGAGGTTACCGCTTGGATACAAAGATTCTAGATAGGGATGACTGGCAATGCCAGTTTTGTGGCTCTCGTAACAACCTCCATGTACATCACATCAAGTACCGATCGCACCCGGATGAACACACAGAAGACTCGGACAACAAGGTCACACTGTGCTGGATTTGCCACCGGGCAGAGCATGAGGGGCATCTTGTCATCGAACGTAGGATCGACCACGGCAACGGTGTTTCGATTGTCGTCTTCAGAAAGTTGAGACCATGGCCTTTATAGAACGCTACTATCAGACCGAAATGCTGGACGCCGCCGAAGCCTCGTTCGACAAGGGTGTCCGCAAGATGGTCCTCGCATCGGCGACCGGCACTGGAAAAAGCTACGTCTTCAGTAAACTTTATGAGCGATTCAAGAAGCGTCTGCCGAAGCGGATGCTGATCATCGCCCACAGTGAAGAGCTTGTCAGGCAGAATGCGGCGACGGCGAAGGAAGTCAACCCAGATGCCAAGGTCGGCATCGAACAGGGTGAGACTCAGAGCGATCCTGACTGTGACATCATCTCCGGATGTATCTACTCGCTCAACCGTGGCAAACGTCTGGAACGCATGATCAACGTCGACAAGATCGTCGTCGACGAAGCACATCACGCTGTCGCCGACAGCTACCAGACGTTCCTCAGCGAGGTATGGACGCCAGAGAAGCTACTCGTGGGCATGACAGCGACGCCGACTCGTGGCGACGGCAGACCTCTTGGCGAAGTTTTTGAATCGATTCCGTACGTCTACAGCCTCCGACAGGCGATCGCAGACGGCTATCTCGTGGAGCCCTGCGGATTTACCCTGAGAACCAAAATTGATCTCAGTGAGGTCAAGAAAGGGTCCAGCGGGGACTATCAAAAGGACGCTCTCGCAGCAGCGATCAACACTGCAGAACGTAATCAACAGATTGTACAGTTCTGGAGACACTACGCAGCTGACAAGCGTACGGTCGTCTTCTGTGCAACCATAGAACACGCCAGGAAGATGTGTGATGCATTCCAGCTTGCAGGGGTGCAGACTGCATACATCTGGGGGGATGATCCTGATCGGGAATTAAAGATCAGTATGCATCAGAAAGGTGAAATCGATGTCCTCTGCAACGTCGGGATTCTCGTGGAGGGATACAACGATCCAAATATTGGCTGCGTTGTACTTGCTCGTCCTACCGTCAGTCCTGTCCTATTTGCTCAGATGGTTGGACGGGTCACCCGTCTCGCTCCCGGGAAGTTTGTCGGACTGGTGCTTGATGTCGTCGACAGTGTTGGGAAAAACACCCTGCTCACGCTTCCTACACTGTTCGGAATGCCATGGTCTATACAGCTAAACGGACATTCGGCCTACGCAGCGGTCAAAAGGATCGAAGAGCTGCAGGAGACGCACCCGGGGATCGACTTCACGAAGCTCGACGATTTCACCCAACTCGATGCTTTTGTAGAAAAGGCTAAGCTGTTCGAAGTCCGCTTCCCCAAGGAGATCGAAGAGAACAGTAGTCTGATGTGGCACAAATCGATCGAGGGCGGGTACCGGATCAACGTTCCGAAGCCCGACAAGGACACCAAGGGCGGATACGTCCGTGTCTTCCAGAATGCACTTGACAAGTGGGAGATAAATGGTATCATCGGTGGAGCAAGGTTCCACGGCTTCCGTGCAGGCATGGAAGACGCAATCAAGACTGCCGATGAACAGATCACCAGGCGTGCCGGATCGGTGATGAAGCTTCTTAACAGAAAAGCCACATGGCACAAAGAGAAGCCGTCCATCGGACAAGAGCTGCTCTGGAAGAAGATCATGGGTGGACGTCCCTTCCCTGAGGGGGCGACAAAGGGCGAGGTCTCGAAACTGATAGACGCTCGTCTCAGCATATTGAAAGAGAGAAAATGATGTGGATTTATTGGAAGAGAGATGAACACGAGCTGGTAGGTGGCGTAAAGCCAAAGTCTTTTTGTGTGGGATGGCTCGATCCTTTCATGGGAAGTAGTGTGCGGGTAGCCACGGAAGAATACAACACACAGGAAGAGGCCCGAAATGCCGTTCATTATTTAAACGGCGGGTCACACAAGATGACGTCATGGGGAGGACCACGGTGACATTCGAAGAGTACACACAACGAGCACTGGCGACAGCAAGTTTCGATCCCACGCTAGGGCTCATTTATCCAGCACTCGGCATCGCCGGGGAGTCTGGTGAGTTCGTTGACAAGATCAAGAAAGAAGTCCGCAACAGAGGCAACCGTTTCGGCTATGACATGTCTACTGAGACAAAATTGGCCTGTGCCAAAGAGCTGGGCGACATCATGTGGTACGTCAATCAAGCAGCAGCCCAGATTGGCTACACGCTAGAAGAGATTGCCGAAATCAACATTCAGAAGCTCGAAGATCGCAAGGCCCGCAACGTCATCAAGAGCGAGGGGGATAACCGATGAGCGATCCGACACCGATTCCGAAGCTGAACGAACGTCAGCTCCACCTGATGCACATGATCGCAATCCACGGGCTGATCGCACGCATCCCACCACACACTGGCGACAAGATGTTCGAAAAGCTGACGTCTGATTGGGAATATATCGGCCAGCTCGAGGAATGGGAACTGATCGAAGACGTCTCTGAGGACGCAGTCGTCCACAAAGCCCTCGTCGGTATGGAGAAACAATTTGGTAGGAACGGCATTCGCTGTTACGGGTTCACTCAGTTCGGCGAAATGATGTTCGGTATGCCTGCTGTCGAACGATTGTCCGAGTATCTCAACTAGGGGGAACTATGAAGCACGACATTCTCACAATCATCAGGATATTGCGACTCAAGCCTACTCAACTGATGGAAGCGATGCGTGAGCGATCGTTTCCTGATATCCAAAGGGTCCTGCAGGAGTTGATCTATGAAGGTGAGATCATTTTTTCTAGTGAGCAGTATTTGGAAATTCCAATTCCGTACAAACCGTAGGAGGGCACATGCCTTGCAGTGATGGAAGAGAGTTTGAAGACAGGCAGGAGCAACGTAAAGCCCTCGACGCAGCGACGAGAGCCGCATGCGAACTAGGTAGTCTACTGAGGCGAACAACGATGTGGCGTCAGGCTTCCAAAGAGGCAAAGATGTGGCACATCGACCATTGCCGTCGTGACGCAGAGCAGGCAGTGCAGCAACCAAAGTATTCATAGAAAGGTGGAGGGATGCAAATCCCCGAGGAGTTCAAAGGCAGTAAGGCACTCAGCTATATCATTCAAAAAGGTTGGTCATGGAAGCAATCGGACAAAGAACGAGCGGAACTCGAACAATGCCCGATCTGTCGAAAGAATGGATTCGGACACTTCTACATCATCTGCGATGGGGACACACAGGATGGTTTGTGGATGTGTCACCACTGCGGGAAGTCGAGCAATCTCCGGACGCTGATGGAGCAGACTGGCGGAGCGATCGCTAGTGTCGAATCCGTCGGCAACAAGAGCAGCAAGCAGGAAGAGATGCCGGACTACCGCCCGATGCACGAGGCGTTGTTGGCAGACTCTGACGCACTGCTCTATCTCCTAGGTCGAGGCTGGACCAAAGAGACGATCAAGAAGCAGAGGCTGGGATTGACGGAACGCAAGTTCCGGAAGCAAGGTGTGACCAAGGCTCTGGTCTATCCGTATCTCGTCGGCGAAAACTGTACGTTCATGCATTTCCGGACGCTGCCGCCGAAGGACAAAGAATTCAGCAGCCTAGGGGGATGGGATGCCCCACTCTATAACGAGGGAGCGTTACGTGATGGCACAAAAGAAATTCTCTTCGTCGAGGGCGAACCGGACACGATTACCCTTCTCCAGGCAGGAATTGAAGGAGTTTGTGGGGTGCCCGGTGCTAGTCTCAAGAAGGCCATGTGGATTTCTCGTCTCGATGAACTCGAAATCGAACGGGTCTATATCTGTTACGACAACGACAAAGCGGGTCGCCGGGGTGGTCAGGACCTTGCTTCGAGAATTGGAATCAATCGCTGCTACCGAGTCGACCTCCCCAAGTTCAAAGTCCCAGACGGACAAGGCGGAGAAAAAGACGGCAAAGACATCAATGACTGGTTTCTCTACGGCAACGGGACAAAGGATAAATTTCTTGAACTGATTACGTCAGCACCGAAGTTCGATGTCAGCGGAGTGACTGGCGTAGTCGAGGGCCTTGAGGAACTCCGTGACAGGATTCAGGGCAAAGGGCTGATGCCGAAGTATGACTTCCCGTGGCAACCGCTGTCAAAGTTGATCGGGGTCGACGAGGGCGATGTCATTGACATCACCGCACCGGAGAAGATCGGCAAGACGACGTTTGCATTAAACTGCCTCGAGTACTGGGTAGACAAATATCAGGAGGACGGCCTCTTCATATGCATGGAAATGACAAACATCCAGATGCTCAAGAAGTGGGTCTCACACGTCGCCCACGTCGAGAACAAGATCACACTCGATCCGGAGGAAGCAAAGATTCTGAACGAGAAGTTCCTCGACGGAATAGCGGTCGCACTGGAGAAGCACAACCACAGAGAAGGAAATCTCTACTTCTGCTATCCGACTGGCATTTCGGCACCTGAGGACATGTATAACCTCATTGTCGACTGCATCAGACGCTACGGCGTAAAGTGGGTCGTCATTGACAACATTCACCTCCTAGCAGGCAAAACACTGAAGGGTGAAGGAAAGGCAATACATCTTGACAAAATCAGCAAAAACACGCAAAGCATTGCGAAGGAATATAACGTACAAATCGTCCGAATCCTTCAGCCTCACCGCATTGGTGGCGATGGTGTCTGCACTACAGACAACATCGAAGGGTCCTCTCAAATTGCTAAAGACTGTGATGGCTCCCTCGTTCTCAATCGAGCACGCCAGACGAACACTACTAAAGCATCTCTGGCATCCGAAACTGAAGTCCTCGAAGAGACGAGTACGTTTATGCGAAAACTTGTTGTCTCTGTTGGCCTATCACGGTATTCTGCAGGAGGCGAAACAACTCTTGACTATGACGGAGCCTACTCTACAATTGGCCTCTACGACTGGGTCAAAAACAAGCAGCTCTCGATGCAAGAGAAATTTGCGAAGGTGACCGGTGAACAAACAGGAAAAAACCAAGGACAAACGGCAGCGTCAGAGGTATAATCAGACTCTCGACATGTTCGAGAGCAAGAAGGCTCAACAAGGCGGCGGCTGTGCGATCTGCGGTCGCCTCTTTTCAGAGTACTTAGCTTTTCAGGATCATGATCATCTGTGCTGCAAACAGTCAAAGAAAGGCCAGTACTGCGGACGATGCAATCGAGGCCTACTCTGCATGATCTGCAACCGTAAGGTCATCGGTATCATTGAGAGGTATATGGTCGACGTCCAGAGGGTTCTAGACTATCTGGAGAAATGGAAAATCATCACATGGCTGGGAAGAGAGCAGGAAAGACAAGAACGGCTGGCCGAAAAGTTAAAGCAGCAGCAAAAAAACCGGAAGCGTACTCGACGAACAAAGCGACCTTTGACGACGTCATGTCGCACTACCGCAAAACATATGACGTCCTGCTCAAAGGGGGCAGCAAGAACTCGGTTGCTGCGAAAGCTGCTGTCCTCGATTGGCGTTGTGATGTCGAAATGGCCGTCACCAAGCACCTCAAGAGGTGCGGCGAAAAGACATTCTACGAAGTGTACGGTCAAGACAGTATAGTCTCGCAACACGAAATCGACATCGAGGCATTCAAGCGTCTAGGGGCTACCTGCTACTCGGTAGAACAGCGTCTGGGCAAGGCGTTCATCGCAATGAAACTCTGGAGACCACGAAGTGAAAGAGCCGAGGTACGGGAGCAGGAAGTGGATTCGGTTCATGTACACCCGCTTCCGTCATGACTTCTTTGACGCCAGCGATCGTCGCAAACTTCCACCACCAGGGAACCTAGAGTTCTTCTGGTATCGAGACAAAAACCTTTCCTTCGCAAAGACTCTGTTCGAGCGGGGAACCAACAGACCTATAGGACTCGGGTTAAACGACAAACTTCAACGACCGTTTTGGAGGAAGATCGCAGCCATCAAAATCGTACACGAGATGGTGCATCTACTTCTAGGCCCCGATGTCGACTGCCAAGATTTTGGCGGCGATTTCGACAAGGCCATGCTCAGAGCAGTCAATGAGGGTGCGTTTCTCGAATTTTGGTAGGAGGACAAATGGATAGCAGCAGCGTAACTCAGGCAGTCAAACGTCAGATGAGGGAAGAAATCGGTGAGCAGGAGCTGAACAAAGTCCAGCGTCTTGCCCTTCTCGAAAAGTATGGATTCGTGGCACCTCGCATCGATCGCAGTGTCACAATGCCGCAGTGGATGGAACGCTGGGAGTTTGTACAGGAGGAAAAGCCATGGAAGAGACGATTCAAGCAGTGGAAGGAAATGACTCGGGGGATGGTGTTCGGACCGGAGAGGTTCAACAAGAGGCCCTCGGGCAACCAGACGCAGTCCCTGAGACCGACCTCGGCGGCAAACGACCAGAGGAACTCCAACCCGGCGACGAAATTCGAGTCAAGGTCAACGGGGAATGGAAGACAGGGAAGGTTCTCACAGCAGAACAGGGACCCCAAAAGATCGTCGGAACCCCAGAAGACTGGACAACTCCCGAACCTTCCGTTCAGCAGAGTCAATCCGTACCCGAAGGTGTTCCGAGCGAACCTCAAGGACCGCTCACCACAAAACAGCTAAAAGAGCTGAGAGCCAAGTTCTTCACAGTGAGGCACGTACTCCTCAAGGACTGTGACCACCGTCTCGACATGATCAATGAACCACGGCACAAGCACTGTGAGAACTGTTGGTTTCAGTGGTTTAACACGCACGGTAAGCTGATCGAATCCGTCGATGCGGCTTACAAGGAACACGGGAAAGACTTCATCATCAAACTACGTGGGGTGACGTTCTTCAAGATGTTCTTGAGATTTATGGCAACAGTCGCTCACTGGCAGCATCAAGCCCAGATGGAGGCGTTGCAGAAGGCACAGGTACAGAATGGGCAAGTCGATGCAGGAATTGGCGTCGGAGTTCAGCAAGCTGACGCAGGAGACGCAGGAAGTCCTGTCTCCGAAAATACTACTGTCTCAATCGGAAAAAATGAAGGCAGTGGCAGCGGTGGAGAAGGAACTCAACAAGGAAGCTGAGTCGAAGCTGATTCAGCGTCTGGGTGACAAGGTCGGGAAAAGACTACCATCTGTCCCGACCGGCATCATCTCTCTCGACTACGATGCGATCGGCTGCGGGGGATTCCCCAAAGGCCGTGTCATTGAGATTTACGGTCCGGAGTCTTCCGGGAAAACGACATTGGCGTTGCACGTCGTAGGGCAAGTTCAGAAGGCTGGTGGCGTCGCAGCATATGTCGATGCCGAGCATGCCCTCGATCCCACGTATGCATCGAAGCTTGGTGTAGACGTGGACAACCTGTTCGTCAGCCAGCCGGATTGCGGCGAACAGGCTCTCGATGTCACGGAGGCTCTGGTCAGATCCGGAGGCGTAGATGTCGTCGTCGTCGATTCAGTCGCCGCACTCGTGCCACGGGCTGAACTCGAGGGCGACTTCGGTGACAGTCACATGGGTCTGCAAGCACGCCTGATGTCGCAGGCGATGCGGAAGCTGACAGCTCTGGTGTCGCACACCGGCTGTGTCGTCATCTTCATCAATCAGATCAGAGAGAAGATCGGTGTGATGTTTGGCAACCCGGAAACAACGACCGGCGGACGTGGTCTAAAGTTTGCGGCCAGCGTCAGGATCGAAATCAGACGTGTGAGTGGAGACGTAGGGAAGATTCTGGACGAAGACAAGGTCCTGATCGGCTACCGCACTCGAGCCAAAATTGTCAAGAACAAAGTGGGCCCTCCGTTCAAAGAAACGATCTATTCCTGTCTTTTCGAGACCGGTGTGGATGTCCGTGAGAACCTTGTTGAATATGCAGGAAAACTGGGGGTCGTCGAGATGGGTGCGTGGTGCCTCTTTGAGGGCGAAAAGTACCGAAAAAAGTCCTTGACAGAATCCCCGGTATTTGAGAAGATTGCACTCGAAGTCGACAAGCATCTTAACCCGGAGGAAAAATGAAATTATTGACTCGCCTTCCTGAATCGGCGACCGTAGGCGACATGAAACCCGGCGATGTCGCTGTAATTTTAGATGGTAGTTACGCCGGTGAACTCGTAGCTCTGTTTGGTGAAGGGAAAACCACAGTACTTATATCACTGAACAGCATAGAGCATTTTTGGCACAACCCCTCACAAGTGTCCTTCAAAATCAAAGTGCTTCCCAAAGGAACAACCCTGACTCTGGAGGTGTGACATGGCAAAGCCGAATTTCAAGCGTCCTGCAGCCCGTCCCAGCAAGCGATCTGTCTACGTCTATACGTCGGACTGCTGCAGAGTACCGGCGACGAAGACGCCGCTCGTGGCCGCAAACAACGTCATCAAGCCATATCTCGGTGCGGCACCTGAGGCGGAGGGAACTCTCGGCAAGTTCCGTTGCGGAGCCTGCAAGAAACGTTGCACAGTGACCCGCTCACTCAACAAGAAAGAGGAAAAGAATGTCCAAGCAAACAGTCAAGAGGGTCCTAGCAATACTGACTCTCAAGTCGGGGCGTAGGCTTACGGTCAACCTCGGCACTCAGGTGACCTTCAATTCGGAAAGTTTTTCCGACAGAGCGGTCGTCGCCTTTGATGTCGTCGTTGGCGATAGCGTGAGTCGCAAAATAATCCTTCTAGGCAGCACGATAGAGTCGATTGAGACCTACGAGGGAGAAATCGAAATCGAAGTCGTCGAACCGCCAACTTCTTAATCTGGAGGGCACCATGAAAGAGACTGTCGAACGTATCGGGTTCTTGGCACTGCTCGCTTTGATTCTGCTGTTACTTCTTCACATCGGTGCCCTGCTCACCCATGCATCGGCTGCAACCGTGGCGACACAGAGGAACTCCCTGGGAGCCGTCATCTCTGACATCAATCCCAACATGTACGTACTCGGTCGAGTCGTGCGTGGCAGTCTCCACGAGTGCGACAAGGAAGAATGGTGCACAACCGTTGAGATCGTCGAGTACAAATCTGCCCTCCTCCTCCCTCCCCCTACTATGACCTTCTGCGGTGACGAAGTAAAGCCGATCAATGAAGCCACAAACAAAGGCGTCTGGGTCATCTTCACGTACCGTAGGCAAGGGACTCGAATTTACTCTGGCATCGTCTGCCACGACCTGGTGAATGTCATTTCAGTCAAAGAGGTGAAGTGATGAGAGATCTAGACACTACAGAATTCACAATCACCGTCATCGCAGTGCTCATACTCGCCGTCCTGTCGTATCACCTCGGACTGTGGTCCGCTTCTTTGACTGACAGCCATCGGGCAAAGATGCCTGTGGCTAGGTTCCGGATCATCGGATCACATCAGGAAGGCGACCATCTCAAGGTCGAAAACATAGACAATCACGTCATTGGCGAAATCGACTGCATCGGCAACAGAAACGACTGCCCAGATTTCAGCGTCGAGGACACCGTAGACATGGAACGATGGGACGGAAACGTCTTCGTCTACAAACACATGGCGAACTCTGGGGAAGGGATGTACAGAAACTACACAACATACAATTTTGATGGGCCTAATCTATGAAGTACGTCTTCTTCGCCCATTTCAATCGGATCAACATGCAACGTGGGGACCCTCGGGTCTGGACGGTGCACTTCCGAGGAGTCTGCTATCAGTGCCGAGGTTTCGTCTGCCGCATGCCGATCGTGACTCAGTATCGTGAAGAAGCACGACAACCACGGGCGATTTTGAAGGGTAAGGCCGAATCCGTCCGAGAACTCAAGAGCGGATACGTGGAGATCAAATGATCACAAAAATCAAAATGGAAGGGAAGTATTGGGGAGTGTTCCTGTCTGCCAAAGGTGACTCAACTGATCGTTACCTACTGACGAGTCCTCTGGACAAAGAAATCGATGCGGATCACTTCGTCACTGAGTTTCGACGCATCATAGGAACATGGAGGGCTGAATGAATCGTGATTGGATCAAAACAATTGAGCTGTCAGCAGAGCAAGCAGGGCATATCTTCCCGACTGCAGCCGCATGTGAAGCCGCACTCGAATCCGCATACGGAACTTCCGGCCTAGCCAAAGCCGACAACAATCTGTTCGGCATGAAACAACACCAGCACCCTATCTATGGGACGCACGTTCTGCCGACCAAAGAATTCGAGGGCGGGCAGTGGATCGTTGTCAACGCCGATTGGATCAGCTATCCTTCTACCAAGGAATGCTTCCAAGATCGCATGACAACGCTGCAGCGTCTGTCTTCCTTCAAAGGGTTCGAGCACTATAAGGCCGCACTCAATGCAGCGGACTCCGAGGCCTATCTGACGGAGGTCTCGTTGAAATGGAGCACGGACACAGCCCGTGGTGCCAAGGTCATTGCCATCCTTAGAGCCTATCTCAATGTCCAATGAAAACGATCCCAAACGACTCGACGACATCGACACTCGATACTGGCACTGGCAAGAACTGCGGGACCTCTTCCTCACCGGAGTCGAAGCTGTTTCCCGGATGTCTCCTTATTTCCGATCAGACGCAGACATTGTCAAATCTCGACATCTTCAGATCGCAGCCGACCTCATCGCTCGACAAATCGAAGCTGCAGGAAACCACGATCAAATCAGATGGAACACAGAACGACAGATCAGAGGAATCCCCAGACATGTTACGCCCAAAGACGAAAGCAGCACTTAAAAAAATCGCTGAATTGAAGCCGTGCACCTTTGAAGACTTCGGAAGTGTGTTTGAGTTGAAGGCTCTCAACCGTGGCACATTCCGAGAAGTCTACCGTATCGTGGGCACCATGCTGGTCGTCAAATTCCCATTGAGCGACGACAGACCGTGCAACATCAGACACTCGGCGACCGAAATCAGACGAATGAAACGTCTGGTCGCAAAGATCCCATTCATGAAAGAGCACATGCCGAGGGTCTACTACTACCACGCAAAGAGCGGCATCATAGTCATGGAGTTCATTGACGGAGAAGAGGTCGACTTCAACCGGACGTTCGCAGTCAGCAAATTGATGCGTCGTCTGTTCAGGCATGCCGGGGTGGCACTAGAGGACGCCAGCGGGGACAACATCATCGTTCAGAAGAGACCACATGGAGCCAAAAGAGCAGTGATCGTAGACTTCGGATACTAGGAGGGTGACGTGGAAAAAGAATTTATCATCGAAATATATTGGGAGCCGACCGTGCCTGAATCGGGAGTATGGGACAGATCGATTACCTATCCCAACTATTACACGAGTGACGAAGCTGATGACATTGTCACAAAATGGGGAGGAATCGTAGCCTATCGTAAACGGGAGGTAGAATGATCGAAAGATTGTTGCGACGCTTCATTCCACATGAGGACATCGGTTGGATAGAGATCGGCGAGAGGTTTACCCGGTACTTCGTCTGGCGGAGCCGGTGGTTCAACGTCTTCATCCACCAGATGTACGCACCGATCGCCCCTCCCCTCTGCCATGACCATCCATGGTCGTTTGTATCGCTTGTCCTTAAAAAGGGGTACTGGGAGTCAACCGACGGTCAAACGTTCGCCTGGCGTCCAAGCAAATCGATATTGTACCGCCCTGCAGAGTTCAGGCACACCGTAAAAACTGACAACGAAACCGCCTGGTCGCTTGTCGTGACCGGGCCCAAACGTAGACAATGGGGGAACCACGAATGCAGATGAACGAGTTGTTCGTCAAGATGTCAATCCCTGAGGCCCGCAACGCTGCAAACCAAGGGCTGTTAGTCCAGTGGAGGCCAGATCCATCCCTGCCAGAAGCAGAACAATATGCAATGGTCTTCGTTCCAAAAGAAGGTTTCGAAATCAAATAAAAAAGCCCCATCTCGAAAGAGATGGGGTTTCGGCGGCTGCATCTTCACCCAATAAGCCCTTGGGTGTGGGCAACGCTAGGAGTTTCACCTAGCAACAAAGTTTCGTTATGGTGCTGGATTTGTTATGGTGTACGCTGCATCGCCCTCAGCTGAGGAGACGCCATCGATGACTGCGATCGCTTTGATGGTCTCTGTCTTGGGTACGAAAACGTTCCCTTGATAGAGGCGAGAGTTGGTCGTCGGCGTTGTCCCGTCGGTCGTGAAGTAAATCGCATCGTTTCCCTGGGAAATGATCTTGACCATCTGAGGCACGCCATAAGTTCCGGCAGGAGGATCGTACGTCGGGGTGACAGGAATTCCGCCGACTTGGTTGCCGAAGTTGTGCGGCTCTGTGACAGGATTGCCACGAGGCTGGTTGCTAGGATTCCCAAATGCCGCTGGATTCGGAGTCCAGTCTATCTTGTTACCAAAATCGTGGGGGATTGTTATCGGATTGCCACGTCGATAATCGCCGTTGCGGTTTAGACCTCTTGGCATATGTACCTTTCTACAAGAAATGAAGTGCAGCAGTGACGATCGTTATGCCTACTCCGATTCCACCTGCGAACCAATTTCTTTTGCTCTTACGAGCGTCATCTTTTACGGATTTGATGCGGGTCTCGCAAGCGTTCTTTGCATCCCCAATTTCGAGATTGAGTCCGTCGATGTGCGTCTTCTGATCGGTCAAAAGCTTTGCCTGAGATGTCAAGACTTCGGATTGGTTCGCTAGGACCTTGTCTTTGTCTGCGTCGACTTTCTGGAGAGAGTCATAGCTATATTTTGTGATCGAGAAGTCTTGAACTTGCGGGACCGTGAATGCGAGACGATTGTCCGAAGTGACCGGCGTGTTGTCGAAGTTCTCAGACTTGCCATACGCCTGTGCGAGATCGTTGAGAGCTGTGACCGGCGTGTTGTCCTGTCTGATCTTCTTGACCTGGCTAGCAAGGGCCGCATTCGTAGACGCCTCAAACTGGGCAAGTTGAGTACTCACCTGTACGAGAGCAGCTTGCTGACTCTGTACGGTAGCAGACTCTTCCTCCAACATCTTCGCCTGCTGGGCTACGATGGCCTGCTGGGCGACTAGGGTCTGCTGAGCCGCTGCGGCCTTGCTACTGGCGTCTGCGGCTGACTTGTCCAGAAACTTGTTTCCCAAAAATAGAACAGCGAAAATTGCGAACGTGACAAGCAACAACCTCTCATGCCGTTGTAGCCACGTCAGTGCTGTCGCCGGTTGCATCGGCAACTGGTTCGATTGCGACTGGTTTTGTGTTGACGTTTCGGTTGGCATTTCTCCCCCTCTTTTCTTTCTTCTTCAGGTCGGGATTACAAATCCTGCATTCAATTTGTTTCCCAGCATGAAGTTTCGATCTCAATCTTGGTTTTGCCACATTTCCTCCTACTCTTCCGTCCATTCAACCCAAGCAGCAGCTGATGGGGTTGTTGCAGACACGTTAATAGACAGACCGAGCCATTCGGACGCACCTCGCAAAACAAACCCGTTGTTAGAATCATCTCCGAACAGCCATTCCAAAGCTTGCGGAAGTACGGTGACGGCGGTAGTGACTACTTCATACTTCAACACTCTGCCTTTACCGCCGACAGCTGTGACTGTGGTCGGAATAGTTGTCCAATTGAAGACGACTGCAGTAGCTGCCGGAGCATTCGTATCGTAACTCAGAGGAGTGTTCGTACCGCCATTGACTCCGCCTGACAGAGCGGAGTATTTTCGAATTGTCAGAAATGCTGCACCGCCTGTACTTGCTGTGTCACTGAATCCTATTCTCTTGACGGTGACAGTCTTGGACGCACTTCCCTGTATAGTGAAGAACGGCCCAACCAACGAACCATCAGCAGGAGTGGTGATCCCTGAAACTCCTGCAGAATATGTCGCAGGCTTGTATATACGTGTACGAACATTCCCCAAGAGATCACTGGACATAGGAACTTGATTACCCTCAGTCCATGCAGGGGTAGCTGCATTCGCTCTCACACTGAGTGTAGGGAGCTTGAGAGAACTGTCAGCTGAATTGTCTGCCGCTGTTCCAGTCACAGCTCCAATGGTATTAGATCCTGTGTCGTTAACCACATGAAGATTCGTACCTGTCGGTTGAACAACGGTGACGGTGGCCGGAAAATTGTTGACATCGACCTGTATGTCTCCCGTTGCATCTACTGCCGCTTTCTGAGTCGAAATCGTTGCGTCTTGAATTTGAACTGAAGCCATTGGTCCTACTTGTAGAGGCCCCAGGCTGGAGCCGATGTATAGTATCCCTGTGTCAGTAGCCAAATAAAACTCGCCATTGGCTAGAGCTGGCATGTTCGCAAAGACGCCACGTAGAGTTTGAAAGGTGAGATTACGTGACATCTATACCTCTAGAATGTTCCACAGTCGACTGAAGTCAGAGAAGAACCTGCACCAATAGTCGTTGGCAACTGAGTCTGGGCCAACTGACCTGAAATATCAGTGAACGCCGGTTGAGCAAGATTCAAAGAACCGTCTGCATTGTTCGATGTTGCAAACTCGTGTGTCACAGGAGTTGTGACTGCGACAGATGTCTTTCCCAGTAGAGCGAAGTAATTCGTACCATCGCTGATGATCTTGATGCTCTGATTCGTCGTCAGAGTAACGCTTGAACCGCCATTTATAGTGCTCGTGGTCGGAGCAATCGTTACTGTACCGGCACCCCGGTTCTCAAACTCTGCCCACCAACCAACGGGGAAGGTTGCCCCAGCTTGAGGCAGAGTGACAGCTACTGCCGATGCATTTGCCAACGTGACAAGCTTACCACGGTCACTCGAGAGTACGGTATAAGTCGTACCTACTTGAGCATTGACTGAGATGACGTCGTTGACAATTTTCTGCCACGCATTACCTGGACCAATACCCGGTGACCCTGTTCCTGAGTCGACATAAATTTCATTTGTGTCGGTCGTCCATGCAAGGACGCCCGCCTTACCAGTTGTTGCAAGTGCCGCCAGGTTGGCGAGCACTCCTCTGTAAACCTGTACTGCGACGTTTAGTGCCACTTTTTTCCTTTTTTAAAACTGACCTGAATCGATGGTTGAGGGTAGACCTGATCCTGCTGTCACCATAGTCGATCCGTCCGGGAATTTCACAAGTCCGACCTTTATAGTCGAGACTAGAAGTCCGTCATCGTCGATACCGACATAACCGCCATTGTCCGTATTGACGCCCCACGGGGCCAATATGTTTTTTGGCTGCTTCATGATGGCCTACGGCTTGTAGTCGAAATACTGACCAACGATGTTCAACGTCCCATCGCCAACAGTCACATCAGGCGGACTGGCGACTACAAGGTACAAGCCGAGCCCAACAGCTGAAGCAACTGCCGTAGCTGTCACAGAGAGAGCCTGTTCGGCACCTGCAAAAATCGTATCGACTGATTGGTCTATCAATCCAGCAAGATCGTTCAGACCAATTGCTCCGAACGTACTTTCGAAAGCCCCTGTCCCCAATTGAATGGCAAACGTAGGGCTAAGTGTATACGGAGTGGTCACGAATTTGTACTTCAAGACCGACAAAACCGGGAGAAATACGTGGCCCGGAATTCCTGGAACTAGTAGAACTGGGTCCGAACTCAAGCTCAACAACTGAGCCGACGAAACAGTGACATCAAATGCTTTCAAACTCAACCGAGGTAGTCCCGTTCCTTCAGAAGCAGTCGGTACCCATCCAGCCGTCGCCGCATCTTTGTAATAAAGATTTCCTGTTGAAACATCAATGCCGATAGTCGCATTCCCACTTGCCGTGACATTCGGGGTTGTGGGGTCCCCGTTAAAAACTGAATCAAAACCCATGAATGTTTCCTTATGCCTGCACCTGGGCGTCTGTGCTAAAGACTCTCCAGTGAGTGTTAGAAAAATAGACGGGCACTCCGGTACCTGCACCGACGCCTTCACCGACCTTGCGTCCGTCAGTCGCATACGCCATCTGACCCTCGGCACCGACTGGTAGTGTAGCTACCGTATACGGCCCTGCTGAAATCGGAACGGGGGATGCAAAAGACCCAGCAGTGATCTGATAGATAGCGGTCCCACCTATTACGATTATGACTGCACTTGGGTCAGTGATTTCAGTGAACAGTCCACCTAACAGGCGTAAAGCTGGTCCACCTCCTGAAGTACTGACGGTGATCGATCCTGCGTTTACATCAACACCGTCACCAGCGGCATTCGTGACACTCACATTTCCGCCATCAAGGACGATAGAGTCCCCCGCAACATCGACAAAAGCGATGCCGCCAGAACCCGCCGTCGAAGTAGCAAATTGAATCGAACTGCCTTCAGTATCGACAATCTGCTGGCCATCAGGTATCGTGATAGTCCCCGCCGGATTAACCTTTGCTGCTGACCCTGCAAAGTTGCCGCCATTGTTGAACTGGATTGCTCCCGAGGCTCCGCCCGGTGCACCACCTCCGCATGACAACCATCCACCGGAAGTCAAATCCCGGAAGTACAGCTTACCTGTTGAAATGTCAATACCAAAAGTCGCACTGCCGCTCGCATTGACATTGGAAGCGGTGGGATCTCCGTTAAAAACTGAATCAAATGCCATGTTATTTCTTAACTTTCTTGGGCAGTTTCATGCCCTTCGTCTCTCTGTCGAACTCTGCGAGCTTCTTCGCTCCGAGCTTTTCAGGATGGGCATGTAGAAAGCCTTCTTGTGCCAATGATACAAAGGGATTCTTGGAGACCATACCGTTACCGCTGGGCGGCATGCTGATCTCGACATCTTTGCCAGTCAGTCGACTCTTCACCGTGTCGTGCTCGTGCATATAGGGAAGATCTTTCTTCTCGTTACATGCTCCGAAGCATTCGCCCTCATGCTTGCATTCTTTCTCGGCCTGTTTAGTCGACTGCGACTCTTTTGCTTCCTCATCGGGACCATTGAACCCGATCTCTTGCTCTTCGTTCGTTTTCTTCATCGATGTCCTTCTAAAAGCGGTGCCAAATACGTCTTGTCTTTGACAGGCTCATTGTCCATGCAGCACGACTTGGATTCTACAGAGTGTCCTTTGAGAGAACACCAACGAGGTCGTCCTTCACTGTCGGCGACAGACAGCATTCCTTGTCCGTATTCGCATCGTTCACAACCAAAACCCTCGTCCGACTTAGTAGAACCGAACCCGATGCGTAAATCTTTCAATTTCCCCTTAGGACAATATCGCCCTTCAGGGTCGCCTGCGTTTGACGTCTCCCAGAATCCACAACTCTGGTAATGACCGTTATTGATCGGTTGTATGCGAATAAGGCATTCTTTGCCTTCCAGTTTGTTACAGGGTGAGCTGGTGCCGTCTTCTCTTCCAGCACAGAGGTATGCCCCTGAGGCGTCGAATGTGTTTGGGAGACCGCACTTCGAATCTGAGTACTGGGCGACTCGGATTGAATCCATCCGACGCTTTGCCCAAACCACCTCATCCTCAGCGGTAAAACTTTTGGGGATATCGAACAGACCGTCGGTCTTCGGTGCATCAAGCACCTCTCGTACATTGTCCGTAATTTCTGTTGGTTCAGACATATTAGTCCTTAGCGTCTCCGAAAAGCTGACTGAGATGTCCATGGCTTGGGGATGCGAACGATTTGCCCATCTTGGTGATGGTCAGCGGATCTTCTGTCAATCTACCAGCCGCTGCTGCGGCTTGTTCGCCCTGATTTTCTGCTTCCTTGACATTGACGGAGGGTCTTTGGAGGGCGACGTTAATCTTCGTCGACTTGCCGATCGGTGGTCCTTGGGCGACCTTTATCATCGAGTTGTTCCTTTATGGCCAACTCTAGACGTTGGCCTGCTATTGTGCGATTGTCTCGACACCAACCACAGGAACCGCCGGGGCGGCAACTGCGGGTATGACGACCGGCCCGTCTGTAGGGCCTTCGCCAGTCTTTTCGGTTGGGATGGTCGTTGTCGAAAGACATGGATCTTTAAACCTCGTGCGTCTACGAATGGATTGGAAAATTGTCGAATACAGCTCGTAGGCCTCTGTCTCCGACATCCAGATGTCCCCAAGAAGTCCTGAAAACTTCTTGGAGACTTGAATTAGCTCCTGCCGCATCTACTTCGTCCTTCGCTTTGGGGCTCGAGGAATGAGCGGCACATCTTCGATCAGTGAGCCGAGCAGTTCCTCTTCACGCATGATGAGGACCTTCTCGCCATTGAGTTCAATTTCAGTTCCTGCGTACTTGCCAAACAGAACCGTCTCGTCAACCTGGGTGTCTTCTACTTTTGGTCCACGAGCAAGAACTTTGCCTTGTGCCGGTGCTTCCTTGCCTGTGTCAGGAATGAACAACCCGCCTTTGGTGGTGCTCACTGCGACTTCACGTCGGATCAACAACTGGTCTTTCTTCGGTACGAATTTCATATCTCCTCCTAGTTTTCAAGCCCTCTGGGTTTCTGGGATACCAGAGGGCATGTGGCTTGAACGGGTAAGTACCCCAGATGCCACACAACATCGTCTAAACTACCACTTTGATGCTCTACCGGGGTTTCCACCTGCTTGTTCTAATTCTTCTTGCAACAATGCTAGAGCACGCCAAGCGATTTTCGCTGAATGCCGCATTCCATCTGTATCGAAAGTTCCTCGATCCGCTAGGTGCTTCATGATTTTGTTTCCATGATCGGTTGACTTCGTACGTGCCCAATGCATAGACTCACCCGGGTTGTGTTGCTGGTTTCCTACGAAGCTGACTTTTGAAACTTCGGCCAGTGCCAATGGAAAATAGTCCAAGAGTCCGTCACACATCGGTATTTTATTTCTGGCATCAGCTTCTGTGGGAAGCACTGTTAACAATTCGTTTTCTTGCGATGCTGCTAAAGGCTTAGGGTCCTTGCATTTCGTACAAGTTTTCACTTGCTCTCCTCCTGTTCGATGGTGTTCATGAAGTCGTTCACATGCCTGACTCGAACAATTCCGTATTTCACTTCGTCAAACGTCTGATTGTGCGACGAGTCCTGAAGAAACACTCGGCATTCAGGGACTGCCTCTTTGACTTCAATGACATTCTTTGGTCTGTCGTCGATGAAGTAATCGTATTTCAACTCTCTAGCGAGACCACCTTTGTTGTAGGACACGAAGACCGAGGGAGCTAGCAATCCAGTGTGCATCTGCAACCACAGAGCTGATTGAAAGCCAACCGGGAAACCCGGGCACAATGCCCGTGCCGTCGGGAATACGAGGTTGTTTTTCTTTTCAAGCCTCTTCAGTTGGGCGTTGTCAATCCCCGGCTCTGGTTTCAAACCAATCCAAAAGTTTTCGGTCTGTGAGAGATCAAACCAGAGTCCGTCCAACTCTTCTTTGGACAGCTTCCAATTAGACCAGTCCCAGTCGACCGGTGCTTCAAGTACAGATTCTTTGCCCAATTTCTTGTAAGCCATCTGGGCGAAGAGCCCCATGAAATCTGCGAGGACATCGTCGAGATCGAAAGCGATGGTTTTAATCTTCCCCATGCAGACCTCCGATGATGATCGGCTTTTGTACTGACAACTTCTCAACGCTATAGCCCATGATGAAGCCGACTTTCGTAGCGTCTTGGAGCTGTTCAACAGAAACGCAGCCGAAGGGGAAACGATAGGATGTGACCCTACGCCCTCCCTCCGACTCTATGTCCTTTGTGTAGATAAGAACTTCAGCCTCGACTCCGAGGCCGTAGCTTCCATCCAGAGTAATCCTATCTATGCCTTCCATGCTCTCCTCCTAATTTGTTTGTACACAATACCGACGCTATTCGTATCACGTCGGACGCCCGTTACCTTGGGTCCATGGCAAGCATCTTCTCAACGAAGTGCAACGACTACTAGACGAAGATCGGTGTCGATATCGTCTTTGCGTTCCATTTCTTGTTCACGAGAAAGAACGCCTGTTGCGGCCTCTCGTAATCGGCCTTGATGCTCAAAGCGTACGCATTGTATCCGATAAGAGAACCGTTGCAGATGAAGTTGCCGAAGTTGATGTATTGATGGAAGTGGCCAAACACATCGAGATCGACTTTGTTGCCCTTGTTCCACTGTGCGATCGCCTTGTTGACCGGAATCGTGATCCCACCCACGCCACCGCCGTAATTGATCTGATGACCGTGGTGGAACCTGATCTTGTAGTTCCCATCGAACAGGCGAATGAAAGAATGGTAGCCGTCTGCGATTTGAAACCTGATGCGTTTGATGCCCTCGTAGTGAGTTCGCATGTTGTAAAACATGTACTGCTCGAGGCTGTTGCCCGTCTCATTCGCAATGAGTTGATGCTGCGTCATTCGGCCATGATTGCCGCCGTGACAGACTACAATGATCTCAGTGTCCTCAGGTGTGTTCGCCAGAAGGAAGTTCAATCCACTTAGAAGCATGTTCTGCACACGGAAGATCGAATCCGCCGGTGCAAGGATGCACGATTCGCTCGTGTCCTCATGGATACGTCCAGTGATGAAATCTCCGAGCAGTCCGACCACGATCGTTTTGATCGCAGTGTCCTTGCGGAAGATATCCCACAGGCGGTGTCCGCCCTTCCAGAAGTTGGTGGCTCGCTCAGAGCCGATCGTCAGATTGTGCTTGTTCAATCCGCCGACTTGACCCTCGAGAACCAGCTCTTCGCTGTGCCAGTCACTGGCGATCATGAAGGCTACCGATTCTGACTGACCTTTGCTGACCTTTGGTTCGATGTCATAGAGCTGCGGCGTCTTATCAGTGAGGTTGAGAACGGCATTGAGCTGTGCTTGTAGATCTTCGATCTGGACCAATGCCTGGTCTAGCTGAAGCTTCTTGCCCTCTGTCTTCGCAGTCAGCTTGGCTTTTTCAAGTTCGAGCTTCTGTTCCGGAGACAACTCTTTTTTCTCTTCCTCATGTTTGACCAGTCCTGCCGCTTCCAGAAGATCATTGAAAGACGGGAAGTACGTGGTCATCACAGCTTGCGTGTACTTCGAATGTGTGCGAAAGAAATCCCTTGTCAGTGTTACGTCTGGAAACAATTTCTGAACCCGCTTGACGTCCTTAATTAACGCCTCGCTTGTCCCCTTGCTCTTTTTCTCGGACATTAGACTCCTCTTTGGATTTTCCGAACTGCGGCTCGCTTGCTACGAGGGGTCGCAGGGACGGCATAGTACTCGAACTGCGGAGGCTGATAGGCCTGTGCCATGACTCGCAAATTGTCGTCCATGGACTTGAGGTATCCGTCCTGTTTTGCGAGACTGTCTTTGATTGCTGGGAAGTGTTCAGTCGCCAGCTTGTTGACTTGATCGGTTGCAACTGCTGACCGCTTGGTCGCATCGTTGAACCATGTGGAAACCTTCCAAGTGAGTGCTACAAGTGCCGACCATCCAATGATAGAAAATCTGTCAGCTACCCACTTGACAAGATCAAAACTTGCATTACTGTCCAGCAGCATCTTTTGCTCCGTCGCTGTCCTTGTCTTTGTCGTCTTTATCTGGCCATTTCTGATAAGTCAGTGCGTGACCGGCAAGGAAACCGTAGAACGCATACGTGGCATTTACCAATCCCGGACCGAGATCATGCCCGGTCTTGAGACTATACACTGCCAGACCGCCGCCATAGATGCAGGCGACGACCATATGAACTTTATTGATGACGATGTCGAGAACTCTGTCCCAATTCATTTCACACCCAAAAGGACAGACTATTCATGTCCACTACTCGCCGGTGCCCGGGAATCATTTGAAACTCCTCGACTCCGCCAGAATTCTCACCAATCGACACAGACTGCATCGGGGCGTTGAGAATCTTTTCTTTGAACCACTGTCGTTCGATTTTGTTGAGTGCTCCCCAAAAGAGAGCCCCTTTACTGAGATCAGGTGCCGAGCCTTCGTAGACACCGTCGACAGTTTGTAACAGCTTGACGAACTCTGGAGACCAGACGTTGGGATGAACGAGAGGCGGCAGTTCATTCTCGGCCATGTATTCTGGTACACGATCAAGAACCTGCAGCCAAGAACCCCATCCACAACGGACACGATTGGACAAGACATGCATGATGAGCTGGCCAGCTTGGTGACCGCCGGAATAGCTCTGCCCGAATCGCCACGCCATCTCAACGATCCTTGCCTGAATATACGAATCTTGTTTGAGCACTACTCCACCTCAACGGTGACATCGGTGACACCTGCGTTGTGCAGTGCCTTCACCAGCATCGATGCATACCAATTGCACTCGTCTGTGTCGCCATCATATGCGAGTTTGAAGCCTTGCACACCGATTTCAAGATCGATGCGGCGACGAGCCGGAACGCCTCTGATTAAGATTTTGACGGGTTCACTCACAACTTTGCTCCCTGTCCCGGACGAGCAGGAGGCATATCAGAAACATCTTTGACACCGAGATCGGGCCCGAAGCGTTCTTTCCAATGCCACTCGATGAACTCTTCACCGTTAGAATCGATGCCTTTTACAAAATCGGACTTCTTTTCAGAAATCACATTTGGAAATGCCGTCTGATCATATGGCGTCCCAAACTCATCTGTCTCTGAATACATTCTCTCCTCCTGAAATTGGTCACCCCGCTGGAAGCCGATCCAGTCCTGTGCCCGCTACTAAGAGCGGTTGTGCTCACGTTTACACCACAGGGTGTCTGTGTTTTGGCAGAGATGGCAGGACTCGAACCTGCGTCGTACCGTTTTGGAGACGGACATCGTAGCCGCTAGACCACACCAATGCGTGCCCTTAAGAGCATCTTAATCCACTTTACGTGCCTTCAAGGGTAGGATATTAGTTGATGCGAAGAGCTGCCTTGATGCAGTTGTACACAGGGCATTTGCAATTCGGACCACAATCTTTTGACCCACCAGGCTTACAAGGCGGACACAGCGGTAGAGGACCGCCGTCAGCCAGAGCAGGGGTCACAGTGCCGAGAGCAAAGCCTAATACCATGGTCAACATCAATGTTGCGATGAACTTTTTCA
>Ga0210401_10001914_pt1 | contig 23596 bp, 17 predicted proteins | sample IncBWH32MmetaG_FD_150866 | JGI IMG/M metagenome (GOLD analysis project Ga0210401, IMG submission 150866) | Forest soil microbial communities from Barre Woods Harvard Forest LTER site, Petersham, Massachusetts, United States - Inc-BW-H-32-M | ecosystem: Environmental > Terrestrial > Soil >... | reverse complement strand
ATGATGTCTCACATCGATTGCTGGGCGACGCTTGCCGCGATGGTTGGTCTGACGCCGCCTCCTCACGATTGGGTCGGCAACGACGGCAAGGGAATCTACTTCGACAGCATCGACAATAGCGCCTACATCCTGGGGCAGGCACAACACTCCGCGCGCAGCGGGTGGATCTATATTGATGGTGAGAACTTCGAGGGTGCTCGCGCCGACATAGGCGGGGATCCTAAGGAACCCTGGGTGCACATAGCGTGGAAATACCTTTTCACGGCAAAGGACTCCTGGCTTGGCGCGAAAGCGGATCTGGGCTCAATCGGTGCCCTGTACAACCTGACCATGGATCCGTACGAGAAGTACGATATGGTCTTCAATGGGGCCGCCCCGACTCGCGTGCTGAGCTCTTCGCCTGGGAAGTACGCGGGTGAGGACAACGGCTGGGTATTGTCGCTGATCTACCCAGTGATTATCGACTTCGACAAGTCGATAATAAAATTCCCGAGCATCACGCGTTTTGTTGGTGGTGCCTCAACCGATCTGGTTCCGAATTTGCAGCATCCGGATAATCCCGTTCCCTTGCTGAAAGATCAAATCGAGCGACTGCATATCGGTGGCGGTGGCGGCTAATCACAAACGGCAAATCGTAGGACAAAGGGGCGTGTGCAATCATGCGCCCCTCCCGATTCGGGAAGAAGCAGAACTCGCAAAGCCAAAACTAACCGATTCACATTAGCCACTTTCCTTAACCTAATGAAATGTCGATAACGAACCGCAAGCTCACTGGTTTGACTACATTGGTGGTTGTACTGTTCACAGGTTTGGTAGCGACCGGGCTTGGCGCCTCCCCGCCGCAGCCCGGCGGCCGGACGGAGCACAGCGTCGAAGCTCTGGCACTGGAATGGTTTGAGTTCATGCGAACGGGTCAGATCGATCGTACGCAACTGGCTCCAGATTACAGTGCCCAGCTAACAGAGGCTGCAGTTCAGTCAATGTCTCAGTACCTCAAAGAATACAAGTACGGGGCGTCGCCGGCAGGTGCGGAGGTCTTACAGACACGCAGGATCGGGGAACAGACATTCTATGTAGTGAAGCTTGTCTTTCCTCGTGGTGATGCGGCGAGCCTGTTATTGGGTTTCAACCTGGGCGGCAAGATTACCGGCATCAGTCTCATGAGTATGGCGGGAGACTGAAAGAGAAAGGGACTATTGCTGCTTGGCCTACTGGCTCCGAGGCAAATCACGTTGATATCCTCATCCGGTAGCTGGAATGCCAACGGACTATTGAAACAACCGATGAAAAAGTGTGGGCGCCGGATGCAGTTTCCCTCGAGATGAAAACAAATCTGCGTAAACTTGTCGGGCTGTAGCGAAGCGAAGGCGGATCCGCGGATCTTAACCATTTGCATAGGCCGGCAAACGTTCTTCAAGTGACGACAAACCAGACAAGCCTGTATCTCTTTGGCGTGTTCGCTCTAACTGCAGGCGGATTTTTGCCGGCTGCCGCTACCGACGAGGTTATCCGAGTCACTAACAGCTCGCATTTCGCGCCGACCGTTCCCAACCAAACGCCGCCTCCGGCCGACCCACCAAAAGGGATGGTATGGATTCCCGGCGGCGAATTTTCCATGGGCTGCCAGGTACCATCGGAAGGTGTCTGCACCATGGCGACTATGAACTCGGTGAACGACGCGCAGCCCATCCACCGGGTTTATGTCGACGGTTTCTGGATGGACCGCACCGATGTTACCAACGAGGAATTTGCCAAGTTCGTCGCAGCGACCGGCTATGTCACGATCGCCGAACGGACACCCACGAAGGAGGAGTACCCCAATGCGCCACCGGAAGCTCTGGTGGCTGGTTCCCCGGTTTTCACCCCTCTGCCCCACCCGGTGCCGTTGAATAACTATCTTCAATGGTGGCGTTATGTTCCCGGAGCGAATTGGCGTCATCCCACCGGTCCTGACAGCGACCTGACCGGGAAGGAGAACTATCCGGTGGTGCAGGTTGCCTATATCGACGCCGCAGAGTACGCAAAGTGGGCCGGTAAACGGTTACCTACCGAGGCGGAATGGGAATTCGCCGCGCGGGGTGGTCTTTCCGGCAAAACCTATGCTTGGGGCGACGAATTCAGGCCGGCCGGTAAATGGATGGCGAACACTTATCAAGGCCAATTTCCGGTAAAAGACGCAGGCGAAGATGGCTATGCGGGTATCGCACCGGTAGCCCAGTTTCCCAACAACGGGTACGGACTTTACGATATGGCCGGCAACGTCTGGCAATGGTGCAGCGATTGGTACCGGCCCGATTATTACGCCCAACTTCAACTCGCTGGAGTTGGGTTGGCACGGAATCCCCAAGGCCCCGACGGCAGCTACAGGCGCGGCGATGACCAACCCCAGCGCGTTCAACGCGGCGGCTCATTTCTCTGTACCGACCAATATTGTACCCGTTACATGATGGGGACTCGAGGTAAAGGCGACATTGATACGGGGAACAATAACGTCGGGTTTCGCTGCGTGGTTGGGAAGCCGGACTAAACCAATTGAGTTAGCAACGCCATTCGCCATCATCCATTGTTGCCCCAAAGTACAATACCGGTTGCGGATAAGGATTTGATACTATGATCCGGGTTTAAAGACGAATCGTTGGTTTAGAGTTCAAACCATTCCTCTATGTAACCCGAACTAGCTCCCGAGCGCTTACTCCTCTAATGGTTGCTGACAATTCGAACAGGTACGCGTGTTCGGTGCTTTTTCATTTTCTCTTGTTAGTTGGTTAGTTTGGTTGCGCGAAGTTCGCAGTTGGGACAGCGAATTCACGGACCACTCCTTGCGGAGTGGCCCGTGCGTTTCAACATCCAACTAGTCGCTCGCGGGACCTATATGCCGGGCTTGCCTGACCTGCTCCAGGAACTTGAGTCAGGTTGTAAGACTCGGGACTTTGCAGCGGCGGAAATGCGATATACGTCTCGAGTTCCTTCAGCCACAAGAGCTGTCCGATGGGCAACAGATTCCAGTCGTAAACATAAGCCGTAACAGGACCAGCAAGTGCTCCGGCCATGCCAAACATGGAGCCCGCATACCGCCTTCCCAAGTCGTGAGTTTACCACCTCGAAAGGGTGTCACGCCGCCGTCCGGGTAGGTTATGAATGTAACTAACCGCACGACTCGGCGTCTAACTAAGGTCGAAATCAGGCATACCCCGGGGTCCTCTCCGACCTAGGCTATCAGAGTCGTATCGACGTGGCGAAGATTTGATAGCGTCCAACGCGGAAACTGTGATCGTTGGTTTACCCCGCGTACCGCCGTTGGTTGGTCGACGCCGGAGCTTGGTTTCGAATTTTCAAACGCTCGCGCCACGAAAAACAGTCAACTGATATAGGACTAAGATCCAATAGGGATCTCGGATCAGGGTTCATGTACCGATGCTTTCGCTACAGTGAGTGTGCCCCAGGCAAGTTTGATTGCAAAACGTGAGAACATTCGGGTATAAACCTTGTCTGTTAGTCGATTTCCAAAAACGGAAGGAAATATATGCACCTCCCAGGCCGCGAGTCTTTCGCATTAATGCGTGCTGCTCTCTTTCTTTTGGCTGGAACAGGAAACGTAGTTCGAGGGCAGAACTCGTCGGATGCCAAAGCCTTCACTAACAGCTTGCGGATGCCCGAAAGCCAGACGATTGAAAGCGTGGGCGACCACAGCCTTGATCTATTTGCCGATCACAAGACCTTCAATGCTATCAGAACCATCTCGTGGACTGGAATCGAGTTGGAGGTTGACCCGAACAGATCTGGTCTAGTCGAGCTAACTTCTAACTCCAGGGTCACAACCCCGGACATCCTGTCGCCGACCGCGTTCAGCGCAGGAGCGATGGCGCCGGATGGGATAACTGCCTTGCAGAATCCGGGCGTCACGCCCCTAATTGGAAGGGACCACAGATTGGAGGCTGGTCCGGGTCAGAATCTAACTTCGATCGGCCAGATGTATTCGACGAGTCGGGCACAGCCGGCCATGCTGGCTATCAATGGCGGGACTATTCTCTCGATTAACGATCAGGTCTCGGTTCTCCCCCCCCGAGGTATCATCGGCGTAGAGGCAGAAGGGGCTGGCAGCCGGATCACCGCAGAGAACATTACCATCCTCGCTTTAGGGCTCCTGCGAACGGGAATATCGGGTGTCGAAGCCGTCGACGGCGGCTTGGTGACCCTTGAAGGAGGGAAGATCGAAATTTTGGGCAAACAGAGTGTTGGCTTACTCGCGGATAACGGAACTATCAGCACGCGCGGCGGTCTAAGTATCACGATGGCAGGCCTTGATTCGCGCGGGGTTGAAGCTGACGGAACCGGTTTAGTCGAGTTAGGTCCCAAGACCTCGATCACGACCGGAGGAGCAGGTGGCATCGGCATTCTCGTTTCGAATGGGGGTACAGTGATTGGGAACGGGATCTCGATCATGACCACCGGTATCCTCTCATCGCTGTCCGGGTTCGACGCCGATGGTGCAACCGCGCAAGGCGGCACCATCAACCTGGAGAATTCGAGTATCACCACGATTGGCGCCGACGCGAACGGCCTGCACGCGCTGGATGCCAACAGCAGAATTTTCGGAACGAATCTGATCATCAAAACCTTTGGTGCAGCAGCCTCGGGCGCAGAGGCTGACAATGGCGGTCTGATCCAGTTAACCGGTGGAACTGTTATCACGCATGGTGGCGGCGCTTTCGGCCTGTCTGCGACCAATCATGGGGAGATCACGGCCGAAGGCACGAGCATTACTACCTCCGGCGCCGGCTCTTCTGGTCTCTTTGTTTTGAACGGGGGCGGCATCAACGGCAATGGTCTAAATGTAACCGCCGGCGGTCGCGACGCTGACGGGCTAGCTGTATCGGGTACCGGGAGCAATATAACCCTGACGAACAGCAGCATCCTCAGCTTGTTGGGCAATGCTGCTTCGGTTGAAAATGGGGGAACCCTCAACCTCTACGGTTCAAACGTTACCGCGCTCAACCACGGGATCGTAGCCACCGGTGGCTCCGTTGGAGCGCCTAATTCTATTATGCTCAGCGGCGGGAACCTCATTACGGTTATGGGGGACGCTTTCCAGGTGCAGAATGGAGCGACTAACATCACGGTCAGCGACGGAGCGACCGTCAGAGGTAACAGCGCGTTATTGCGGGTTCTCGATCCGACGACAGAAACAGTGGTCAATTTCACGGCGAGCCATGCCAGTCTTTTCGGTGATATCTTTGCCGACCCGGTAAGCAAAACGACGGTCAATCTGACCGATGGGACCGTATTGACCGGGAGAGTAAATCCCGCACCGGCGGGCTTAGGCGGCGATTTGACCATTGACGGCACCAGCCAATGGGTCATGACCGGGAGTTCTGATCTCAAATCGTTGAGCGTGAGCCCAGGGGCTAACGCCTTCTTCAATCCGCCGTCAAACGGCATCTACAATACGTTGAGGATCGGAAACCTGTCCGGCACCGGCGGTATCTTTGGTCTAAACATCGACCTTCGGTCTGTGACCGGAGATCTCATTGATATCACCGGCAAAAGTGCGGGTTCGCATCTGTTAACCTTTTTCGATTTTGGGCATGGAACGGATCTGCCGCCGGGCGACGCATTGCTGGTGGTGAAAACTTCTGACGGCCTTGCCGGCTTTTCCGGAATGACCGATAAGGCGGTCTACAAGTATTTCGTTGTTCACGGTGACGGCTCCAGCTCTACACCGATCCGGAATGATTGGTATTTGGTGCGCGCGGACGAGATCGTGGCAGGTCAAGTTACCCGGGCGGCGGGCGCGTTTCCAGGCTCCATTGACACGCCGTTAGGGCTTTCATCGGTTGATGCTTTGACTAACACGGCCAACGCCGCCATCGGAACATATTCCGCGAGTACTCCTTTGTTCTATGCGGATATGGATACGCTGATCCAGCGGCTCGGTGAGCTGCGTTTTCTCGCTGGCATCGGCCGCGCTTCCGTTGATTCGTATGGCAAGGAAGTCATCCCTGAAACACCTACGGAACAAAGTCCTGCAACCTTTGGAACGTGGGTTCGAGGTTTCGGCAACGGAATGCACATCAATGACCAGGTAAGCCGCGCCTACGATCAAAATACGGGCGGTTTTCAGCTTGGGGCTGATAAGCGTTTCGCCGCTTTTCAAGGTGACCTCTACCTGGGCGGATTCCTAAGCTACTTCGATGCTTCTCGCGATTTTCTGGACGGCGGCCAGGGCTCGACCAATGCGCTCAGCTTCGGAGCGTATGCGACTTGGTTTACTCCCAAAGGTTGGTACGCTGATCTGGTCGTCAAATATAGCCAGCTCTGGAACTCCTTTGATACGCCTTTATCTGGCGGAAGCACCTCCACAGGATTTTATAGCATTCCGTCTCTAGGCGGTTCGCTGGAAGTCGGAAAGCGCTTCAAATTTGGAAGGTTTTTCGTAGAGCCGGAGGCGCAGTTGGCTGGAGCTTGGGCGGCCGGATACGATTACCAGGCCACGAACGGTCTGATGATTAGGGGATCTGATCAGTTCTCACTTCGAGGTCAATTGGGTCTGAGGGCCGGGACGCATTTTACGCTCAGCAACGGTATCGAGATCGAACCGTATTTGAAGATTGCGGTCCTTCATGAGTTCCTTACCGGTGACCGGATCACTCTAGATGAGACCAACTTCTACCCGACGCTCAGCGGGACCCTGGTGGACGCCGCCGCTGGGATATCAGCCAAGCTAAATCAGTCAGTCTACTTGTACGGCGAATACGATTACGCTAACGGAGACAACATCCGCGAACCGTGGGCCGTCAATGCCGGTGTCCGCTGGGAATGGGGTGGTCCTGGTAGGGATGAGCTCCGACTCGTCCAGAATGAGGTAGAGCGATCGACTGGCAAGGAAGTAGAGGCAAAGACAGTTCAACCGGTACCCGTCAAAACGACGGAACCTTGGGAAATCAAGGTTGGGGGACCCGGCTGGCTGGCCAACGCTAGTGGCATCAGTGGCTTTCACGGTTTTAACCAAAATATCAGTGTCGATGTTGGACAGGTTCTCAGGCATATCAATGTCATTTATGCGTTCAACGGCGAGGTCAGAAGAGGGCGATTTGGTGTCTTTGGTGGCCTTTTCTACGTGAACGCGCAAGCTGGTACTCCTGAGGGGTCAGGTCTGGTATCAAAGGTCGATCTGGGCTTGCAAGAATTTGGCGGCCAATTGTTCGGGACCTACCGATTTATCGATGGCCCGCACGGCTGGCTGGATTTGTTAGTAGGATTTAGAGATACCTATATCGGCCAGCAGGTTGGCTTACAAGCCAACAACCCGGCAATTGACGCAGCGAGTACCCAATTGGTGGATGGTATCGCTCAACGCCTGACCACCGGTGCTTCGGATTTGGGAACGGTCATCAAGGCAAACATCATCGATAAGCTAGCCGCGCTTGATAATCGTAATCCGGTATTGCCGGTGGGCCCGGTCGCCGAAGGGTTAAAGGCACAGATATCAGCCGCTGTCCAACAGCTGGTTCAAAGCCGCGAACCCGGTTTAGCGGCGGCAATCCGAACAAAGGCTCAAGCGAGAGTGAGTCAGCTAAAAACCCAGCTCGCAACCCAAATCGCACATACTCTAACCAGTCAGCTGAATCGAAGCTTTTCCTTTTACGACAATTGGGTCGATCCCCTGATTGGTTTGCGAGGTCGACTTAATCTGACTAAGGCGTTCTATCTCACCGCTTGGACCGATGTGGGCGGGTTTGGGGTTGGATCCGACATTGCTGTGGAGGCTTATGCCGCGTTAGGATGCCAAGTCACCCGTAACATCTATAGCGAGGTTGGTTATCACTATCTTTATGACGATTTCCGCGATGAAGGGGCTAACGACTTCCTTTATCAGTTTTCACTGCATGGCGTACAAATCAGCACGGGGCTTAACTTTTAGGAAAGCAAGGAGAAAAATCTCACGCCAAGACGCAAAGCCGCAAAGAAAGGACGAAATCGATATTCGTCTTATGCTTAGACTGGCTAGAAGCGCGAGTCGCCATCCACGCGCTGCGTAAGGATCAGGAGACAGGAGCCATCCGTGCCCTCAGAAGACGAAAGACCGAATCCTCATTTCTTGGCGTCTTTGCGTGAGATTTTTCTCGGCTCCCACTAGTACTCGCGCGTTATTCCAAACGAGATCAGAAGCGATGGATCGAGAAGTGGTATCACTCTCATGGAGTGATCTATCTGGAACCTTTGTATAACGATACCCGTACCTTCACCGAGATACCCATCGACGAGGTCATGGCAGTAGCCGCGATTTCGCAGGGCGATTTGGACTTTTCGGACGAGTGCAGGGTTAGAGTGATAACTGAACGACCGCTCGATCGAGACTATCTCTGTATCGCTACACGCTGCCAGAGAAAATGCTACTCCGATCAGAAATATGTTTATGTTCATAGGAGACGATATAGTCGCCATTTGGGTGCCGCGGGATCTTGGGTAGTTGCCGCTCGCTAGGGTGTGAACACTAAAGGCGGGATCGATCCCTCGGCCGAATGGAAGCGTATCGTCACGTAGACGACGTCGCTATTGCACCAAAGTCTAAGCGCGCGTCATCGGTTCGATCAATCCGTTAGCGTGACCTCAAACGCCGTGGACAACAGGTTGGTAGCCCGGTTGCAACCAGAATTCGCCGCCCTGGTCAGCGATGTCAAGACTTTCATTCAAGCCACCGTTGTCGACCGGCTTAAATCCATCCGAGGAAGTCTCCCGTCACTGCCAGTACCTCCGGTTGCTGAAGGGGCAGCAGATAAGATCCGTGACAACCTTCAAGCGTTGCTCCAAAGCGAAGCGCAGGAGCTCGCAGCGGCGATCCGCGCAACTGTTGAAGCTAAAGTGAGTACGGCGAAAGCCGAATTGACCGCCCGGGTTAATCAGTTAAAAGCTCAAATGGCTAGCCAAGTCGCCAACTCCATCATTCGACCTTTGAATCGTGGCTACTCTTTTTATGATACCTGGGCCGATCCCGTGATTGGCTTACGGAGCCGCCTTAACTTGACCAAAGCGATTTACCTAACTGCTGAGACCGATGTTGGTGGATTTGGGATCGGGTCGGATATCGCAGTCGGAGCATATGCAGCCTTAGGCTGCCAGCTTACCCGCAACATCTTTTCCGAGGTGGGTTACCGCTATCTGTATGACGACTTTCGCGACGAGAGCGTCGGCTACCTTTAACAGCTCACCTTGCACGGACCCCAGCTGACCATCGGACTAAAATTCTAAACTAGCGGATACCATCAACAGCGTGAGACCGTTCGATCAACCGCGAACACTTGGCTACCTGCCTCGACTTTACACGACGTTAGCATTGGCGACGCTATTATCATCCTGCGCGTCGTTCGGGCCGTATCACGCAGATACGGCGACTGAACCTTTCAACTCAGTTAGGGGCCCTGCGGATGGCCGCTACAAGTTAGCGTTTATCGAATTCGGAGATCAAGGCTCACCTTTAGACAACTCACAACGAAAGGCAGCGCTGGAAGTGATCCACCAGGCGGAGCGCCCATTCCTTTTCGTTTACACTCATGGCTGGCAAAACAACGCGAACTCCGGTGACGTTTGTAAGTTCGAGCACTTCCTGGATACAATCTCGAGTTTCCCTGAGGCCACCGGGCGAAAGGTAAATGTGATCGGTGTTTATATCGCCTGGGGCGACCGGGATCTAACTTTTCCTGGTCTGAACTTACTCACATTTTACAGCCGCAAAGCGGTGGCGGCAGAGATCGCTTCCCAGGTCAGCTGCCTGGCCACCCTTAACGAGCTCGCCTTGGCAGCTCGGGATCCAAGCAAGAAATTACATTGCTGTATGCTGATCGGCCACTCTTTCGGCGGATTGTTGCTCGGCAATACGATCTCGCATTCTATCCTCGACGCTGGCGGCGCCGGCGCCCGCAATTCTAATCCTTGGGATATGGCGGTGGCCTTCAATTCCGCTGACAGTTCCATCAGCACTCGCCAGTTGCTAAAGGAGCGCAACTACCTTTATCAATATGACTCGACCCGGCATGCTTATGTCAGCAAATCTTCCGGCGGTACCGTCATACCGGAAAACCGTCCGTTTCTGGTTTTCCTCCAATCCGAAAACGATCTCGCGACCGGGGCCTTCTTCCCCATTGGTACCGAGTTCTATAATACGATTGGTCTGCGGTACCACTGGGAGAAAGTCCCGGTGCCCGGCCACCCCGGAGAAAAGATACCTGAAAGCGAATTTTACACCCATACACCCGGCAACGACCCGTATCTCGTCAACTATCGCGTCGTGCCCCTGGGAGACGCTAGCGCTCCCTCTGGTCTAAGGGCAACGGAAAACCGGGCATTTGAAGCGAATATCGTGCAGTATCATCCTGACTATTCCTTTTATACAAGCGAGCACAATCCTGGTAAAGAGAATCGCTACTGCCACAATGGGACCTACAACCCGGATCTATTCCCTCATTCGACCGCCGAAGAACTCTGGCGCCGTTGGCAATTTCTTAGTACCGGCAACGACCGCGTACCAGTTTGGATCGTGCGGGTCCCAAAAGACATAATTTGGGGCCACGGCGGATTATGGAGTGATAACTCTGTCGCCATGTTGGCTGCCCTTTTTCGCATGCAGTTTCCGCTGACAACAGAGGGTGCGACAACGCCGCCACCGATTCAAGCTCCGAGTGTTCCGGTCTTGACTCAGTAGGCTGGTTCCGAAAGGCCGCGGCTCAGCGCCGCTAGCTTTCAACGACTCGACGCCCATTCAACTGACTATACCTCAGCTGACCCTTTCCAACCCGAACCGCTCGCGGTATACGGTAAACTGCCGGTCAACCTCCACCGGATTTAACCCAAATGAGGCCATCGCATAGGAGTGGTTGCCGTACCGCCCATTGGGGTGCCTCGATAGGAACAAACGCATCCGGCTCTCGACCTCCACCGTAAAATCATGCCCAAGTTCGCGGTAGAGTCCGCCGATCACTGCGATCGGATCGCTGATCAGATCGGTAAATCTCACGTCGTAGACAGCTCCGCTAGAAAGCTTTTTGCGGTCATCGAGAAATCCGTGCAGCGTCTGCTTCCAGAACCTGATCATTTCAGATCCGATCGCGGCGGGATCGACGAAGTCACTGAAAGCGCTTCGCATTACCGTCATTAGACTGGCGATTGACGGCAGGACCTCCAGGGGTTCGCGATGGGTCTGTATAATCTGAGCATCCGGATAAATGGCAAAGAGCGCTTCGGGAGAATACATATGGTTAGGAGCCTTAAGGACAAGCCGCCGTACCGGTCCTCCATACTGCAGATGCTGCAGAAACTGCCGGTGGTAATCATAGGCAGGCCGCATATCTTGTCGCTCTAACCAAGATTGATAAGTCGGAATGTCGAACATGGTATCAAACTGGTCGCTCATGAAAGAATGGCTGAGAATAGCGACGCATTCTTGTGGAAAACGCGCAGACATCGCATGAATCTTGCGAAACTCGGGCACTAACAAGTTGAACCAAGCCAGGTTCGTTTCCGCGCGTTTAATCCGTGGATAATTCTCGGGTCCGGCCAACGGTGGAGGCGATGGGAACATAACTTCCCATGTCGCCGGCACACGAAATTCGCGGTCGTCCTGCGCGAAGAGATTATGCAACAACGTGGTCCCGCTCCGTGGTAGCCCGGTGATGAAGACCGGCGCTGAAATCGGTTGTTTCGCAATAGCCGGCCAATTCTCTAAATCTCGTTGGATCTCCAAGCGATTGCAGAGGAGCTGCACAATGTCTTCACTACAAACGAGTTTGCCGATACTGTTGAGACGGGCCTCGTTTCTGCAAGAGTCGAGCAGCCGGAGCAAAGGCTCATGGAAAGCGATATCTCCGAAGTTGGTTAATCCTGTCCGTCGCCGGGCCGCCTCCATCAAGCTTTCCATGTCTAACCGGCGAGTCATCAATCCAGCGTTCTGTAACGCGTACAACGTCCAGCTGAATGCCTGCATATGAAGGCGGCGGCGAACTGGGGGTAGCTCCGGCATTGCCCCCCAAGGTACCGATCTTCAACAGCAACGTGTATTGTACTTTGGGGCAAAGAAACGTTCTTGTGATTGGCTATTCAGGGCAATTTGCATTGTTCCTGAAACTGTCACCGGAGGATTCGACGTTGGCGTCGCCTAAAATCCTGGAGCCATTAGCCGAGCGCATAGCTATATAAATTGACCGCGCCATTATACTTTCGACCGATAAAGCTAAAACGCGAGCGTCCTGACTACCTGTACCAAGGTACGATGGCGCAACCCGCTGTGATTGAGTAGAGTGAAGGCTCTACCCATCTAACCATGGATTGTCATCGACCTTAGCCCTCCAGTGATTCGATTGCTGCTTCTATGAGCCGAGTCATTCAAATGGCCTTGTTCCTGACATTTTGTTGCGCTTGCGGCAGCAATGCGGCAGAACCCCACCAAGCTTCCGGGCCAGAGGCGAAGCCAAGCCCGGTATCCGGGGCAATCCCTCCGATTGAGATCGCATCGAAAACACAGGCTGTCCTGGAGTCGCTCCGTGAGATCGAGTCGGGCTTATCCGCCGATAAAACAACGACAAGCGCTGCCAATGGTCTATCGGACCTAACCGCGGAAATCGAGTCGGAGATCGGCGATGACACGCAGCTACTGCGCTCAAATCCCTCCCTGCAGATGCTCTATGCTCTGAAGGTCAGCTGGCAGAGCATTGGCGAAAAGTTATCGGCATGGAACGACGAGTTGACCCGGAGTGGTATCACTTTGGATGAGGACCTGGCCCGTCTAGGCGAACAGAATAAGGTGTGGCAGCTAACGCTTCAGTCTGCACAACAGAGTGGCACCGCGCCGGAGATTCTACAACGCGTTAAGGAGGTCATTGACTCGATCGAGGGTACGCGGCGTGCGGTGGCTTCTCATCGGGGGCAAGTGTTGGCTTTACAAGATCGTGCGTTTGAGGAGGCAGGCCGAATCCGAAAAATGTTAACTTCGATCGAGCAGGCAGAAGCCGGGGTTCTGAAGGGTGCTCTTTCGCAAAATAGTCCACCCATCTGGAGCCTCATGAGCGGGTCCCAAGAGGAATGGACGAAAAACACGGGCCAATCGTTTTTCGCGCAGTTAAGAGCCTTGACCTCCTTTGCTCAGCGACTCCCTTTCACCTTTCTCATCCACGCATTGATCATTCTCGTGTTGGCGCTTGCCCTACACTGGTTCGGCCGTCAAGTGCGCAAATGGTCCGACCGGGAACCGAGTCTGCAAGGCGTCGCGCCGATCTATGCTCTTCCGGTTTCAACGGCGCTCGCGCTTTCTTTCCTTTTGAGCAGGTGGACACTCTATTCGCAGGCTCCGCGCTTGTTGCTAGCAATAATAACAACTGCGGCGCTGATTCCAACCGTACTAATTCTCCGGCGGTTGCTCGACCGGAATTTGGTACCGATTCTCAACGCGATAGTAGTGATGTTTTTTGTCGATCAGTTGCGACAGATCTGTGCCTCTGTACCGCTGCTGGCCCGGGCCCTGTTGCTTGCACAAACGTTAGGAGCGGTTCTCTTTCTAATCTGGATGATTCGGGGCAGACGCCTCACGGTAACATCTGACAAGACCAGCAAGCGCTTGTCGCGAGTGACCTCCTCGGCCCTCTGGCTATGCCTCATCGTTTTGTCGGCATCACTTCTATCCAACATTCTTGGATACGTTGACTTGGCAAACCTCCTCTCAAGTACTTTTCTGTTGAGCATCTATTTTGCGGCCCTTCTCTACGTCGCCATACTGATCGTCGATGGATTGGTCGTGATCGCGCTCCAGGTTGGGCCGGTGGCCTCGTTGCGGGCCGTGCAACTTCATCGCCCCATGTTACGTCGACGGCTCATCGGCGTTATCGAGTTCTTAGCGCTTTTGCTCTTTTTGAGTGTACTGCTGAACTTTCTTGGCCTACGCACGCCACTAATCCAAAATATTGCAACGGTGCTGCAGGCGGAACTGGCCATCGGCTCCCTCAATGTTTCTTTGGGTCATATCCTGGGATTCGTGGGCACCGTGTGGGCGTCCTTCTTATTCGCGAAGTTTTTGCGTTTCCTACTCGAGCAAGATGTTTACCAACATTTTAAGCTTGCTCGAGGCACGCCGCAGGCCATCTCCACAATGGTTCAATACGCGGTCCTGCTCTTAGGTTTCTTGGTTGCTATGCAAGTACTTGGGGTCGATCTGAACAAGCTGACGATTCTGATGGGGGCGTTCACCGTCGGGGTCGGGTTCGGACTTCAAAATATCATCAATAATTTTGTGTCCGGGTTGATTCTGCTTTTCGAACGTCCGATTAAAGTTGGCGACGTTATTGATGTGGGCGGCACGGTTGGCGAAGTGCGGCACATCGGCATCCGTGCGACGGTCGTTCGCACACCAGACGGGTCAGAAGTCATCGTGCCGAACGGGACGCTCATCTCGAATCAAGTAACCAACTGGACATTTTCGGACCAACAGCGCGCAGTCGAAATCCCTGTCACGGTGGTTCGTGGCGCGGCCCCGCAACGTGTCGTCGACCTGCTAAAGACGACCGCTGCAAATCATCCGGGCGTAGCCAAACAACCACAGCCGCAGAGCTACGTTCTCAATTTCAGCTCCGGTGCCGTGACCTTTCAACTCCGAGCCTGGACGAATCGCTATGAAGATTGGGTTCAGGTGCGAAGCGATCTAGCTGTCGCGGTTGATGAGGCTCTAAGCCGTGAGGGCATCAGCATTCCATAGTCTCAACGTCCCAGCTAACCCGACGCGTCTGGCTGCCCTATTGTACTTTGGTCCAATAGGAATGGTTGCTAAAGAGTGATACTACCCTCTTGATCTGAGTACTCTGGCATCGATGATTAACTATTCGGCGAGGAGGGATGCCGCAGCCGGAATCATTTAACATGGTGCTGCTTTCTCCATACAATGATTACAACTCCCGATAACTTTGCGCCGCTCACGCTAATTCTGGTGGCCCTCATACCCGCCTGCAGCTCGTTGGAAACGGGCCAGCAGTCCGCTTCTAATTCGGCCTTGAGCCCTAACCAAGCCACCGTTTATTTCTATCGTCCGGCTAACTCCGCTGGTGGGGCGGTGGGAGTTGATATTAAAGACAACGGTATAGATATCGGCACACTGCAGGACGGCACCTACTTTGTATACCATGCGAATCCGGGCCCACACGCACTCACTGCTACCACGGATTCGGCTTCAACCCAAACCTTCCAACTACAGGCCGATGCCACTTATTACATCCAGGCCGGCGTTATTCCCAGCCAGCATCTTTTCCAGCCTTCTTTAAGCGTCGTTTTTGAGCTTCAGGGCCAGGCGGCGGTTCAGAACTTAGAGCGTCTTGCATATAACGAGTAGAACTTTGGCTATGATCTATAAACCGCCGCGCGGGTAAATCCGACAGACACCAACGGGTCGCGGCTGGCGTTAAATCCTGGCACCACCATAACCGCTACGGGGGCGGGCGATACTAGGTAGACCGAGATGCACTGCCCAAAACGGCACCCGACCGCACAGAAAAATCTGCCGGTCGGTGGCTGCTGTCGCTATTTGGCGATTTCAGAAGGCAAATCTCAAACCGAAATTGACCTGTATAAAGTCTTTCACAGACGAATTGAAATTATGCTGACCGCCACCGACCCAGTTATAGCCGGCCTCGCCAAAGACGCCGATATGGGGAGTAAACCGATACTCGAGTCCACCGCCGATGTTCCCGAGCACGCGATTGCCAGATACATTCGAAGATGCATTATTGAATCTCTGATTTACCGCTGGAAAGGGCGTGTTGATCGTGTTATTTCCGGCGCCGGTGAAAATACCGCCGATGCCGCCGAAGGTGTACGGCGCCAAGTGAACACCTGGCCAGTAGTCATCCAAAGGGAGGCGCAAGACGACGTCTCCAGTGAGCACACCTGCGGCCGCGCTGGCCGATGAATTGGATCTACTGAAACCGTTGCTGCTGGTGACGGTCAAAGTTTGGGCGTTAAGTTCTACACCCGCGCCTTGGAACCTGAAACCTAGATATTTCCAGGGTAAGAAATAAGTGAAATCCATGCCTCCACCCCAGCCACTAGGGCTGCCGCTGGAGGAGAGTGTGAAGGTGGTACCGTCATCAAAGGCGGTTTCCCTTGTTCTTGTTCCCCCTCCGTTCGTCCCGGTTACATAGGTGGCGAAGGCTCCAATATCGAATTCGTTTCCTCTAAAGAACGATTCCGGCGGCGGAGCTGGCGTGATGACTTGTTTCGAAGATACTTCCGGTCCTCCTGCGAAGCAGGTTACTGCTTGTAAAGCGAGGGCTAGAACGGCTAAGGCGACGAATCTTTTCATGGTGTTAGGTTATCATTTTCTCACTGATGGACCGCAATCGCGCGATCCTCTTCACCACTCGACAGGCAGAAGGACTAACGCCAGATCGCGGACCTTATGAAGGCGAGGGTATCATTTCGGGTAGGGCGTGCCTATTGTACCTTAGGCCAATAGCGAGCGCACCACCAAAAACGCACGCGAACACGATCTAACCGACGTTACTTGAGAGGTCTAGTTCTCTCTCGTGAGATTGGAGTTGTTAGTTCAGTTAAGGAACGTCAAGAGCGGCTTACTGATGCATGACTGTTGACTTCCGGCCGCGCGACTAGCCAGTGTGTTCCAAGGCAACAAAACCGATTTCCAAGTTGTGGTTTTTGCATCGTGAGCGCGAATGTAGGGGTGCGCACACGAAACGGAAAATAAGGCACGGTATCCGTTGTGTTAGCCGAATTGCTTTACTGGCATCGTGATTTTACTAGAATGCGCTGCATCGAGGTATTGTACCAAAGTCCAATAGACGGCACCGTAGGTGCCAACCTAGGATCGAAGTTAGAATGGCTAACACATCCGGCGTGTTCTGTAAGACAAAAGCCACTCTGCGGTCTGCTGCCGCAGCCTGCTAGGAGGACGGGTTCATCGCATGTACCAGCGAAGCAAGCTTCCAGCTGTAGGCAAACCGGCGGAGGGTTCACCGGGTGCGTCCGGCCTCGTAATGGGCTGACCGCGAGGGGCGCAGATGAATACAGTTGATGCAGGCGGGTGGAGTCGCAACTGGGCCTGGAGCCTGCCATTAATCGTGGTAAACGTGGTCATCCACGTAAGCGGCCTCGCGCTCATCAATGAGAGCGTCGTGCGGGTACTGAGCGGTGCTAGGGAGCGCGGCCGCTCCATGCCGACATTTGCGCTGGTCATGGGCGTCGCTGCCTTGTTGGCTACCGCACTGCATGGAATCGAGGCGGCTGCCTGGGCGACCGTCTACCTGCTTCTCGGTGCCCTACCCAACACCAAGTCTGCTATGCTCTATTCGCTCAGCGCAATGACAAGCTACGGCCACGCGAACCTCTTTCTGGAAGACCAATGGCAACTGATGGGGGCCCTTGAGGCGCTGAACGGGATGCTTCTCTTCGGGCTGACTACCGCCTTTCTGTTCGCCATGATTCAGAAGGTCTGGCCGCTGGGAAGCGGAGGGCGGTAATGCAAGTAACTCAAGAGTCGGACCGTGCTCCAAGGCCAGTGCAAGAACCGGGCAGCCTGCTTGTCCTAGCGCTCTTGGCGTTTGCGGTGGGCGGGGCATCGGGCCTTCTAGGAGCCGTCTTTCGACTGGTGCTTGAGCAGTCCGATCGCTTTCGTGGCGTGGTTATCGATTGGGCGCACGGCAACAACATTGTTGGGTTCGCGCTCGTCATCGCCATTTCCGCCATCGCCGCAGGATTTGCCGCGCGGCTGGTCCGTAAATTCGCGCCAGGGGCGAAGGGGAGCGGCATCCCGGACGTTGAGGCGGTGCTGCGTGACGAGCAACCGCCGCCGCCGCTAATTCTGATCCCCGTGAAATTCCTTGGCGGCGTGCTGGCGATGGGCACCGGGCTCGCTCTCGGCCGAGAGGGACCGACCGTTCAGATGGGGGCGGGCATCGGTCATTTTCTTGCGACCGCCTTTCGCTGTAACCGAGATGATGTCAAAGCACTCCTGGCCGCCGGTGCGGGCGCTGGGCTTGCCACGGCATTTAGCGCACCTGTCGCCGGTGCTGTATTTGTGCTCGAAGAGCTGGTTCGGCGGTTTGACACGCGGATCACGGTCGCGACGCTGTGCGCCTCAGGCAGCGCCATCGCGGTGGCGCGCCTCCTCCTCGGCAACGGACCGGACTTCCGCCTTGAACCCCTGCCCTATTCCGGGTTCGCGACGGTTCCTATCTTCCTCATCGTGGGTGCAATCACCGGCTTGGTAGGTGTCGCCTACAACCACGCGCTCCTCAGGGCGCTCGCGACTGCGGAGCAACTCGGGCACTGGTTATCGGGCGATATACGTGCCGCCATAGTGGGTGCGGCCGTGGGCTTGCTCGCATGGTTTGGCCCCGGACTGGTCGGTGGCGGCGACGCGATCACGCAGAGTACGCTGGCCGGAGGTGACAGCATGATCGTCGTCGCTGGTGTATTCCTGGTACGATTCGGGCTCGGGCCGTTGTCTTACGCGGCAGGGACTCCCGGTGGGTTGTTTGCCCCCATGCTGGTCCTTGGGTCTCAAAGCGGTCTTGGCCTGGGAACACTCTTCTGCCACTGGTTCCCTAACCTGGCTGAACGCCCAGCGGCCTTTGCCGTTGTCGGTATGGCCGCCTTCTTCACCGCTGTCGTGCGCGCTCCGGTGACCGGCATCGTTTTGGTCACCGAGATGACGGGATGCTTCACGCTTCTTCTCCCAATGTTGCTAGCCTGCTTCGCGGCCATGACAGTCCCAGCTTTGCTAGGTGATCCGCCAATTTACGATAGTCTGAGGCGGCCTGGGATAGGTAAGCGTTAAACTTCTGAAGCCAGTTCCTAGGTACAGCACGGCACGAACCATTTACCGGTCTTGTAGTCTGACCGGACTTCTGGTGCAGAATAAACAAACCATCCATGGGCAGGTTTATGTCGAATTGCGGTTGTATGATGAGGTATTGCAGATTAGAGCGCTTTGGATTTCCGCCAAAGCTGTTGTCCCACCACAGGACCATTTCCGCGAAAGTGCCGTTACTGATTTCCGGAACAAGGCACCTGAATCCACCGATGGGCGCGACCTGCCATCGCACGCTAACAGTCCGGTTTTCGGCATTCGACTTGTTGTTCCAGATTATCGGCAGGTCCATGCGTAATCCGACTTGGTCCGGTTTCTGGAAAAAACCAGATCGCTCCGCAGAGTCGGCGTCTCTTGAGCTCGATGGTCAAACTCTTCGTGGAATTATTGAGTGTTGCTCGCACCAAAGTACAAGCGGGACCCGGCAAACTTGATAGTTTTCTAACGCCAGTCACCTAACAAAAGACAGCGATCTCTTACGCCGCGCAGGGACCAATCTCTATTTTCCTAACTTCATGATTGGCCACCTCGATAGTTTGGGCCGCTAGGCAGACAGAATGTCCGGGGCCTGCGAGCGGCTCGAAAACGGCCGGCGCCGGGCTGACGGCCGGGGTCGGACTGGCCGCCGCGGTTGAATTAGCTGGTGTTGTCGGACTACCCTCCGGGGTCGGATTAACCCCTGCCGGCGAGCTGGGGTGAGCAGCTGGTGGATTCTGAGCGTGGACCGGAATGGCAATCGAAATGAGGTTGGTAATGAGTAGCAGACAGGATGTCCAGTTCAGAATTAGCGCCTTCATTTGATGGACTGTTTTTTTGGACTCAGCTTTTGCCGCGGCCGGTTGTTCCTATTGATCAATGTAATCTGGCGGCAGTCCTTTGGTTCTCACTCTCCGGTTCAGAACTTCCTTCTCTACGGAAAGTGAAACCCATTCTTCCGGCGGATTGGGATCGGACCGCAGAGCGCGAAGATTCTCGATCACCTCCCGCTCGTCTTTCGTCATGCGGTCCCGTTGCAGCAGGTGTTCCTTCCAAGAGGGTACAACGATCTCCATCCGGAATTTGTTCGGTTGATTTAGATCCTCGTACAAATGCCACCGGTAAGCGCCATTTCGTAAAAAGATGAGCCGGGCATCGCGCATCAAATCGATGCACTTTTGGCGATGTGCGGGATCGACGTTAAATTCCGACGTGATGGATACGGGGCCTTCTTTTGGAGCAGGCAGCCGGCTGGGGTCAATCGCGTGAGTGGAGGTGGCGACGGGCGCAGATTCGAAACTCAAGCTCTTTGTAAAGTCGATCGAGATTTGCAGGCCGGGAACGATCCGGACCACGACCATAATCACTATGCCGACAGCAGCCGCCCCTAGGAAAGTCGGTACGACACCGGCGTGATGAGCGGATAATCCCCAGATGACTCCGCCAAGAGCCGTAGCCGCCTGTGCCACCATCACCATAGTGGCATTCATCCGTCCCCTCGCCCAGTCAGGCATCGCCCGTTGACTCGCTACCCAGAGTTCGGAGGCTGAAATGGTCCATCCCATGCCACCGAGGGCTGCTACCAAGAGAAATACAAACGGTCGATGAACTACCACCATCAGACAGAAATCCACCAGCAGCAAGAGATTGGCCATCGTCGTAATCCTTTCTGGAGAATACCGCGCGCGTGCCCAGGGAATGATGAAAGCGCCGCTGATAACGGAGCCCACGGCCATACTTGTAAAAAGAAATCCCAGGTTAGCGGCTTCAAGGTGCAGTTCTTTCAAGCCGACGACTGGCATCAATGAAGGAATAATCGAGATAAAAAAAGAAAACAGCGCGTGCCGGGCCAGAAGAACCTTGATTCCGGGAGTGTAGCGCACGTAGCGGATGGCCGTGGTTAACGACTCAAAGAAGTTCTCCAATGGAAGATTTGACTGCGCCTTGACTCGCTGCCACTGCAGAATGGCCAGAAACATGAGCAGGAAGCCGACCCCGTTGGCGCCAAAGACAAAGCTGACTCCGGCTAGCGGTAGCAAGAGCGCTGAGAGCAGCGGCCCGATAATCCCGGAGACATCCATCTGCAACCCGGCGAGCGTATAGGCGGAACTTAATTCTTCGGCGGAAGCGATCTCAGCGATCACCGAGGAGTGAGCCGGCGAGCCAATGGCGAAGCCGGCACTAAAAAGGAATGCGCTTGCCAGGATGAGATAGGGGTTAAGTAAATGCGTCGTCCAAAGAAGCGCCAGCGCAATCGCTAAACCTGCATGCCAAAGCTGCACAAACAGTAGGATTTTCTTGCGGTCCAGCATGTCCGCGATCGCGCCCGCAGGTAAAGTGAATAGCGTGTAAGGCAGTGCTGAAACCGTCGCCATCAGAGAGATGAGGACGGTTGATGCACCCAATGAGTGCAGCGCCAGATACACCGCCGTGTTGTGAGCTCCGATACAACTCCCTGAGATCACCATCGCCGACCAGAGCCGTCTGAAGACAGGATTCCGCAACGCCAGCCAGGTGGAGGTCTTGCTCGAGATATCTCCCATGGTGAGAAGCGAATCGATCGACTGTCAGTTCAGAGCCAAAAGTCGATCTTCCCGCGCGATTCGCGCGGCAACGCCTAGCCCAATATCGCAAACCGCGTCTCAGCGGGATATAGTCCTTTGGGGCAACTTATCGATCAGTAACTCAAGAATGTTCTAACGCAACGGACATTCCGCTGTTAGGCCTGGGCGTGGGATTTTATAACCAACACTCGCCCTCGATTATTGCCCCAAAGTACAATACCGGTCGCGGATAAGGATTGATACTATGGTCCGGGTTTAAAGACGAATCGTTGGTGTAGAGTTCAAATCATTCCTCCATAGAACCCGAACTAGCCCCCCAGACCTTACTCCTCCAATGGTCGCTGACAATTCGCCCTGACGGATGATGAATCACTTTCTAAAGACAGGCGTAGAGCCAGTGCCTCCGGTTGCTGGGGGGCGGCGCATGGAATCCGCGACAATCTTCAAGCCTTTCTCGACAATGAAGCCGAGTAACTGGCGGCGGCAATGGTGGGTTACCGCTATCTGTATGACGACTTTCGCGACGAGAGCGTTGGCTACCCTTTGTCCGCTCACCTTCCACGGACCCCAGCTGACCATCGGACTAAAATTCTAAACTGGCGAATACCATCAACAGCGTGAGACCGTTTGATCAACCGCGAACACTTGGCTATCTGCGTCGATTTTTCACGAGGTTAGCATTGGCGACGCTATTATCCTCCTGTGCCTCTTACGGACCCTACCATCCGAATACATCGGCTGACCCGACCAACTCAGTTAGAGGCCCCGCGGATGGGCATTATAAGTTGGCTTTTATCGAATTCGGTGATCAAGGTTCGGCATTAGATACTTCACAACGTAAGGCCGCTCTAGAAGTAATCCACGACGCGAAACGTCCCTTGCTTTTCGTTTATATTCATGGCTGGCAGAACGACGCGAATTCAGCCGATGTCTGCAAATTCGAGCACTTTATCGATACGGTGTCGGGTTATCCAGAGATCACGGGGCGAAAGCTTGACGTGATCGGCGTCTACGTGGCCTGGCGCGGCTTGGACATTACTTTACCAGTGGCGAAATTTTTGACGTTTTGGAGCCGCAAATCCGCAGGCTATACCATTGCTTCGCAAAACGGCATCCTGGCAACCGTGAGCGAGCTCGCATTAGCAGCTCGATCTCCGGATAAGTCCTATCATCACTGTGTGCTGTTAGGCCATTCATTCGGCGGATTGGTACTGGAGAATACGATTTCCCATTCCATACTTGACGCCAGCAGCACCGGCGGGCGCAACACGAGTCCATGGGATATGGCGGTCGCTTTTAATGCGGCAGACAGTTCGATCGGCAGCCGGCAATTGATGTCGGAGCTGGATTATCTTTATAAATACGACCCCGCTCGGCATGCGTACGTGGGCCGATCTCCCGGGGCGGAATCGGGGAGCGTCGTGGAGGAGAACCGCCCCTTTCTAATCATTCTTCAGTCCGAGAACGATATAGCAACCGGAGAATTCTTTCCTGCCGGTACCGGACTGTTTAATATAGTCAATTTGCGTGCTCACTGGGATAGAGTCCCGGTACCAGGCAGCAACGGCCAAAAAGTATCTGAAAGCGAGTTTTACGATCATACGCCCGGTAACGATAAATATTTAGTCAACTACCACGTTGTTCCGCTGGGCGAAGCCTCTCCCCCGTCGGGTCTAAGAGCTACTGATAACCGGGCGTTCGAAGCGAATATCAAAGAAAACCACCCGGATTATACCTTCTATACGAGCGAGCATAACGATGGCCATGAAGACCGCTTCTGCCGCAACGGTAACTATAATCCTGATGAAGTCCGTCCAAATTCAGGAAAGGAAATTTGGCGGAGATGGCAATTTGTTTATACCGGAAACGATCGTGTGCCTTTCTGGATCGTCCGCGTGCCAAAGGAGATAATTTGGGGCCACGGTGGATTATGGAGCGACAATTCGGTTGCTATGCTGGCCGCCCTTTTTCGAATACACTTCCCCCTCACCGCTCAGGGCGTGGTGGCTCCCCCCAACCACATCTCGCTCCGAGAGCTCCGGACCTGCAACAATTAAATCAAGACAAACTGCGCTGACTTACTTAATGGCAGGCTCCAGGCCCAGTTGCCGCTCCACTCCTCCATTCATCTGCGCCCTCGCTGTTAACTCGTTTCGCTTGCAAATGGGCCGGACGTACCGGCAGAACCTGCTTTGCCTAC